>WNFT01005061.1_pt1 | contig 11519 bp, 5 predicted proteins | sample 5400191 | NCBI WGS metagenome assembly WNFT01 (sample SAMN13153359, study PRJNA577476) | soil metagenome | isolation source: 80 cm saprolite under Madrone tree | place: USA:California | collected 2016-06-14
GCGGGCGATTCTGTGCGGGTAAATGTGCAGCTAATCAATGCCCTGACCGACGTTCACCTTTGGGCCGATACTTACGACCGAAAGTTACCTGATATTTTCGCCATCGAGAGCGAGATCGCAAAGAACGTGACTGAAAATTTGAAGGCCCGATTGAATGATCGCGCAGAAGAAGTGCTCGCCGCGCGCCCGACGGAAAATCCGGAAGCGCACGAGTTATATTTGAAAGGCCGCTACTTCTGGAATCGGCGCAGCACCGCGAGTCTGCGAAAGGCGGGTGATTATTTCCAAAAGGCGATCGATCTCGATCCTAAATACGCCCTCGCTTACGCCGGTCTGGCCGACGTGCATTCACTCGTACCGGTCTACGCCGGCACCGCGCCGCAGGATGACGTGCCGAAAGCGCTCGCCGCCGCGCGTAAGGCGGTGGAGTTGGATGACAGGCTGGCCGAGTCTCACACGTCGTTAGGCAACGCGCTCGTTTCGAGTGTCCAGCTGAAGGCGGCTGAGGCGGAATTCCGTCGCGCCCTGGAGTTGAATCCTAATTATGCCACGGCTCATCAATGGCTGGCAGAATGTCTCTTTGGGCAGGGCCGCTTTTCCGAATCGCTTGCGGAGAATGAGCGCGCTCATGAGCTCGATCCGTTGTCGCTCATCATCAATGCATCTTACGCCTCTAGCCTGGCCGGTGCCGGTCGCTACGAAGAGGCGGTCCAGCAGGCGCGCAAGACGCTCGATCTCGATCCCGAGTTAGTTCCCGGTCACGAAATCCTGGGTCAGATTTACGAGGACGAAGGAAAGCTCAACGAAGCGATCATTGAATATGGCAAGGCAAATGAGCTAGGTCCGACGCCTTCTAACTTTGCCATGCTTGCGCACGCTTATGCCAAGACCGGTCGCATGGGGGAAACCCGTAAAATCCTCGATAAGCTCACCGACCTTTCCGCGCAGCAATATGTGGGCGCCTATCCGCTTGCCGTCGTTCATCTCGCGCTTGGCGAGAAGGACGAAGCGTTGCGTTTGCTCGAACAAAGTTTCGTGGAACGCGACATTTTGCTTCAAGGCTTATATGGCAGCATCAAGATAGACAAGCGGCTCGACCCGCTTCGCCACGACCCGCGTTTTCAGAAACTCGTCGAACGCTTCGACGCGGGAATTCCAGAATGAACCCGAGAAGTTTTTTCGCCGAACTAAAGCGGCGCAACGTTTTGAAAGTCGCGGTCGCGTACGTCGTTGGCGGCTGGGCGCTTTCGCAGGGAGTCGCGCAGGTTTTTCCAGTGTTCGATGTTCCAAACTGGTTGATCCGTTCGATCGTCATCCTTATTATCGTCGGCTTGCCAATTGCGTGTGTTCTGGCGTGGACGTTTGAGATCACGCCGCAAGGAGTTAAACGCACGGAAATTGCCGACGCGATGCCGGCGGCAACTCGACCAAAGAAACACGTTTGGATTTTTGTCGTCATCGTCGGCGGTGCGCTCTCAATCGGATTATTTTTTCTCGGACGTTACACGGCCCAAACGCCTCGACGGAGCGAGGCGGCTACAGGCCCGACAATTGCGCAGAAATCGATCGCGGTGCTGCCGTTTGACAATCTCAGTCGCGATCCCGACAACGCTTATTTTGCCGAGGGTGTGCAAGACGAAATCCTCACGCGGCTGGCAAAAGTCGCCGACTTGAAAGTGATTTCGCGCACATCGACGCAGCATTTCAAAAGCGCGCCGGAAAATCTGCAGGACATAGCAAAGCAACTTGGCGTAGCGCACATCCTGGAAGGAAGCGTGCAAAAGTCCAACAACCAGGTGCGCGTGAATGTGCAGTTGATCAATGCCGCAAACGACGCGCACCTCTGGGCTGACACATACGATCGAAAACTGACCGACATCTTCGCAGTCGAAAGCGAGATAGCGAAAACAATCGCCGAGACTTTGCAAGCAAAACTCACCGGCTCGGAAAAAAGTTCGATGGCGAAAACACCGACGGCGAACCCTGAAGCTTACGAGCTTTATCTCAAAGGCAGATTCTTTTGGAACAAGCGGACCGGCGAGGACCTGCGCAAATCAATCGAGTATCTCAAGCAAGCGATCGCCAAAGATCCCGGCTACGCCCTGGCCTATGCTGCTCTAGCCGATTCGTACGGCCTGCTCCGTTTTTACGGCGGAGCTTCCTCAGCCGAATCAGTAGTGCCGGCAGAGGCTGCGGCGAAGAAAGCGCTAGAGCTGGACGATTCGTTAGCTGAGGCACATGCTTCGCTTGGTCTCATTGCCACCGAAGAGCTCGAGGTCAACCGCGGGGTGAACGAACTGCAGCGAGCGATTCAGTTAAATCCGAATTACGCCACCGCGCATCACTGGCTCGGCCTTGCGCTGGCGACGCTGCGGCAATCCGATCGATCTATTGGAGAGCTAAAGCGCGCGCTCGAGCTCGATCCGCTTTCCATGATCATCAATGCCGACCTAAGCATCATCTATCTCTATGCCCGTCGCTACGACGCCGCCGAAGCACAGGCGCGCAAGACCTTGGAAATTGATTCGCGCTCATTTGTCGCGCACTACTATCTCGGCGCGGCGCTGCAATTAACGGGCCGACTCAAAGAGGCAATTCCGGAATTTCAAAAGGCAGTCGAGTTAAACAACGATCCTTATTCCATCGCCATGCTCGTCCAGGCCTATGCGCGAAATGGACAAACTGATGAGGCGCGAAAACTTCTCGCGCACCTGAATGAAATGGCGAAGTCCGCGGAGGTTCCGGAGTACGCCCTGGCCACCGCTTACACCTCGCTAGGCGAAAAGGAACGCGCCATCGAAGCGCTCGAGCACGGCTTTGCGGGAGGCAACAAAAGCTACTTGTTCCTTCTCCCGGGAGATCCATTCCTCGACGATCTTCGCGGTGATCCCCGCTTCGAAGCGCTCGTGCAGAAGATTACCGGCGGGAAATAATGAAGATCGATAACTTCTTCGTCGAGCTGAAGCGGCGCAATGTTTACAAGGTCGCGGTCGCGTATGCGGTCGTAGGATGGTTGCTCGTTCAAGTCGCGACACAGGTTTTTCCATTTTTCGAGATTCCGAATTGGGCAGTGCGCCTTGTTGTGCTTGCAATCGTGATTGGATTTCCCATCGCGCTTATCGTCGCATGGGCATTCGAGCTGACTCCGGAAGGATTGAAGCGCACGGAAGATGTCGATCTCGCCGCGCAAGCACAAAGAAAATCGCATGCGTGGATTTACATTGTGATCCTCGGCGCGGCGTTTTCGATTGGATTGGTTTTTGTTGGTCGCTACACGGCCCGAAATACTGCGACTCACGCCGAGGCAGTTACCGGTTCATCCATCCTGCAAAAATCGATCGCGGTGCTGCCTTTTGAGAATCTGAGCGATGACAAGGGTGCCGCTTATTTCGCCGACGGCATTCAGGACGAAATTCTGACCAAGCTTGCGAGCATCGCCGACTTGAAAGTGATCTCGCGAACTTCCACCGCGAGATACAAGAGCAAACCGGAAGATCTTAAAACAGTTTCGCAACAGCTCGGAGTCGCGACCGTTCTCGAAGGCAGCGTGCAAAAAGCTCGCGACAAAGTGCGCGTCAATGTTCAGCTCATCGATGCCCGCGCTGATTCCCATCTCTGGGCAAAAACGTACGACCGCGATCTTGCAGATGTCTTCGCGATCCAGAGCGAGGTCGCCCAGGAGATCGCCGATTCGCTACAAGCGAAACTTTCTCCGACTGAAGCCAGCAGAGTGGCTAGCGCGCCGACGAATGACACGCAGGCTTATGATCTTTTCCTCAAAGGCGAGTTCGAGCAGCGTATCGCGAACAGCAATTTCCGATCGGAATCCTTCGACCTGGCAGCGCGTTGGTACAAGGAAGCGATCGCGCGCGACCCAAATTTCGCGCTGGCCATCGCGCAACTGGCTATCTGCCAGCTAAGGCGTCATTGGCTGACCGACCCGTTGACCGACGCGGAAGTGATGGAGGCTGGAAGATTGGCAAAGCAGGCACTAACACTTGCGCCCGATCTCGCCGAAGCACACGTCGCGCTAGGCCTATTTTACTATTACGGTTTCCGCGATTACGAGCCGGCATTAACTGAGTTTCGGCGCGCCATCGAGCTTCAGCCTAACAACGCGCTGGCGCTATCGTTTGTCGCCTTTGTGCACCGGCGACAAGGGAAATGGGATCTCACTTTGGACGAGCTGAAAAAATCGATCGACCTAAATCCGCGAGATCCATACACCATAGCCGGGCTCGCAGAGACCGATGTCTTTCTGCGCAGGTGGAGAGAAGCCGAAGACGCTGCCCGGCGTGCCCTCACCATCGACCCACATGAGGCCACTAGTATGCGTATGTTGCTGCTGAGTTCTTTGAACCGGACCGGGAACGCACAGGAACCGTTGCAGCTACTCGCGACATTCCCTCCCGACGACCTGCTGCTTCCTAACACCGGCATGTTTGACATGGTGATTGGTACTCGCGGCCAAACTTTTGTCCTCGGCCGGGATTTCGACGCGGCATTAAAAGCATGTGAAACCGGTACGGTCGCGACGACCAACAAATGGCAACGGTTTGCGGCCAAAGCTGGAATTCGTGTTCTTGCCGGCGATGTTGCCGGCGCCCACGAAGATGCCGAGAAAGCTCGCGACCTATTGGAGGCAAGACTGCGCGAGCAGCCGCAGGATTTTCGTGCGCTCAGAGCGTTGAGCTGGGTTTACCTTGCGCTCGATCGCAAGACGGATGCGATCAACATCGCCCAACATACACTCGATCTTCTGCCGTCCGAGAAAGACGCGGTGCTTGGTTCCGGAAACCTGGCAGCCTTGGCCGAGATTCAGGCGCAGACTGGCGCAGCTACCGAGGCGGTGCAGAACCTGAAAAGACTTCTCTCGATCCCGGCGGGCGAAACCATCTCCATCGCGCGGTTGAAGATCGATCCGGTGTGGGACCCGATCAGAAAAGACCCCGGGTTTCAACAGCTGCTCACAGTGAAGGAGCACGTCGGTCCGTAAAGAACTCTGTGAGAAAGACTCGTCGCGATGATTGAATTCTTTCAACGGCTGAAGCAGCGCAAGCTGGTGCAATGGGCAATCGCCTATGTCGCTGCGGCCTTCGCGTTATTGCAAGGAATCGACATCGTGGCGGGACAGTTTGGTTGGCCGGAAGGTGTGCGTCGCGGCATTACCCTAGGGTTAGTGGTCGGCTTCTTAGTTACGCTGGTGTTGGCCTGGTATCACGGCGAGCGCGGCGCACAACGCGTTACTGGCACAGAGCTTGTTATTATTGCCTTGGTCTTGGCTTTGGGTGGTGGACTCCTCTGGCGTTTTACCACTGTGCGTCCACAAGATAAGTCTCTCGCTACGCCTAACCACGACAAAACTGAGTTAGCTGTCACGATCCCGGAGAAGTCGATCGCGGTGCTGCCATTCGTGAACATGAGTGCAGACGAAGCGGATGAGTATCTCTGCGATGGTATGACAGAGGAATTGGTCAATGTGCTCTCTAAAGTGAAAGGATTGCGAGTGCCAGGCCGGAGTTCGTCCTTCGCGTTTAAAGGGAAAAACGAGGAAGATATTTTTCGAAAAGTCGGTGAGCAGTTGCACGTCAACAGCGTGTTGGAAGGCAGCGTGCGCAAAGCCGGTGACAAGCTGCGGGTTACGGCGCAGCTGATTAACGTCGCCGATGGCTTTCATCTCTGGTCCGACAGTTACGATGGTGACATGAAAGACATTCTCGCCATGGAAAGCGACGTTGCACAACGCGTGGTCCGAGCCCTGAAGGTACAGCTCGGTGTGGACGAAGCGCGGGCGCTGACAAACAAGCCGACTGAGAATGCGGAGGCTTACCGGCTCTACCTGCTGGGTCGTTACCATTTTGGCAAATTCACGCGAGTTGGGTGGACCAATGCGATTCAATACTTCGAACAGGCATTGCGAATTGATCCCGGCTACGCATTAGCCTATTGCGGGCTGGCTGACACCTATGGCTGGGCTGGAGGACAAACACTGCCGGGACGAGAAGCTTGGGCCAAAGAAATGGAATTTGCGCAGAAGGCGCTGGCACTCGACCCGAAGCTTGCCGAGGCGCATCTAGCTATGGCGACGGCTTTCTTCTGCGTGCTCGATCCTCACGGCTCCGAAAAGGAACTCGACCGCGCGGTGAAACTGAATCCCAATCTCGCTCTCGCTTATGATCAATATGGTTGGACCTTCGGGCAAATGGGGCGGCATGACGAGTCGATCTCGGCAGAAAAGAGGGCACTGGAACTCGATCCGCTAAATAGTCTGTTTAATACCGATTTAGCATTCTTTTTTTACTGGGCGCGCCGTTACGACGATGCAATTGCGCAAATTCGCAAGACTTTGGAATTGGATGCGAACGCGGCCGTGGCCCATCACTGCTTGGGCTGGTGTAATATTTGGAAAAGGAATCTGACCGAAGCCACGGAAGAGTTTCAAAAGGCCGTGACGCTGGATGATCTGCCATGGTACAAAGCTTCACTCGGCTATGGCTACGCTGCCTCGGGCGATCGCGCCAAAGCCGAGCAGGTAATTCGTGACTTGGATGAGTTAGCGAAGAAGCAATACGTCTCGCCCGCGTTACGCGCGTCGGTCTACCTCGGCCTGGGAGAAAAGGGAAAGGCTGTGGATTGGATCGAGAAAGCCTATGAAGACCGAGATCCCATGTTGTGGTGGAAGACCGATCAGCTTTACGACAGCGTCCGTAACGAGCCGCGCTTCCTGGCGTTGATGGAGAAAGTTGATCGAATCAAAGCGGGCGCGAAGCCGTGAAGATCGACAACTTTTTCGCCGAGCTAAAGCGGCGGAATGTTTACAAAGTCGCGGTCGCCTACGCCGTCGTCGCGTGGCTGCTGATTCAGGCGGCGTCGATTTTCCTCCCGGCGTTTGATGCGCCGGCCTGGCTGATGAGGATATTCATCATCGTCATCATCTTCGGTTTTCCGGTAGCCCTGATCTTTTCATGGGCGTTTGAGATTACGCCGGAAGGGATCAAACTCGAATCCGAGATCGAACCGAGTAAATCGATCAAGCGACGCACCGGGCGAAAGATTGTTGCCGTTACGATCGCGCTGGCTGTCATCGCGGCCGGTCTGTTCGTGTATCAACTCGTGCAGCCGCAGGTAGGGACGTCTCCCCGAGACGTCCGCTCCGATAGCGCAAAAGACAAAGGACGGCTCGGAGAGCCGTCCCTACCTGCCCCTAACAAATCGATCGCGGTGCTGCCGTTTGTTAACATGAGCGCGGACAAGAATGACGAGTACCTCAGTGACGGGATGACCGAGGAATTGATCAATGTGCTTTCGAAAGTGCCCGGATTGCGCGTGCCCGGACGAACATCCTGTTTTGCGTTCAAAGGCAAAAACGAAGAGGACATCTTTCGTAAAGTCGGCGATCAGCTACACGTGGGCACGGTGTTAGAAGGAAGCGTGCGCAAAGCCGGCGACAAGCTGCGCGTGACCGCTCAGCTCATCAACGTCAGCGACGGTTATCATCTCTGGTCGAAGGATTATGACGGTGACGTAAAGGACATTCTCAACTTTCAGAGCAACGTGGCCGATCAAGTCGTTCAGGCGCTGCAAGTGCAGCTTGGCGCCGAAGCGGCTCGCGCATTATCAAAGAAGCCGACCGAAAATCCGGAAGCGCACCGGCTCTATCTGCTGGGGCGCTACGAGTTCGGTAAGTACACGCAGGCTGGCTGGAATAATGCGATCCGTTATTACGAGGAGGCGCTGAAACTCGATCCCGACTATGCCTTAGCTTACTGCGGACTGGCTGACAACTACGCTTACATGGGAAGCGTGGTGATGCCGGAGAAGGAGGCCATCGCAAAGGAAAAGGAATTCGCACAAAAGGCGCTGGCGCTCGATCCGGAACTGGCGGAAGCGCATATGTCCCTCGCGCTGGCACTCGTCGCTGTTTTTGATTGGCGGAACGGTCTGAAAGAATTCGATCGCGCCCTCGAACTGAATCCGAATCTGGCATTCGCCTATGAATTACAAGCTTGGACTTTGAACGGGCTCGGTCGATTCGACGAGGCGATTGCCAAGACCAGGAAAGCAGTCGAACTCGATCCTCTGAATCCGTTCTTTCAAATGAGTTTGAGCTTCTACCAATATTGGGCAGGTCAATACGACGATGCGATCGCGCAAGCCCGAAAGACGCTGGAAATGGATCCGAATTCGACGATCAGCCACGTTTTGTTAGGCCTCTCTTTTCTTAAAAAGGGCGACACGGCCAGCGCAATCGCAGAATTGCAAAAAACCAAAGCGCCAGATCCCGGTGCCTGGTATCAAGGATTCCTCGGCTACGCTTATGCCATCTCTGGAGATCGAGCGAAAGCCGAGCAAGCCTTGCGCGAACTCGAAGAATTGGCGAAGCGACAATACGTCAGTCCAACAGCGTTCGCGACGATCTATCTGGGACTTGGCGAAAAGGAAAAATGCTTGGATTGGCTGGAACAGGCTTATGAGCAGCAGGACAGTGCCTGTTGGTATTTAAAGATTGACCAGATCTACGACGGCGTGCGCAACCAGCCGCGTTTCCAGGCGCTGGTGCAGAAAGTCTTTGGCGGAAAACAGTGAAGATCGACAACGGAACCGGCGGGAGCCGAGAGACATCCACGGGCGGGTCGGGATCACGACCTGGGCGGAGTGCTGTTGGCGAGCGGGGACGCGAGCCAATCAACTTCTTCGCCGAGCTGAAGCGGCGCAACGTTTACAAGGTCGCGGTTGCTTATGCGGTGGTGGCGTGGTTGCTAATCCAGGTCGCGACGCAGGTCTTTCCGTTCTTCGAGTTGCCGAATTGGGCAGTCCAAGTCGTCGTCCTCGGCATGGTCATCGGTTTTCCGATCGCCGTGGTTTGTTCGTGGGCGTTCGAGATGACACCGGAGGGAATTAAGCTCGAAAGGGACATCGATCGTAGAGTCACCCGTAAGACCGGGCGCAAACTCACGGCGCTGATTACTGTCGTCGCGGCTCTGGCGGCAGGAGTCACGACCTTTCGATTTTTGCATTCGGAGGGAGGCAACACAGAAAGGCAAGCTGCTTTCGCAACTGAAATCGTGAGCAAATCGATCGCTGTGCTGCCCTTTGAAAATTTGAGTGAAGAAAAAGCGAATGCATACTTTGCTGACGGTATCCAGGACGAGATTCTGACCCGCTTGTCCAAGATCGCTGATCTCAAAGTCATCTCGCGCACATCGACTCAGCGTTATAAGAGCGCGCCGGAAAATCTGCCCGAGATCGCCCGGCAACTTGGCGTCGCCAACATCCTGGAAGGAAGCGTGCAGAAGCAAGGTGATGCCGTGCACGTGACCGTGCAGCTGATTAAAGCGGCCACTGATTCCCATGTTTGGGCCGATAGCTTTGATCGCAAACTGACTGACATTTTTTCCGTCGAGAGTGAGGTCGCCAAAGCTATCGCCGACCAGTTGCAAGCACATCTTACCGGCCGGGAAAAAGAGGTCATCGCTGCGAGACCGACAGACAATCCCGAAGCTTACGATGCTTACCTTCGTGGTCTTGCTTATACCCTCAAGACGCAAAACACGCCAGCCAACTACCTTGGTGCACAAAAGTATTTCCAAGAGGCGGTGCGTTTGGACTGGAAGTTCGCGCTTGCCTGGGCGCTTCTCTCATACGTGGATGCGCGCGGCTACCACACGACGAATCTTCAACCAACGGCCGCTCTCCGGGAGGAGGCGCGACAGGCCTTCGAGACCGCGCTCGCACTCGATCTCAATCTGGGTGAAGCCTGGGTGGCCAAGGGCTATTACCATTACGGATGCGTGAACGATTTCGAGACCGCAGTGCGTTGTTACGAGCAAGCTCGGAAGTTCCTTCCTAATAGCAGTCTAATCCCCCAATCGCTTGCCTTTGTCGCACGCGATCGCGGACAATGGGAGCGCGCAGAATCCTACTTCAACGAAGCCGAGCGACTTGATCCGCGCAATGTGAGTCTGCTCACTCGGCACGCCCAATTCTATATCGCGATGCGGCGTTTCCCCGAAGCGGTGCGCAAACTCGACCTGATTCTGGAGATTGTGCCTAACGACATTGACGCCTTGGTGGAAAAGGCGGCGATTGCGCAGGCCGAAGGCGATCTGCCGCGAGCCGCGACGCTTCTCGCTCACGTCCAGCCGGCTGCCGGCGACCCGACTGCGTGGGAGACATTAGCTTATCAGGCTATCCTTGAGCGCCGTCCTGCTGAAATCATTTCTCGGCTGAAGGAGCTACTAGCCAAACCCGATCACGACGTCGGATATCTCAATGGGGAACTGCGCTTCTGGTTAGGCTGGGCGCAAGAGGTCGCCGCCGATCACATCGCCGCTCAGGAAACCTGGCGGGAGGCCCGCGCCGAACTGGAAACTTTTCTCAAAGAACAACCAGATAATTGGTCCCTTCTTGATGATCTCGCACTGATCGCGGCGGGCCTTGGCGACAAAGCCGCTGCCTTCACGCTGGTCGACCGCGCCATCGCCTTGCATCCGATCGAGAACGACGCTGCGAATAGTCCACAGTCGATTGACATCCTGGCCCGGATAGCGGCACGGCTGGGAGAACCCGAGCGCGCCATCGCCGCTTTACAGAAAATACTTTCGATCCCAGGTAACGGCGGTCTCGCCACGGGCATGCCGCTCACGCCTGCACTCCTCAGGCTCGATCCAATGTTCGATCCGTTGCGGAATGATCCGCGTTTCCGGAAGCTCGCCAACTCCTCCGGTCCGAAATAGTCTCCGGAATTGGCACAGCAGTGCCTGTCACCGAAGATGAATGCGCGCAGCTTTTTTAGTGAACTAAAGCGGCGTCGTGTTTACAGCGTTGCGGTGGCCTACGTCGTCGTGGCCTGGTTGTTCATCCAGGTCGCGACACAGGTCTTTCCATTTTTCAGCATTCCGAACTGGATCGTTAGGCTGATCGTCCTACTAACCATCATCGGTTTTCCCATCGCTGTGGTTTGTGCGTGGGCGTTCGAGATGACGCCCGAGGGGATCAAGCTCGAAGGAGACATCGATCGTAGAATCACCCGCAAGACCGGACGCAAGCTAACCGCTTTGATTGTGATCGTCGCGGCCGTCGCGGCCGGAGTGACGGTATTTCGGTTCGTACATTCGCAGCAAGGCACCGAAGCCGCGAAGCGACCGCCACTCGCAGTTGCCATCGAAAGTAAATCGATCGCCGTCCTGCCGTTTGAGAATTTAAGCGAGGAAAAAACCAATGCCTACTTCGCCGATGGCATGCAGGATGAAATCCTCATCAACCTCGCCAGAATCGCGGATCTGAAAGTGATCAGCCGCACTTCCGTCATGCAGTATAAAATCGATGCGCAGCGCAATCTGCGCGAGATTGGGCAGCAACTTGGCGTCGCGTTTTTATTAGAAGGGCGCGTGCAGCGCGCGGCCAATCGCGTGCGGGTGAATGCGCAGCTGATCGACTCGCGCAGTGATGCGAATGTTTGGGCGCAGACCTACGATCGCGACTTGGCCGATGTCTTCGCCATCCAAAGCGAGATCGCC
>WNFT01005062.1_pt1 | contig 11518 bp, 5 predicted proteins | sample 5400191 | NCBI WGS metagenome assembly WNFT01 (sample SAMN13153359, study PRJNA577476) | soil metagenome | isolation source: 80 cm saprolite under Madrone tree | place: USA:California | collected 2016-06-14
AACCCCTTTTGTTTCGCCAGACGCTGCTTGATCATCATGCGCAACCGGTCCGCGTCCATCCCGGGATTCTGCCGCGCGAGTGTCTCCGCCTGCTTCTCGGCCTCATCCTCGAATTGCCGTTCTTCGTCGAAATTCGCCGACATCATCTCGACCACGCACGCGACCAGATCTTTCTCGTCGGCCTTCGGCGTGATCGAACCTTTCGTAATCAGACCATGAACCAGATGGTTCGCGAGCGCGTCGATCTGTGCTTCGCTGATCATCGCTCAACTTATAGCTCTTTCGATGCCCTTTGTGTCAAAAGCAAACCGGCGCGGTCCACACTCGGAAGTCCGCGCCGGTCTAGTCGCCTATCTAGCTTACCGCGATGTCCTATGCGGGCGCAGCCGCGAATCCGCCTCCATCGCCACGCAGGATGGCGTCGAAACGCAGTCCGCCGAGATAGTGGCGGCGCGCCTCTTCGTCCGTTATCACGCTGCGGCGCGCGTCGCGCCGGCGAATCTGCCATACGCCACCGACCATCGGATGGCGTCCCTGCCGGTAGCTGAAGAAGTAGTAGATGAACTGGCGGACGGTGGAGCGGCGCGCTTCGGCCGCGAGCCCTCGCCCGCCTGCAACCGTCATTACGGTATGGAGCAGTTTTCCGAAGCTGTAGAAGCGCGTGAATGCGTCGCGGTAGGCCCGCATCCACAGATGGCGATCGAGCTTTTCATGGGCGAGCGTGACGTGCTGTGAATCGAGATTATTGAAGTCCCAATCGATGATGCTGCCTTCCTTCGCGAACCGAACCTGGTCCTCGGTGCCCGGCAGCGGCGTCATGATGAAGAACGAGACGATATCGAAGCCGAGTTTCCGAAGCGTCCGCGCGGCAATACGGCCGCAGTCGGGACCGTCGAACGGAAAGCCCAGCATGTACCCCGCATGCACGGAGATACCGGCGCGATGCCAGTTCTCGACGACCCGGCGGTACTTGTTGAGCACGCGCGCCTGCGACTCATCGTGCTTTAGTATCTGTTTGCGATCGTCGGTGTTCTGGTACTTGGTCGCCGAGTTAAGGTTTTCGGGATTGAGCGACTCGATTCCGACGAACGCCTGGTAGCATCCGGCCTTCGCCGCAAGCTCGACGAAACGGCGGCTCCGGCGATGCTTCGCGGTCTCGGTCTCACCCTCGGCGAGATTAGCGTAAGAGGACGCGTCGACGTCGACCTGCATCATGAACGCGAGCTGCGGATATTCTTTCTTTACCTCGACCAGGCCCGTCAGAATCTCTTCCCATCGGGGACTGCGGAAGAAGTCGTCGTCGACCAGGAACAGCGAGGTGATTCCATGGTTGCGCAACGCGTCGCGCACCCAACTCACCACCGCGTCGGGCTCGCGCGACCGCATCGTGCGCCCCATTACGTTCTTGACGCTGCAGTACGAGCACGTGAACGGGCATCCGCGCGACGTGTCGATTGTCGTCATCGCGGGATTGAAGAAGCGCGTCAGGTAGCGATCGTCGACCACCGGCAACTGTGCGTCGGTGATAACGGGCACGATGATATCGTCCTGGCCGGTCTTGGCGCGGATTCCCTCGGTCACCGCGTAAGCGAGTTTGAGTTCGCCGCGCAGGAAATCCTCGATAATCTCGCCCCAAAGATTTTCCGCCTCGCCCACGACGGTCGTGATACCGCAGCCATTGAGGAATGCGCGCGATTCGGGGTAGCCGCTCACGTGGAACCCGCCCATCATCGTTTTTACGCCCTGGGCGACGAACTGAAGTCCCAGGTCGCGCCCGCGCGGGTACTGATTGGACTGGACCCCGGCGAGACCAACGAGAAGCTCGACGCCGTCTTCGGCGGCTTTCTCCTTGATGGCCCGTACGCTCTCAGGGCTGACGATTCCATCGCAAATTTCGTCCCATATGACGGTCTCGAGATAGACATTGCGCTCGGCCGAATAACGCCGGTTGAACCCTTCGTTGAGCGCTTTGAGGACAGTGAGCGTGTTGTTCGGCTGGACGCCGTAACGGAAGAAATGGACGTAGCCTTCGTCGTCGTAGCGCGAAGGTTTGATGAAGTAGACTCGTACGGTGCGGCATGGCTCAGGTTTGAGCATACCGTTGCTGAGCGCGCTTGCGTTGGCGCCGAGTTGCAGCATTTCGGGCGGTCGTACGCCGCCGTATCGGTTGCGGCCGACCACGAGATATAAGGCTCCAGCCATCCCAAGCAGGACGCCGAGTATGCTCAAAAGCAGGACCATCGCTTACTCCTCTACCGCCACCGGATTCGACCCCTCAACTTGAACTGATTGGGACTCTAACCGAACGGTCAGAATGCGAGGTTAACTATCTCAGACCCACGAAGTCAATCTTTATCTACCGTAAAATCGACAGAGTTCGCACGCCGATCGAGAAAAGTTCACAGGATTGTTGCACTTTTCAGCGGTACATCTCGACCAACTGGATAAAGCCAAGCTCGCGGTAGCGCTCTATCAGGTAGCCCTTTATCTCCTGCACGCTCGACATTTCGAGCACATGATGGGCGAGGACGCGCGCAGCCTGATAGTTGGTCTCGCGTACCAGTTTCCGCACCACCGGGATGAACAGCGGGCTGAGGCTAAGCTGGTCGAGACCCATTCCTATCAGCAGCAGCGTCGCCATCGGATCGCTCGCCATCTCGCCGCACAGGCAAACCTCCTTGCCGGCCCCCCGCGCGACGCTTACGACCTCCGCAATCGCCGACAACACCGCGGGATGTAACGGCTCATAGAGATGCGCAACTCTTGGATTGTTGCGGTCGGCCGCCAGCAGGTACTGGATAAGATCATTGGTGCCGATCGAGAAGAAATCCACCTCCGCGATGAGCCGCGGCGCGAGCGACACCGCTGATGGCACCTCGACCATAATCCCGACCGCGATATCGGGGTTATGCTCGAGGCCTTCCTTGTACAGCTCGGCCTGCGCCTCGGCCAAAAGCTCGCGCGCCCGGCGCAACTCCTCGAGGCTCGATATCATCGGGAACATGATGCGGGCGTCATGGCGCGCGGCGGCGCGCAAGATCGCGCGGAGCTGGACTTTGAAGATACCCGACATCTCGAGCGAAATCCGGATCGAGCGCCATCCGAGGAATGGGTTGTCCTCGCGCGGTACGCGCAGGTAGGGCGGATATTTGTCCGCGCCGATATCAAGCGTGCGGATCGTGACCGGGCGATTCCCCATCGCGTCCAGCATGCGGTTGTAAAGCGAGAGTTGCTGCTCTTCGTCAGGAAAATCCTCGTAGGTAAGAAACGAAAACTCCGAGCGCAGCAGCCCCACGCCTTCGGCACCGTAGCGCAAGGCGAGTTCGATATCCGGAAATAGCGCGATATTCGCGAGCATCTGCACGCGATGCCCGTCGCGCGTCGCGATCGGCTCGCCATGCCCCACCATCAGCTCACGTTTGAAGGCATCGTAGCGCTTGATCAGCGCCACGTATTCGCGCTCGACGTCGGGTGACGGACTCACATAAACGATCCCCGAGTTACCGTCGAGCACCAGGTTATCGCCTTCCGTCACGGCTTCCATCAGGTGTTCGACACCAACCACGGTCGGAATTTCGAAAGCGCGTGCCAGAATTGCGGCATGAGAGGTGACACCGCCGGACTGAAGCGCGATGCCGGCGAGATTCTCGTGTGAGACCAACGTCATCTGCGAAAGCGTCAGCTCCTCCGCAATCAAAATCGTGAGCTTCGCGAACGCGCCCTTTTTATCCTCATGGCGCAGATGGCGCAGCACACGATGGCCGACGTCGCGAAAGTCCGTTGCCTTCTCGCGCAAATAGCCATCCGCAAGCGCCAGCATCGACGCGCTGAACTCGTCGATTACGCGAAAGAGCGCGCTCTCAGCCGCATAACCCGTTTCGATTGCTTCGCGAATGCGGCCGATGAATTCCTCGTCCTCGAGAATCAGGCGATGGGCGTCGAAGATTTTGAGATCCGCCTCGGGCATCAGCGGCGTCATCCGGACCTTGAGCGCGACGAGTTCGCCGCGCGAGCGTGCCAGCGCCTCTTCGAGCCGCTTCTGTTCGGCCTTGGAATCACGGGCGCGCAGATTCCGATCGATCGTACTCAGAAAAATGCCAACGACGTGCGCGACTCCGCGGGCGAATCCCGGTGCGGCCGGAAGGCCGACCAGGCGCGGGCGGCGAATTTTTACCGGCGCGGCAACGCGCGTCGTGCCCCGCACTTTCTCGTAACCTTTGAGCTGCCGATTGGCCTCGATCATCCGCCGGCGATATTCGTCGCGCTCCTTCTCCTTGGTGGCAAGCGTCTCGCGCAACTGGAAGTGCGACAGGATTTGCGCGACCTGACTCGCCGCGGTTCGCAGCAGGCGCACCTCATCCTTGCTGAACTTGCGCCGCCTGAGAGTCTGCGCCACCAATACGCCAAGCGGCTTGTGACGCCCCTCCTGGATCGGCACACCGAGGAAGGTGTGGTAGCGCTCCTCGCCGGTTTCGGGGAAATATTTATAGCGCGGATGGCTTATCGCATCCTCCACCACCACCGGCTGCCCTAATTCGATCGCTAGCCCGACCAGCCCCTCGTTGACCCGCATCGAGACACGCCCCACCGAGTCGCGGTCGAGACCGAGAGTCGCGCGCAAGACCAGCCGCTCATGCTGGGGGTCGAACAAGTACAGGGAGCAGACCTCAACCTCCATGCCGGTCGCGATAACGCTGACGATCCGATCGAGCGTCTCGCGCAGATCGGGGGGAGATTCGCTGCCAATCGAGGAGATTTGCTCAATCAGCGCGAAGCGGTCACGGTTGGCTGCCATATTGGGAAAGGATTACCTTGATTTTAGCCTACGCTACGCGCTGTTCACAACTAAAGGTATGAATTTTGCCCTATTTCTATCGCTTTCGCGCTGTTACCGTTCGTGATTTCGCTCGATAGCTCGTATTCGAGGGCCAGCCCGAGGCTCTGACGACCCCGGCGGAGGCGAAAAAATATAGTCTATTAAGGTAGTTGGCCCCGGGTTAACTCGCAGTTAACCGCGCGTTCACGAATGAGAAACTGATGGCGTGCGGAATCCGCGGCGGCGCAACTTCAATCGGGAATTTCGAACGGCGCGACGACGCCATCAAGGAGACCGCGGCCGGCGCGCGTCTTGCGCGCCTTTATCGCGTCGATAAGCTCACGTTCGGTTCGCACTGGCGATGGCAACAGCGTCGTAACGTATCCGACCGAATTGGCCGAATGCGAATCTGAGCCTGCGACCTCGGCCAGGCCCAAGGTGCGCGCGACCTTGAGTGCGAAGAGATTTTCTTCCTCCGAGCATGCGCCGTTGAGCGCTTCGACCGCGTCGCACACCCGGAAAATTTCGAGCTTGGCCGCGCGTTCGGGATGGGCCGGGTCGATCGGCTCGTGGTCCTCGTTGATGAACGAGAAGCGCGGGTCGAGTTTGTAGCGAAACGGATGGTTCGCCACCATGATGCCGCCAAGGCCGTCGACCACCTTGCGCAATTCGCGCAGTTTGTAAATGCCGCCGACGTATTCGTTCAATCCGAACACCCCGATGTGGCCCATCTCGGTGGTCACTTCCATCCCGCGCAGGCAGAGCACGCCGGCGTCAGTGGCGATTGCGGCGATCTCCTTCAGGTCCCAGATATTGTCGTGCTCCGTGATACACACGGCGCCGATTCCGATCGCGTGCGCGCGTTCGATCAGATCCTGCGGCGAGAGATTCGAATCGGCGCTCCCGCGCGTGGTGTGCAGATGGAGATCGACAGTGAAGTAGGGCCCGGCCTGCCTTCCTCCTACGGCCATGACGCTTCCTACTTCGGCGGCTCGGAACCGAGCGTGATCTTCTTGATATGGTCGCCGACCTTGATCTGGTCGACCACCTTCATCCCGTCGATCACGCCGCCGAAGAGCGTGTACTGGCCGTCGAGGAACGGCGCCGCCGCGAGGCAGATGTAGAACTGGCTGCCACTCGATTTGCGCTCAGGGTTGACGTTGTCGCCCGTGCGCGCCATCGCGATTGTGCCGCGCAGGTGATGCTCGGTTTTGCTTATCTCGGCGGGAATCTCGTAACCCGGCCCGCCGGTGCCGTTGCCCGCGGGGTCGCCGCCTTGCACGACGAAGCCCGGTTCGACGCGATGGAACGTGAGGATGTTGTAGAAGCCGTCCTTCGAGAGCTTCTCGAAGTTGGTGACGGTCTTGGGCGCGACCGACTCGTAGAGTTCGACCACAATCACGCCGCGGTCAGTATCGATAGTCGCGTAATGTCCTGTATTGCGCACGGGAAGCCCGTCCATTGTGGTTGCGTTCGACCCGCCATGGCATGCCACGAGCATGAGGACGAGAAGCGCTGCGGTGACAATCGCCGGTCGAAACAGTTTTGTGTTCATTCGCTCTGGATACGATTTAAGTCCTACTTCAACTATTCGACCGTCGCACTGCGCGCAAGTCTCGCTGACGCGACATCATCGCGGGCCGGTGAACGCTCCCCAGTTTAGGCCGCGAGCCGGCTAGTCGAATTCAGTACGTCGATCAGTAAATAACTGACGCGATCATTACCAGTTAACACTTCGGTCATGCGGAGTTAAACCGCCGCTGCTAGACGTTGCTCGTCCAAAATCGTGGGAGGAGATCAGATGATTGGAAAGCGACGCATTGGCGCGCTCGCCGGCGCATTTTTGCTGGCGGCGTCTCTGGCACCGCGGGCGTACTGCGGAATCACCAACAAGAATGGCATTCGCCATGTGCTCTTGATCAGTATCGACGGGTTTCACGTGCTGGACTTCCTTAACTGCGTAGCCGGCAGCAGCTATTGTCCGCACCTTAAGGAGCTGGAAACCACCGGCGTCAATTACCTGGACACTTCGGCCTCGAAGCCGTCGGATTCGTTCCCAGGCCTGATGTCGATAGTGACCGGCGGATCGCCGCGCACGATGGGCGTCAATTACGACGTGGCTTACGACCGTGCGCTTAATCCGCCGATGGACACGAACAACAATGGTCTGCTAGGTGGCGCTTGCGTGCCCGGGGGAGTCCCCTTCGGTACGACCACGGAATACGAGGAAGCCATCAACATCAATTTGGGCGTTGGCACGGGCAAGCAGGATCAAAACTTTCTCAACGGTGGCGCGCCGAGCGGAGACGGCGGGGTCAATTCGATTGACCCGACCCGCCTTGAACGCGACGGGAATTGCAACCCGGTCTATCCGTGGAATTTTGTCCGCGTCAACACGATTTACGGAGTAATACATGGCGCGGGAGGCTACACGGCCTGGGCCGACAAGCATCCGTCCTATTCGTCTATCGGCGGCCCCACCGCTACCAGTAAAGACACTAACGTCGACGACTACTTCGGTCCCGAAATCAACTCCTTCTCTAAGAATTTCCTTGATCCCATAACAGGGGCATTCCACACGCTGATTCCCGCCGGTTGCGATCCGTTACCGGACCCAACCTCCGCCGCGGCAAACGATGACTATACGTTGAGTTTCCAGAACATCCAGTGCTACGACGGCGTCAAGGTGAATGCGGTTCTCAACGAGATCGACGGCATGAACCACGACGGCACCGCCAAGACGACTGTGCCGGTTATCTTCGGCATGAACTTCCAGGCGGTGAGCATCGGCCAAAAGTTGATCTATCAGCATGGAACACCACCTGCGCCTTATAGCAAGTTTGGTGGTTACCTTGATTCGACAGGAAAGGTCAGTCCTTCGCTGAGACAGGAGATCCTGTTTGTTGACGCGTCGATTGGGAAGATGGTGAGTGAGCTTAGAAACCAGGGATTGTTGAATTCAACACTGATCGTAATCACCGCCAAGCACGGACAGTCGCCCATCGACACGAGCCGCTATAGAGCGAATGGGTCTCCCAACGACCCGGCCTCAATCCTGAGCTCGTGCTTGACGTTTGCGGAGAACAATGATCCCGGACCGACCGAGGATGACGTGGCCCTGCTCTGGCTCACAACCGCTGTCCCGGGCTGCGACGTTGCTACCCAGGTGGCCGCACTCGAGGCCGCATCCCCCGTGAATCCGCCTCCACAGCCCCCCGGTTTTCTTCCACAAACAGATACAAACATCGCGGGCATCGGCGAGATTTTCTCGGGCCTCTCGCTTGGATTGTACTACAACGTGGGGCAGGATTCGCGCGCACCGGATATCCTCGTTACTCCCAATATCGGTGTGACCTATTCGAACAGCGGCAAGAAGGGGGCGGAGCACGGCGGCTTCGCGAAAGACGACGTCAACGTGATCATGCTGGTGTCCAATCCGAAGTTCGCGGCCGCCACAGTAACCACGGCAGTGGAAACCAAGCAGGTCGGTCCGACGATATTGGAAGCGCTGGGACTCAACCCGGGCAGTTTACAGGCTGTGCAGATGGAAGGTACGCAAGAACTGCCGGGACTGCCCTTCTAGCACATCGACTGAATCGAATCGGATTCGTTATGCAAACGGGGGCGCTGCCGTCAGCGCCCCCCTTGAAAGAGGGCAGCGCACCAGCAAGAATAAGATTCTTGCCGGCATCAACAAACTTGAGACGAAGACTTTAGATAGGCCGCGGCTAACGCACGTTCGACGGCATGATTGGCTTAGGAGACAACAACGTTGGACGTCGATCAGCTGATTCGCGAATCGGAGTTGGCCCCTCTTCTTCTCGGCTTTCTCGCTCTTAGGCTAGACGAGGTCGCCGACCGCTGCCCGGGCCTGACGAATGAGCTCGCGGGAAGCGAGCTGCTTTCCACCGTCGCCCGGGTTGCCGGCTTGCAGACACTTCCCGAATTCCACGCAAACGCCGTTCGGCTGGAGGTGCTCACGCATTTGGCCGTCGCTCATTGCGATGGTAAGGAAGCCCCGAGCTGCGTTCAGATCAGGCACTGGTTAAACCAGTCGTTGGCTTCGTCGGCACGCCTTGACGACCCTGTTGAGGACGTCTTCGTAACGAACGTAACGTCGGGCCTAGGAAACCATCGTCTCTTCGAGGGCCTGTGGGAATCCGCTGACTTTTGGACGCAGAACATCTTGGACGTCCTCTCCACCATACCGAACCAACCGCACTGCGCCAGGCTTCGCTGGCACGTTGCGGCATTGCTCAAGCTGTCCGAAGATGTTGCGGCAAGATCCAAAATTGATCGCTGGACCGTCGGCGGCGGCATGCCCCAAATTGATTTGGAAATTCCGGACGACGAAGTTGTTGAAAAACTTGGGCAGCGTGTTCTTTTCGAGTCAGCGGATCTGGAGCGTCTTAATATCGAGCGCGAGGCGCTGCAGCCCTTTATTCTCGCAGACTGCCGCTCGGAGATGCGCTCAGATGAGATCGGCCGTTCGGCACTGGGGCGTAGACCCCTTCTCCTCGTAGGCGAACGGCTCGTGCTCGCACTGCCATCAGCCGTCAGCGTAGCCGTCCGTCGGTTTGTTCTGGAAGAATGTCGCCGGGAAAATATGGAGAAAGCATTATCCTCCAGTCTTCGCGCGCTCCAACGAAGTCTCCTTTTCAGCGAGGTGATGCGGGAACTAAAGGCGAGCGCTCCTGGCGTTCCACCGCAGCGTGCGGAATCGGCCGAACTTCCGCAGTTCGATGATGCGATCTACAGTTTTGACAGCGGACGTAGAGGGCATATCGTCCTCCTGCACGACGATCTCGGCGAAGCTAACACCGATGCCTTCACCAAGCCGCATGTTTTATCGCCGACGCAAACCGGCGCGTTTGCTGAGTATCTTGAGCAGACAGCTAAGAGCTTGGAAGCGAAGCCCGATTACCAAGGCGGACTGACGCTAGTAGTTCTTGGCGGTGTCGGACGAGGAAGCGCTTTAGGGTTCAACGAGTTCCCCAAAGGGTGGCATTTGGCCACCTTCAGTCTTGCCGATCTCCATCTCGTATCTCGCATGAGCGAAATGTCGCTTTTGCGTCTCTGGAAGATGAAGGAGCAGCTGATCGCACTCCGACAGTGTGACACTAACCTTACGTGCGTCAATGGCGATATCGGACTTCTCGCGTCTTGGTGTGATCCAGTTTGGTCGTTTGTGCCAGCGGACGCTCCGTTTCGGTCCAAGCTACACTTGATGATAGGTGTCACCGGCGACTCGATGATTAGCCTTCGTCAAAAAATCAGATCGAATCTCGATCTTCATGCTGCGGCCACACCCTCCGGGAGGTATGTCGTCGTCACTCGTTTTCACCGAGATTCATGGTTCAGCGCCCTTAGCCGTCAACCTGTGTTCGTCAGCATGGAACACCTTCAGGCGGGTGGCTTAGCGGGTCTAGTCGAGACCTCGAAGCGGAACTGGTGGATCCGTATTGCTGAATCAAGGAAGGTGCTCAACGATCCCGACTTCGCCTATCGAATTTGGGAAGCGGTGCTGGACTGGATGGCCCGAATTGCACCCGGAATGGACGACCTATTGTCCGGACCGGATCCGATGGTGGCCGAGATTGAAGTCCGCCAGCTCGATGAGTTCGACCGCAGCCTTAGCGCACTCGCTGCAATTCAGCCGGAAAATCCGGAAGTAGAGGTGCTTGGCGGTCGAAGAATCCGAGTCCGGCTACCGGTCGGCTTTATCGCTCTTCTGAGCGAGCCGACCAATTTAGCCGAAAAGGCACTGTGCCGCGCGATTGCAATGGGAGCAGTGGCACGTTGCAGAGCCGAATGGTCAGAGAGGTTCGAACAGGTCATCGAGCAGGTTTTTGGCGACACTGGTGCTCGTCAGATCCATCTCAAGGAGTCCAATGACTTCCGCGACCTCTCCCGTCTGTTCCACTCGTGGAGGGCACATCACATACGGCCAGAAGATAGAGAGTGGTCGAAATTGGGTCTTGCTTGGCTTGTCGAAGCGCCGCAGGCCCCGCATCGAGTCGAAGGGAAGGAAACCTCCGTCAAGTTTCTAAACGACCTGGTAGAAAAGCTCTGGTTGCGGATTAAAGAGAAACTACAGCGGCTTGACCGCCTGTCGTTCGTGAGCCGATGCATCGAGTGCATCGAGGGCAATGCGGCAGATGCTGCGGAGTGGCGGCTTTCTGCGCGAGCGCATTTTGCACTTTACGGATCGCGCGAGGAAGTCCTGCGCGTCTCCCGTGAGCAGGAACTGAATCGAGCAGCGGTCGCTGTGGCAGGACGAGTGGCGATCGAGATGGCTACCTGCGAATCTACAGTCCGAGGAAAGGAGACTAGTGAAGCTGATTTGGATGCGATATTGGCCGACATCAACGAACTTGTTTTGTTGGCTAATCAATCCGACGCTATTCGCCATGGATATGCGGACGCCTACATCAATGTCGTCGCGAGTGGGCGGCTGGGAATGGATGATCGATTCTTCACGACCGTACTCTTGCCTTACGTGACGGAGTTCTACGACAGCACTCTCCAGACCTCGGCGGAATCGTACGAAACCTTCATAAGGCGAAGCGGAGACCTTGGTCCGAGCCCTACAGATGCAACCTCCTTGGCATACATAGCCGCCTTTACGAAGGAGTACGGGGTATCACCTGAAGTGGCCGTTGAGATAGCGTTCTTCTTGGAGCAGGACGCGCTTGATAGACG
>WNFT01005063.1_pt1 | contig 11517 bp, 18 predicted proteins | sample 5400191 | NCBI WGS metagenome assembly WNFT01 (sample SAMN13153359, study PRJNA577476) | soil metagenome | isolation source: 80 cm saprolite under Madrone tree | place: USA:California | collected 2016-06-14
CGCGCCCGTCGAGAGAGACGGGACGGCCCATCGGCGAGTCAACCGTATTCAACTACTTTCTCAAAACGATGAGGTGTTCCGTCGCCACGCGTATCCCGCGAGCGCTCACGTTTTGGGTGATGGCCGTCTCTTTGAGCTGCAAATGATCTAAACGAGCAAGTTCTACCGCCACTTCTTTCGCGATTCGCTTGTCGGATCGGCCAGTCGGCACGGCCATTGGACACTGACTCCTGTGCCACGGCCTGTGTTAGGGGGTGGCCGGACTGAGTCCGGATAAGGGCTAGGAGAAAGAGGCATATCTCACTTTTGCTTCGTTGGGTTGCCTTTGGCTTCGGGACTTCGAGTTGTCCAATCAGATGGAGGAAAGGAGATGCGCCAAAATCGAAGGCAAGAGTTCATAAAGGCGACGCCTACTTGTCTCTTCGTCGATTCATGAGGGCTGACATAGACCACGCGACACGCGATCTCTTCTCCAGTACTCGAATTGCGAAGAGTGAGCAATTGTCCGATCGAGACCTTTATTCCTAGCAGGATCATGGCGCCGTGCGCATTTACGGTGACTGTCCGCGTTTCTTCCGAGACGGGCTTGTTGTCGGTTCCCTCCGCTAGAACCATTACAGAAACTTTTACTATCACACGCTGACTGCGGCGTTGAGCATTCTGATCGCCACTGTTTGACGCAGGGAAACTACCCATACGCCCAAGCTAGCACCGTTGCCCGCCAATTCTCGTTCTATACTTGGCGTCGTCTTTGCATCAATAAGGCTGTGGACCATCCACGTTCTCCAACCGGGAAAAAACGATTTTCTCTGTCCGTAGAGTCGAGGACGAGGCGTTTGCCGAGAGCGTCAGTGTGATGGGGGACCATGCGTGCGGGGTATGTAAAAAATGCCGGTTCGGCTGCGAAAATTTGCGAAGTTTACCTCTAATGTTTGCGACTAGGGTCGAAATGCGAATCCTCGTAAGTCTTTGAAAGGTCAGGCAAATAAGCAAAAATTGGGTCGCTGGCTACAAGAATGCACTCTTAAGGCTAATAGCGGCGCAGGTCTGCGCCGGCAAGCTTCGTCACTTAGAGGAGTTTTTCGATGAAAGCTGTTCTTTACGACATATTCAGGAGAGACCTTCTCGGCACCCCGGTTTGGATGGAAGCGGTGCAAGACCTCGAAACGGCGAAGCTTCGGGTAGTGGAATTGGCGACCCGCTCGCCGGGTGAATACTTTGTTTTTTCCCAGGAATCGCAGGAAATTGTAAGCAGCACGCCGCCACGCGCGTTTGCGTTAGCTGTCTAGCTCCATCTTTTCTCGAAGCAAAGACCCGATCTCATTTCTTCTGTTTTGAATTTGTCCGTGCGCTGCTGGGCCGGCTGCTTGTCCGCTGACAAATGCCTCTGCGTGCGGCACCTCTGGGAGACGTCAAGAAGATGTTGCCCCATTCACACTTCGCAAGGAGCAAGCTCTTCTCCCACAAAGAAATCTCCGTCAGACTAAAGAACTTAAGAGACTCTTTCTGCGTTACTCCTTGAGGCAGGCCCGAGTTTGCGCAATGGGGTGATAGCTGCATGGAATCTAACGGCGGCAAACGCGCCAAAGAATCTGGTGTGCGTAACCGGCGATATTCGATCCGCCGTCCTTTCGCAGCAAACGCGGAGATGCTGGAGTTGCAATCCGGGAGTCGCGTTACTGGGGTGACCTCAGATCTTTCTCTTGGAGGATGTTTTCTGTGTACGCGCCGGACGCTGGAGGTCGGCGCCCGGGTCCGCGGAACGCTCACCCACGAAGGCCAGCAAGTAAAGATTCTCGCAGTCGTCCGCGTGGTGAAACTGCAGGTGGGAATGGGCCTCGAATTTCTGGACATTGCTCCGGACTCCAATGCAACACTGTTGGCTTGGATCGAAAATCTTCGCAAATCACGCTGAAGCTTCCGTCATTTCCGGAGGTGAGCACCGCATGACCGAAGAGGGCGTTCGCCAGAAGCGCCAATATCCGCGCATCTCATTGCCTAAGGGTATGCGGGTGGCTTGGCATGGTGGCGACTTGCAACTTTTTTCGCGCGTCAGGACGCTTGGGATGGGAGGGCTGTTCATTTCAGCCCCCGATCCGCCTCCAGTGGGCACGAAGCTGAGACTTTCGTTTGAAGTGCCCGGCGGGAACGTGCAGGCAGAGGCCATCGTGCGAAATATTGTCCCCGGGGAGGGGATGGGTGTCGAGTTCAAGAAATTGCGGTTGAAAGACCGGATTTTGCTGGAAAACTTGCTGAAGCGATTGTTACGTTGACCCGAGACGTGTCGAGCGTGAAACAGTCTTGCTCTTGCGCTATTCTAATTAGTGCCAGAGGGGAATCTATGATTGTTTGTGAACTATGTGGCGAAGTGAAAGATTGTCTGCAGAAGGAAATTGAGGGCAAGGAATACGATATCTGCGCCGAATGCTGGAAGCCACTCGCACAAAAGCTAAGGGGGAAAGGCAGAACGGAGAATCGGGAAACCGTGTTCCTACCGCCGCCGAGAGCGGCCAAAGGAGAGGAAGATGAACCCCCTGAGCCGCTACCTGGGGAAGCCCCGAAGATCTGGGGCGCGGCGAATAGGCTAATCAACTAGCTCCTGTCCGCCTCCTCTTGAGCTTACCGGAAGGGCAAATGCTATCGTGCGCCGCTCGCCCGATGCAGTTCGCCAGACCGAGGGAATTCGAGGTCACACTTGAGAGTTGGCACGGCATGGCTATCCTGAGGACGAGAATGAATCGAGGCGACTTTCTGTGGCTCTTCCCAATCGGGATGGCAGACAAGTACCTCAACTGTGAGAGAGCCATCCTCGTGCTGTTTGCATAAGATGTGGACGGAATCCCACATCTCCTCTTCTTTTCCGGCTCGCAGGCGTTGACCCACGCGCACCGATAGGGTGTCCGTGCCGACCTCAAAGCGCCCTGGACTCCCTGCATCACAACGTACCTGGAACTTCCGCCTGTCCGGCGCCGCCATTAAGTCCACACGTGTCCTCCTGCACTCCTTAATATGGGTCTTCACGTCGCTGTTTGATATGGTACGAAGCGCAAAAACACGCGGTACGCCGGTACCTATCACCACTGGCTATGGCGACGCGAATCAACGATAGGAGCTATTTAGCCACCGATAGCCTAGCAAATCGATGCCAGCCTTCCCTGTCGAGGTCGTCTAGGTGATTCGGGCTATCGGTCCGCCTAGACTAAAGGCCATACAGGGACAGCGCGCGCTCAACCCGCCCAAGATCAAAGTTGTGAGTGCGAAGAATCTCCAGGTAGCCCAGCTTATTCCCCAAGCATAACTTGTGGTCAGCCTGGAGCTTGTACCCATGGCAGGTGGCGCAGATGCACTGAAGGTTTTCGCGGCGGTCTGGATTGCCAACTCTTGGTTTCCGGATGAGCCTTGCTGGCACTATGTGGTCTATGTGGCGCCTCATTCCTGCCTGCTGGAAATCCACTCCGCACGTCTCAACCTCACACTTTTGACGCAAAGCTGGTGTGCGCCGATTCCCCCATCCCTTCCGCAAAGGGCGGGGTCCTGGCCACTTCCGCTCCACGCGACTCCAACGTACTGGCCTCTCTTGAGTACTGAAGCGAGATCCGCAGTGCAGACACCTCCGGTGGCGATACGAATTGTGGCCGGGGTAAACAGTCTTGAGCACTTCTGTTCGTCTGGCTCCGCAATATGGACGACGCATCGGACTTCCCTCCTTCCCCCGGTTTTCGTCTCCGCATCCCACGAAGAGGACCTCTCGGCCGAATCACGGTTTTCTGCTGGGGAGAAATGGCGAACTGGCTAGAACTGCGACCGGAGACCGTATGAGGAGAGGACAAACGCTACGCTTGGAAGGACTCGAACACTCACAATAACAGACATCGAGTCGAAGTCGTGTCGTTAAGAATAGATTGGATCGCCTTGCCGACAAGGCGGAGGATTTAGATTAAGCAGAACAACTTGGTTGCGGTCAACAGAGTTCGTGTGCCCGCTACAAACTGACTGGGTCTTGCAGCTGAGGAATCTCCTCAGCATGCGAATGTCGGATATCTCTCGAGGCCCGACAAAGATGCTGAATTGAATGCAGGCTCTTGCTCGGGGTGAAGTTCTCAGGTAATCTGTGGCCGCCTGAGAACCGACTGCAGTATTGAGTCCGCGCACGCCCGAAAATTTGAAGGCCACTTCCCTACGAGGCTCGTCCCCGATCATAAAAATGGAGTCAGCATGCGGAGGAATTGCACGCGGGTGGATGTAGAGGCGGCAAAGGAAGACATCAAGGGCCACACCTTGGCGGCAATTCGAAATGAGTTTGGCCGGCTCATTTATCTCGCTTCCACTCGGGATTACAATACGGGAAAGTACTACCACGACGGGCTTGCATTCCAGTTCTCCGAGCCAACAGCTGAAAAGGCGTTGGCTGCTTGTCACGACGAAGTTTTCGAGCAACTCCTTGAATCTCCTCTTGAGGACTTCGTAGGCGAACTTGAGCGTTACATGCGTTCCGCGTATCCAGATCCCAGCCATACCGCGGATGTCTGGGAGAAGCTGCAAGCGTACCGGGCTACTATACCTTTGCGCTGCGGCCCGTTGGCGGCGGGGTTGTTTCTTTCCCAGGTTAAGGTTGCTTTGACAATTCTGAAGTCGCACCAGCCAGCCGATCCACAAAGCCCGCAACTCGCATCGCCACACCGGTTACTTAGCCAATAATCTCACCATTGTTAGGCAAGGCGAACAGCCGATGTTCGATCGCAGTCTGCTCTTCTAGCGCATCGTCATTTCATTATTGAGGTCCTCTGTCAGACAATCCGCCCGCGGAAATACCCCGCGAGCAGAGCTTGAATTTGCTCACTTGCCTGCTCTGCGCATCGCAATCACGGGCGCTTTGGTAGCTTGGCGGATAGCTGGCGGGACTCTTGATCACGGGAAACGAGGCGCATCGCGACTCCAGTTACCCTTCCCACGATTTCTGCCTCGTCCGGGAAAGAGTACTGCAGCGTGCTGCAAGGACTTAGTGGATGCGGGATAAGGAGCAGTTTGCTTCCCTGAAGCTCGCACCACGAGCACGTGTAACCGTCGCGCAACTCGACAAAGTAGATCGGCCGGTCGAAGGGCGTGGGCCATCGGTCCTTTTTAACTCCCTTCAAGCGATCGTCAATTTGGACGAAAGATCCAGGCTTAATCAGCGGATGAAGCATGAAATCTTTCAAACCGATGAAACCGTACAAACTGTGCCGTACGTCGAGGGCCTTGATGAGTGCGATCGGCACTTCTCCCCACATCTCGACCATTCGCGACAGCAGGTTGCTCTTGTCCAGACCCAAGCCGCGGTCAAACCGAAGTGGAAACGCGACAGATTTGTTGTCATTCGAGTGCTCGAAGGCTGTAAGGTGCGTGTTTTGTAGGGGCATCGCGAGCTGATAATTTTGAGTTTTCGCGAGGTCCACCCCGAAGACCGAAAGGAGGTCTGCATATGGCTTGCGAAAAATGACGCTCAAACTGTACAGTTTGTGAATACTGGGAACCGACGCCGTGTTTTCTAGCTGCGTCAGCCACGCGTTTGACACGTAGAAATCTTCGTTGGACTCTTCGTCTGCAATCCGTCGGCTGAATTCCTCAACGTCTCGGGTGGTCATACCGAGACGAGTCCTTAACTCCTTGAGCTGGTCGCCAGGGTCCATCCATTCACCTCTCGCCGAACCACAGTCTCGTTCAGAGCCCGTTAATCAGCCAGATGAATAGAGGACTCGCTAGCATGACATCCCCTCCCCTTTCACTCCGACAAACATAGCGCGACTCGAGCAGAACTTGGCTCGCTCCACCAAGAAAGATTTCTGTTCCGTCTGTTTTGGTGTTCCCATCACGCATCAAAATAACACGGCGTTTGAAAGAAAATTTAGCTACAGCCCTACCTCTGAATTGGGACTAAGCGCCGGTCAATCTGCCAATTGTGCAGATGGCAGCTTCGACTCCGCCACAGCGGAAACTGGTCGTTCCATAGAGTGCAGACATCTGCCGTTCATAACAGTGGGGAGTACGCATACCAGGCATAGTAACATCGAGACGTTTGGCCGCCACTTGAACTTTTAAAGTGAGGCAGTACTACGAATAAGTCACCGTGGTTTTATAATGGCAAAAACGGACATCAAGCGACGTTGGTTCGATGGGCGGGACGGAGCAGTCCCGCGTTAATATCTTCAAGGCGCAGGCTGAACACGGCACAGAATTCATTTACCGCACTCAATGTGTGGCCTACGATTGTCCCCAACTGGAAAGGTCCTCGAATCCAGACCACGGCGACCAAAGAGTCGCACACCAAAGCGAAGATCCTATATTCAAACCAAAGGCTTAGATCTGACCTCGGGTTTGGGTGATATGTATAACTTGCCAGTTTCAAGTGGAGGTCCATGAGGTAGGCGAGCTGCCGGCGAGTATGCCGGAGCCATGAAATCGCGAGCGCTTTACGTTCCTGCAGAAACACGCGGCGGGCTTCCAGGCTTGGCTGCCGCGAAATGTATTTCATGTCGCCGGCTTCGAAGATTCTCTTCCCTAAGGAAAACTCGCCAATCAAAGCATCGACGGCTTCTTGCGCACGTGAGAACTGCTCTATTGTTACTCCTTGGTGAGCATTCCGCCACCTCCAATGCAGTAACAGCACGAACGCAACAGCTGCAAGGATCAATACCGGCGCGAGCTCACTCATGGGCGCTTGAACCTCTCTAGGAAGGATTTAATACGCCTGAATATCGTTCGCGTGCGCATTTCAAGAACCCGGTAATCGCGCTCAATTTGATCTTCTGCTGGAGGTCCGGGCTCTGGAAAACGGGACCACAGGCCGGCACACCAGATTGTCAGCGTGACTAGGAAGGCCAAGGATGGCAGTTGACGCGCGACTGATGAGAAGTGATTTTCGGGCCGGAAAACGAAGGCGAGATTCACCACACTCATCGTGATGTAGAAACCGTAGCCAGAGATCAATGCTTTCAGATTTCGCCCTACAGGAATGCGATAAAAGCTAAACACCGCCAGCATTACGACCCAGAGTGATAACTCTACATAACGCAGGTCCCGGCCGAACTTCGCAATTGCATGAGCCCACGACCCAGACGCGTTCCTGAATGTATTGGCGGCGACCTCACCTAGAGTTAGAAACAATACAACGAGGAGAACTCGCTGAGCTCGACGCGCTACGCCCGGATGGTGTTCGAGAGATCGTTTGTAGATTTCCGCGATGACACCATAGCCGGCGACTACCGCCGGAAACTCCGTCCACCAGTACACTGTCTGGTAAGAATCAAATTGTGCTTTGTACCAGGAGAAGCGAAGTGCCTCAATCAGTAAAACGCAGCCAATATAGGAATAGAAAAGCGGATATCTCTCGAAGAGCTTTTCCTTATAGGATCGAACTAAGAGAAGCGCTTCCATCAGGATTGCACTCCACCAGATAAGGTTGGTGAACATGCCAGAGGGACTTTGTAGCTACGGAATATTAACATAAAAGGAAAGGGGAGAGCGTGATGCACGCTCTCCCCTTTCCGGTGGTTCGGCTTTTACGTGGAAATGGTCCGTTTAGGTACTGGCGGTTGAGGCGCCCTCTGTCAGCTTACCAAGTTAAACGCCGTTGCTTTTGATGTAGATTTGGGTGGCACCGGGGGTTGTGGTGCGCCTCCGTCAGCTACCAAATTAAACGCCGTTGCTTTTGATGTAGATTTGGGTGGCACCGGGGGTTGCGGTGCGCCTCCGTCAGCTACCAAATTAAACGCCGTTGCTTTTGATGTAGATTTGGGTGGCACCGGGGGTTGCGGTGCGCCTCCGTCTGAATACAATCTGCGTCCTTGCTGCGTCATCGATGAAATAATCGTCGAGCAGCCAAGAAGTGAAGCACTCACGAATAGAATCGAACATGAACATTTACGGAAGGTCATTTATGTTTCTCCTTATGTATGGAATTTGGCCCTTGGGCCAATTTCGGAATGTTACTAGAGGCCGTTTTTTATCCGGTGTAAGTTGTTGATTTCTCGGGCGCAAAATACGGCAATCAAATATCGTTAGCGAAGGTTGTGAATGGAGGGGTAAATCACTCGAAAAGTGGGCACCCGAAATTAGGACCTCTTTGACACGGAACAGAGTGAGGAGGCCTCGCGACCCGCGCAGTCCGGCTTGATCCGCATCTGCGGGCGACGCAAGTCGACAGCTACTTTGTCTTTGCGTTTTTCCAATAAGATGGGGCTATGGAATTGGGATCTATGAAACGGCCTCTACCTGAGACAGAGCGGGTGACCAACCACCAGCCCATTCAGGAAGGTTGGTAAACGGAATCCGCCATAGCATTCTTGCCCTAACTTTACACAGCAATTTCCGTAGAAGATTTTATTGTGTTGGACTTCCAGGCACCCGATATTGGACTTCAAGCCTCAAGTAGGTGGTTCTGAAATCCCTCACTACGCGGGCTGCCCTCCGTGCTCGCCGTATGTGCCGGATTGCACCCATCCAGGGTTTCGGCTCATTTCGGTCTTCCGCCGTGACGAACGCTCTCTCGAAATCCTTTTGAAACGACGATATTCTTCACCGCATCGACCAGCCTGAATCGGCTAAGCGTCTCTTTTACCAGCCATCTAGGCATACCGATATCCCTAGAGCTTTGCAATGGATCTGATTCGTTTTCATCCACTAGCAAAATAACGGGTAATGTGAGAGCGATAGCCCTGACACGTGCAAGACCTCCTGGGCCCTGTAGATCGGACACGGAGAGATCAACCAGAATTACATCGAACGATTCCGTCTTCAAACGATCGAGAGCAATCGAGAATCTTGGCTTGCATTCGAGATTGACTTGCGACGACAAATGCTTCGTCAAAGCCGCGCAGATAAACCCCTCGATCTCCGCGTTGTCCTCGACCAAGAGAATCTTGATTTCCTCTGCCACCCCAGCCCTCCGTTAACATTTCGGACTAGGTTTTAAGCGAGCCTACCGGGACAGCTAACGTGCAACTCTCCGTTTTTCTATCTTGAAGCCGGACCTGAACCCAGATGGAATCATTGCCATTTTCTATTCTTGTCGGGGGCAGGTTCAAGCCCTGGTCGATTCAGATTCCTGCTTATGATAGCGAGCAAGGGGAGTCTGGATGGATCTGAGCGGCGGGTAATCGTGGACCGCGGATGAATATGTGGACATTGCTGCGCCTCATGCCGTTGAGTGAGGCTCGCCCCATCCGTTAGTCAGGAGCACCAGTTGGTAAGGAAGACCTTTAGGGGCATTTCGTTCTCGAACGTGGCGCGTCTTAACACGATGCCATGATTCATCTATGTGAATACTCTGCCCCTTGGCGCACACGCGGGCTCGCATCACGAGGGCTGCCCGCAGGTGTACGATGGCTGCCTCTTGTCGAATCGTCTTCGGTGTAGCCTTGGCGTCCAGTGCGACCTCATCGACAGGGGATTGGGATCTCGCTCTAATTATTAATGCCGGTCTTTGATCTATTCGTTTCGGTATCTCCTATACCCTTTCCTCCACGCCCACCAATTCTTCAGCACAGCCCACAGGACCACCGATCCGAGCGAAAGAAACGTGGCGCCGCCCATGATTGCCGCAGTTTGGCCCGTTTCAGCATTCGACATGCCTTCATAAAGAAGCACTACACCGGCTATCAGAAAGATCAGCCCCAAAAAGAAACCCAGGTCGTTTAGCATTTTTTCCCTACTCTAGCTGGAGGGTCGTCCGAAGCGGTTCCTGATTGATCCTGAGGCTTGTAAGGACCTCGATGTCTCGATCCAGCATTCGCAAGACAGGTTTCTTATACGGTTTCTTCATTTCCGCACCACAGGAGCACCTAGGGTTTGAATTGGACTCGATCGATGGCTTGGTCACTTTGACTTCGCAGCCGCAATCCCGATTCTGGCACTTGTAAACCTGGCCTTCGGTCATCCACATCGTCCCTCCGCGAAAGAGTGCGCATGTTGGGCTGGCCGCTTCATTTCACAAGATTGATTGACCGATCCGGGAATGTTTTTACAGGTTGCGTGCTACACCAAGCAGGACGGTCAGGGAGGCCGAAGGACGTATCTCGGCCGCGCCCCCCGCAATGGGCGTTTTCATCCAGAGTGGAGATCATTCTAGCTTTGGCGGCAAAGGCGGGTTGGCTCAAACTCCAGGAACCCACAGAAGGAAGAAAAAATCGCCTTGACTCACACCGGCCTTCTCATGGAAGGCAGATACAACAGTGGAAGACGTTCTGAAAAGTATTCAAGCTTCCGGTAGAAAACAGCGATCCGCGGGAAAAACTAACGCCAAAAGATCATTGCAAATCTTGGGCATCATCCCCGCCAAACTCTTCGGTAGCGGTCGCTGGTAAGGGGGTGGGACGCAAGTCCTTAGTTCGGCGTATTTTGCAGTGGATCGCGTCCCGCGGTAGGGTGCTACGATTTGTGCATCGTACACCTCGAACCATCGAATTCAGCAGTTTGTCGTCGCTGCTTGGTATAGCAAGCAAAATCAATGCATCTCCCCAACCCGTAACCAGCTCGTCGCATGCGTGTGATAATCGCTCCACTGTCCCTCCTGTCGGTCCGTCCCCAATTGGAGTTTCGTTGCGTCCGCCCTTTCGCATCTACAAGGTGCAAAACGATGGAGAGCTGCATTTCGTTAAGGCCGTGCAAACCTTCGACGATGCAGCAGCACTTGTAAGAGAACTTGGCGAGGTATGGCCAGGTGAGTACATCATTGAGAATGAAGAAACGGTAGAGCGGGTATTCATTAACACGCGGGATGAAAGGAAGAATTAACTACCTCGCCCAAAACACACCAAAGCCCGCCTCGTACGTGCCGTCCTTTACGATGCACTTTCGGTCTAACCAATGGAGGCCGTGAAAAAATGCAATTTGGTCGAATCTACGGCGTCAGCCTGATAGTCCTCGGAATTCTTTTGTGCGTCCTTCAGTTCGTCCGGTACGCGGCGCAGCCCAAGAACGAAGTGAATCCATCTCAAGCGGTACGAAAAGAGGAGCACCTAAGCAGTTCATTGCCGGGGATTATTGGTGCCGGATCGCTTGCCGCCGGAATCGCACTTTTCGTAACTGCCCGCCGCAAAGACGAACCGAATCCGAAATATAAAGTGAAGTAGCGAGCGTCCGTAGCGTCGAATCTACTGTGCTGCGCGATCTCGTTCTTATCTGCGGCAAGGGACTCCACAGGCCGCGTGAATGCGTAATCCAACTCGTCGCATCCGTGTGATAATTGCCCGTCCCTCCTATTAGCTCGTCCCCAACCCGACGCTGATCGAACGCCGGGAGATTATGAAGTCGTCCTTCAAACACTCGAAGTAATCGACCTCGCCTTCTTAGTTAGGTGGCCGGAACTGGAATAGTCTCGATTACAACCGACTCGCCGCTCTCGCAGAATGCAGTGGCAGTCAACTGACCTCCCCGAAGCCCAGCTAGGATAGCCTGTGCGCCGTGGAGCGACAGTAAGGTTGATCCCACAAACTATTTGGCTTTGCCTCGTGACGCTGCCGTACAGACCCTCAGTCGCCT
>WNFT01007772.1_pt1 | contig 11517 bp, 9 predicted proteins | sample 5400191 | NCBI WGS metagenome assembly WNFT01 (sample SAMN13153359, study PRJNA577476) | soil metagenome | isolation source: 80 cm saprolite under Madrone tree | place: USA:California | collected 2016-06-14
GCGTTGATACCGACGAGGTCGTCGCCCTGGTCGGACGCAACGGGGCCGGACGCACGACCATCATCGAGAGCGTCACCGGCCTGCTCCCCGTCCGTTCCGGCCAGATCCGCTTTCGCGACGAGGAGATCACCTCGTTGCCGCCACATCGGCGCGCCAGGCGGGGCATCGGCTATGCGCCGGAGGACTCCGGCATTTTTCCCGAGCTGACGGTCGACGAGAACCTGATGATCAGCCGCTGGCTCGCGCAGAAAACGGAGCGCGGCGCCGCAGGCTATGGCGATACCGAAGCGCGGGCGTTCACTGTATTTCCTGAGGTGCGCCAACTTGTCGACCGACAGGGGCAGAATTTGAGTGGCGGCCAGAAGAAAATGGTGGCGATCGCCAGGGCCATGGCGCTCGCCCCCTATCTCTTGATCCTCGACGAGGCTTTCGAAGGGCTCGCGCCCGCCGTCGTGAAACGTTTCCGTGAGGCGGTCATGACTATCAAGGCCATGGGCATCTCGCTGCTGATCGCTGAGTCTAATCTCGTGAGCGCGGCGACGATGGCCGATCGGCTCTACGTGGTCGATCGTGGCGACATCGTCTTCCATGGCAAGCCGCAGCAGGCGCTCGCCGATGACCAGGTGATGCGCACGCTGCGCGGGTGATGGCCATGTCCGATTCTTCCAGGCTGCGTCCCATAGTGAAGCCGCTGAGCCTGCTCGCTGCCCTAGCGGCGACATTGGCGATCGCAGCCGTGGCACGCGGCGGCCACGAGCTGCCAATGTACCCGTCCTATTATCCGCACGAGATCGCCATCGAGACCATACCGCCTGAGCGCGCGGCTCCATTGCTGCTCGAAAACAAGATTCAGGCCTATCTCGGTCCGCAGCCGCCCTTTTCCGGCGATGTGCCGGCCTCGATCCGCGCGGTGGAGTCGCTCGGCAGTTTCGTGATCGTGCTGCGCAATCCTGCCGCGCCCACAGACGCCGCGTCCACATGCGCAACCGTCGAGACGATCGTCGGCGACATCGCTGGAAAGCAAGGCTTTGTATTTCATCCCTATCCGATCACGCCTTTTCACGGCGATTATCTCTATTACGCCGATCTAGCCGAGACCGCGAAGGCGCGCTTTCTGCGTGCGCGCGACCGGACATCGGCGGCGCCCGGAAATTTCAAGGTCAAGGCCGGCGGCGCGTTGCAACATCTCATTCGTCCCGAATGGATTGCACAGGGTCCGGAATGGGATGTCGCGGTCGAGGAGGTCGGCGCGGCGGACCTCGTCGCCTCATCAATGACCTCGGTCAACGGTTGGCTCGGGCCTCCGTGGATGAAGGCCGGGTGGTTTCATGCCGAGCGCATCCTGGCTGATGCGATCGAGGATGGCGATACCAGGGCTCGCGCCGACGCCATGGCGGGGCGGCTCAAGGCGAGCGATTATCGCGATGCGATCGAGCGGATAAACTTGCAACGCGACCTGGTGACCACGCTCACCAGCAGTTGTCGCAAGCTCATCGTCGGATACACCATCAAGCGGCAGTATCTCAGCGTGGAATTCACCGACGGCATCGAGAATATCGGATTCGATTCCATTGAGGGTCTCAATTCGCCGATGTTCATACGCACGGTGAAGCTCAAGAACTTTCCGTGGAACGGTTGGCTCATGCTGGGGATCGACAAAGCGCCGAACGCAGCCTGGAACCCGATCGCCGGATTTAGCGACGGCTTTGGGCGGCTGCTTTGGTCGGCGGTAGGCGATCCGGCCCTGGTGCCCGCACCCTATGATTCGGGCTGGATGCTCAATCGGCTCTCGGACGTTAAGCCTAATTCCGGTGGGTGAGAGGCGAGGGAAGCCAATGTTTCACGTCCGCTTCGTGCTTGCCACGTTTGTATGGGCGTTCTCGCTGATCGCAGCGAGCAGCGTGTTCTTCGGCACTCTGGCCGCGGAGCTTACCTTCGACCTCAAAGTCGCGCATGGTCGCATTCCTGACACCATGCGGCTCATCCGCGTCAAACAGGGCGACGTTGCAAGGCTGCGATGGAGCACGGATCAGCCGTTGACTCTGCATCTGCACGGCTATGATATCGAGAAACACGTCGAACCGGGCACCACTACCGATCTCGCATTCACGGCTTACGCAACGGGGCGATTTCCGGTTCACGTCCACGCGCAAGGGGCGCGCCCTGACGGTCACACGCACGAGGATGAACCACTGGTGATTATCGAGGTTTATCCGCGCTAGACCGCGCGGCGTTGAGCGTGAAGCAGCGTCCTCACGGCGAGCATATGTTCGGATGCCTTTGATGACCCAGGCTCGCGTTGCCTCCCCGCTCCATGGCGGGCCTGAAAGCGACGAATGGTTCGGCCACGCGAAACGCCCGGCTTTCACCTTCGCCGCCGCCGTGGCTAGTGTTTGCTCGCTTGCTGTCCCGGCACATGCCCATGGCTTCGGCCAGCGCTACGACCTGCCGCTGCCGCTGTCGCTCTATTTGTTCGGCACGGCCGCGGCCGTCGTTCTGTCGTTCGTCATCGTCGGGCTATTCGCCCGCCATGCGCCAGGCGCGAGTGGCTACCCGCGCATCGATCTTCTGGCACGCCCGCTGGACCGGCAGATTGCGCGCGCTCTTGGGACCCTTCTCAAGCTGTTCTCGATCAGCCTGTTGGTCTTGACCGTCATCGCCGGATTTTACGGAAGCCAGAACCCGTATCAGAACATCGCGCCGACACTGGTGTGGATCGTCTGGTGGGTGGGGCTCGCGGTGTTCTCGGCTTTCTTCGGAGACCTGTGGGTATTGATCAATCCATGGCGTGCCCTTTTCGACTGGGCCGATCGGCTCTACCGAACCGGCGGCGGCCGCGGTTTGGGCTTGCGCTGGCCCTATCCCGAGGCGCTCGCAGTGTGGCCGGCATTCGCATTGCTGCTTGCCGTTTCCTGGACGGAGCTCGTGTTTCCGAGCCCGGCGGTGCCAGCCAACATCGCCTCGTTGGTTCTATTCTATTCGCTGCTCACCTGGACCGGCATGGCCGCGTTCGGCAGCGAGGCCTGGGTCAGACATGGCGAGGTCTTCAGCGTGTTCTTCGGCGTATTTGCTCGCTTTGCGCCGACCGAACCGAGCATCCACGATCGCTCCGGCGAATATGGATTGGCGCTAAGGCCCTTCGGAGCGGGCCTCCTCGCCAACGAGCAGGCCTCCACCTCGATGGTCGCTTTCGTCCTTCTCGTGTTATCGACTGTTCTCTATGACGGGTTGCTGAGCACGCCGGAATGGGCGGAGGTCGAGCGCCAACTCCTCGGAGTGCTGCCCGGTCTTGGGGAGTTTGAATCCATCATCGTCAGGACTATCGGTCTCGTTGCGTTCTGGGCTTTGTTCTTCGGCGCCTATGTGGTCGTAAGCGCCGTCATGAGCAAGGTGGCAGCCTTCCACTCGCCTTGGGCAATAGCGCGGAACTTTGCCTTCACTCTGGTCCCGATCGCCATCGCCTATCACCTCGCGCATTACCTCGTGTACCTGCTGACCCAGGGACAATACATCGTGCCGCTCGCATCCGATCCATTCGGATATGGCTGGAATCTCTTTGGCACCGCGGGATACCGCGTCGACATCGCCGTCGTCGGCGGGCGGTTTGCCTGGTATGCCGCGGTGACGTCGATCGTGCTTGGCCACATCGCCGCCGTCTATCTCGCCGATGTGAGGGCACACCAGATCCTCGAAAAGCGCAGCGCCGCGCTGCGCTCGCAGGTGCCGTTGACCGCGCTGATGGTGGTCTACACGTTCGTAAGTTTGTCGATTCTCGCCGAGCCGATCGTCGAGCGCCGCGTGCCCGCGCAACCGATCGCAACGGTACCGGAGCCCCTGACCATCCCCGAGGACGCGCTCATTCCCGAGCCTGGGACCGGCCGGTTGCAGCCGGTTGGGGCGGGCCGATCCGTCAGCTTGAAGTTGACCTACCGTGTGCTCGGCTCGGCATTTCATGACGGGACGCGCGCCACCTTCGCGGACCTGCTCTATGCCTATATGTTCGCCTATCGCTGGGCCGTCCCCGGCGAAGCGGATTCACATTACGACCCCGTAATCGCGGCGGCGACCGCCCCGCTGCGGCGGCGACTCGCGGGCGTGCGGGTCGCGGGCGTCGATACGGCGTCGAAGTCGTTTCGGATCGGCGACGTCAATTTCATCCGCGAGTTGGTCGTGGTCGACGTCTACGCCAACATTCCGCCGGAGGATCCCGAGCAGGACGCGGTCTTCGCACCGCCGTGGAGTACGCTACCCTGGCATTTGCTCGTGCTGATGGAAGAGGCAGTCAGCCGCGACTGGGCGGCATTCTCGCAGGCCGAGGCCGCGCGCCGCGGCGTCGAATGGCTCGATCTCGTGCGTTCCGATACATTGAAGGCGCGGCTCGCGGCGCTCACCGATCAATTCGAACAGGAGGGGTTTCGTCCCGAAATCCTGCGATCGCAGGTAAGCGCCGAGGAGGCGCGCAAGCGCTGGGCAGCGATGGCGGCGTTCTACCGAGACCACGGGCATTTTCTGGTGACCAACGGTCCTTATCAGCTGAAGAGCTGGTTCGCCGACAGCGCAACGCTCCAGGCGTTCCGGGATCTCAGCTACCCGTTGGGAGTGGGTTCCTACGACGCCTACGCCGTTCCGCGCCGGGGCTACGTCACCAAAGTCGAGCACGACAACGGCGGACTGCGCCTCTCCGCCGACATTGAAATTCTCGTGAAGGTGATGCGCGACTACCGCATCCTGCGCCGACCGATGCAGTCGGTTGACGCCGTCCTCCTCAAGCGCGCTGCCCCCGAATGCCGCTACGTGGTGCTGAATGCTGACGGTCGGGTCGTGCTGACGGGCGCTGCTCGTCCGCGGGAGGACCTGACGTTCCAGATCGAGTTTGACAGCAAGCTGCCGCCCAGCCAGTACAACGTTATGGTCGAGATCATCGTCAACGGTGACGCGATGAATGCGCAGATCGAGCGAATCCCGGTGGTGATCGCAGGCGGCCCTGCCCCGCCCTCCCATTGACAGCTACGGTATCGGCGCCAGGCAGATCGGCCAGCAGCGAAATGCGTGGAGCCTGGCCGAAAATCGTCGCCAAGTGCAGATTGCTTGGAAACTCATGATGTCGGTCGGAAGCTCGCCAGTCTAAGAACAGCGATCGTGAAAGCGGCTTGATGCGCAAATCAACTTACGGCTTCGGCTTGCTGCTGATTTAATGCCAATCATTGCGGCTCGACGTTTGGAGCAATGCCCGACGCCGGCAGCCACTGCGAGGCAGAGACGCTGCAGAAGCGCGCGCCTCGTGCGCGCCGCTGCCGACCGGCTATCGGCGGCATTCGGCTACGCGAGCGAGCCCGAGCCGGGGGGTGAAGGCGGCGGTGCAATTTTGCCGTCATTCCGGGACGGCACGTAGCGCCGGACCCGAAATCCAGATACAAATTCGGTGCCTGTTTCTGGATTCCGGGTTCGCTCGTTCTGCTCGCGCCCCGGAATGACGGGGGAATCGGAGGCGAGCCATGCCCCGGCATGTGAACTATGTCCCGCACGGCGTGATCCCGGCGGTGCTGCTGCCATTTGATAACGATCTCGCCATCGACGAGGCTAGCTTCCGCAAGCACCTTCGAGACGTGGCCTCCGTCGAAGGCCTCTCGGCCATCACCGTCAACGCGCACTCGACCGAGGTCGGCTCCTGCAGTTTCGAGGAGCAGCGCCGCGTGCTCGACATCGCGCAGGACGAGATCGGGGCCAAGCTGCCGCTGATCAACGGCATCTGGGCCGACGGCAGCCTCGAGGCGGCGCGCCTTGCGCGCATGGCGACGCAAGGCGGCGCGTCCGCGCTCTTGGTGTTCCCGCCGGCGCCGTTCACCCTTGGCCAATCGCCGCAAATGGCGCTCGCGCATTTCAAGCGCATCGCCGACGCGACCGACCTGCCGCTAATCGTGTTCCAGTATCCGCTCGCGACCGGCCAAGGCTATCCGAAGGACACGCTGCTGAAGCTGTGCGAGGAGGTGCCGACCGTCCGCGCCATCAAGGACTGGATCGGCAACGTGCCGCATCACGAGTGGCACCTGCGCACGCTGCAGAATCTGCCGCGGCGGGTGAATGTGCTCACCACGCACAGCGCCTGGCTGTTCTCCTCGCTGGTGCTCGGCTGCAATGGATTGCTGTCAGGTTCCGGCAGCGTGATTGCCGATTTGCAGGCGCGCCTGTTCCGCGCGGTGCAGGGCAACGACCTCGCCGAGGCCAAGCGGCTCAACGACCGCATCGAGCCGCTGATGCGGGTGTTCTACGCCGATCCCTTCGTCGATATGCACAACCGCATGAAAGAAGCGCTGGTGCTGCTCGGCAAATTGCCGCGCGCAGTGGTGCGCCCGCCGTTGGTGAAGATCGAGCGCTCGGAGGTCATGCGCATTCGTCAGGGGCTGATCGAGGCCGGTTTGCTCGACAAGAACGCGCGCGATGCGGCGTAACCTCTCTCCGTCGTTCTGAGGTGCGAGCGAAGCGAGCCTTGAAAGATGAACGGCCCGGGCCGTCGCTTTTCGAGGGCCGCGCTGCGCGCGGCCGCCTCAGGCTGACTGTCGCCGCCGTTTAGGGAAGTCACGATTTGGGCCAGTTAGAAATGTCACCGGGTCGGGAGCAGGATAGCCGCCTTTCTGCGGGTTGTTGAGGAGCGATGTGGCCCGATAGGGCCTGGCAGCATTCGTGCGCAAAGGAAAACGGTAACTTGTTTGAACTCGGCCAAACGCGCCTGTTCAAGCTTGATGGGCCTGATCTCAAAGTCTTGCCTTCGGGTGCTCGCCGCCGTGTCGTTGCATCCGCGAGGCAGTCGACGTTGCGCCTTGCATCTGGCCGCGCGGCTCACCTAGTTATAGCACTGGGTAACAAGCGGCGCAGATACCGCCCGGTGCCTTTATGGCGGAAGTGAATTGGCTTCAACCGTCTAACTTTCGGCCAGCAGCCGTCCGCGCCCTTCCTGGTGCAGCCTCAGAGAGAATGGGAAGAAGCGCGCAAGCGCATGAACGAACAGGCAAAGCGGCTCGCCAATATACTTTTGAACCACGGCGAGCTGACAATGATGGGACCGAGCTGACCTACAAGTACAAGTCTTTGAAACTCACGGGCAGAAATAATTATGTTTCTGCATTGATGATGGTGAATGCCGAGATGCAAAAGCGTTTGGGCAAAGACCGGTCTCAGGCCTCCATTGAGGAGTTTCGGTCCGTCCTGGATAATCTCGATGATCTTCTGCAGACGCTCGTACGCCGCGTCAGAAAGGCGAAGAGCGACTATGACAAAAACCAAGCCTAGAGGACCTACTCCCTCTCTTATCGGAGGCACGAACGGCAAACCGCGGCGGGCCGCGGTCTTGCGTAAGTCTAGTTGCTACCGATGCCAGGACGATCTAGTTGCCGGAACAGATTGCATCGAGATCCCAAAGCTTGGAGGTGGCTATTCGACGGTGAAGCGAGTTTGCGAGTGTTACGCAGGCATCATCCAGAAGACGGCCGAAGACCTTGAAGCGCTAAAAACATTGTAAATGGAGACAGCATATACTTTAGCGGAAGTGCCGCTTACTGGATTTGCACTACATGCCAGGCGTCGAAGTCCGGGGTAATCCGCAGCAGGAACGCCGGGGCATTTCCATCCGTTACATCGAGCAGAGTAAGATTGTAGATGTAGCTGCCAGCCTCTATTATGGAGAAGCCGACAACCCATACCGCGTCGAGCAAAAGCGGGCTCGGCAATGCCGTTGCAACTTCATTCGGAAACCACAATCCTGCAGCCGGCGTGTCGAGAAATACGACCAGGGTCTTGCCGCCGCAATAAGCCGCCCCGTTGCTTTGCTTGTCGCTCACCGCATCAAGGATGAGGGCTTTAGCGTCCGGGCCTATGCTATGCTGCGAGACATAGACGTGCTCGGTTTGCCAGGTCTCCCCGGTTGCTTCATCGCGAATCATACCGTCGCCGCCGATCGGGTCGCTCTAGAATAGCAGCTTGCGGTTCTCGGACGTCGCGCACAAAAGCATCTCACGCGGGCGCATGTCGCCGAATTTCTTAAAGCGGCTTTCCCGGTTTGCAGGTGCCGAGGGTCGCGCACCATGGGCTCGATCTCTTTGAGCGCGACCTCCAGGCTCTTGAAACGGGTGACAGGATATTTCACGGGCTCAGGCCGCGGCCGCTTTCGCGCGAACGATCAACTCGTCTTCCGCGCCTGCGGCGTAGGCGTCCCGCTCTCGGCTGAGCGTGTCCCAGAGCACGGCGGCATCGTCCTTGTGGCCCGGCCGTACCGCCGGCTGATCCAGGTGTTCGAACTGATCGAACTGCGCGACCGGCACCAGGCCGTTCAGGCGGCCACCCGCGAACAGCACGCAAGCCGATAGCGCTTCTGTCGCGCGGACGAGCGTTTTAATCGCCTCGCTGATCTTGTCGGCGGTGACGAGGCCTTCCTCGATTTGCTTTCGCCTGTCCGGGCCGCCCGCGTGCGCGAGATATGCTTGACTCCAGTCGGCGAGCTCTTCGGCGCCGCTTCCGCCGAGCCAGCTTTCGATGGTGCCAAGTAAAGTCTTCGGCAGGCGGTCTTCGCGCATGCGTTTGCTGGGATCGACCCCAGCGAGGCGGTCGAACTGTTCGTGCGCCATGCCCGAAGTCCCGTGCGCCTCCGGTCCAGTGGTCGCTGCCCAAAAAGCACCCTTGCCTGCCCGCGCCGTCATCTCCTTCAACACGACAGCTTCATAGTCGTAGGGAAGCCCGTCGTGGCAGACATAATTCTCGCGTGTGAAGAGCGGCCAGTTGCTGCGCATGTCGATGATGAGGCGGCGCAAGGAAATAACGCCGGACGTCTTGTCCAGCAGCCGCCTGATCCCCAGCACCTGTCTTGCAACGTAGCCCTGAATGACCTGCTCGGCGACCAGCGTATTATGGAGACAACTGGTCTCGTTCTTGTCGTCTTGGCCGATGACAAGCTGCCGTAAAATCCGGTAGGAAACGTCTGTCCAGACCATCGCCGACAAGTTCGTCCAGATCGCGTGATGCTCGTCGGCGTCAAGCCAGGTCAGCCACTGGCGGCGTTTCGCGCGATAGGATTCGAGCTGCGAGCGCCGCCCTGGCGGCACATCGCATTGGCTGATCGGGTACTTGTAGTCGTCGGCTTTCATAGGTTTCGGCTTTCACCTCATTCGCTGCTAATCGGTTATTAAACCTTGCTTGTCACGAGAGCGAGACTTTCTTGGCGGCACCTCCCTTCGTCGGCCACGCTCTGGCCACGGGCATACGCGCCGTGACCGGAGCCGCACAGGTTCGGGGAGGGTTTCAGACCCGGTGCGACGCAAAGTTCCTAATCGGCCTTCTTCTCAGCAAGCGGCTTTTTGGTGTAACCCTTCGCGATGCACCAGTCGCTGAAGGTTTGAAACTTCGGATGCATCGTTTCATGCGCGCCTACGTATTTCTGGATTGCGCGGATGATGGTGGTTACGACTTCCTGCTCCTCGATTTCCGCGTTCTCGGGCACCGATGAATGCTTCATCCAATGGATGAACATGTTCCCCTCGGCCGCGCCCGCCAGCGTGATGGCGCACTCGTGGTCCTTCTTTTCAACATGATCGATCGCCGCCGAAATCTGCCGGAAGGCCGACAACTGCTTACTGGTTTTAATCATTGCCCTTTCCCCTTGGAGCCGGGCCACGTGCCGGCGCTTACCGATGTCTGCTTCGAGGTTTGCTCGTCGGCATGCCAACGATTTGATGGAGGACTGCCGTTGCGAGTTGAGCGGAGGAACTAAAGCAACGGCCGTCAAATCGGTGTAGCCCCGCGTCCATGAAGCGAATCTTCGACCCGGTCATTTCCCTCGTGGCGAGCAGGAAGTAGTCAAGTACGTCATTGTTTCCCCCGCCAAGCCTGATCGCGATGATATGGCCCTCAGGCAATACGACGCGACGATTGATCGTCCAGATTGGCCCTCTGCCAGAGCCGCGCCAACAGCGTGCGAGGCGAAGGGAGATCGCGAACCGATTGTTGACCGTTAGGACATCTATCCCTGGTTCGAAGGAGACAACCAGGCCGACTTTTTTCAGCCGCGCAGTTAGATCCGAAATAGCAATTCGTCGTCAGTGAGATGCAGCCATCGAAGCGTCAAACGTCTTTGGGCTCGGACAAAAACGCCGCGGTCCACCGCGGGCGCGATCGAACTCTTGGTTTTGACCCACAGGCTAGGCGGATTTTTGATTTTCCGGCTGCGCAGCGGAAACGACTCGCGATTGTAAACGGTGTTGCCGACGAAGTTTTCATTGCGAAGAATGCCATCGACCATTCTTCTCGTCCAAGGTCGTCCAAGATGATTGGGAACGCCCTCGCGATTGAGACACCGCACGATCGCTTCTTGAGACTTTCGCTTTTCGACGTAATGCCGGAATATATGCTGGATCACCTCCACCTCGTTTTGGAGGCCGAGACGGACGACGACGTGGTCAGTCTTCAGGTTCTTCTGTTGGCCGCGCTCGAGATAACCCTTTGAAAGTCGATTTTCGTCAATCAATTCCCGGCGAAGGCCGTATCCCAAGGGTCCGCCCTGCCGGAAACCCAAACCAGCGAGGCGAAGTTGTCCCGCATGAACCTTGGCGGAAAGTTCGCGACTGAACTCTGCCGCCATCACGCGTTTCAAGTTCTTGACGATGCTCGACAGAAGACTGCCGTCATTGTCGAATTGCTCGGCGCAATATTCGACCATAATTCCGGCCTGCCGACATAGGAATTCGTAATGAGCACTCTCGTCCACGTCCTGGAAGCGGCCCCATCGGCTGACATCGTACACCAACACCCGGCTGAAGTCGGCACGGCCCGAGCATACATCACTGATCAGTTGCTTGAGCCCTTCGCGCTTCTCGATCTTTAAACCGCTGAGGCCGTCATCTCGGTAGGTCCGAACAATTGTGAGGTTGTAGCGCACGGCATAGGCAGCAATCGCAGCCGCCTGATTTTCGATCGAGTACCGCTGGTGAATGGTCGACATCCGCACGTATTGGGCGGCGCGCTGGGCGAGCTCGCCCCCGAATTTCGACAGCTCTGCGCGACGCACGACCAGGGACTTTGCCATCGGTCGACATCCGGTCATTCCTCGACGTTGGAATTTCTGCGCTCAAACCAGGGCAGATGCCAGCGATCTTTGGGAGGTATCGATCAGGCCGGTCATCCGCATGGCGCGTGGCTTCATTTAGCCTACGGCTTTCTGACGACAGCATCGAACCGTCGAGCCGATCCATCCCAAGGCCATGCCCGTTATCCTGACCACGGACGAGGAGCGCGACGTCTGGATGCGCGCGCCGTGGGAAGAGGCCAAGGCGCTGCAGCGGCGATGGCCCGACGACGCGCTTAAGATCGTCATGCGCGGCGCAGAAAAGGGGGATCGCGCTGCAGCATGAACCCAAATTGAAGATAGATGCAAAAACCATTATGATTGCTCGTTTTATACGGTTCCACGGGTGAAACCGCGGTCCCGTCTTTATCTTTTGGGGCAAAAAAAATGGCAACGCACCTTTCCGAAGA
>WNFT01017096.1_pt1 | contig 11517 bp, 10 predicted proteins | sample 5400191 | NCBI WGS metagenome assembly WNFT01 (sample SAMN13153359, study PRJNA577476) | soil metagenome | isolation source: 80 cm saprolite under Madrone tree | place: USA:California | collected 2016-06-14
CGCCAGCAAGAAGTTCATCACGACACCAGCGCAGAGCACGATGATGCGTTTCCCTGCTGATTTGGCGGTGAAGCTTTGCGGGTCGTAATGCCCTTGTTCATCGGGGACATCACCGAGTTCACCGAACATGCGCACGAACCCACCGATAGGGAGCAAGTTCAGCGAGTAGATGGTGTGGTTGGAGACAGAGGCAGCTCCATTGCTGAAGCCACCACTGGTACCACTAAAGGGTGTCTGTTTTGCATCGATATAATATGCATCTTCTTCATCACGTCTGCCGCCGAACCAGATGACCTCCCAACCACCGGTATCGCGTTTACGGATGCCCACCAGGCGCGGCGGGAAACCAAGCCCAAATTCCTCTACGCGAATACCAGCCCATTTGGCTGTGATGAAGTGGCCAAATTCGTGTACCAGGACGAGCAATCCAAAGACTGGGATCGCAGCCAGCAAGTACCAGTTATTCATCAAGATCTTCCTTAAGATTTGGTGACCACTCAGGACTCCTCACCACACGTGCTCGATAAATCGGCACTCTACGGTGGTTCGCAAGAGTTTTTTGCAGCGGGCTTGGCAGCCGGCGGCTGCCAAGCCCGCTGCAAAAAAGACGTGAGCCGCCGCCAGCGGCGAGGAATCAGACACCTGAGTAGTTACAAGATTTGTATAGTTCAAGTGCTGTTCTACGGGCCCAGGCACAGGCTTCCAGAATAGTAGGGACGTCCGGCTCATCAATGGGGCGATGACGGTCCAGCACAGTTTCTATAAGTGTAGCAATATCCAACAACCCTATTTTACCACGCAGGAAAAGGGCAACGGCTTCTTCGTCTGCACCTACCAGGACAGAAGGGTAGGTGCCAGCGTGTCTGGCAGCCTCCAGGGCCAGGCGAAAGCAGGGGAAACGCGTCATGTCAAGCGCCTCAAAGTTGAGTCGTGCTACATCTGGCCAATGGAGTTCTCGCACAAGTCCGGTGTCCCTGGTGTCGAGCCGCAGCGGGTAGCTCAGGGCATCCAGGATAGGCAAATGCATACTAGGTAAACTCGCCTGCATCTTGAGAGAGCCATCGATAAATTCGACCATGGAGTGGATAATGCTCTCTGGATGAACGACGACCTCAATGCGCTCATAAGGGATATCAAAGAGCCAGTGGGCTTCAAGCACCTCCAAGCCTTTGTTCATGAGCGTCGCAGAGTCTATTGTGATTTTCGGTCCCATACGCCAGGTAGGGTGAGCCAGGGCTTGTTCTACCGAAACGTCGTGTAGTTGCTCAAGTGTGGCACGACGAAAAGGCCCACCCGAAGCGGTGAGCAGCAGACGACGCACTTCTGCCATGCGCTCTCCACGCAGGCACTGCCAGATGGCGCTGTGTTCGCTGTCAATGGGTAGCAGAGAAACACCTGCCCGTTGCACTTCTCGCATGACCAGGTGACCAGCCATGACGAGCGTTTCTTTGTTCGCCAGGGCGATGGTTTTGCCTGCCTTGATGGCGGCTAATGTTGGACCCAGACCGACCAGGCCAGAGGTGGCTGCAACGACTATATCGGCATCGGCATGGGTTGCTGCAGCAAGTAGTCCTTGCTCACCAGGGACGGCACCGGGCAAGGTGGCGTATATCGCTTGTTCTAGCTCTGGTGTACCGGCGAAGCATGCCACCAGAGATGGCCTGAATTCTTGCGCCTGCTGGGCCAGAAGCGCTGTGTTGCTGCGTGCCGCTAGCGCCACGATACGAAAATGCTCAGGGAAACTGCGCACAACGTCTAGTGTCTGCTGACCAATCGAGCCGGTGCTACCGAGCAAGGCAATACGCCTAGGAAAGAGAGTCATTGTTTTCCCACGAATTGTGCAAACACGTAGATGGCAATCGCCACAAAAAGCAAACTATCAATACGGTCGAGCATGCCACCATGCCCGAGCATGAAGTTTCCACTGTCCTTGACATGCGTTTGGCGCTTGATGAGTGATTCTGCCAGGTCCCCGAGCACGGCGGCGGCGCCAATCCAGATGCCGAGTATGACCGCGAGATACCAGGGTAAACCGAACGGCAGGACGGTAAAAAGCACAGCAGCTGCGATGGAGAGCACCAGGCCACCGAGTACGCCCTCCCAGGTTTTCCCAGGACTAATGTTTGGAGCCAGCTTATGCCGTCCCAGGTGACGACCAACGAAGAACGCGGCGGAGTCGAAGCCCCAGGTACCGAGTAGCATGAGCAGTATCCACCAGACTCCATGGGGCAAAGGCCAGGCTACCTGATATCCACGCAAGAGCAGAGCAAGACTTATTGGCCAGCCCAGGTAAATGGGAACGGCGAGTGTCAGTGCCCAATCCACCATCGTGCCATCAAGCTTCTTGCGGAAGAGGAGCCAGGCAAAAGAGATGAAGAGAGCGGCACTCCAACCACTTTCAAGGAACACGAGGCGTTGTTGGGGAAACATGGCCGCGACGAGAAAGAGCAGGTTTAGCCCCATGCTAATCACGATCAGCGGGCGATAACCAGCATGGCGCAGCATGTTGTAGAGTTCATATGTGCCCAGGGCCACTACCACGGTTGCTCCGGCGAAGGCCCACCAACCACCGAAGAGGGCAAAAGCAAGCACAATGGGCATGGCAATAATGGCGGTGAGCCAACGTTGGGCCAGAGAGCCGATGCCTTTTTTACTGCCTGTCCCCATTGCATTGGCCTCTCGTTGTGGGTTTTCCCCGGTTGCGCTTTGCACGCGCTCTTTTCTCCTACCTGGACGGACTACATCATCTGGTAGTATTGTAGTGCCAAAGGTTTGCTGCGCACAAGAGGCAACGACACTACACTTTGCCAAAACGCCGTTGTCGCTGACGGTAATTGTCTAATGCTGCCCGTAAGTCCTCGCGCCCGAAATCAGGCCAGAGGGTTGGCGTTGCATAGTACTCGCTATAGGCCGATTGCCAGAGCAGGAAGTTACTGGTACGCATCTCCCCAGCCGTGCGAACGACCATATCGGGGTTGGGGAGATCGTGTGTATAGAGGTAGGAAGCGATCAACTCTTCAGTAATGTCGCCCGGTTGGTGTCCGGCGGCGATGATCTGACGAATAGCATCGACAAGCTCAGCTCGCCCACCGTAGTTAAAGCAAATGTTGAGGTTGATACGGGTATTATTGCGCGTCAGCTCTATCGAGTCACGCACCGCCTGTTGGATATCAGGCGCGAGATCTTGCAAACGACCAAGATGGCGCAGGCGCACTCCATCGCGGTGGAGCTTTTCTAAATCCGTGCGGATCGTCTCCCAGAAGAGACGCATGAGCCCATTGACTTCGACGCGAGGCCGCCCCCAGTTCTCGGTTGAGAAGGCATACACGCTGAGCATCTCGATGTTCTCATCGGTTGCACACTCAACCACCCGGCGCAAGGCGGTAACCCCGGCTTTGTGTCCGGCCAGCCGGGGCAGGTGGCGTCTTGTCGCCCAACGTCCATTGCCATCCATAATGATGGCAAGGTGGCGCAGTATGGGTGCAGGCCGGGCGCTTTCCAGAGGATTGCTGCGCGCCTCAGGCTGCAAGGGGTGTACGGATACAGATGCGCCTGGTTGCACCACACTCTCTTTCCTCTGTGAGGAGGAAACGAGATTTTGTGTCCTGGTCAACTTAGACCTCCAGAATTTCCAACTCCTTGGTTTTTCCGACTTTCTCCATCTCGTCGATGAAGCGATCGGTGAGTTTCTGTAGCCGCTCGGTGCTACGTTTCAACTCATCCTCGGAAATTTCCTTCTTCTTCTCTCGTTCGCGTAACTTGTCTTGTGTGTCGCGCCGGATATTACGAACAGCAACCTTATGCTCATCCAGCTTCTTGTGGACAGTTTTGACCATCTCGCGGCGGCGCTCCTCATTGAGGGGCGGGATACTGAGGCGGATCACCTGCCCGTCATTGTTTGGGTTGATGCCCAGGTCCGATTTCTGAATGGCTTTCTCGATGTCCGTTAGCATTTTCCGCTCATACGGCTGAATGACTAACAGACGTGCCTCCGGCACGGTCACATTTGCAACATGATTGATCGGAGTTGGTGCGCCATAGTAATCCACCTGAATACGCTCCAGGAGGCTTGCACTAGCGCGACCAGTCCGCACAGCAGTTAAGTCGTGTCGCAGAGCTTCCACGGCCTTCTGCATACGTCGTTCAGTTTCTGCGAAAATGTCATCTACCATAGCAATGCTCCCATCGTATTGCTCGGGCGCGATAAATCGGGCCCACGTGACGTGCTCGATAAATCGGCACTCTACCGATAAATCGGCACTCTACGAGAAGGCTTCTTGCACGTCATGGACAAGTGTGCCGCGCTTTTCGCCGCGCATAATCGCCTCTAGTGCACCTGGATCATTGAGGTTGAACACCACAATGGGCAGGTGATTGTCTTTACAGAGCGAAATTGCGGTACTATCCATGACTTTGAGCCCCATATTCAGTGCTCGCATATAGCTCAATTCCTCGAACCTGCGAGCATCAGCGTTACGCATGGGATCATCGTCATACACACCATCCACCTTGGTTGCCTTGAGCAGAACCTGGGCATTGAGTTCCACAGCACGCAGGGCGGCTGCTGTATCGGTCGTGAAGAATGGATTGCCACTGCCGGCTGCAAGGATCACCACGCGACCCTTTTCCAGGTGGCGTACCGCACGACGGCGAATAAATGGTTCGGCCACAGGCGGCATTTCGATTGCCGTTTGCACACGTGTGACCATGCCCAGCTTTTCCATCGCGTCCTGCATCACCAGGGAATTCATCACGGTTGCCAGCATACCTACGTAATCAGCAGTGGCCCGATCGATGCCCGTGGCGGCAGCATCCGCCCCACGCCACATATTCCCGCCCCCAATGACCATGGCCACTTCTATGCCCAGGTCATGTACGCGCTTGACCTCGGCGGCGATCCGACGCACCATTTCAGCGTCGATACCATACCCACGCAGGGAACAGAGTGCCTCGCCGCTCAATTTGAGCAGGATACGCTGATACTGTAGCGATGAAGTCTTCTGATGGTCTTCCTGATGGGTGGTGAGAGACATATTTTCTGAGACTCCCATGCGTCCAACACTCACTCACTCATTCAGCCAGCGCAAAGCGACTGAAACGCCGCAACACGATGTTCTCACCGGTTTCGGCAATCACCTTACGTACCAGGTCGCCCACGATGACGCTCTCATCCTTGACCCACGGCTGCATCATCAATACCTGCTCGCCCAATGTCTTTTTCAGTTTGTTGCTGACAACCTCCTCACGCTTCTCGGCTGGAACACGCTCCATTGATGGGTCTTCCAGGATCTGCTTGCGGGCCGCCTCAACCACCTCTACCGGTACATCCTCAAAATTGATGTAGGTAGGCGTGGGGTGAGCGCCAGCAATCTGCAAGGCCAATTCATTGGCAAGTTGCTGGAAACTGTGACTGCGAGCGACGAAGTCGGTGCTGCAATTCAGTTCCAGGAGTACCCCCACATTATGATTGTGATGGACGTAGGAGAAGATGCCGCCTTGCTTGGTTTCGCGGTCCGCCGCCATCATCTTCTCGGCCTTGTGGTGGGTCCTGGCCTCCAGGATCTGAATAGCTTCTCCCCAACTGTTCGCTTCAGCCAGCGCATTTTTGCAATCAGCAAACGTTGCGCCAGTTTCTTCACGCAGCTTTTTTACGTCTGCGGCAACGTAGTTCATACTGTTTTTCTCCTCAACTATGATACCTGGATGATGGGTCGATGCGCAATTGCTCTGATCCATCTTTTTTGGTCCCCGAGTGCTTGACAAATGAGAATATAGAAGCCCCGCCCCTACTCGATACGGAGCCGTATCGTGCTCCTGGGGCTGGGCCAGGCGCAATATCGCAAGGGATCGCCCCTACTATCATACGTCCGATTGTCCGTTTGCACGTCCATTGCACATTTGACGAAGCCGAGTATAGTAGGAGCGATCCCTTGCGGTCGCCTTGCAGGAACAAAGGTCTGTTAGACTGCTTCCTTGCCGACGAGTTCGGGTTCAGCAGCAACCGCCGTCTCCGTGTCTACGGTTGGTACAGGTTGCGGTTGAGTCTGTTGGACCGGCATTTCTTCGCCGGCAGGGGCCACAGAGGCAGGTTGCTCCTCATGGTCCGCAGAGCCGGTTACGGCGATGAGTTCACCTTCTTCGGGAGCTTCGGCATCTTTCTGACGGGCCTCTAGTTCGCGACGCCCTTCGACGGCGGCATCCGCGATCTTGGCACAGAGAAGGCGCACAGCGCGGATGGCATCATCGTTGGCAGGAATGGGATAATCCATTTCGTCGGGGTCGCAGTTGGTGTCGGCGAGTGCGATGATGGGGATTTCCAGGCGACGGGCCTCCAAGACTGCTGTGCGCTCTTTGCGTGTATCGATGATAAAGAGTGCGTTTGGCAGCCGACGCATATCTTTGATCCCGCCCAGGGTGCGCTCCAGGCGTACCATGTCGTCTTGCAAGCGCTGCACTTCTTTTTTGGGCAAGCGCTCGAAGTCACCACGCTCGCGGCGGGCTTCAAGGTCACGCAAATAGCGGATGCGCGATTGGATGGTCTGGAAGTTGGTCAACATGCCGCCTAGCCAACGCTGATTGACATAGTACATCCCACAGCGCTTGGCCTCTTCAGCAACAGCTTCTTGCGCCTGTTGGATGCCGTTGCGGTCCATAAAGATGAAGGGTCGCATCTTGGGGTTCCAGCGACGGGTCTGGTGCCCGAAGTGGACGCCTGCTTCAAGAAGCTGCTTCATAGAAATGATGTTTGCCAAAAATGGATCCTCCTCCGCTCTCGTTGCTCACAATTCGAATGTTCTCAAGCGGATGGCCGCTAAGCACATGACTGGAGAGCGTGTGTATTTTATTGATTGATGATTGTGACAATCATACCGTTAGATGCGAGAGAAACGTCTCGCTGACTTGCAAGTATAGCACAGAGCGGGCGAAGACGCAAGGAAAATTTCGTGCGCACCATACCCAGCCATCTCGACGATTGATGGATAGATATGATATGATTGCATTGAAACAAGTTGAGCAAGGACGAACAACGTTGTGACGATGCTAGCATCGTCCTAGTTTCTGGCGGTACTAGTTGCCATCTCTTCCTTATTCAAGACGAATCTGGATATGGCCCCAATACCTGGTTACCTGTCTGGGGGACAGGATTCCCACAAGGCTCTCGATTGCATTGCTTTCCCTCGTCGTGCTCATTCTCACCGGCTGTAGCCAACAAGTTGTGAGTAATAGTTCGGGAACAACGCACCGGGCAGCACCAGGCCAACTCACCTACGTCGCCATTGGAGCCTCGGACACCTTTGGTACTGGGACCGATGACCCGTACACACAGAACTGGCCATCTGACCTGGCCACGAAGCTTGGCCCCAGAGTACATGTGATCAATCTTGGCATACCAGGCATTGTCGTCCATGATGCGCTCAACGTTGAGGTCCCTGTTGCACTCGATGCACACCCTGATCTCATCACCGTCTGGTTGGCAGTGAATGATATTGTAGCCAACGTACCGACCAATAGCTACTCCCACGATCTCGACTTACTGATCAGTCGTTTGCAAGCGGGCATGCCGCATGCCATCATCGCTGTGGCCAATGTTCCCGATCTGACCCTCTTACCGCAGTTTAGTAAACGTGATCCTCATGCTCTCGATGTACGCATTGCAGACTACAACGCCATCATCGCAGACATCGTGAAACGTCACCATGTGATACTGGTGGACCTGACGCAACAGACATACAATCTCAAGAATCATCCTGAGTATATCAGTAACGACGGTCTTCACCCAAATGAACTTGGCTACTTGCAACTGGCAGACCTGTTCTACCAGGCGCTGCAAAGCAGTCTACGCACCGGCAATAGATCAGGATAACACTCATGACGCAACTTTTCGGTATTCCACTTGATACACTCATGGTAGTACTGCTCGTAGTGACACTTGTCATTATCGGTAGTGTGCTGCTGCTGGCGCTCAGCAACATGATCTTTTTTAAGATTGGTGTGCGAAACATTCCACGCCGTCGCACGCAGATGCTGCTGATTGTCTTTGCACTCATGCTTTCGACCACGTTACTCTCCAGCACATTGGCGATTGGCGATGTGGTCAATGCTGCCGTACAAAGTGTCGCCATCTACAACCTGGGCAATGTGGATGAGACGGTTGAGGGCGGACAGGGCGCCCTCGGTTTCTTTGATGACAAAATATACTATGGCCTGGTCAGGCTTGCCAGGAACCACCCCGATATCGCAGCGGTGGGGGCTGCGCTGGTCGAGCAGAATTTACTCGTAGCCGATGAGAATTCTCGTCAGGTGCGCTCGAAGGTGACCGTGCTTGCCATTATACCAGGCAGCGAACAGGGCTTCGGCGGGATGCAGAACGACAGTGGCAAGGGCCCCCTGCGTATTGCCTCGCTCGCCCAGAACGAGGTCTATCTCAATCACACCGCGGCGCAACTGCTCAACGCACACGCCGGCGATTTCCTCTATCTGTATAGAATTGCGACACGGGATTCCCGGCTATGTACACGTGATCGAGGTTAAACAACAAGGGGTGCAGGACTCACAGAAGGCGGAAGATATTTTTTCGCGTGTCTTTGCGCTCTTCTCGCTCTTTGTACTGGCGATCGGCTTGCTGTTGATTTTCCTCATTTTTGTGTTGTTGGCGGCGGAACGGCGTGTCGAGATGGGCATGGCTCGGGCCATTGGGGTGCAGCGTCGCCACCTGGTGCTGATGTTCCTCTTCGAGGGCACGGTTTATGATTTGCTGGCCTCATTCATTGGCATGGGCATTGGTGTGGGCGTGGGTGCACTGCTGGTCACCTACCTGGGACCGATCCTGGAGCGGTTCGACTTTCCGTTGAGGCTCACATTCCAGCCGCGCAGCCTGATTATTGCCTATTGTCTGGGTGTGATCTTCACCTTTTTTTCTGTCGCCATTTCTTCCTGGCTCGTCAGCCGCATGACGGTCGTGGAGGCATTGCGCAATCTGCCAGAGTCGGGCCGACAGGCGTCATCGTTGGGTGAACTGTGTGTGCGCCTGCTGGAGTTGGTGGGACTGCTGCGGAAGGGGCATCACACCGGTAGGGGTGAGGATGTAGGGTACGCCGTGACAGCGAATCGGGGGCCCTTGTGGTCGCCCGTGGATGGGACGCTCGACCGTACCGATGCTGTAGAAGGCGAAGAAATGGGTACGACGGGCGACCACAAGGGTTCCTACGGAAAATATGGGTCACCTGCACAAACACCTACCACTAAAAGAGGGACGACCACGTGCTGGATAAATTCCCCACACGATAAATCGGTGGGCTACGCAGCTGCCTTACAGGACGACCAGAAGGGCTCCCTCCCCTACGGGACAACGATCATGTCCCCCCAAAAACCTATCCTCGAAAGAGAGGCAAGCCTTGCCTCTAACCTGTCCTCCGGACAGGATGGCCTACCACGAATCAGCCCACGAAGGCGTCGTAGGGTAGGGACGACCACGTGCTGGATAAATCCGCACTCTACAGCGGTCGCCCTGGACCAGCTGCTTGGACTGGTTCGGGCGCTGACCCAGTTAGGCTTCTTGCCGTTGCTGGCGGGCTACTGGCTGATGCAGTTGGGCTTGAACCAGGTGCAAATTGCCTTCTTCTCGCTCGGCCTTACGCTGATTGTGATTGGTGGGGGACTGCTGATAAAAGCCGCGGTGGAGGAGGTTGTTTACCTGCTGAAGAAGCAAAAGGTACAGACAACCAGAATCCTTGCCGCTCTGGCAGGGCTGGCTATTCTTGCCTATTGGGCGCTGCCTTTCGATGTGTTGGCAGGGCTTGGCTTACCGCGCTTTCATGCTGGCCTGGAGGTTTTCTTTCTCGCAGCCTTGATGATGGTGTTCGGCGCAGCCTGGGCACTGATCAGCAATGCCGAGTTGCTGGTGGGTCCCTTGCTGGCCCTATGCTCATGGCAACCCGGATTACATATTATGACAAGACTGGCTTCGGCCTATCCACTGCATCACCGCTTTCGCACCGGCCTGAGTGTGGTGATGTTCAGCCTGGTCATTTTTACCATGACGGTCATGGCGATCATTACGAACGCTACGCAGAATACATACACGAATATCGATACACAGACGGGGGGCTACGATATTCAAGCGGTGGCATATTTCAAACCTTTGCCGGTTGGGGATGGACACAGCGGACCGGATATCAGTTCGGTCCTGGCAAGCCATGGCATCGCCCCGCAAGACTTCGCATCGATTGGAGTCAGCACGGCAACGGCAGTGGGAGTGATTCAGCCCGGCGCAAAGAATCCCGCCTGGCATCTGTATCCGGCACAGGTGGTGAGCGGCGGCTTCTTGAAAGGATTGGGGCTGCACCTGATGGCAAGAGCGCAGGGCTTTGACAGCGACGGTGCCGTGTGGCAGGCGCTACAAGCAAACTCGCACTATGCACTCATCGATAGTAGTGCATTACCGTTTAACCCCAATAGCTTGATCAATGCGTCGGTGTATGACCCGAATGCGCCATTGCCTGCCGATGCCGGTTCGCCCGTGTATCCGCCCGGCCTTGATCCATACTATACCTTCGCTATGGATGGCATCTACCAGGGTGACACCAGGTTCGCACCAACGACTGTATGGGTGGCGAGCATACAAAACAGGTCAGCCATCAAGTTGACGATCATCGGCGTTGTTGATAACAGTGACAGCGCGCATTTCGGCATCTACATTCCGCGTGTAGCCTATGGCACCATCCATTCCGATCCATCGATGCCTGAGGCCCAGACTTACTACTTCAAGGTGGCACCTGGTCAAGATAAGCGTGCGTTGGCTCTGGCACTTGGCTCGGCCTTCCTCGATAATGGATTGGAGACGACGGTGCTGGAGGATGCCATCTGGCAGTTACGTGGTCCGCGCATCTTGCTCAGTGACATCTTATTGGGAGTGGTCGGTATGGCACTGTTGCTGGGTGTTGCAGCCCTGGCGATTACGGGTACACGCGCGGTGATCGAGCGTCGGCAGCAGATTGGCATGTTGCGTGCCCTGGGCTGTAGTCGCCGGTTGTTGCAAGGGGCGTTTTTGTGTGAGTCGTTCCTGGTAGGTTGCATAGGCAGCCTGCTGGGGGTGATTCTGGGGGTGATACTTGCGCGCAACATTTTTGCCGTTAACTTCTTTGAGCGCTACCAGACAGGCTTGACGTTTGGTGTTCCATGGGGAGAATTGGGGTTGATTGTGGGCATTGCCATGCTAGCTTCGCTGCTGGCGGCCTTGTTGCCAGCATGGCAAGCCGGACGTGTGACACCGATCGAGGCGATACGCTCGGGGTGAGAGCCCACCGATCCGCAGGCGCGAACTTAAGGACATGAAAAACCAGGGCAACCGCAAGGGCCCACCCTACCCACCCACTCCGCCCTTGCCCCTACTATACTACGGATCGGCTTCCCAGGCCTGTGTATGGTAGGGGCGGGGCTTGCCCCCGCCCTGGGGGCGGCACGGGGGTGTGGCTTAAGTTCGCGCCTATGGGACACGGCCTGCGCATAACCTATCCC
>WNFT01015501.1_pt1 | contig 11516 bp, 6 predicted proteins | sample 5400191 | NCBI WGS metagenome assembly WNFT01 (sample SAMN13153359, study PRJNA577476) | soil metagenome | isolation source: 80 cm saprolite under Madrone tree | place: USA:California | collected 2016-06-14
ATCAGATGGTAGCCACGCGTGTGCTCAACACCTTCGGCATATCCTGCCAACTTGATAATGGTGCCCGCCATATCTGTACTGACCGAGACGCCCGAAGTGACGGTGAGCTTGTGCCCTGCCAGGGATTCTTCACGCAGGCGATCCGCCACCGCCTTCACATACGTTTTCGCCTCTTGACTAGCCTCTTCCAGCAAACTATCAGTAAAGTATGCTGGACTCCTGAATTTACCATATACAGGTGGCACATCAACCACACGAATCAGGTGCAATTCACCCCGTGCCTGTGGGGGCGTCCAGGCAGCCAGCAGTCGTGCAGCTGGCTCTAGAGCAGCCTCTGACAGTGCTGACCCATCCAGCGCCACAAGTATGCGCAGGGGATGAGTAGCATCTAGTTCGGGAAGTAGCACTCCATGCTCATTGAGTACCAGCACAGGTACTGGACTGTGGCGAACTGCCTGCTGAGCAATGCTACAGAAGACCCAGCGTTTCAGACCAGTCTCCCCGTGGCTGCACATGACGATCAGATCAACGTGCTCTAAGCGAGCGGTAGAGAAAATCTCCGGTGAAGCTGCACCAAAACCCAGATCCATTTCTGTTGCGATACCCGTCAGATCGCCTGCATAGGCGGCAATCATGTCTGCAAGGTAGTTGGCAGCCTCGGCCAGGTCTTTTTCAAACGCCTCTGACTTCACCGCAATGCGCACACTTGCTACTGGCGCATATGTTCCCACCTTGGTTGGCGGCGGGATCACGCGTACGAAGACGATGGTTCCCTCAGAGGCATGTGCGATGCGTGCGGCGACGGGAATGGCACGCTCCGCACCTTCTGAGCCATCGAGGGGTACTAATATCCGCTGAAACATTGTATAGCTCCTTTCGACATTTTTGTCGTTGTCCACACGAGTTGTGTGTTCCTTACTAAGAGCATATCCTTGTACGCTCACGGCCACATCACAGGAAGGAGAACTCTTCTCACAGTTGTGTCACGCGGGTAGCTGTGCAAACAGCCTTCTATCAGGATTGCTGCGATGTCTCCAGGTTTGCCATACGCTGCAACTCCCGCTGGATCCCCCGTTCCAGTGCTTCAATGAGGTAGGGGCGAATAGCCTCTGCCGGGATCACGTGGTCGATGGAACCGACTCGCTGAGCCCGTTGCACGTTATGGGTGTGATCGAACTCGCTCGCTACTTCGCCCACCTTTTCTGACCGTACCATGGCGGTGATCTCGTTCAGCTTGACTTGAAGAGTGGCCTTCTCGGGATCGTCTGCCTGCAGGATCTGCTCCTGTAAGGCTTTCACGTGGGGGTCGGCTTTTGTCCGGGTATCGACTTCGCGAGCGAAGACGACCGCGGCAGCCGGTACTCCGCCAATAATAGAAGCGTATGATCCCTCCACGGCAGCCACTTCGAGGTTCTCATTCAATACCTTGGAGAAGACGACGAAAGAGCCGCCATGGTAGCGCGAGATCACGCAGAAGACGATAGGCCCCTTGAAATTAGTAACCGCCCGGCCAACCTCGGCTCCATACTCGAGCTCTAAGCTGCGCAGTGACTCTGGTGAGCCATCGAACCCGGATAAGTTGGCAATCACCACGAGCGGTCGGTTGCCACTTGCCGAATTGATGGTTCGCGCCGCCTTCTTCGCTGACATTGGAAACAGTGTGCCTGCCGTCCATTGCTCCGGTCCATCACCCGGGATGAAGCCACGCCGTGGAATGGGCCGGGACTCGATGCCGAGCATGGCTACGGGGTAGCCGCCGATGTGAGCATCCCATGCGACGACCGTGTCTGCATCGCGCATGTCGTGCCAGCGTTCAAGCGGTTGGTGGTCCGCGTCGATCAAGGACGTCATGACCGTGCGTATGTCGAATGCCCTTTTGCGACCGGCATTCTTCTGATCGGAAAAGAGGTCGCCCACGCAAGTGAGGTCACTGTCCTCAGGTCGCGTGCTGAAATAGGGGAAGTCTCGCACGTCGCGTGTCAACGGATCGCTGGTTTTTGCGCGCCGCGGGAATTGCTCACCGGGCATGACATAGCTGTGATCGTAATGACGCATCAGGATTTGGCAAGCAGCGCCGAGATCGGGGGCGAAGTACTGGGCTTGACCGTTGGGACCCATAATGTCCTGGTAGCCGCCGATTCCGTAGTTATCCTCTGCGGAGACACCACCGGAGTAGTCGAGGGACTGCTTACCAGTTAAAACCATTGCGCCATTGGGGGTCATGATGAGGATGCCGTGGGTGTGCATGAGCATGGTGGCCTCGGCGTTCCAGTACGGCTGAGCACCGACGTTGATGCCATTGACGATCACGTTGATCTCGCCACCCGCTTGTGTGAACTCGATGATGCGCCGCAGTGCTCTGGCAACCCAGTCCATATTCTCAGTGCCGCTATCCATCGAAATCTTAGCCCCAGCTGAGAGGGTGAACCATTCGAGTGGTACCTGAAGCCGCTCGGCAAGGTTGATCGCCTCGATGATGCGTCGGCACTCAGGCTCTGCAACCGATCCGAGGCTACGGCTCGGGTCGCCGAGCGAGATGACGCGAGTCATCCCCTCCGGGTATTTGGTTGTGTAGTTGCGGATGACTCCAACCACGATACCCGCGCTGTTCTTGCCGTAGAGACGATCGACGGGCACGAGTTGGTTGGATTCATCCAGGTCGTACTCGGTGAAATCACCGGGCGGAATCTGGGTGCGTATGCCCTCGGACTCTGGAGTGAGCATTTCTATCAGTTCATAGGGATAGACAAGCCCACGCTGGCGTAATTGAACGACCTTCTGCCGGTACTCACTCAGCGTTGCGATGGGCGTTTCAATCGGTGGGCTTACCCTGAGGACCAGCTCGCGACCGCCAGGATTCGAGACGTGCAGCATGCAGTCACGCAGTTCAGCAGTTACTGGTTCTGTGATCTTCGCATGAACCACGATTCTCTCCAGACCAAGCCCTTCAGTGGCAGGCCAGAGCTTCCGCGTGATTTCCAGGAACTCTTCTGACCGCAGACCGAGTGGCGGCCAGACGTAGAGCAGCGCGCGGTTCCAGGGTAGGCGCTTGTGAGCAGGGAGGCGGGACTGGTAGAGGCGAATGCCGTCAAGTACCTCCATCAACATGCGTTCGAAGTGGGGAATCTGGACAATCCTGCCCGACTCGTCCCGCAGCGGTGTCACGTCACGCACCTCGGCGAGAGCGAACAGCCGCTCGTCCTTCTGTGGAGCCTCTCCCCCATCAGAGGATGCAGCCCTCGATAGAGCTGCTCCTCCTGGTAGCCGTTTTCACCTGGGCGGTAGGTGAAGTGTTGGGTGCTTGCTATACCCAGGCCCTTGCCAGGGGCGCTGACAGCAATAACGATGCGCCGGAGTCGGCGAATGTTGTAGGAGCTGGGCTTGTCCCCGCCCAACTCCTTATTCAGTATCGTGCGTATCTCCTGCTCCGTTGTGTAGAGTGCTGATTTATCAAGCACGTCCTCGCTCAAGGAGTTCGAGCGCCAGACGTAGAAATCAACGACGACATCATGCTCATCCGGGAACTGCTTGACGAAGCGGGACATGGCCGTAGCCGCAGCGGCGAGATCTTCAAACCTGGCGAACGTCGTCACGACAGCGATGTGTGCTCCCTCGTCATCGTAGACTGCTTTCGCGAACGCTTGCCCGTCATCTGTAGTGCATGCAAAATCCCTTAGCTGGCGGATGCGATAGTAGCGACGTGTGAGAACCTCTAGCATAATCTTACGCATCTCGTCGCTCGACTCGGGGAAGCGCCTCGTGAGCAAGTTCTGTAAGGGTTGTGGGCAGGCTACCAGGATACTAATCCGTTGATCGCGATCAGTGGCAGCGGGGTGCTCTGCAAGGTATGCCAGGTGCGCCTGCATCTCCTCGTAGACCTTGCTCCTGGTCTGTTCAAAAAACGGCTTATCAAAGTAACGGAAGCGAATCTCACGTACCAGATCGTTGACGACAGAGTAGCGTCCTTGTGCCGCAAGTAGTAGCCGATCAAAGAGGATTCGCGTTTCCTCATGAGCCAATGGTGCAAGTCTGTCCTTATACTCAAGACGTCGCTCCAGGATGGCTACGATGGCAGCCAATTGCTGATTGACACCCAGGTGAGATTTGTAAATCAGAGGTAGACTCGCGTCGAGTTCGGGCGAAGGTTCCAGATTTCTGACGCCGTAGTGCGCGAGTGCTCGTTGCAGGTTATCAAGGAATGCAATCGACAGCCGTTCCACACGAGTACCGCGTGATCGAAGGTAGGTGAGCAGGTCCTGTTCGGCACTGTGTACCTGTTCATCCTGCGCCGCAGCCTCAGCGGGATCCAGTTCACGGCGGAATAACAAACAAATGTCAGCAAAGATGGATAATATCTCGTCCTCGCCGTGTAGCAGTTCCTTGTCATCTGCCTCGATGAAGGGATAAACCGCCTTCTGCTCATTGAGAAGCCGCCTGGCGTCAGTTGGGTCAATATCGTATCCGAGCATTTGGCAGCGCAATGCCTCCAGTACAGGTAGGGTCGGAGGTGGCGCACTGCTGGATTGAAACCCTTGCGGTCGCTCTGGCTGCGGAACACCCTCATTGAGATCGGCTGCGTGTCCGGCATTGCCAAACTGAACGCGTTGGGGACCAATTGGCTGCTCGTCCTGAGTTAGGGGTTCTAATTGGACAAGGGGCGCACCTGCATCGACCTGGATGTTGCTCGTCACAAACACCCGTGCCACTCGACCTGAGAACGGAGCTGTGATCGCCATCTCCATCTTCATTGCTTCGACAACGGCGAGCCGGTCTCCTACATCGATGCGCTCGCCTGGAGCTACGATGACCGAGACTACGACAGCAGGAGCAGGAGCTCTGACGATGCCTCCTTCCTCGTAAGTCATGCGGTAAGGAGTGCCATCGATCTCCACATAGTAGTTCGGCCCATCCACGACTGAAAGCACTCGATAACGTCGCCCATAACACTCGATACGGCGTTCAAACGGCCCGAGTCGCTTAACGTGCACGTCGCTTCTTTGCCCATCAGCTAGCACTCGATAATGTTGTTCACCCAGGCGGGAGACCCTGAACCGGTAGCGTTGCCCGAGGTAGCGGAAATCAGTAGGCAGGCTGGCATCCTGGCGCACCCTGGGACATCCATGAGCTGCACTCGCATAGAACTGGGCTTGCTCCACGAGTTGTTCGGCGTCATAGGCCTCGATAGCTGCTTGCAGCATTGCTACGTCAGCATGCTGGCGGGGTTGGTGTGCCTCTCCAACCGCCAGGCGGTCGAGCCAAAAGGTATCGACCTCATTGGTGTCGAGTTCAGGTCGGTTCAGGAGATCGAGCAGGAATGGCTTGTTGCTCATACCACCACGGACGATGACCGCGCTCTCGGTCAGTGCCCTGCTCAATCGTGCGAGTGCCTCCTGGCGGTCACGCCCCCAGGCAATGATTTTGGCAATCACCGGATCGAATTCAGGGCGGATATCATCGCCTTCTTCCAAGCCAGTATCAATGCGCACCCCTGGTCCACTCGCGAGTCGCAATAGTTCGAGCTTGCCAGGACTGGGTGCACATTCGTTATCAGGGTCCTCGGCGTACAAGTGAGCAACGATAGCATGGCCAGTGGAGGCTGGAGGCTCACCTTTAAGGTGACCGCCGCCCGCCATGTCCAACTGCAATTTAACCAGGTCCACTCCTATGGTGACCTCCGTGACCGCGTGCCCGGCACTAAGGTACGGGACGGCCTCCAGGAACCAGAACTGGTGCTGGCGAGGGTCGAACAAGAACTCAATGGTCCCGGCATTCTGGTAGCCAGCAAGCCGACACAGGCGAACTGACGCCTCACGGAGTTCGCGCTCCTGCTCTGGCGACAGCACTGGAGAGCCCGATTCCTCAAGTCTCTTCTGGTAGTGATGCTGGACGGTGCAATCACGCACCCCGGGAGCCCAGATGGTTCCATAGTTGTCGGCGATGACCTGCACCTCGATGTGATGTACGCCGTCGAGCAGACGCTCAAGGAACACAGTCGGGTCACCGAACGATCTGCGAGCCTCCTCACGGGCGCTCTCGAATGCGCTTGCGAGTTCAGATGGTGATGAGACCCGGCTCATTACCTGCCCCCCAGGCAGGATTCCCAGTCCTCTGCTGCCAGTTGCTGCCTTGATCATGAGTGGGTATCCGAGCTGCTCGGCGTGCTGCCGTGCCGCTGCCTCCGTCTCGATCGAGCTACCACTCCAGGGCACAACCGGAATGTTAGCCTGCTGCGCAAGCTGCTTGGCCTTCATCTTGTTATCCAGGAGCCGCAGTGTCTCAGCACTCGGCCCAACGAACACCATCCCGAGCCGCTTGCAGAGATCCGCAAACCAGGGTTCTTCAGCGAGGAGATCCCAGCCAACCCAGGCTGCATCGGCGTGTGTAGTCATCAGTGCCTGTTCGATCCGCTCGCGATCCTGGTAACTACTCTTGCGCTGCCTGTCTTGGTGGTCGACCACTAGTGCCGGACCGATACATACCGCATCATCGGCTTCACGCACGAACATTGACTGGCGGTCGGGCTCGGTGAACAATACCACTGTTGATACCCTCAAGCGCTGCCCGCGGCTGAGTTCGCGTACGGCACGAATCAGGCGCATAGCGGCCTCAGCACGGCTGAGAATAGCAACTCGCTCGAACCGGCGCTCCCCCGTAGTCCCCCGATTTATCGCGGGGAATTCCTTATCCATGCGTCTTGATGGGTCCTGATAGCTGTTTGCATTTAGCATGGCTTGAGTCTCCTTCAGATCGATGAGGGCCGAGAAGCTTCATGCTGATACCAGACCCCAATGCTCCGCGGAGCGCCAGAGGCTGGAGAGCATCAACTCGCGGATGAACAGCAACTCTTTTGGCAGCCGGTCGTACAGTTTCATAAACAGCTCCTCGTGCGAGAGCAGTTCCTGCTGCCAGGCGCTGCGGTCAACCGACATCAGCTCGTAGAACTGCTCACGCGTGAAGCCCTCCATCCCGCGCCAGTCCAGGGCCTCATAGCGCGGCATCCAGCCGATCGGGCTCTCGATGCCGAACGCGCGGCCGTGCGAGCGATCGACGATCCACTTCAGGACGCGAAAGTTCTCGCTGAAGCCCGGCCACAGGAAATTGCCATCCGCGTCGCGCCGGAACCAGTTCACGCAGAAAATGCGCAGCGGATTCGGCAGGTGCCGCCCGAAGCTCAGCCAATGGTTGAAGTAGTCGGCCATATGGTAGCCAGCGAACGGCAGCATCGCGAATGGGTCACGGCGCACCTCGCCCAGCTTGCCAAAGGCCGCGGCAGTCATCTCCGAACACTAGTCCAAAGGGATATCTATGTCCATTTCACCTTCTACGGTAAAGGCAATCCGTTCGCAAATGTTCGTACAATAGTCGGCTATTCGTTCTAACTCGTGGGCAACCCAGAGCAGGTAGGTCACACGCTGCATCATGTAGGGATCACGCTGAAGAGCAGGAATAGCATTGACGCTTTCCAGCCTCGACATCAACTCACGACGTACCGAGTAGTAGTGTCTATCCACCAATAAATTCTCCTGCCAGAGGTATCGTGCGGCTCGCGCATCACGGTTAGCGAAAGCCTTCATCGTCCTTTGCAGCAGCAGCAGAACCTGCTGGCCCAAATTCAGGAGGTAGTGCGTCATTGAGGCGCCCGTAAATTTGTCAACCTCATCCACAGAGTCGGTAGCGCCATTCGTCCTCTGCGTTTGCTGCAAGCTATCGAGTTCCGGAGACTGTTCCTCATCGAATGGCACCATGGGCAGGATGATCTGGGCAATGCCCTTGGCCTCATCTCCAATACGCTCAAGATCGATAGTGATCGGCAGCAGCGACGTGAGGTAACGTAAATCTTGTCTAGCGAGTGGCTGCTGTAGCATGAATGTGCGGAAGGTACGTTCCTGGATAGCTCTTTGCAAGTCATTGATCGTATTATCAGCCGTTATGACTGCACTTGCCTTGCCTCGATCGCCCATTTCCAGCGCTTGAAGAGCCTCAGCTAATGCATGCTCTACCAGAGAATCCAACTGCATCATTTGGGTATCTAGTTCATGCAACTCTTTGTCTAGTAGTGTCCGCGTCATAAGACGTCTCCTTTCATATCTCCTCATGAGTGCGGTTCTTCCAGTGGAGGAACTGGTGTCAGTAGTCCCTCGTAGACGAAATCATGGCAATGTTTGGCCACAAGTTGCGGGTCGACGCGCAGACGTGCCACACCACTGTCCATCGCCGCTTGAGCCACGGTAGCAGCTAAAGCAGGGGCAACATCGTAATTCATCGTCTGCGGAATGATCCGGCCTTCTTCAAACTCTTGTTCAGTTACCAGCGAAGCTAAGCGCTCTGCCGCCGCTAGCTTCATCGCATCATTGATCACGCGTGCGCGCACATCCAGTGCGCCACGAAAGAGTCCTGGAAATGCCAGGGAGTTATCCACCTGGTTGGGATAATCCGAGCGGCCAGTTGCTACGATCCGAGCGCCTGCAGCTCTCGCTTCCTCGGGCATAATCTCTGGTGTAGGGTTGGCCAAGGCGAAGACAATAGCGTCGGATGCCATCGTTTGCACCATCGCCCGCGTCACGACGCCTGGCCCAGAAACTCCGATGAAGATGTCTGCGCCAACGAAGGCTTCTGCGAGCGTACCGCTCTTGCCTTCGGGGTTGGTGATAGCCGCCAATGCTTCCTGCGCAGGATTCAAATCAGCTCGTCCTGGCCGCAGGATGCCACGACGGTTCACCAGCAACAGCTTGCCGATCCCCCATGCCAACAGCATTCTGGCAACAGCGATACCTGAGGCTCCCGGGCCCATCAGCACTACAGTCACATCCTCTTTCCGGTTGTTCACCAGGCGCAGCGCATTCATGATGCCTGCAAGGGTCACCGTAGCTGTCCCATGCTGATCATCATGGGAGACGGGAATGCTCAGCGAGTTCCGTAACCGCTCTTCCACCTCAAAGCAGTGTGGAGCGGAGATATCTTCCAGGTTTATGCCGCCAAAGGCCGGGGCGATCTGCTCAACGGCCTCGACAATCTCATCTACATCCTGGGTCGCCAGGCAGATGGGATAGGCTTCGATACCGGCGAGGATCTGGAAAAGAATGGCTTTCCCTTCCATCACTGGCAACGCAGCGCGCGGGCCAATATTCCCCAATCCGAGCACAGCGCTGCCATCAGTGACAATGGCGACGCGGTTGCTCTTGCCAGTATAGTCAAAGACGGCATCCGGCTGGGCGATGATCTGGCGCGTGGCTTCGGGAATGCCGGGCGGCAGGTAAAACGAATTGAGAGTGGATTGATCGCGAATGGGCATCTTGGGCTTGATGTGCAGCAGCCCCTGGTAGCGGCGGTGCAGTTCGAGTGCCTGCTCATCGAGCGTAGTAACATGATGCGATGGCGGTAGGACAGGCCGGTGCCCTTCATAGATCGTTGCTCGTGCCTGCGCTTCGACCTCGGCAGGAGTTTTCTCTATACGGGCTACGCCGTTTTGCCTGGCCGCTTCAGCTACCGCCCGCGCCACGCGGGGAGTCACGGCATAGTTCATGACCGAAGGCACGATCTGCTGCGGCGAGAGGTGTTTCGGGGGTACGAGGTCAGCAATGGCGTGAGCAGCGGCAAGCAACATATCCATGGTGATATGAGTAGCCCGGACATCCATGGCTCCCCGAAAAATGCCTGGCAACACCAGGGCGTTGGTAATCAGATTGGGAGCATCAGGATGCCCAGTCGCCACAACAGCAGCACCAGCAGCACTGGCAGCCTCCGGCGTGATTTCAGGAGCGGGTACAGCAAGCACAAAGAGAATGGGGTGTTCGGCCATTGACCGGACCATCTCCGGTGTGATCGTATTCCAGGAGGAGAGTCCAATGACGACATCTGCGCCACGGACAGCATCAGCGAGGGTTCCCCTGACATCGGCGGTGTTTGTCTGGCGAGCGATGTCCACCTTCGCCCAATTCATATTGAGGAGACGATAGCGATCAAGGATACCCAGGCGATCACAGACAAGGATATGCTGAAAGCCTGTGTACAGCAGAAGGCGGGCGATGCCAATGCCACCTGGGCCAGCACCATTGATGACAATACCCAGGATAGCGGCTGCCGTTGCATGCTGTTCGGCATGCAGGACGGGGATATTGGTGGCCCGCGCCAGGTGGTCTGCAACTGTAAAGCAGCGTGGTGCAGCGATCCCGCTGAGGCAGATGCCGCCGAAGGTAGGTCGCAGCGCCATACAAGCGGTGATAATCTGCTCTGCATCTTGTGTGTCCAGGCAGATGGGGAAGGCATCCACACCCCCAAACGTTTTGAAGAGGATGCACGCATCTTCGAGCATGGGCAATGCCGCCATGGGGCCAATATTACCTAAGCCGAAGGCCGATGAGCCATCGCTGACCAGGGCGATAGTGTTGCCGCGAATGGTGTAGTCAAACGAGCTAAGGGGTGCCTTGGCAATTTCAAGGCATGGTGCCGCAACACCGGGCGTGTAGACCAGACTCAGGACCGAGCGATCTTTGATGGGCACCTTGCTGCTTACACCGATCATGCCACGAAATCGTTTGCGATACTCCAGGGCTTCGTGTGCTTCCAGACCGGAAGAGGGGAAAGGACTTGTTTCGCTATCTCTTTGTTGTGCGTTCATTATCTCATCCATGAAACGCCTCCTGCTGATGTTCTAGCTACTCGCCCTCGGGACCCAGGGCAACTGGATCGTCCTGTCCAGAATAGGTGCAGATAATTCCCTTGCCGCGCTCAGCCTGCTGCCGCTTGCTCTGCTCCACACGTCGCTTGATCCCCCGAAGCATCTTTCGTGCCATCAGGAAGTCGACCGGCCAGAAGAAGGGGCGCGTCAGCACCCGGAACAGGCGAGGCCCGTAGTTGACCCGCGTCCGCAGGATCAGCCGTGTTGTGCCGGCATCCGCTTCGCTGAGGATGAACACCCAGCTAAACGCGCCGTGAATATTCACCCTGGGGTTGTTGCGCAGGAACTCCGGCATGACATAACGCACATGTGAGGTGGAAGACAGGGCGAGCACCCGGTTCTCCTCCAGAACCGCGACGGTGAAGAAGGCCGTCCCAGGAGGTCCGTCGAGCACAATGTCCCCAACCTTCAGATCCTGCCACTCCGCAACGATCCGGTCTGCACTTGGCTCCGCACGGAGGGAGTAGCCAGTCCTCTCGGAACCGGACAGAAAGGACCAGAGGACCCTTTCGGTCCACGCATCCCACCATTCGGGGTCGCTATACCAACCGCCGCGGTCCATGCCCATCTGTACTAGCCACGGCCAGACTTCCCTGGCGGGAGCCTGGATGGTGATGGCGTGAGTCGTTTCTACCATGGGGTGGGGAATCAATTCATCTCCTGGCATTGGTCGATGTACTTCGTCATCCGTTGCCCCCCAGCGACGTCCCAGGCGGCGCAGCAGGAACGCGCCAGATGCTGCAGTGAGCAATCCTAGATACAGAGCCTTGTTTCTCATAGCATAGCTTCTCCTTTCTCAGCCCGATCAGCTTGAGCCACTCCGCCATCCAGGGCGGAG
>WNFT01030631.1_pt1 | contig 11513 bp, 12 predicted proteins | sample 5400191 | NCBI WGS metagenome assembly WNFT01 (sample SAMN13153359, study PRJNA577476) | soil metagenome | isolation source: 80 cm saprolite under Madrone tree | place: USA:California | collected 2016-06-14
ACGCTGAAGACGCCGAAGCGGCGAAGCTCGATGCGCTGGCCGCGGCCAAGAGCCTGCTTCAGGGATTCGAAAACGGTTTCGACGGCCTGCTCCGCCTTGGTGCGGCTGATGTTCGTGGTTGCGACGACGGCATTTACGATATCCAGCTTGATCACGCAATCCTCCCGCGCTTCCGAGGCAGATGCTAGAGGGTGCGGCGCAGGTTGTCAAGACGTGAGGGGTAATCTACACTGAACATCTTTTGGCGCACCAGTTCGAATCATTTTAGTGCTGCAACGCATCGAAGAGACAAAACGAAAGCGCACTTTGGGGAGGAATGGATGGCCGTCAAGCCAGACCGCTGGATCCGGCGCAAGGCGCTGGAGCACAAGATGATCGAGCCGTTTACGGACCGGCAGGTACGCGAAGGAGTGATCAGTTACGGAGTGTCGTCGTATGGCTACGATATCAGGGTGGCGGACGAGTTCCGGATTTTCACCAACGTGAATTCGACGATCGTGGATCCAAAGCATTTCGATCCGAAATCGTTCGTGGAGTTCAAGGGCGACGTGTGTATCATTCCGCCGAATTCGTTTGCGCTGGCGCGGTCGGTGGAATATTTCCGGATTCCTCGGAACGTACTGACGATCTGCCTGGGCAAATCGACCTATGCTCGATGCGGGATCATCGTGAACGTGACGCCGTTTGAACCGGAGTGGGAAGGTTTTGTAACTCTGGAAATCAGCAACACGACCCCGTTGCCGGCGAAGATTTACGCGAATGAAGGGCTGTGCCAGGTGATTTTCTTTGAGTCGGATGAGGATTGCGAAGTGAGCTACAAGGATAAGAAAGGGAAGTACCAAGCGCAGAGCGGGATTGTTTTGCCGCGGCTGTAGACTTCTGGTCTATTTTGGATCTGTTGCCATCATCGAGGTGTCCATAGGAAAGCCGCGTTCGCGCCAGGCGTTCAGACCGCCCTGCAGGGGACGAATGTGCTTGATGCCATTCTTCCTGAGGAGCAGCGCCACACGGGCGCTGGTGGCTTCGTTTGGTCAAGTACAGTAGAGAATGACTTCGCGGTCGCGCGGCAGACGGTCATTCTTTTCCTCCAGCTCCTTGGAGTCCATGCGGAAGGCGCCGGGAATGGTTTCAGGTTCGGCTTCGAAATCCATCGAGTGGCGCAGGTCAACGATGACCAGCTCTTCGCCGGAGTCGATTTTTTCTTTCAATTCATCCACTGTAATGCGCGAGATGCGCAGCTCGCGGAGAAAACGCTGGCGGGCGGCGTACTTATACCCGATATAAGACGCGAGAGCGCCCAGGAGAAGGACCAGAAGCCAGCCGCCAAGAGAAGCAAGATGCTCGGCGACCCAATCGAGCTGACCGCTGAAAACATAACCGAGGCCCAGGAATGTGCCGGCCCAGAGAAGCGACCCCATGGCATCGAAGAGGAGAAAACGCCGTGCCCGCATGTGAAAAATGCCAGCGAGGGGAGCTGCGACGGTGCCGAGACCAGGGAGAAATTTAGCTAAGAGCAGGGAGCGCGCGCCTTGCTTGGAGAAAACGCCTTCGGTGCGACGAACGCAGGAATCCGGCTCGAGAGAAATCTTGCAGAGAAGCTGGAGGATCTTGATGCCTTTGCGGCGGCCAAGCTGATACCAGATGGAATCGGCGGTTACGGCAGCGAACATGACATAGAAGAGCGAAGCGAAAAAACTGAGGTGGCCGGTGCCGGCAAGAGCGCCGGCCGCCAGCAACAGCGGCATGGAAGGAATAGGCAAACCGATCTGCTCGGCGAAGACCCAGCCGAGCAGAACGACGTAACCATGATGGAGAAGGAATTCAAGTGTGCGGTGCATATCGGGGCTGAGTTGGCATTCTCCCGTTATTTCGTTGCGAAAGGAGCAGTATGCCCCCAGTGACCGGCCATGACAAATTCAGCAATCGGTTTGCGCGTCCTGGGAGCCATTTCGCGATCCTTTAAGGGTTGGGGTAGGGAAGCCGGATCACCGGGGTAACCGATGGCGAGGGCCGCAATAGCTTCCCATCCGGCGGGAATTCCGAAGACCTGGCGCGCTTTTGCAGGGTCAAATCCGGCCATCTGATGGACGAAGAGCCCGTGCGCGGTCGCTTCCACAGAGAGCAGAGCGGATGCCGCGCCGGTGTCGTATTGCGCGTTGCGGTTGGGAGCGTTGTTCTTTGCGAAAGCCAGTTCGGCGACGGCGATCGCCAGTACTGGAGCGCTTTTGGCCCAATTGGCGTTGAATTCCACTAGAACGCTTAACATTTTCTCAAAATTCTCTTTCTCGTCACTGGCTGCCACGAGATACGCCCAGGGCTGCTCGTTGTTGCTGGAGGGCGCCCAGCGGGCAGCTTCGAAAATGCTGCGGAGGACGTCTTGTGGAACAGGCTTGTCGGCGAAGGCGCGCGGGCTCCAGCGCTCGCGGATCAGTTCGTGAACTGGAAAATCACTTGGCGCTAGCTTTTGCATGATTTCGATCCCTCCGATTAGCAATTTTCTCTTAGATGATTTAGAAGGGGCGGGCGGTGCATTCGCAGCACCCACTCCTGTCCTAAACCATGCCGGACACAGGCTTGTCAGTTGGCGGATTTCGGCGGGGCTTGCTTGATCATTTCCACGTCGATGGTGATGTTGACGTCGTCTCCGACGACGACACCACCATTGTCCATTGTGGCGTTCCACTTGACGCCGAAGTCCTGGCGGTTGACTTTTGCCGTGGCGGTGGCGGCGGCGCGCTGATTGCCCCAGGGGTCTTTCACGGGAGCGGTCGGCCCCTCGACGTCTAGAACGACTTCCTTGGTGGTGCCACGAATGGTGAGATCACCGGTGACTTTGAGTTTGCCGGGAGCAACTTGCTCGACCTTCTTGGATTTGAAGGTCATCGTGGGGTAGTGAGCGACGTCGAAAAAATGATCGCTGCGAAGGTCGTTGTCACGACCCGGTTCGCGGGTATCGACGGTTGTAACGTCAATCGTCACATCGACAGTGGATTTAGCGATGTCCTTGTCGTCCAACGCGATCATGCCATTCACTTTGCTGAAAGCTCCACGCACGGTGGAGATGGCCATATGACGGACCGAAAACTGCGCTGACGAATGCGCAGGATCAATTTTCCAGTCAGATGTGGCCGCTCCGACGGGCAGCGACAGAACGGCGGCGAGTCCCGCGGTTACCGCGATTCGAGATAGAAAGTGGCCCATGTTTTTCTCCTTTTATTAGAACAATCCAAAACTCGTCACCAAAAGCCTGCTACGCGCGCTTGCGGGCGCGCAGTTCTTCCAGCAGCTCAGATAAAATCTTCAGGCGCGCGGCTGGCAGATGCCGGAACTGACGTTTGTGAAGATCGTAAATTGGCCGGTCGAGGGTTTTGAGTAGGCTGAGCCCTTGCGCGGTGATGCGTGTTTTCACGACACGGCGATCGTCGGTTTGGCGCACCCTGGTGATCAGGCCGCGCTCTTCCATGCGATCGAGGAGGCGCGTCATGTCCGGGTCGTGGGAGATCATGCGGTCCCCGATGCCACGGCAGGGCAGACCTGCAGGCTCGGCCCCGCGAAGGATGCGAAGGACGTTGTATTGCGCGCCCGAAAGGCCCGTTGCTTTCAGGAGCTGTTCTGCTTGCTGGCCGAGAGCGTCGGCCGCTTGCAAGAGCCCTATGAAGATGCGGTTCTCCAGGGAGATGGCAGGGCGGGAGGATTCGGGGCGCAAGTTCATGGTGCGAGTATAGTCGTTGTAACGACTATTGTCAAGAGGAAAAGTATGGCCCTTAGCAAGCCGGTGGCTTAGGGTCTCCGCAGAGGCCGAAGGTGAAGCTCGCTCAAGAAGCTCCCAGGGCTCTGCGTGACGATGGCTTCGACGGCGTGGGCCACGTCTTCGGGGCGCAGCAACTTGGAGGCATCCTTGGCTCTGCGCGTGGAAAATTCCGTCGCGACGCTGCCCGGGCAAATCACGCTGACGCGAATGCCATGTTCCCGGAGATCTTCCGCCATGCATCCGGAGAGACCGACAACACCCCATTTGGAGGCGCAATAAATGCCGCCGCCGGCGAAGGTGTTCTTGCCCGCCAAGGAGCTGATATTGATGATGTCGCCCGAGCCGCGGCGGATCATGGAAGGCGCCACCGCCCGAGAGAGGAGAAAGACACTTTTGAGATTGGTGGCCATTACCCGGCATTGTTGACGAGGATGGTGATGAGACCGAGCGTAGCTTCCGTCTGCGAAACCAGATCCGTAACGTCCGCAAGTTTTGTGACATCGGCGATCTGGGAATGGACAGCGCCACGAATTTTTGCGAGTTCTCGGACGGACTCCTTGAGAGCCGAACGATCACGGCCGCAAATCGATACGGCGGCTCCCAGAACGGCAAGCTGGCGCGCGATCGCTCGGCCAATGCCTCGGCTACCGCCGGTGACGAGCGCGACCGCGCCAGTCAGAGGTTGCTTTACCAGGGGCTCTCCATTTGTTTTGCTTATTCGCGGCATGAGAATTCTTCCTCGTCCAGGCCACTCTTTTTGTGCGACACTCATCCTATCACTAGAGTTTTCCACCGCAGTTAAGTCCCCGGCGGCTGCAGGGAAAACAAAAGAGAAACTGCCTGCTGCATGAAAAAAACTCCTCAAGCGATGAAACCATTGGAGCGTAACTGCTTGCGGAGGGGGCAGGCTTTACCTATAATCCCAAGGTTTTCCGAAACAAAGTGATTCCCGGTGAAAGCAGAGAACTCAAACTTGGAGTTTGAGCGAGGAGAAATAGGAATGAACGCAACACGGAGATTGTCAGGGCCGGCGATAGTGGCGGCGCTTTGCCTGATTCTTGGGAACGGGCTGAACGCGAACGCGCCCGCGGCGGGTCAGGATGCCGGAGCGGCCAAGGGGCCGCAGTACACCATGGCGGAGTACAACGCCTATCAGGCATGCGCCGGGGAAAAGACGCAAGCCGCACAGATCAAGTGTCTGGACGATTTTATTTCGAAGTATCCGAATTCCGCGTTGCTGATTTATATCTATCCGCTCTACTACAACGACTACACGCAACTCAAGAATCCTCAAAAAGTGATGGAATACGCGGACAAGCTGGTCGCGCTCGGAGACAAAGCGGAGCCTGCCATCCGGTACGGAGCCCTCTACGCCAGGGCGCTTGCTTACGCCAGCTTGAATTCTCAAGACCCGGCCCAAGCAACGAAAGCTAGAGAAGCGGCCCTGCTTGGATTGAAGACCATCGACGAATTGAAAAAGCCCGACAACATGTCGGACGATGATTTCAAGAAGCAGAAACTGCAGCCAACGATTCTGTTTAATTACACGGCGGGCAATGCCTCGATGATCCTAAAGGACTATGCCGCTGCGGTTACTTCCTTCAAGGCCGTACTGGCGTTAAATCCAGATGATCCGATCACGAGTTATAACTTGGGCCGAGCTTACCAGGCGATGACGCCTCCGCAGCAGATGGACGCTTTTTGGTCATTCGGGCGGGCAGTGACAGCGAAAGGCGCGACGGAAGCGCAGTCCAGGCAAATCAAGACCTATCTGCGCAAATTGCTGGCGAACTACCAGGGCGGAACGGTATGCGACAGTTTGACAGATGCGGAAATGAATGAACTTCTGCAACTCGCGGGAAGCTCGGCAGAACGCCCGGGCAGCTACTCGTTGCCAAGCGCCGCGGATCTTAGTGCTGCCCAGAAGGACATGACGATCGCTTCGGTGGTCACGGACCTGAAGGCGGGGGGCGATAAGGGCAAATTGACTTGGCTGGCATCCTGCGGCCTGGAGTTTCCTGAAGTGCCCGGTAAGGTGATTGAAGTGGCGCACGGTTCGGACGCCATCGTCTTGAAGGTTGCCTTCGTGACGAGCGATGACGAGTTTGAGAAGGCCACTACGCCCAATATGGACGTTAAGGTCGTGGGACAACCAGAAGCCGCTCGCGTGGAAAAAGAGACCGCCGTTCACTTTACCGGCACGCTGACTTCCTACGATCCTGATCCGGCGTTTTTCCTGCACTGGGAGAAGGCCAAAGTGAAGGCAGAGGACATTCCGAAGGAGAAAGGGTCCCCGAAGAAGCCAGTGCGGAAGCCGGCAGCGAGAAAGCCACCCGCTAATTCCAACTGATCTTCCCCATCTTCGATGCAGCTAGGAGAACGGCTCCCCGGCCATGCCGGGGAGCCGTTCTCGCCTTTGAAGACGACTCCGAAGTCGATTCAGCGGGAACGGGGGCGATGGCCGTTTGAATCGAGCTTGTATTCATCGATCTTGCGGCCCAGGGTATTGCGGTGAATGCCGAGAATTTCGGCAGCCCGGGACTGGTTGCCGTTCGCGCGATCCAGAACGCGCTTAATGAAACGCTTTTCAAACTCACCGACCGCTTCGTCAAACAGAATACCGCGCTCTACCATTTGGTTGACGAGCCCTTCCAATTGGTCTTTCACGATGGCACGCTCCGCTACTTCTTATGTGAGGGCCTGGGCTTGCTGGTCCTGCTAATCCAGTTCGCGCCCTGACAGGATGCGATAGGCCTCCCGGTATTTGGCGCGCGTGGCCTCGACGACCTCGGGAGGAAGTTCCGGGCCGGGCGGCGTTTTCGGCCACTGCATTCGCTCGAGATAGTCGCGAACAAACTGTTTGTCAAAAGATGCCTGGGGACCGCCGGGACTGTAATGGCCGGCGGGCCAAAAACGGGAAGAATCGGGCGTGAGGGCTTCGTCGATCCAGATCAACTCGTTGTGGAGCATGCCGAATTCGAATTTCGTGTCGGCAAGAATAATCCCGCGCGGTTTGGCGAAGTCGGAGGCGCGGCGGTAGATTTCCAAGCTTACGGAGCGCACTCTGTCGGCAAGATCCTTGCCGATGAGCGACGCGGCCTGTTCAAAAGAGATGTTTTCGTCGTGGCCGGAGTCGGCCTTCGTGGCGGGCGTAAAGATGGGTTCCGGCAAGCGCTCGGATTCGCGCAATCCTGAAGGGAGCTGGATGCCGCAGATTCTTCCGGTGACGCGATAGTCTTTCCAACCAGAGCCGGAGAGGTAGCCGCGCACCACGCATTCGACCGGCAGCGGCTGCGTCTTGCGCGCTACCATGGCGCGGCCAGCGAGTTCGTTCGTGAACCGGTCAAAGGGCGAAGGGAAATCCGTCGCGCTCAGGACGTGGTTGGGAATAATGTCCCGTAACAAATTAAACCAGAAGAGAGAGAGTTTCGTGAGGACTCGGCCCTTGTCAGGGATGGGTGTGGGGAGGATGACGTCGAAAGCGGAGAGCCGGTCGGTGGCGACAATCAGAAGCTTGTCGCCGAGATCGTAGATATCGCGGACCTTGCCGCGGGCGGCTGGCGTGAGGCCGGCGAATTGCGTCTCTCTCAGAACTTTCATGGCAGGAGCAGATGACAAGGAAAAAGTTCCCCCGACAAAGTGAGAAGTATTCTAGCGCAGCGCAGGGCGAAGTCAAATGTGCGAACGGTGGAAATTTGTGCGGCTCGAGAAGGAAAAATTCATGAACAAGACAGAGAGGGCGGATAAAGCTTGCGGGGAAGATGACGGGATGCGGTGGGTCTGTACGAGAGTGACGACGTACACCAGCAAGAAATGTCTAAGCAGCAGAGGCCGCCGCTGCCTGCTTCTTTGGCGCTGGTGATTGCGATTCTTCCCAGCGAACGCTGACGAGCTTCGAGACGCCGGGCTCCTGCATTGTTACGCCATACAAGACGCTGCCCATCTCCATGGTCTTGCGGTTGTGGGTGACGATGATGAACTGCGTCTGGCCGCTCATCTCGCCGATCAGGCGCGTGAAGCGGCCGACGTTGGCTTCGTCAAGCGGCGCGTCGACTTCGTCCAGGATACAGAAGGGGCTTGGCTGATAGCGGAAAATTGCGATAAGCAGCGCGAGCGCAGTCATGGCTTTTTCGCCGCCGGAGAGCAGCAGCACGTTTTGCAGGCGCTTGCCTGGAGGTGACGCCACGATGTCGATGCCCGCGTCGCCGGAACTGTCCGGCTCGGTCAAGCGCATCTCCGCCAAGCCCCCGCCGAAAATGGCATGGAAAGCTTCGGAGAAGTTTCTATTGATGGCGTGGAAGGCGTGCTCAAATTTTTCCTTGGTGGCCAGGTCGAGCTCGGCGATGGCCTGCTGGGTGTCGGCAATGGACTGCAACAGGTCGTCGCGCTCACGCGTCAGGAAAGTAAAGCGCTGCTCGCACTCGTTGAACTCTTCGAGCGCCATCATGTTGACTGGGCCCATGGATTCGATGCGCTGCTTCATTTCGCGATAGTTCGTTTCGGCGAAGGCCAGTTCTTCGCCGGACATAAAAGCAACTTCCGTGGCGATCAGGTCTTCCGGTTGTGCATTCACTTCGCTCATGCACGTTTCGCGCAGGTGCTGGCGGTCGGAATCATTCTTGGCGCGGTCGACTTCCGCATGGCTGCGCTGTTCGCGGAGTTCCTGCAGTGACTGGCGGCCCATGCGCAGATGATCTTCCGTCTGTGTGACGCGGGTGCGGGCGGCGTCCCATTCCTGCTCGAGTTCCCGCTGGCGAATTTCCAGGCGTAATTTTTCGCCGCGCAGACCTTCGAGCTGCAGGGCGAGCTCTTCGCTTTGCTTGGCGAGGGCACCAGTCTCATCGAGAATAGATGTTACTTGTTGCTGGAGCGAGGCTTCGCGGCGTTCGAGCTCAGCGCGCTCCTCGTTAAGCCGCTTGGACAGAGCTTCGGCGGCCATGAGCCGCTCGTACATTGCGGCGAATTGGGCGCGGCCGGCGGCGAGCTCATCCTGTTCCGATTGGATGGACCCGCGAAGCACCACGAGTTCTTCCGCGAGCCGCGTGCTCTCGGCCTCGGCTTCGGCGCGGCTCAGCGCGGCGGCGGCATGCTGGTGCTTCGCGTGTTCGGCACACTGCCGCGAGTTTTCCACGTCCAGGCGGATGCGCGCCAGCTCGGTCTGACAGATGGTGAGTTCCAGTCCGAGACGGGCCAGCTCACTTTGCATCTGGCCATGGCGATGCATGGCGGAGATGGCTTCGCGTTCGGCTTTGCGCTGCTTCTCATCGATCTCGACGGCCGCCCGTTACCATGCGGCCCTGGTAGCAGGTGCCGTCGGGCGTGACAAAGGCGTATTGAGAATTTTCCCGCGCCAATTTTTCCGCCGCCGTGGCGCCGTCCGTCAAATACGCGGAGCGCAGCCGTGGAAGGAATTGTTTCGCTGCCGCACCAAGGGGATCGCGGAACTCCACAAGCTTGTCGAGGCGCGAGATGACGCCGTCTTCCACACGGAAATTTACAATGGGCTCGTACTCGGAAGGGAGGCGCAGGTTGCGGAGCGAATCCACAAAGAAAGTGGCCCGTCCGCCCACTTCATCGCGGAGCATGGAAACGCCCGCGCGCGCGTGGTCGTAAGTTTCGACAACGACGTATTCCAGCTCGTCGCGTAAGTACTGCTCGATGGCGGCTTCGTGCTGCTCCTCGACTTCAGCATAATCGGCCAGTACGCCGACGGCGCGAAAATTCTGCCCGCCGCCGCGCTCATTGGCGGCAAAAAGTTTTTGCACTGCGTCCGCCGTGTAGGAGCGGTCGTTGAGGATTTGCGTGAGCGTCGAATGCCGCGCGCGGACTCCCGCCAGCGAATCGCGCAGAGCGTCGGCCGCGTTTGACATGGCCTCGCGCTGCTCACGCAGCCCGTTGATCCTGGCCTGAAGTTCGGCGGCATTTTGTTTCAGGGTGTTGAGTAGGCCGGTTGCGGATTCATGATCGAACGCGGCGCGTTCGGCATCATCGCGCGCGCGCATGGAAGTTTCCAACAAGTCGTGCTCGGTTACTTCGAGCTTCCGGAGCGCCTCTGCCCGGTGCACGAGCGCCTCTTCGGCTTGCTTTTGCTCGCCATGCAAACGCAGCAGGCTTTCGCTGGCTTCCGATGAAGTGCGGCGAAGCGCATCAATCCTCACCTCAGAGTCGGAAATTTGAGCCGCGCGGGATTCAGCGCCCTTCGCGAGCGCTTCCACACGCGCGGTTAATACGCCCGATTCTTCCCTCAATAATGTGACTGCTTGAATCTGCGAAGCGCTCCGCGATTCCCATTCAGCGGCTTGCGCGGTCGCTTGCGCCAGTTCCGCGTTAACCTGCGCGTGACGCCCGGCAAGCTCCTCGGCGCGCTGGCGGTTGAAGGCAATGCGATTCTCGCTGCGATCCACTTCGAGCGTCGTGAGATTCAAAACATTCTGGTTCTGCCGGATCCCGGCATCCAGTTCGTAAATTCGCTGGTTCAGCCGGTCCTGCTCGCCTTCCTGCTGCTGGATGGTAGCTGCGCGCTGCAACTCGGTGGCCGTCAATTCTTCGAGCTGTTTAGACGTGCGCTCGGCTTCGGCGTCGAGTTCGCGCGCTTTGCCCGCCAGCATCTGACGGACGATGCCGCGCATCTGGTCGCGGATTTCGGAATAGCGGCGAGCTTTGGCGGCCTGGCGCTTGAGTGATCCAAGTTGCTTTTCGACTTCCACCACGATGTCGTTGACGCGCGAAAGATTGACTTTCGAGGATTCCAGCTTGGCTTCCGCGAGGCGCTTCTTGGTTTTGAATTTCGTAACGCCCGCGGCTTCTTCGATGATGGCACGGCGTTCCATGGGCTTGGTGGAGAGGATCAGGCCGATGCGTCCCTGCTCGATGATGGCGTAGGAATCCGGGCCGAGGCCGACGCCCATGAACATTTCCTGGATGTCGCGAAGTCTTCCGACGCGGCCGTTGATCAGGTATTCGCTCTGGCCGGAACGATAGAGCCGCCGGCAGACGACGACTTCGCCCGGCTTCATCGCCAGGACCGGCTGGTCTGCCTGCTTTTTCTTTCGTTTGAACTTGCCACCGGGTTCAGCCGGGCATGGAGCTGAACCGCTAGCAGCAGCTTCCTGCGCTTCGAGGGGCTGCGCGGGGCCGAGCGAGAGAATTTCAGTCGTAGTATCGGTCAAGCTGATTTCTTCGCTGTTTTCAGCTTCAGAGGCCGCAGAATTTGTTGGCGGGTCAGATTCAGTGCTTTCCATCACGAAGCGGGCAGCTTCGGCGAGCTCAGGATCTGCCATGGTAATGGTGACTTCGGCGAGTCCCAGCGGGGGGCGCTTGGTGGTGCCATTGAAAATGCAATCGGCCATTCTCTCGGCGCGCAACGATTTGTGGCTCTGCTCGCCCAGCACCCAGGAAATGGCATCCACGACGTTGGACTTGCCGCAGCCGTTCGGCCCCACAATGCAGGTCGCGCCTGACCCGCTGAAGGTGACCACGGTACGCTCGCAAAACGACTTAAAGCCAACGATTTCAACTTTTCGCAGCTTCAGCAAGATGTCCCCTTTGTCCCTCAAATCGCGCCATAACAAGTTCGATGCTAAAAACAATCACCGTGTTCACCCCGTGGGCCGGGGTAATCGAACGCGAGGAGAGACGACGTTGTAGTCCTCGTGGGGAGGGGCTTTGGAGCGATAGGTCAACCCTACACGGGTCGCCCGTCAAAACGTTTGGCAGGTTCTCGGTCAGAGGCCCAGCCGCCTGGCGCAGGATGGCGGTACGG
>WNFT01005066.1_pt1 | contig 11512 bp, 11 predicted proteins | sample 5400191 | NCBI WGS metagenome assembly WNFT01 (sample SAMN13153359, study PRJNA577476) | soil metagenome | isolation source: 80 cm saprolite under Madrone tree | place: USA:California | collected 2016-06-14
AATGCGGTGACGCCTCGTTGCTCACAGATCTTTGAAGCAGCATCCACGGAATGGCTCTCGGAAATCTGCTTTTCCTCGGCCAGAATCTCCCAGTGATTTTCTTTGGCCAATTGCATGACGGGCTCGTAATTTGTGACGACAAAGATCTTTTCTGCGCGGCGCGCGCCCCGCACAGCACGAATGGTGTCCGCAAGCATGGCGCCTGCCAGCGCAAAACGCTCCTCCGGCGTCAGCACGCCGATCAGCCGCTTCTTCGCGTTCTTCAGATCCTTGACAGGTAAGAGAAGTGCGCGCATGGGAATCGCTCAGTAGGCGCCTTCCGTATATGGCACGTGGCTCTCCGATCGCGCCATGGGGAGTTGTGCCGAAGCTGGAAGCGGGTCCAGTTCGGGCTTATCGAACATGCGCCGAATCTTGTAGGTGGTGGTGCGTTCCGCAGGGACTCGTCCGATGGAGCGAATTCGCGAGCGAAATTCCTCCGGCGACACATATTCCCCAAACGTCGCGCCGGCGGCCTTGGAAATACTTTCTTCCATGAGTGTGCCGCTGAAATCATTCGCGCCGGCCCGCAAACACGCCAGTGACATTTCGAAACCTAGCTTTACCCAGGAGACCTGCAAGTTCTTGATCGCTCCGTGGAGCAGGACTCGCGCAAGGGCGTGCACGCGCAAGTGCTCTTCGCGTTTTGCTCCCGGCCGCGCTCCACCATGGCGGTAGAGCCGCGTGTTTTCGTGAATGAATCCCAGGGGGACAAATTCGGTGAATCCCCCGGTGCGCTTTTGGATCGCACGCAGCAGGAGCATGTGGCGCACCCAGTCGGCCGGTTTTTCCACGTGTCCGTACATCATTGTTGAAGTCGTCGGAATGCCCAGCTCGTGCGCGGCGGTGATGATCTCCACCCAGCGCGCGACCGGTAATTTATTGGGGCTGAGTTCCTTGCGCACGCGATCATCCAGGATTTCCGCGGCGGTGCCAGGGATGCTGCCCAGCCCCTCGTCTTTCATCATTTGCAGGTAGTCGCGCAGCGCCATGCGGGTTTTCGTCACGCCGTAATCAATCTCCATCGGCGAGAACGCATGAACGTGCATCTCAGGAATAGCTTGCTTGATGGCGCGAAGAAGATCGCGGTAGAAAAACCCGTCGAGTTCGCGCGGCAACCCACCTTGAACGCAAACTTCGGTGGCGCCGCGGTCCCAAGCCTCGCGTGCGCGGCGGACCACTTCTTCGAATGAGAGCGAGTACGCGTCGGCGGCTCCGGGGCCGCGTCCAAAACCGCAGAAACTGCAACCAACAAAACAGACATTAGTGAAATTGATGTTTCGATTTACGACGTAAGTGATTGCCTCACCCACGGTCTCTTGCCGCAATTGATCCGCGACCGACACCAGCGCTTCGAGCGCTGAGCCTTCTGCGGTGGCCAGGACTAGTCCTTGGTCGAACGTCAATTCCGTGCCGCAGGCTGCGGCGTGGAGAATTTCGTGAAATTCCGCCGGGCAGTTTTCCGCCGCCGTCAGGCTGCTTCCGTTCCTGGTGGACGTGGCCATTTCCTGAATATCCTATCAGAGCTACGCGCTTGCGGTGATACATCTGCGAGTTCATTCAGGCCGCCGAATGATTCGCTGCTGGCCCATGCAGCCCGCATCCATTAACATACTCGCGTGACCATGAAGCGCAGAACTCTCGCCGTGATCATCGTCGCCGTAGTGCTCTTCGGCCTCGTTGTCGCGGTGACCGGCTCCTTTCTGCATGATGGGCTGAGTTCACGCGCCACGCCCAGCAAGCTTGAAACTATAGCCGGTCGCAAGGTGCGGCGTCTCGCGATCCCCTCGAATGCACGGCTGGCCCAGAATCCGGTACTCGCCTCTGAGGAGGGACTGCGCGATGCGCGGCTACATTTTGCGGATCATTGCGCCATCTGCCACGGCAACGACGGCGGAGGAAAAACAATTATGGGCGATGGCTTGTATCCCAAGCCGCCGGATCTGCGTTTGCCGGAAACGCAGAATCTTACGGATGGGGAGCTGTTCTGGATCATCGAGAACGGCGTGCGGTTCACGGGAATGCCGGCATTTTCCAATGGCGGCGAGCATGGAGGCACGCTGGACAATTGGAAGCTGGTTCACTTTATCCGCCACTTGCCTCATCTCAGCGCGGCGGAGCGCATCGAAATGGAGCACTATAATCCCAAAGGTCCAGACGACCGGGCGGAGGAACAAAAGGAAAATGATTTTTTGAACGGGGCAACACCGCAACAGAAACCGTAATCACAAGTTCATAAGCAGAAATGAAGAAAGAACGGACTTTTTATGCGATGGGAGATGTTCATGAAACTTCGCGCATCTTTGCTGGCTTTATCATTCCTATTTGTCACCATATTTGTCGCAAGCAATGCGTTTGCTCACGGCGACAAGGTCCACGTGAGCGGAACGGTTGAAAAAATCAGCCCGGAGTCCGTGCTGGTGAGGACACGGGACGGCAAATCCGTGGAAGTCAAACTTGTTGCTTCGACAGTCTACATCTTTCATGTCGCAGGGAAGGCCACCAAGCCCGGCGACCTCGGCGAGGACAAGTCCGCCAAGCTATCGGACATCGTCGTCGGCAATCTCGTGGTCATCCACGCCACGCCCAAGAACAACGCCCTTGAGGCTGACGAAGTCAAATTCTCCGCCCCCGCCGCGCCCAAGTCTGCGGTGACTGCGCCCGCGAAGCCAAAGCCTTGATCGGTTTTTGGTTTTGAACTTCCGTTCTAATCCACCAAATGGCAGGAGTGCGTTTTCAACACCAGCCAGACCGGGCGCCCGGGCGCTAATTCCAGTGCGCGCACAGCACCGGGCGTGACGTGCACAACGAACGTGACGCCACAATCCACGCGCGCAATGACCATGGTCCCGCGCCGTTCCAGCGAGGCGATGCGACCCTCGATCACATTTCGCGCACTCAAGCCGTGTGGGCGCTCGGTCGCCAGCAAAATGTCGCCTGCGCGAACCGCGACCTGCACGCGGCTCCCGGCAACGGCATAACCTAGCGGTACCTCGATCTCGCATGCGCTTTCGCCGAGGCGAACGCGCATCACGCCATCGGCCTCGCGGAGATCGAGTACCGTGGCGCTCAGAAGATTCTCGAATCCCGCCGCTTGCGCCAGCTTTTTGCGGCGCGGCGCGTTCAGTACTTCGATCGGTACGCCGGAGCTGACGACGCGCCCATTGTCGAGGGCGATCACGCGTTCGCCCAAGGCGTCCACTTCATCGCGGCTGTGGGTCACGTACAGAATCGGGATTTCTTTCGCGGCATTCCATACGCGCAAGTCGTCCACAATCGCGGCTTTCAGTTCCGCGTCCAAACCCGTCAACGGCTCGTCGAGCAGCAGCACGCGTGGCTCGGTTACCAACGATCTCGCGAGCGCGATCCTCTGGCGCTCGCCCCCGGAAATCTCGCCTGGCTTCTGCTTGCGGAGTTGCTCCACGCGGAATGCTTGGAAAATGGCGTCTACTCGGCCACGCCTTTCCGCCTCAGGCAAATCTCGCAATCCGTAGGCGACGTTTTCTTCCGCGCTCAGATGCGGGAATAACGCCAGAGTCTGAAAAACGTAGGCGATTCGCCGCTTCGGCGCCGGAACATGGACTCTGGCCTCCGAGTCGAACAGGACATCCACGCCGGTAACGATTCGTCCCGCGTCTGGCCGTGTCAAACCCGCGAGGCAATCCAGCAGAGTGGATTTTCCGGCTCCGGAAGCTCCAAATAGGATGGTGATGCCGGGAGAGACTTCAACGGAAACATCCAGGATAAAGGAAGAGGCGCCGGCGCGGTGCCGCAGTTTGCGGATTCGCGCGCTGAGCGTCTTGGAGTCTACTTCGCCGTCCACGGCGTCCACACGCGACGATTCACGGCATAGATGAAGGACAAAACAGCGAACGAAATCAGGAGAAGAACCAGCGCCATGCGGTTAGCCTCGCCGTATTCCAGGGACTGCACGTGATCGTAAATGTCAATGGACACCGTTCGCGTAACGCCCGCTAGATTTCCGCCGACCATCAAGACCACACCGAATTCTCCCAGGGTGTGCGCGAAACTCAGCACCGCGGCGGTTACGACTCCGGGCAGCGACAGCGGCAGGATCACTCGCCAAAATGTTCGCAGACTTCCTGCGCCAAGCACGGCCGAGGCGTCCAGCAATCTTCGATCGACTCCCTCAAACGAAGCGATCAGCGGCTGCACTGCAAATGGGAAGCTGTAGAATACCGATGCAAGGATTAGTCCGCCGAAGGTGAACGCCAACCCATGGCCGAAGAGAGCGATCCATAGTTTTCCGAGCGGTCCACGCGGCCCCATGGCCACCAGCGCGTAAAATCCAAGCACCGTCGGCGGCAGCACAAGCGGCAGCGCCACCACCGATTCGAGCAGGAATTTCCCACGCCAGCTCGAATAAGCCAGCCAGTACGCAACAGGCATCCCGATGACCAATAATATGACCGCGACACAGCCAGCCAACTTCATCGACAACCACAATGCTTCCATTCGCTGCTCCGATTGCTCCCTACTTTTTCGCTTGCTTTTCCCTAAGCGTCTTCTGGGCTCAGACTCCCCGGGTTATTTCTTTTCTTCGTTCCGCGTCTTGATTGGAAATGCGAAACCATACTTGGCGAATATGGCTCGACTCGACGCACTCTTCACAAATTCCAGAAATGCCTGCGCGGAACCCTTATTTTTGGCGTCTTTCAAAACAATTGCTCCCTGTTCAAGCGCCGGATGCATTTCCGCGGGAATATCCCATCTTTTGCCATCGCGCATGGCCGGGGAAACCGCCAGCGACATGGCTACAATCCCCGCCTGTGCGGATCCCGACTGCACAAACTGCGCCGCTTGCGAAATATTTTCACCGAAAACCAACTTTGGCTTCACCCGTTCGTAGATGCCTGAGGCTTGCAAGGCCGCCATGGCCGCGCGGCCATAGGGCGCATGCTCCGGGTTGGCAATGGCAATCTTCGCGACGCTGGCATCCAGCAGAGATTTCCATCCTTCCTTGGTGACATCCACCTTCGCGTCCGCTGGCGTCCAAATCACCAGTCGTCCGATGGCATATTCGTACAGCGTTCCCGGCTCCGCGAGGCCCGCCGCTTCCAGCTTTCTTGGATATTCAATGTCCGCCGAAAAAAACAGATCGAAAGGCGCTCCATTCTGGATTTGGGAGAAAAAATTTCCGCTCGAACCAAAAGTGATATTTACTTTGGTTCCCGCCTGCCTCTCGAACTGTTCCGATAACTCGCCCATTGCAAATCTCAAATCCGCCGCAGCGGCGATGCGGATTTCCTTGCCCTGTGCGCGCGCTTCACCCTGGGCAAAGAGAGCAGATATGACCAGCGGGAATGCGCGGAACCACCCGCGCCATTTTGTCTTTCCACGAGTCACGCGTCACACTCTCAAAATCATTACTTCGGTCGATTTGATCAGGGCCGCGGCCCTTTCTCCGGGCTTTAACCGCAGCTCCTTTGCAGCATCCGCGGTAATGATCGAGGTGATGTGCTGTTCGCCGATTGCCAGAGTGACCTGCGCGAGCAGCCCGCTGAACTTTATCGCCACCACGCGCCCGATCAATTGGTTGCGCCCGCTGATCTTCCGAAAATTTCCACGCCGCGTTTCGATGTTCCCGTAGTTCAGCTTTTTGGGAAACAGGCGGTCGATCTCGCTCTCCGGCACGCGGTGATGCCCGCCGGGTGTCTTTACCGACTTGATCTTTCCGTGGTAGATCCACTGCTTCAAGGTCGGATAGCTGATGCCGAGAACGTTGGCCGCTTCCCGCGGCGCCAGAAGCTTCTGCACGATCGGCCTCCTGCGAATCGGCAGAATACCGCATTTATACCCGTTAGTTCAATACATTTTTATACGATTCCTGGCGTCTGGTCATCCTAGTTGCGCAGGGGCTTGCCAGTTTTCAGAGTATGCGCGATGCGCTCCTGGGTTTTCTTTTCGCCACAGAGGGAGACGAAGGCTTCGCGTTCGAGATCGAGGACATATTGTTCGCTGACCAACTGTGGAGAGGTCAGCGGACCGCCGGCAAGGATGTTTGCCAGCTTGCGGCCCACATGTGCGTCGTACTCGGAGGCGTAGCCACCGCGGAGCATCATGTGGATGGCGAGCTTTGCGCCGGCAAGAAATTGTTCGCCGAGCACTTTGATCTGCGTGGTTTGCGCGCCTTCCTGCCAGGTCGCGGCCAAGGGCTTATAACCTCCGCGCACCAGCGCCAAAGCAGCTTCTTTCGCGTCGGCTACGAGGCGGTCGCGGTTCATAGAGACGCCATCTTCGCGGCGCAAATATCCCAGCTCGCGGCATTCCTCCGCACTGGTGCCGACTTTGGCCATGGCGATGGCTTCAAAGACGGGTTTTAGCGCGTGGAATAAATCCAAATCTTCTCCACCGGCAGCGTGTTCATTCGCGCGAATCATCATTTCTTTTGTGCCGCCGCCGCCGGGGATCAAGCCGACGCCCGCTTCGACCAAGCCGATGTAGGATTCGGCGGCGGCCTGAATCTTTGCGGAGTGGAGACCTACTTCGCAGCCGCCGCCAAGCGCCAGACCTTGCGGTGCGGCCACCACCGGCTTGGGAGCGTATTTAATCGCCAGGTTGATGTTTTGGAATTGCTTTACGGCCATGTGCAATTCGTCCCACTCCTGCTCCTGGGCACCTACCAGAACCAGCATCAGATTTGCGCCGACGGAAAAATTCACCGCCTGGTTGGCGATGACCATGGCGTCAAAGTCCGTTTCCAGGCGCTTCAAGCCTTTGTGCAGCATGGCGATCAGGTCGGCGCCGATGGCGTTCATCTTGGCGTGAAACTCACAGCACACCACGCCGTCGCCGAGATCAATGAGGCTTGCACCGGGATTGCGCTCGACTTCACGCCCAGCCTCTTTCAGGGACTTGAGAATGATGACGCCCTTCGGCTCTTCGACTTTTTTCGATGCGCCGCTGACAACATCGAAAACGGTGGTCGTCCCTTTCTCCGATTCGTAAAATCCCTTGCGGCCGCTGGCCAGCACTTTTTCGATGACCGGAGGCAACGTTCGTCCTGCCTTCTGAACCTGACCAGCAAACACCTTGACGCCGATCGCATCCATGATCTCGAAGGGTCCAAGTTCCCAGGCAAAGCCCCAGCGCAACGCGCGATCGACATCCACAACGTTGTCGGAGATTTCCGGCACGCGGCGCGCGGCATACAAACACATCTCGGAAAGCGCGCCCCACAAAAACTGCTGGGCCTTGTCACCTTTCTGGCCTTCGAGCAGAGGCCCCACCAGCGCGCGCAGCCGCTCGCGCGTGTCCTCGATGGCTTTGCCCATTTCGAGCGAAGCGAATCTCGCCTTTTGCCTCGCGCGATACTCCATGGTGTTCACATCGAGGGTCAGAATTTCTTTTTCCCCTTCGCCCTTCACTTTTTTGTAAAAGCCTTGGCCGGTTTTGTCGCCGAGCCACCCGCGTTTGACCATCTCCTCGATGAGTGCCGGAACTTTGTAGCTCTCGCGCGATTCGTCATTCGGCGCCGTCTCGTAAATGTTCTTCACCACGTGCACCAGCACATCGAGACCGACGATATCGGCGGTGCGAAACGTCGCCGACTTCGGCCAGCCCACGGCTGGGCCTGTACAGGCATCCACTTCTTCCACGGTCATGCCCAGCGATGCCATCAGCCGCAGGGCATTGAGCATGGAAAACGTTCCGATGCGATTGGCGATGAAGTTCGGCGTATCCTTTGCAACCACCACGCCCTTGCCCAGCCGCCGGTCGCAGAATTCGCTCAAGATCTCGACCACTTCCCGTGATGTTCTGGGCCCAGGAATCACTTCCACCAGTTTCAGGTAGCGCGGCGGATTGAAGAAATGCGTGCCCGCCCAGTGCTGCTGAAACTCTTCGCTCATGCCGTCAGCGATCAGGTGCACGGGCAAGCCGGAAGTGTTCGTGGTTACGATGGCGCCGGGCTTGCGAAACTGGGCTACGCGCGCCAGCAATTTTCGTTTGATTTCCAGGTTCTCCGCGACGACTTCGATGATCCAATCGGCTTCGGCGCAGCGCGCCAGGTCATCATCGAAGTTCCCAATAGCCATCTTTTCCGCAAGCGCAGCGGTAAAAAAGGCGGCCGGCTTCGATTTTTTCGCCGCATCCAATCCAGCGCGTACAATTTTGTTGCGCTCTCCAACGGGCGCATTCGCGGGTAAATTCGGCGGAACCATGTCCAGCAAAATGCACGGCAGCCCGGCGTTCCCGAAATGTGCCGCGATCCGCGAGCCCATCGTTCCAGCTCCCAGCACCACTGCCTTTTCGATGCGACGATTCATGGCACGCCTTTTTCACGGGATTTACAGAGGTCAGCTTTGTTCGCAGGAACAGGTTACAAAACCGACATGCGCGGGTCAAACGGCGGGCCGATCCACAGCGATGAGTTAAAATAATCAAATGACGGAAGAAGGCAAATTCTCCGGCCCTCTCGGCTGGTTGCGGACGGCAAAGGACAAGTTTCGCGCTTTCGCGTACGGCGAGCGAGGCGAATCCAAGGAACGTCCACGCGTCGGCTTGGCTCTTGCGGGCGGCTTTGCCCGCGGCATTGCGCACATCGGAGTCCTGCGCGTTTTCCGTGAAGCGAGCATCCCCATCGACTGCATCGCGGGGACAAGCGTGGGCGCGCTGATCGGCGCGAGTTACTGTGCCGGGGCGCCGCTCGATGAAATGGAAAGAATTGGTGCGGAGACGAGCTTTACAGATTTCGGCCGTTGGACGCCGTCGTGGCTCGGCCTGGCCACCAACCAGCGCCTGGAAAAATATTTTGCCCGTTTCACTCCCGTTACGACTTTCGAAGAGCTGCACACGCCGCTGGCCATCGCCACAACCGACATCAACGCGGGCGTTTCCGTGTATTACTCGCATGGCCCGCTTGCGCCCGTGATTCGCGCTTCGTGCGCCTACCCCGGGCTATTCGTGCCCATGCAGTACGACGGACGGACGCTGGTCGATGGTTTCCTCACTGCTCCGGTACCCGTGGAAGGCGCATTGCTTCTTGGCGCTGACATTGTTATCGCCGTATATCTCGAGGCAGGCAACATCGAGGAGCCGCGCACTTTCACGGACATCCTCAGCCGCTCCTTCAATATTCTCCAGCGTCATACAGATTTGACATGGCGCACGCAGGCAGACGTTATTATCGAACCGGATGTAAAGAATTTTGTGTGGGACGATTTCACCAAGACAGCGGAAATGGTGGCGGCCGGCGAAGCTGCGGCGCTGGCGGCGCTGCCGCAGATCCGCGCCGCCATTGGCGGGGAAAAGCGCGACTCGGCCGCATAGCGCGCTTTTACTCGGGAGCGAACCTTCTAAAAAGTTCAGGAAAAGCTATGAGCGCGTGACGTGTACGGTCACGGGTTGCCCTTCGCCTTTGCCGCGCTGCGTTAACCAGGCAGCGAGGCCTTCAGCAAAACGTTCGGGAGTGAGGCGGAAGCTGGCTTCGACCTGGCCGTCGGCGACGGGAAGCGTGTCGTCAAAGTCGGCGGAGTTGGTGAAGTTGCGCATGCAGAATTGGTCGAGCCAATCGAGCGGGCAAGCGCGCGTTTCACCGCGAATCACCACGTTCACATTGAATTTCTGAGCGTACACCACACAATCGTATCATTGTGACTCAGCACGAAGACCCTGTTCTGCTCCGCCGCGATTGAGACCGCAACAAGAGAAAAACAAGACTGGAATAGAAGATCCAGGACAGTCCATACCCCACCATAGCAGCAACAAAGTGAACAGGCGTCCCCTCGTGCATATGTTTTTCCGGAGGCCCGATGCTCGGCCCCGGACCAACCAAATAGACACAAGCTGCGACGGGCCAAAGCAGAACGTCCGTAATAATTTCCGGGGGTTCAAATGAGTCAACAACTGCGATGAGGGCAGCGGCAACTAGGAAACCACCGACGAGTGAAATAAGCAACTGCCTCGTCAAACTGCGCATAATTGAAATTACGAGGCGCGAGGGCGCTTGACGGAGTGGGCCAAGCCAACGGCTTCCAGCATCCAGATGAAGTACCAGCCGATGTCGGTTTGATACCAGCGAAGTCCGAGGCGCGCGGAACCGGCGTGCGTGTGATGGTTTTCATGCCAGTTCTCGCCCCAGGCGGTCAATTGGAAGGGACCGAGCCACCAGACGTTCATGCTGGAATCGCCTTCCTCGACCTTCTTCAAGTGCGTGAGACTGTTCACTAGACATTGCATGTGCAGGGAGTAGACGAGGCGGATCGCGCCCATCCAGAAGAAACCCATCCAGCCGAACCCGAGAATCAGGCCAATGCAGATCGAGAAAACAATGACAGGCGTTTCGGCCCAGCCCCAGATTTTGTAGATGCCGCTGGTGAGCTCAGGAGCCCAGCGCTTTTTGTCAGCCGGTTCAGTTTGATACAGCCAGCGAAGATGCGCCCACCAGAAACCACCCTGCTTGGGACTGGAAATGTCTTCGGGCGTGTCGGTGACGGCGTGATGCAGGCGATGATAGGCAACCCAGCTTGCGGGATGGCCGGAGCCGTTAAAGACTGCCCAGAAAATCAAGAATTGCTCGATGAAGCGGTTGGTCTTGACCGTTTTGTGCGCGAGCATACGGTGATAGCAGACGGTGGTGCCTAGACCGCCCAAGGCGATGCTGAGCAAAGTCATGCCAACAACTTTGAGGCTTGGCACGGGGAAAAGGATCAAACCAACGACGGCAAGAACATGGATGAGAACGACGTAAGCGAAGACCGCTTCCTTGCCATGAACTGGTTTCCAGAAGGGTCGATCCCAGGGGCGCTCTTGTTGCGTTAAGGTCAATTCCATGTGTTCTCCGGCGATCTGCTTACTTTAATACGCGAGTGCCCGGTGTGCAGAACGTGATAGGCAGTCATAACCATACCATTTTCTGACGCTGTGCGCTGCAAAACTGTTCAAAAGTGCACACAAAAGGTGAACAGGTAACGAGGGTAGTTTGGGTGAATCTCACCTCGGCTTAGCTCTATTCAGTCAGAGGTCTGGTGGACCCAAGTTTCCAGAAGATTTGGCGGAGGATGCCGAGGGTGAGTTCGGCATCCGAGGCAGAAAGGTGCAAGCGGTGAACGAGGCGGCGGATTTTTTCGTCGGTGGGTGCGGCGGAGCGCCGCCTCTGCGAAGCGCTGGTAGTTGATTTCAAATAGCCGCTGGAGCGGAGGGCGTCGAGCAGGAGCAAGGTAAGGCGCTCGAGATCGGCGGCAGTAGCGGCGATGTGTTTTTCGGGTTTCGCGGCGGCTTGTGGATCGCGCGCGAGTTCGTAGAGGCAAACGGCGACGGCCTGGCCCAGATTCATGGAGCGATGCTCTTCGCGGGTAGGAATGCGCAGTAGCCAGTGGCAGTGGCTGAGGTCTTCATTCGAAAGGCCGCGCTTCTCTGAACCGAAAAGAAGGGCAACGCGGCCGCTGGCGAGATGCTTTCGAACCAGGCGGGCGGCTTGCTCGAGGCGACGAACCGGGTGTTGCGGTTGGCG
>WNFT01023947.1_pt1 | contig 11512 bp, 10 predicted proteins | sample 5400191 | NCBI WGS metagenome assembly WNFT01 (sample SAMN13153359, study PRJNA577476) | soil metagenome | isolation source: 80 cm saprolite under Madrone tree | place: USA:California | collected 2016-06-14
ATGAAATGACCCTCAAAGCGAAAGCGGTCATTGCGGCTTATTACGGGAATGGTCCAAAGTCATCGTTCCTGGACGGCTGCGGAGGTAGCGCGCAAATGGCTGAAAACGAAATGCAGCGTTACCCGGGCGACTACGACGGCATTGCCATAACGGGGTTCTCCCAAAAGACGCGCCACGCATTGGAGCAAATGTGGATCTGGGACGCGAACCAACGCGATAAGTCCAGCTACCTTCCGCCGGAAAAATTGACGGTCCTCCACAATGCAGTATTGCAGACGTGCGACGGACTTGACGGCGTCAAGGATGGACTCATCGAGAATCCGCCAAGCTGCAAATTCGATCCGGGCGTGGTGCAGTGCAAGGCGGGGGACGGCGCGACGTGTTTGACGGCGCCGCAGGTGGAAGCGGTCCGCAAGATCTATGCAGGCCCGACGAACCCGCGCACCAGGGAACAGCTCTTTTATCCTCCTCAGCCGGGAAGCGAACTGACCTGGGCACAATTCAGCGGTCCGCAACCTTTCGGCCTGGCGGCTGATTTCTTCAAGCATTTTGTGTACAAAGATCCGAACTGGGATCCCAGAACCCGCCCGATTAAATACGATACCGATCTTGCCATCATTGAAAGGCCGGAAAACCTCGTGATCAATGGAGCCAATCCGAATATCAGCGAATTTGTAAAGCGCGGCGGAAAGCTTCTCCTCTACGAAGGCTGGGCCGATGGAACCATTCCCCCCGGAGTCGCGATCAACTACTACAAGAAGGTGGTGGACACGATCGGGGCCAGGACCGCGCAGGATTCCGTAGGCCTGTTCATGGTACCTGGCCTGACACACTGCCAGGCCGCTACTGACGATTTCGATTCCGGCTGGCACGGCCGCATGGTCGGCGAGTTGGAGCAGTGGATCAAGAACAAGAAGGCGCCCGCCCGGATTATCGCGTCCAGTTCCAAGGACGGTAAAGTGATCCGTACACGGCCGCTCTGCCCCTACCCTCAGGTTGCGACTTATAAAGGAACCGGAAGTTCGGACGACGCAGCGAACTTCACATGCAAAGCGCCGTAAGGAGAATTGTGATGAAAAGAATTTATGGAATCTTGACCAGTGCCGGTTTGGCGGGACTGTTGGCTTCTTTTTACTTCGTTACCGTCAACGCTGAGGCTCTGTGGACAGCTTGTAAATCTGCATCCGCGTAATTCGCGTAATCCGCGGCTGGTTCCCATTTTGCTGATCTTCTTCGTGCTATGATCGGACTGGCTTCGCATGCCGGGACCGGAGAAGAAAGCAGGACATGACTTATTGTGTAGGCGTCCTCCTGAACGACGGAGTCGTGCTCGCGTCCGACTCTCGCACGAATGCGGGGGTCGATAATTTTGCGACGTTCTGCAAGATGACCGTATTCGAGCGCCCGGACGACAGGCTGATCGTCTTGCTGAGTTCGGGAAACCTGGCCGGCACGCAAGCCGTCATCAGCGTTCTGAGGCAGCGCGGAGAATCGGAAGAAGACGGCAGCATTTGGAACGCTCGCACGATGTTCGACGTCGCTCTCCTCGTTTCGGATGCCGTGCGCGATGTCGAGTGCCGCGACGCCAAGTATCTGGCGACCAGTGCCACTCCGTTCAACGCTTCATTCATCATCGGCGGGCAGGTCAGGGGTGAACCGCCAAGATTGTTCCGGACGTTTGCGGAGGGTAACTTCATCGAGGCCAGCGCCGATACGCCTTTTTTTCAGACGGGCGAAGCCAAATACGGAAAGCCCATCATCGATCGAGTCATCACTCCTGAGACCAGCCTCAGCGATGCTGTCAAGTGCGTGCTGGTCTCATTCGACTCCACCATGCGCAGCAATCTTTCAGTCGGCATGCCCATCGACCTCGTGTTTTACGAACGAGACAGTTTGAAGCTCGGTGTTCGCCGCCGCTTCGAGTCGGGTGACCCTTACTTCAGTACCCTCAGCAAAGAGTGGAGCGAGGGCGTCCGCGCCGTGTTCCGCCACTTGCCCGCGATGGGGGTGTGATCCTCTAGTCTTTTATGCAAGCGCCGAATATTCAGAACTTCGATGTCACCGTGCGGGTGGGTTGCAGCCTCGTATATCAAGTTACCGGCGAGGCGTCGCTGCTCCTTAACTTGAAGCTTCGTCCCGACCGCAACCATGCCGTCGTTTCGGAGGCGCTGGCGCTAGGCGATAACCTGCCTGCGGAGGAATTCGACGACAGCCATGGGAACCGCGTCGTTCGCGTGAAGCTCGCCCCCGGAATTAATTGTTTCCGGCACGACGCAATTGTCTCGGTTTCCTCGCAGCCGGATAATCACGACATCGTCGCAACCGTTCCGCAGGCTCCAGGCGATCTTCCCGCCTCGCTGCTGCGGTATACGCTGCCCAGCCGATATTGCGATTCCGACAAGTTGACTGATTTCGCCTGGAAGAAGTTCGGCCACATCGAGCACGGAATGCCGCGGGTTCAGGCCATCAGCCGGTGGCTGCACGAGAACATCGAGTATCGTTACATGTCGGGCAGGTCCGATATTTCCGCGTGGGACGTCTTGCAACGCGGTTATGGCGTGTGCCGCGATTTCGCACACCTTGCCATCGCGCTCAATCGCACTTTTAACCTTCCAACGCGCTATGTGACCGGCCATTTGCCCGACATCGGTTTTCCCGATCCGGACAACCACATGGATTTCCACGCCTATGCTGAGGTCTATATCGGCGGATCATGGTTCACGACCGACGCCCGTTTCCACGTACCGCGCATCGGCCGCATCAAAGTCTCGTGCGGGCAAGACGCCGTGGATGGAGCGTTTTCGACAATCTATGGCGGCGCGACCCTGACCTATTTTCAGGTTTGGGCCTACCAGGTCGCACTCGGCTCCGTAGGTATCGGTGACCCGATCGATCTTACGCAGCGCCTCGACAACCGGTGGACCGTACGCACTCAGAACAATCTCGCGATCTGACCGTCCACCAACGTGCTCAATTTCGCCTGCCAACCAAGCAGACACTAGTTCAGGAGCGGATTCACGGTTTCGCCCGACTGAGTTCGAAAGCGGATCATGGCCTTGTTCGAATCCGACGAGGAGTTGTTGAAGATGAGGATTTCGGTTGTGTAGCCTCCGCCAAAGACGATGTGCGGAAATATCAGTTCCAGTTCGGGTGGAGCGCTTTCATCGGCGACAGGCATGGCGGTGACCAGGAAATCGCCACGTTCGTTGTATCGGGAACGCACGCCGACGGCCGCGACCGATGCCGCGTTTGAAGTGATTCGCAGGACTCCCTGGAACGACGCCGGCAGGGATTCAAAGCCCGGAATCTGGTTGAGAAAAAAAGAAACGTGTGCACGCTGGCGCAGAGTAAGGCTGGAATGAAGGCCGGTATCCATGCCGTCGAGCGTCGTCAGCGTGAGTGTCACCGTGGTTGATGCATCGGAAACATTGACGACCGCGATCCCGCTCTGAACATCGCTTCCATTCTCCGCGAACATGCGAAAGCCGGATCCTGCGGCCATTCCCGGCACGCCAGTTTCCGAGACCGTAACGCCGCCTTGAGTGAATCGGACTATCGCGACGCCGGCAGGAGTCTTCGTGCTATCGGATGGGATCAGCACAATCGATCCGGCATCGATCGCCGGTGACGATCCGTCGAGCTTGATCGATCGGGAACTTCGCGCCGGAATGGAGTACGTGAGAAGTTCGGCCCGGCCGGTTTCCATAGCCAGGTTGAGTTGGCCGGACAGGAGGCCATCGGTGGAATTGGTCAAAATGATTTCTGTTGTCCATCCGCCGCCGTTTACAACGTGGGGAAAGATGAGCGGCTGTTCATTTGAAGCGATCACGCTCACAACGGGCAGCGTCGACATCAGAAATTCCCCTCGCTCGTTGACGAACCCGCGGATCGCGACAGCAGCTACGGGAACGGAGGAGGCGAACGTGAACGTCGCATCTGTGATGGCAATTCCGATGGCAATTCCGTTGAATGGACTTTCACTGAGGAATCGCGCCAATTGGCTGCGCGCAGGGATTCGTGTGCTTCCATACCCGAAGTTCCGGCCGAGAGAATCGGTGAAGAAGAACGACAGGATTGCGGCTTGATCGTTCGGATTTGAGACCGCGATTCCAGTATTGAGAGGACCATCAACGTGGACGTTCAAACGGCCACTGCGAATCGGCGGCGATGCCGGAACGGCGGTCTCACTCACCAGCACGCCATTTTGGCGATAGGCAAAGAGCGCAACGCCGGAGGGCGCCGTGCTTCCCAGGTTCGCCCGCATTCGTGCTTGAGTGATTTGCAAAGAGGGACCAGCCTGTGCCGACAGGATCCTGGCGGCTTGAACGGGAAGCGAAACCGGCAGGACGCCAGGTTCAAATACTGGACTGAGCCGGCGCAGCGCATTGCTTTTCCAGTCTGCGGCGAAGAAGTATTCGCCGTCGCCCCACAGATGTCCAAGCGAGCCGTCATAAAGTCGGGATCCCGGAATGTCAAAAGGTCCGAATCCCGAGCGGGGATTGCCGACGAGCAGGGTGGAAGAGGTGAGATCCGATAGTCGAATGCGACGTAATCCGCGGCAATCGGCGAAGTAGAGAAAACTGCCGTCGCCCCACAACGAATCCGTACCGCAGAACCCAGCTGCTTCGTTTAGCGAACCGTCGGTAGAACTCGGCAGCCGCAGATCTCTTGTCAGTATCGTCGTTACCAGCCCTGTAGAGATTGAAACCCTTCGCAGGCTAACCGCATCGGCGACAAAGAGTTCACTCCCGCGTCCCCAGATCGCGCCGCGTAGGCCGACAAACCTGGCCTCACGGCCGGTCCCATCAACGGGCTCAATGACGCCGTTTTGACCGAATGCCGGATTTCCGGCAAGCAGTGTCACGCGTCCCGTGGACAATTCGACTCTGCTTACGATCTGATAACGGGTGTCGGTAACGAACAGACTCTTCCCATCGCCCCACATTCCGCCGATTTCACCGAACCCCGCGATGACGGAGCTTTCTTTTGTTGCAAGATCGAGTCGTCGAAGTGTCTGAGTGCCAATATACAAAAACCTGCCGTCACCCCAGAGCGACCCTGCCAGGCCGACGAGCACTGTTGGACTGTTGTCCGCCAAGAATGTGGTGACTTCGCCGGTGCGCTTGTTGACGCGGCGGATCGCCTCGCCCATCGTCAGGTAAAGGTCGTTCTGATCGCCCCATATTCCGGCGATGGATGGCAGACGCGCGGCCTCGCCGAATCCGCCGGCAAACACGAGGGGCGGCGAACCCGCGATGGTAGTCACAATCTGCGTCGAGATCTCAATTTTGCGAATCGTCCTGTTCTGTGCTTCTGCGAGGAACAAGAACCTGTCGTCGCCCCAGACGTCAGCGGGAGTATTGAGCCTTGCAGCTCCACCGATGCCATCCGCCCAGCCAACCTGTCCCGCTGTCCCTGCGAGAATGCTTGTTTCATTGCTGACAGGATCGACAACGCGAACGACGTCGCCGCCGATGACAAACAGCTTCGATCCGCTACCCCAAATCAATCCGTAGAATCCGCCGGGAAGTTGGCTCATGACGGTCGTTCTTTCACCGGTTTCAGTGGAGATCCGTACGAGAGTTCCTGCAACGGGGATGTAGAGGAAAGTCCCGTTACCCCAAATTTTCCCAAAATTGGTGAAGGGGAGTCCGCGGCTTGAATAGCTCACCATGCTTTGGCCGAAATCAGTGAGAACGATCGATTGGCCGGTCGCACGATTGAATTTGTGAATCTTTCCCGCAATGGCGTCGGTGACATAAATGATTTGGCTGTCGCCCCACAACGCTTCGGCCAAAGGGGCCAAAGTTACACCGGATCGAGTTGTCGGAATGGAAACAAGAGTCGAAATCTCGCCGCTGCGGAGCAGGACTTCGCGGATGGTCACGGCGCCGGATCGGACTTCCGCAGAATAAGCCCGCTCACCATCGGACCACACGCGGCCGCTGGGCACCGATGAGAGCAGCGGCACGGTGGTGACTTCATTGGTGGAGCGATCGATTCGCCGGATGCCAAGACCATCAGTGAAGTAAACGCTGTCGCGATTGCCCCAAATCTGGCTCGGCGCGAAAACGAACGCGCTCAACCCGACGGCATCCGGCGCACCCATTCGCCCACTTGCATTCCAGACAATCGTGGCACGCAACTGCGTTGACGACCCCACGACGACCGAAGTGACAATGATGCCCGGGTCATCCGGAATCAACTCCGACACCGAATCAAAACCGCTGCCTCTGATGGTCAAGGTGATTGTCGCGCCTTGCCGTCCGACGGCCGGATCGAGCGCGGTCAAAACCGACGCAGTGAGCAGTGAGGGCGTGAAGAAAAAACACAGAAAGAGAAGGAGAGGTGAATAGAAAAACCGAAACACTTTGCCTAAACTCCTGCAACTAAGGAAGGTCCCGCCTCGAAGCGAATGACCTTCTTTCACAGTAGCACGGCCGGAACCAATGGATGGGTGGGGGCCGCTTGTCGCGGCAATCGCTCCGTAATCTTTATAAGGCTATGTTGAGCCTGGCTTATCCGGCTGCCTCACCAGTTCGACGGGCTTGCCATGGGGCGTGTGACGATACGCGTCGGCCCACGCCTCTTTTCGCGTGAGAAGTGCAGTTCGATCGGCGAGACTTTTCGCGGTTACGAGACGTTCGAGCGCTGTCACCCAATGTTCGTAGTAGTGGGAGCCGTCGTCGGGTTCTCCCCGATCCGCGGCGGCCCGGAGCTCTTCCGCCAACGCAGCCGACCATTCTTTCCATGTGAAATGCCCCTGTTCGGAAAGTTTCACTGCAAGGGCGAACGCCTGGGCCTGCCAGGGCTCCGCAAAGACCGGTCCCTCTTCGTCGCGAGGCATAGATGGTAAGGATTCAAGCTCGCTCAAGGTAATCGTCCCACATATCGATGTGAACAAAGTGGCGCGGCGAAGCGCTTTCGCCCCACAGTTCACGCGCCGTAAAACGGACAGAGTAAACATGCTGGCGCTTCTCGCCCAGGAAGTGTGCGCTGGTGTCCGGAAAACTATAAACGCCGTGGTCTATCATGATCGTTCCGGTCTTACCTCGGGCATAGCGTGGCAGGCGCGTGTGGCCGCTCGGGTTGATGTTGCGAGCGCGCACCCGCTGGCCCACCTTGAAAAGTGGCCGTACTTTGGGATCATTGCTCGAAGGAATGCCCCGGCTGAGAAAACCTGAAGACATCGCCGCCGTCAGTGCGGGGGTCGCCCTGGAAGAGCCTGGCGCAGGCTTACCGCTTTCCATTTCCTCTTTTGTGACGAAACCGAATTGGACGAGGTTCGTCAGCAGCCGGGTGAACCAGCGCTCGTAATAGCTCATTCGCAGATAGTCGGCCGGAGGCAGGAGTTCGATCCCGTGCCGGTCGGTGTCGAGGTTCCACTTGCGCCAGGCACGTATCGCGCGGTTCAGCGAGTATACCCGCCCCTCCCAGACCGCATGGAAGACAGGCTCGTTTTTCTCATACTGAACAGGGCCCATGCCCTGCATGCCGCCCATGTCGTGCACGCCGTTCATTCGTTCCCTCCCGGACGCGGCGCCGGTACCTTGGCGACGCCCACCATTGCATCCCGCGTAACAAGCACGGCCAGTTGGTCCTCCGTCATGTTTTCCGTGCCCGAAGGACGCTCCGGAAGGACCAGGTACCTCAGTTCTGCCGTGCTGTCCCAAACGTGCAATTCGACATCTTCGGCGAGTTGCAGTCCGAATTCGGCGAGCACGCCGCGTGGATCGATTACGGCTCGGGATCGATAGGGCGCCGATTTATACCAAACCGGAGGCAGGCCGAGAACCGGCCAGGGATAACATGAGCAGAGCGTACAGACGACCAGATTGTGGGTTTTCGGGCCGTTTTCAACGACCAGCATATGCTCCCCCTGCCCACTGGTGTAACCCAATTCGGCAATCGCTTCAGGAGCATTCGATAGCAGGCGTTTTTTATAAGATGGATCGGCCCAGGCGCGCGCAACCACACGAGCTCCGTTGCGTGGTCCAACCTTGTGCTCGAACGTGTCGACCAGGGCGTCGAGTGCCGCAGAGTCAACTATTCCCTTTTCGACCAGTAGAGATTCCAGCGCCTTAACGCGAAGCGTCAGGTCTGAAGGGACCTCCTGATGATCGTGACCTGACTCCTGCGCACCGAGTTGACCGTGCGCAGCCGCTGCCATCGCAGCAGTCAAAAAACCGCGGCGAGTCGTGTTCACAGATGAGCCTCTCTAACCGGTCCTCTCAGGCGCCGTTTCCAATATTCCGGGGAGACTTCACGGCCTTCTTTGGATCCACACTCTTGTCGACGGTGATCGCAAAGAAAGGCGTAAACATCTCCTCCCAAGTCATGTTGCCGAAATAAACGGTGGTGTTCGGATCGGGATTGAACTTGTTGTTCGCCGAATTGTCGTAGTGCGCGACGACGATCATTTTGGTACCTTTCGGCACCTTAATCGATTCCGCCAGGTCGTAACCGAGCTGCCAATTGAAATCGTAGTGGGGGACGTTCAACACAACCCGTTCCGTCCCGTCGGGGAAGACCAGCTTGTATTGCATATCCTTGCCGCGCACATGCATATGCGGCGACATCCAATGTAACTCCGCGTCCACGAGGAAGGTAAATTCGGCCGGTTCCGGCGCATAGTTAGAGGCGTTGGGCGGAACCGCAAAATGCGCGGGATCTGTCGTATTGCCGGTCTCAATCAACCAGCGTTGTGGCGGTTCTTTAGCAATCGTGAGACCCACCTCCGGCCGATCAGTGGCTACGGCACCGTTCGGAGTGTAATGGATGCTCCATGAGACATCGTAGCCTGCCGGGACCAACAGTGCTGCGTTGTAAGGCCGAAAATCAGAGAGGGCACGTCCCGGCACGTAACAGCTAATGTTCTGCTCGATATTAGTGTCGGTTCCAGTATTGGGATTAACCCCGTCTGCAGCGCGACCCGCCAGCTCGCGGCCTCTTCCATCGGAGGTGGGAGCCAGGATTCTGCGAGCTGTTGGAGCGACCTCGGCACCCGTGCCGTCGCGCTGCTTGTCCACCCAGAGGAATGTGTTGTAGACCGTGTCCGGTCTGTGCGGAACAAAAGAGACACAAATGTGATGCGTGATACCCAACTCGCTCGGCTTGATCTCGACAGAAGTTACCCACGTGTCTTTGGTGAAACCCGTCGGCGTTACCAGTGTCATCCACTCAATCACGTTCTTGGAGGGCGCAGCCTGGACGGTAAATGGAACTCCCTTCAGTACGAGATCCGGGTTCGTCGTCCATCCATTCTCGGGCCACTGGGCCGCTGGCGGTGCTTCCTTGGGATCGCCCTGCGGAGCCCCGTTGTCCGCCCATTGCACGATTGTGTCGATCTCTTGCTGCTTCAGCGAACGGTCGTTCAAAAAATGACCATACTGGGGATCGGCGAACCAGGGCGGCATCTTCCGCGTAATGACCGCCGCTTTCATGGCTTTGGCCCACGGACGCGTGGTCTCGTAAGTCAGGAATGACATCGGCGCAATATTCCCCGGCCGATGACAAGTTTGACAATTCCGTTCCAGAATCGGCAGGACATCTTTATAGAATGTCACCATTCCGGCTGCTGGCGCTTCAGCACACATCAAAAGGACAGCAGCTACTGACCCGGCAAGCCAAGTTCGTATACCCATGTTCGCTCCTATGTGCACTTTTATTTGTAACAAGTTAGCACGCTTGTGTACGAAGACATACTTTTTGTCGCCGTGCGAAGTTGGCGAACGGTGAAGGCCTCTTCCGTTCTGATCGTGCCTCAAGCCAAAGGGTACGAGAAACAACTCTTCATGACCGCGCTCAACGAAACATGAAAGTCGGCCCGCGGCTCGGCATACTTTACAACAACACGCGGCCATTTTCGACGAAGTGTGTCGCCGCTGTGATCGCCGAATGAATGGCATATCACAGCGACCTGTCTACTCGCCTTTGCGGTGGAAACATGTTCGACCGCGCGGAGAGGTATAATTACAGAATCATGCCCGTTCCGCCGTCCACGAATAACAGGACTGGTTGGACACACGTGGTGGTCACCTTTCGGTGGCCTCTGGTTTTCGTAGCCGTTTGCGCAATCATGTTGCTCGCGTACATCTGGACTGTGAGCAAAGGTGCGCAAACGGCTGCAGATATCGGCCAATCTATCGGTGGTATCGCCGAACGATTTCGGACCGGAAAAATCACCACCGCGTTCCTTGCCGCTATTCCGGAACTCACTTCCACGGGAAGCGGCAACCTTGAGGTGGCGACGGCGTCCGCCACGGAGACGTTCACCCGCTCGGAGGAACGGCGAATCCTGTGGGATTGGGTTTCTCTCGGCGAGACGGTGGCCGAAATCCGGGCCGGCGTGACATACCGCTACTACGTCAGCTTCAACGACCCCTGGGACATCGACGTGTCGGATCACACCTGTATGGTCAAGGCACCTGCGCTGCGTCCAAGCCTGCCTCCTGCCATTCATACCGACACCATGGAAAAAAGAATCGAGCGAGGCTGGTTCCGATTCGATGCCGAACGGCAGATGGCCGATCTTGAAAAAGCGATCACTCCGACGCTAGTGGAATACGCCTCCGATCCCCGCCACCTGAACCTCGTGCGCGAAACCGCCCGCAAGACAGTGGCCGAGTTCGTCCGGCGGTGGCTTCTCAAGGAGGATCACTGGAGGCCCGATCGTTTCCGCGCAATCACAGTCATCTTTGCAGACGAAGGAATATCCGACCTTACCTCGGCCGCCCCGACACTTCAGTTGACCAACTAATGGCGCCCCGTGAGGACGCAAGCCGGAAAGTAAATGAATGTTTGAAGCTCTTGTCTTAGAACGTTCATCATTGCCCTGACGTTTCTCGGCTCACAGATTGCGGCCCAGGGGCGTTGGGTGCAGTGTCATTCGGAATACCACACGATCTTCCATGGCCATTCTGAAAAAGAGCTGATGATCGCCAGTAAGGAGCTCCACCGCCGCCGGCAATGCGATTCGCAGGGTGTCGCGATAACGGCGAGGAAACTGGCGGACTTCCTGCAATCGGTCGAGGCCGATGAACTGGTCATGACACAGCGGCTGCGCGACCAGGAGGCACAAGCCACACGAAGAGCGCCCGCTGCTATTGCACCAGCCCCGCCACCGCATTCAGGCAAATTCAGAATCGATCCCGCGGAGGATAACGACATGGTCTGCGACACGGACTGCGCCGAGATCGACGAGATCTACGGAGAATTCTGAATGGCATCGCCGCCGCCGGGATTTCCTCGCAGCCTGCTGGGCGAGCTGTGGAGTGCGAGGCTGACTTATTTCCAACGTTATACGGTGGCGCACCCGAAGCTGCTTGAGGCCAAAGAGAGACTGGTTGTGACCATTCAAAACTCGGAGCCGAATTGCCATCCTTGTACTCGATCTCGATCGAGTCGCAACCCGTTGCCACGGCCTTTTCAAGGAAATCGATCAGCATGCCGCTTCTCCCACCCGGCCACATCACGCGCGAACAGCGCGGGCATCCACTGATCGGCGCATGGA
>WNFT01011913.1_pt1 | contig 11511 bp, 12 predicted proteins | sample 5400191 | NCBI WGS metagenome assembly WNFT01 (sample SAMN13153359, study PRJNA577476) | soil metagenome | isolation source: 80 cm saprolite under Madrone tree | place: USA:California | collected 2016-06-14
GGCGCCTTCACCGACGCCAAGGAATCGAAGCCCGGTCTGGTGGAAGCCGCCGAAGGCGGGTTCCTGTTCCTCGACGAGATCGGCGACGTCGATCTCTCGGTGCAGGGCAAGCTGCTGCGCGCGATCGAGGAGCGGACGGTGCGGCGCGTCGGTAGCGTGCGCGAGCGTAAGGTGGACGTCCGCATCGTCGCCGCCACCAACCGCGACCTCGAGCGCGAGGCAAGCCGCGAGCGATTCCGTCGCGATCTCTACTTCCGTCTGGCGGTGATCGTCCTCGTCGTGCCGCCGTTGCGCGAACGTGGCGAGGACGTGCTGCTCCTCACCGACTACTTCCTGCGAGTGCTCAATGCCAAGTACGGTAAGACAGTGCGAGAGATCAGCGCGCCGGCGCGCGAGCTGCTGCTGTCGTATCCGTGGCCCGGCAACGTCCGTGAGCTCAGCCACGTGATCGAGCGAGCCGTACTCTGGAGCCGAGGCACCACACTCGACGTGGAGCACCTGTCGTTGACCAGTCCCGACCACGACGCCGCCCCGGCCCACCGCAACTCGTCGGCCGACGGGGACGCCGCTGCCGACGCACCGGCGCTGCCGCCACCGGGCGTCGATCTCGCGCAGTGGGAAAAGGCCATGATCGAGCGAGCGATGCGCGAAGCCGGCGGAAACCAGACGAAGGCCGCACAGCGCCTCGGAATTTCGCGGGACACGCTGCGCTATCGTCTCAAGAAGTTCGGGCTCCAGCACTGAGCAGATCCCGCTGCGTGATTTCACCCACATTGGGTGAAATAACTCACGTCATGGCCCGGTCCGCGGGCCGGCAGGCACCCGTCTCGCTCGTTAAGTGTCGACAGGCATGCGCGTTGTGCCTTACGCCTGCGAGGTCACGGAGTGGCACGTTGCGTGCGTACGGCTATGGCGAGCGCTTGTAGTGGTCGACCATGATTTCCCCTGGAGGAAACATCCTAATGACGTGGACGAAGCCTGAATTCGAGGTCGTAGAGCTGGGGATGGAAGTCGGCGCGTACGCCGGCAACGCCTGAACCAGGCTGATACGGCTAACGAGGGGCCGGGTGACGAACCCGGCCCCTTTGTTCAATGCGCGTTATCATCCTCGGCTCGGCGGCGGGTGGTGGCGTCCCGCAGTGGAATTGCCGCTGCCCGAACTGTATCGACGCCCGCCACGACGCTCGCGCCCGCATGCAGTCGTCGGTGGCTGTGAGCGCGGACGGGGAGCGCTGGATTCTGCTCAACGCCTCGCCCGACCTGGGTATGCAGCTCGCCGCCCACCACGAGCTCTGGCCCCGCAGCCTGCGCGGCTCGCCGATCGCCTCCGTGGTCCTCACCGACGGAGAAATCGACCACACGCTCGGGCTCCTCTTGCTGCGCGAGAGCGCGACGCGGCTTGCGGTGTACGCCCCCGATGGCGTGACCGCACTGCTCGGCGACGAGTGGCCATTGTATCGCGTTCTCTCCGCTTACGCCGGCGTCGAGCCGCGGACGCTCGGAGACGGTCGGCCCGTCGCGCTCACTGATGGCGCCGGCGCTCCGCTCGGCATCTCCTGCGCCGCGACAGCGGTGGCCCGGCGCCCGCCGCGCTACGCCCGCGCCGCGCCGACTCAGGCGTTCGACGTCGGCCTGCGGCTCACGGACGAACTCTCTGGCGGCACGCTCGCCTACGTCCCGACGGTGGGGGCGATCGATGATGCGACGCGGCGGGTCGCCGCCGGAGCCGACCTCCTGCTCTTCGACGGCACCTTCTGGTCGGACGACGAGCTCGCGGCCGCCGGCGTGGAAGCGCCGACGGCGCGCGCGATGGGCCACCTCCCGGTGGGCGGGGCGGGTGGCAGCCTGGAGCTGCTACCGCGGCTCGACGCAAAGCGCGTGGTCCTCGTACACATCAACAACACGAATCCCCTCCTGTGTCGCAGCTCGGCGGAGCGAGCGCGGGTCGAGGCGGCGGGCATTGTGGTGGGAGAGGACGCGATGGAGTTCGAGCTGTGAGCGTGCCGGTGAGCTCGCCGGCGGTGGACGGCCTGGTCGGCCGTCTACGGGGCGTGTTGGAGCGTCGCTACCACCACCTGCATCCTTTCAACCAGCGGATGCATCGGGGTGAGCTGTCACGTGAGGAGCTGCAGCTGTGGGTGGCAAACCGCTTCTATTATCAGATCAACATCCCCATCAAGGATGCGCTGATCCTCTCGAGCTGCCCGGAGCGTGAGGTGCGCCAGCAGTGGATCCAGCGGATCATCGACCACGACGGCGGGCCGGGGGAAGAGGGCGGCATCGAGGCGTGGCTACGCCTGGGCGAGGCGATGGGCGTGAACCGCCAGGACCTGGTCGGTCAGCGCTTTCTCCTGCCCGGCGTCCGGTTCGCCGTGGACGGGTACGTGAATTTCTGCCGCTCGAAACCCTGGCTCGAGGCCGTGGCGGCCTCGCTCACGGAGATGTTTGCGCCGCTGATCGTGAAGGAGCGCCTCGCGGCGATGCTGAGCCACTATCGATGGGTGGATCCGGCCGGGCTGCAGTACTTCAAGAACCGGCTCACTCAGGCGCCGCGGGATGCCGAATACGCGCTCGGGCTGGTGTCTGAGCGGTTCCGCACGGCGGAGGAGCAAGCGCGGGCTGTGGCGGCGCTCGAGTTCAAATGCGACGTGCTGTGGTGTCTGCTCGATGCAGTGGAACGCGGGCCCCTACCGGGGACGGCGACGTGACGGCTACTGGCCCGGCGGTGCCACGTCTGCACCCGAAGGCGCGGTTGCAACACGACGGCGTCCGCGGGCGGGACGTACTGCTGTACCCCGAAGGGCTAGTAGCCCTGAATCCCACCGGGGCGGAGATTCTCGTGCTGTGCGACGGAGTCCGCTCCGTCGCCGACGTCGTGGCAACGCTGGAGCAGCGGTACGGCTCCATGGGCGTCGAGCACGACGTCACGGCGTTTCTCGATGGGCTCGCCGCGAAGGGGCTGGTGACGTATGGATCCTAAGCCACTGTGGCTCCTGGCGGAGCTGACCTACAAGTGTCCGCTCCAGTGCCCCTACTGCTCCAATCCGCTCGACTTCGCAGGCCCACGCTTCCGGCGCGAGCTCTCTACCGCGGAGTGGTGTCGCGTGTTTCGCGAAGCCAAGACGCTGGGTGTCTTGCAGCTCGGGCTTTCGGGTGGCGAGCCGACCTTGCGCGCGGATCTCGAGGATCTGATCCGTGAAGCGCGCGGCCTCGGGCTCTATACCTCCCTCATCACATCTGCTTACCGCCTCACGAAGCAGCGTCTGGCGGCCCTGAGAGCGGCAGGCCTCGACCACGTGCAAATCAGCATTCAGGGGGCGGACGCCGAGCTCTCGGACGCGGTGGCCGGGACCACGTCCTATCGGGACAAGATCGCCGCCTACCAGTACACACGAGAGCTGGGCTTTCCGCTCACGGTCAACGTGGTCCTGCACCGCCGCAACCTGCACCAGGTCGAGGCGCTCATCCGCCTCGCCGAGTCGCTCGGCGCCGAGCGCATCGAGCTGGCCAACACGCAGTTCTACGGCTGGGCGTTGCACAACCGTGACGCGCTCATGCCGACCAAGGATCAGCTTGACGACGCATGGCGCGTGGTGCAACGGGAGCGCGCGCGAGTCGGGACAGCGCTCGAGATCGTGTGGGTGCTCCCCGACTACCACGAGCAGTATCCGAAGCCATGCATGGGCGGCTGGGCGCGCACGTACATGACCGTCACGCCCGCGGGGGAGGTCTGGCCCTGTCACGCTGCGGGCCGGATCACGACGCTCACGTTCGACAACGTGCGCGACCACCCGCTCGATTGGATCTGGGAGCACTCGGACGCGTTCACCCGGTTTCGGGGCGATGCCTGGATGCCCGAGCCGTGCCGGTCGTGCCCGCGCAAGACCCAGGACTTCGGCGGTTGTCGCTGCCAGGCGTTCCTGGTGGCGGGTGACGCGGGCCTGACCGATCCGGTGTGCTCGTTGTCGCCGCACCGCCACCTGATCGACGCCGCGGTCGCCGAGGTGGAGAGCGCGGCGGGGGTCGTCGAGTGGACGTATCGCGCGGCGCCGGCGTCGCGCGCGCTCGCCCGGTTCCGAGACGGAACGGGGCTCGCTGCGAAAGGATGACCGCCGCCGCGATCGACGCCCGCGGCCTCGGCAAAGACTTCGGCGCGATCCGCGCGCTCGGTCGGCTCGATCTCGAGGTCCGGGCGGGAGAGTTCTTCGGGTTGCTCGGGCCGAACGGCGCCGGGAAGACCACCACCGTTCACCTGCTCGCGACACTGCTGGCTCCCTCGCGCGGCTCGGCGCGCGTCGCGGGGCGCGACGTCGTGCGGGAGGGCCTCGCCGTGCGGCGCAGCATCGGGCTCGTGTTCCAAGACACCACGCTCGATCGCGACCTGTCGATTGCGGAAAACCTGCGCTTCGCTGCGCGTCTGTGGAGCCTGCCGGACCGGGTCGCCCGGCCGCGGATCGACATGCTGTTACGCCAATTCGAGCTGCTCGATCGGCGGGACGACCCGGTCCGGACGCTCTCGGGCGGCCTACGACGCGCGGTCGACATCGCCCGCGGGATCGTGCACGAGCCGCGCATCCTGTTTCTCGACGAGCCCACGGCCGGCCTCGACCCGCGCGCGCGGCGCTCGCTGTGGGAGCGGATCCGCGGCCTGCGTGCCGCGTCCGGCCTCACCGTGCTCCTGACCACGCACTACGTCGAGGAGGCCGAGCCGTGCGATCGCGTCGCCGTGTTGGACCAGGGGGAGCTCGCCGCCCTGGGGACGCCGACCGAGCTCAAGCGTAGGGCGGGCGTCGGCTCACTCGAGGAGGTGTTCCTGGCACACACCGGCCATCGTCTGGCCGACGCGGACGGCGGGTGAATGCGGGCGATCTACGGAATCGTCGCACGGGAGTTCGTGCGGTTCTCGCGCCAGCGCGGCCGGGTGCTGGCCAGCATCGGGCGGCCGTTCGTGTGGTTGGTGTTCGCCGGGGCGGGGTTCGCGGCCGTGTTCGCAGGGCGAAACCAGATCGACTACCGCGTCTACATGGCGCCCGGTCTGCTCGGGATGGTCGTGATGTTCGGCTCGTTGCTTGCAGCCCTGTCCACGGTGACGGACCGCGAGGCCGGTGTCCTCCGCATGGTGCTCGTCGCCCCCATCCGGCGCAGTACGATCGCGTTCGGGAAAACCCTGAGCGCCGCCCTGCTCGGTACCGCTCAGGCGCTCGTGGTCGCGGGGCTGCTGCTCCCCGTCGTCCACCTCCGACCGACGTTCGCAGGGGCGCTGCTCGGGCTGGCCGCGGTCGTCCTGTCGGGGCTGGCGATGGGAGCGCTCGGGTTGGTGCTCGCGGCCAGCATCCGCTCGATCGAAAACTTCGCGGGCGTGATGAACTTCGTGATCTTCCCGATGCTGTTTCTGTCGGGCGCCTTGTACCCCGTGCGGCACCTCGGTGTCGCGCTGCGCGCCGTCGCCTACGCGAACCCGCTCGCGTACGGAGTGGACTTGCTGAAGCATGCACTACTCGGCGCGTGGGTGGAGGCGGGCTACGGCGGCGAGCTACCCGTGCCGCTCGATTGCACGGCACTCGCCGTATTCGCGATCGTGAGTCTCGTCCTCGCCGCGTCACTGCTCGGCCGGGAGGGCGGGGTGACGCGCACGGCGTTTCGGCAGCGCCCTTAGGCCACGACCAGTCGCGTGATGATCGCGGTGATTACCAGTACGACGAGCGCAGCCGCAATGCTCGTGAGCAGGGTGACGGCGGCGGTTTTGTCGCGGCCCACCTTCATGCAAGGCGAAAGGCCCAGCGCGAATAGCCGCACGCTATACAGCCCGACCAGCATCGCGAGCGGCTCGATTCTGGGGAAGAGCGCGAACGCGCCGGCGAGCCAGTACGGCGTACTCGCGTACGCCGCGACCTTAAGGGCCTGCACGCGGTTCCGCTGCCCGCCGACCGACCCTCCGATCACGTCGATCGCCATCGCCAGGGCGTACACGCCGACGAGATTGAGCACGTACTCGAGGACGCCTGCCTGCACGGCCGTCCCGGCATTCATCGGGATCGTCCCGAATGTCAAAAGGCTGCCGCGCTCCCCGAACACGACCCCGCCGATCGTAGCCGCGATGGGGCCGATGGCCGCCATGGGGACGAGATAGCGCAGGTAGATCGAGCCCGCGTTCGTGAACTCTCCGGCGATCGTCGCCCACTCCTGCGCCGGCTGGAGCAGCAGACGCTTGGCGCGGGCGAGCCAGCCCGGGAGCTTACGCGCGGCCCGTGGTTTGGCCGCCGCCGGCCTGGCGGTGGGCCGGGGCGGCGGCCCGGCTTTGGGCGAGGTCGGGCCCCGTGGCGGCGTGGGGCCGCGGGGAGGTGGGGTAGGACCGCGGGGGGGCGGCCCTCCGGGAGGGCGCGGCGGATTCGGTGGAGGCGGAGTGCGCATGAGCACAAAATAGGAACCAGCGATCAGGTCGCCAGTACGGTTGCCGGACGCCAAGCAGAACCCCTTGCGGCTTGGCGTCTTGGCGTCTGGTAACTCAGATTGATGCATGCTCATCGACGTCCATGCCCACTTCTACCATGCCGCAACCCCTCGCGCCGATTGGCGCGAGCGCAACGCCGGCCGGCTCGCGGCGGGGCGGAAGATCGGGGTAACGATCCACGTCGCCTCGATCCTGGGAACCTGGGGCCGGACCTCGCCGATCTACTTCCCGTCGCCCCGCGACGTGGAGGACGGCAACAGCGCGCTGCTCGCGCTGGCGCGAGAGCATCCCGACCTGATCCGCGGCTACGTCACCGTGAACCCCAACTACACCTCCCAGGCGCAGGCCGAGATCGCCCGTTGCCTCGGCGCCGGGATGGTGGGGATCAAGCTCGCGGCGAGCCGTCGCGCAACCGACCAGCTGCTCGATCCGATTTGCGAGCTCGCGCGGGAACGCGGTGTTCCGGTGCTGCACCACGTATGGCAGCGCCGCCGACGCGACTGGCCGGGGCAGGAAGCGTCTGACGGGGCAGAGCTCGTCACCCTGGCCGCGCGCCACCCGCAGGTGCGATTCATCCTGGCGCACATCGGTGGAGGCGGTGACTGGGAACATTCGCTCGCTGCCGTGCGCGCCGCCCCCAATGTCTATGTGGATCTATCGGGGAGCGGTGCGGACGGCGGTATGCTCGAAGCCTGCCTCGCCGCCGCCGGCGTCGAGCGGCTGCTCTGGGGCACGGATCTCACGATGGACACCGGCTGGGCCAAGCTGCGTTATCTCGAGCGCTTGCTTCCTTCCGGGGACCTGGAGCTCGTGCAGTGGAGAAACGCGGCGCGCATCTTCCCGCGCGGCGCGTTCCCCGCCGACTGATGCGGATCGACGTGAACGCCTTCCTCGGCGCCTACCCCTACCGGCGGGTGCCCGGTACGTCGCCCGACGGGCTGTTGCGCGCCATGGCGCGCGCCGGGGTCGACGAAGCGTGGGTGAGTCATCTCCCGAGCCTGTTCTGGCGCCAGCCGATGGATGGGAACGCCTGGCTGTACGACACCGTGGCGCGCGAGCCGCGGTTCAAACCGGTACCGGCCCTGCATCCTGGCCTTTCGGGCTGGGAGGGTGCGCTGGGCGAGGCGGCGGATCGCGGCGCCCCGGCAGGGCGGTGCGACCCCACGTACTACGGGCTGGATCCGGCCGGGCCCGAGATGCGCGTCCTCGCTGCGGCGTGCGGGGCCGCAAAGCTGCCCCTGATGATGGCCGTGCGCCTCGAGGATGGGCGCCAGCGCCATCCCAACGACCACGCCGTCGACCTTCCCGCGGCGGCCGTGCGAACGTTGATTCGGAGCGACGAGGACCTGCGGCTATTGATTACCGGGCAGCCGCTCCGGATTCCGGAGGCGAGCATGGCGAAGCTGGATCTGCTCGACCTGGCGCCCGAGCAGCGCGCCGCGATCGAGTCGGAAAACGCCCGCGGGGGATTGCTCCGCTGACCGCCGGCCTCGCGTGGGGTGTGATTCCCGCCGTCCCGGTTCCGTTTCGCGGGCGGGAGCTGGCGGACGACGCGCAGCAGGGTTACGCCACCTGGATGGCGGGGCACCAGGTCGCGGGCGTGGCCGTCTGGGCGCACACGGGACGCGGGCCGCACCTGTCCCGTGATGTGCGACGTCGGGTGCTCGCGGCATGGCGGGGCGCCCTTCCCGAGAGCACGATCGTCGCGGGCGCGACGAGCCTCGAGATGGCGGCCGAGGCGAAAGCGGGCGGTGCGAACGCGCTGCTCGCCTTTCCCCGGGCGGACGATCCGGTCGGTTATCACAAGTCGCTTGGTCGTGAGCTCCCGGTGATCGCGTTCTACCTGTACGAGGCCGCCGGTGGCGTCGCGTATGACAACCAGACCCTGCACGCCATCCTCGCGCTCCCCAGCGTGATCGGGATCAAGGTGGCGACGCTCGACTCGGTGGTGACATTTCAGCGGATCGCCGGGCTCATGCGGGATCACCCCGACAAGCTGCTGATCACGGGGGAGGACCGCTTCTTGGGCTACTCGCTCACGATGGGAGCGGGTGCGGCGTTGATCGGAATGGGGGCGGTGCTCACCGACCTCCAGGTCGCGCTGATGGAGTCGTTCCGCTCGGGCGATTTCGGCAAGTTCGTGCGCCTGTCCGGGGTGTGCGATCGGTTCGCGAGCGTGACCTTCGTTCCCCCCATGGAGGGTTATATCCGACGGCTGCTGTGGGCGCTCGCGGCCGACGGCGTGATCCCGGATGACGCGTGCGACGATCCCTGGGGCCCGAGCCTACCGCCGGCTGAGCGGGACGCCGTTCGCTCCGCGGTGCGCGAAGCGCGCGCGCCGCGCATCACCGCGGCGTGAGGCGCATCGCGCGGCGGGCCTTCCTCGAATCCTGCGCCGCCGCGAGCACGGCGCTCGGCGGGTCTCCCTTGCTGAAGGGCTGGGTTCCGATGAGTAAGCAACGGCACGTGGTGGTGGTCGGGGCGGGGGCGTTCGGCGGCTGGACCGCTCTGCACCTGCTGCGGCGGGGCGCGCGCGTCACCCTGGTCGACGCGTGGGGGCCGGGCAACTCGCGCGCCAGCTCGGGCGGCGAGACCCGGGTGATCCGCGGGACCTACGGCTCCCGCGGGATCTACACACACCTGACGGCGCGCGCGCTCCAACTGTGGAAAGAGCACGAGCGGCGCTGGCATCGGAAGCTGTACCACGCCATCGGCGTGCTGTGGCTCGTCGAGGGCGACGACGCGTACGAGAAGGCGGCGCTGCCCCTGCTCAAGGAGGCGGGCCTGGCGTTTGAAGAGCTGTCGGGCGCGGAGACGGCGCGCCGTTACCCGCAGATCAACTGCGAGCGCGTGCGCTGGGCCATCTTCGAGAAAGATGGCGGCTACCTCACGGCGCGCCGGGCCTGCGCCGCCGTGCTCGAGGGCTTCCTCGCCGAAGGCGGCGAATACCGCCAGCTCGCGGCGGAGCCCGGCGCACCCCACACGACAGGTGAGCTGCGCGGCGTCACGCTGTCCGACGGCACCACCATCGTCGCCGATGCATTCGTCTTCGCCTGCGGCCCGTGGCTCGGGCGCCTGTTTCCGGATGTCATCGGCGACCGGGTGCGCGCCACCCGCCAGGAGGTCTTTTTTTTCGGCACGCCCCCGGGGGACCAGCGGTTCACCGAGGAGGCCCTGCCAGTCTGGGCGGATCACGGTGCGCATTTCGTGTACGGGATTCCCGGCAACGAGTGGCGCGGGTTCAAGGTCGCGGACGACACGCGTGGGCCCGCCTTCGACCCCACGGGCGGCGAGCGGGTGCCCACGCCCGAGGCCCTGCAGGCGGCGCGGGAATATCTCGCGTTTCGGTTCCCGGGCTTGAAGGGTGCGCCACTGGTCGAGGCGCGGGTGTGCCAGTACGAGAACTCTCCCGACGAGCACTTCATCATCGACCGGCACCCGGCGGCGGCGAACGCGTGGCTCGTGGGTGGCGGCTCGGGACACGGCTTCAAGCACGGGCCCGCCGTGGGCGAGCTGGTGGCCAAACTGGTGCTCGCCGAGGAGGCGGCGCCACCCGAGTTCCGGCTGTCTCGCCTCGCGCGGTAGCGTGCGCGCCCGGCTCGAACGGGACTTCGATCGGTTCAAGCGGGGGCTGCCGCGCGACTTCCCGGCACACGTGCGCGAGACCTATGGGATCGATCTCACTGCCCGCTACCTGGGTGAGCTCGTTCCGCATCCCATCGGCAAGGGCTCAGGCCAGCTCTCGCTCAACCTCGGGCAACTCGACGATGACGCCGCGGCGGGACTCGCGTTCGCGGTACTAAAGACCGTGATCGCCGAGGACGCGACCGGCGCGCAGGCGATGGCGGCCTGGGCGATTCACGAGACCAAGATGAAGGTCGAGAGGCGCCGGGCGGGCGCCGATCGTGAGGGCTGGACCGTCACGTGGAAAGGACGCGGCTGGGATCGCCCGTTCGGCGAGTACCTCGCACTGCTGCGCGCCGGGCGGGACCTGACCCGAGCCGGCCGGCTCCTGGTGGTACCGTCGGTCAAGTACCACCTTCCGCGACTCGCGGAGCCGTTCCGTGAGGACGAATACCGCCATACCACCGGGCTGCTGGCGGACGCGTGGGGGGACCCGCCCCTCCTCCTGGAGAAGGACTTCTCCCCCACTCTGGCGGGAGACGCGCTCGCGGACGATCGCGCACAGATCCTGCGGTGGCTGCGCGAGGTGCCTGGGCGCATCCGCGCCGCATCACCCATCCCGGTGCGGGTCGCGATGAAGCTCATGAACGCCCGGTTCGATGACCGGTTCCAGGTCGAGATGATGGACACGTGCACAGGAGCCGACACGCTGGTGGTATTCAACCGGCTGTTCGATGCGGAGCTCGGCGTCGCATTCGGAGGATGGGACCTGAGCGATCGGAACCTGCGGGTGCTGGAGACCGTCCAGGAATCCCCGGGCTTGCGCCCGGGGTCAGTGGTACGACTGACCCCGCACGCAAGTGCGGGGATCCCGGCACTCACCGGTACTGGGAATATTGGGTCCGGCCGCATGATCCTCGAGTACGCCCGCCGCGGCTGCGAGAGCGTGCAGTTGCACACCTTCTTCCAGCTTCCCCTTTCCGAGTACGCCGCTACGCACGGCACCCGTCCCGAGCGGGCGCTCCACGCGCTCGTGTTTCATCCGCAGGAGGGCCTGATCGCGGGCATGCTCGAGCTCGAGGCGCGCCGCGAGCTCGAGCGGCACGACGGCGAGCTCCGGTTCCTCGACCTGCCAGCCCATGCGCATCGCGCGGGTTGAGCTGTACGAGCTCGAGCTCCCGTTTGCGGAGCCGTTCATCATCTCGGGCGGCAGGATCGACGCGCGGCGGTCAGTGGTCGTCGTGCTGCACGACGACGCGGGGCACGTGGGCTACGGCGAAGCGGCCCCGGACGAGCTGCCGTTCTATTCTGAGGAGACGCTCGGCAGCGCGCGCGATCTGATGACCCGCGTGCTCGCGCCGCGGATCGCCGGTCGCGACTTCGACTCGCCCGAGGCCGTGGACGCCGCGCTGCGGGAGAACGTGCGCGGTAATCCG
>WNFT01005072.1_pt1 | contig 11509 bp, 10 predicted proteins | sample 5400191 | NCBI WGS metagenome assembly WNFT01 (sample SAMN13153359, study PRJNA577476) | soil metagenome | isolation source: 80 cm saprolite under Madrone tree | place: USA:California | collected 2016-06-14
TTCAAGAAGAATTGAATGACGGTGACTCCCTCGTACTTTGCAGCGATGGACTTTCAGGACTGATTAGCGATGAGGAGCTACGACGCATCGTCGATCAATATCTACCGCAGGAGAGCGTCTATCATCTTGTAGAACGTGCCAATCTGAATGGTGGCCCCGACAATATCACAGCCATCGTCGTACGTATACACGAGGTCGGCGAAGAGCCTCCGGGCGTACGTCACCCTGTACGGGTTGGCAGTCGCGAACTAGGCAGCGAAGATACGGTTGTCCTGGGAATGCTTCCTGGTACATCAAGTTTTGGGGTCTCGCTGGGTAATAGTGAAGGTCGTATTCCCGGCCCTCCATTGCGTCTTAGCAGCGGCCCTTTGACCTCTTCTTCCGACAATATTACAGCTCCGCAACCTGTCCTCGGAAAAACGCCACGCAGCAGGAACCGTCTTCTTTATCCAACACTTGCCCTGGTCGCCCTGCTTATTATTGCAGGTTTTAGCGGAGGTGTATACCTCTTTTTACATGCAAATGACAGCCAGACGGTGACTCAGACACTGAGCAGTACACAAATGCTGATTAATGGTGCACAGGTTGATCTCTCTAGTAACAATCCTACATTGGCTCTCAGTGCGCTTGCCCATGCCCAGAAAAATCTCCAGGATGTACAGAAAAATCATCAATTGGATGGGAGCCAGCAACAGCAATGGACGCAACTCCGGCGTGATCTGGCCGCTCAGGTCCAAGCAGCTATTGCAAACTACAATCAAAGTGCTCGCATCTTCGTTTGTTTGAATATGCCCAATCTCATTGGTACCACGAGTACGCAAACCTCTCCTCAGAGTATCGCGTTGGCACAGGATTCTACAGGCGCCCCGGCTCTCTATGCCTTGGGGCAGGATAATGGATTATACCAGGTCAATGGCCAGTATAGCCTGATCAGTCTTATTGGGAGCAGTGCTTCCTCGCGCATTCTCAATGTCTCCGGTTATGGCTCGCGTGTCTTCGTGCTGGTGGAGCAACTCAAGAACGCTGTGCCGACCGGGTACACGCTCGATGTCTACCAACCTGGCAAGGCAGGAGCCCTGGGGACATCTATAGCCTCTGCTCCAATTGGGTCTCAGTTCACAAAAGATGGGTATGTACCGGCCCTCATCACGGCAGGGGCGAATACTGTCTACGTGGTGCTCAACTCGAACTCGAATCAAGGCAATACTCGTGTTTTAAGCTATGCCGTGGATGCAAAGGGGCACCTGGGTCAACCAAAACCGCTCAATTTTCCGCTCTCGGCGGCGGTCGTCAGTGCAGCAGCTTTCCCACAGCAACTGTTCCTCTTGTTGGCCGATGGAGCTGTGTTTAGCTTGTCTTTGCTGGGTGGCAATCAGCCCACCTTGCCAACGGCCGTGTTCGTCCAGGCGCCAATCGCATTACCACTGAATTTCACAGATGATGAGCCTGTTCCAACCGTGACGCCGGTCGAGCAGAAAGGCAGTACACCCTTAGTCGTTTCCGGCGCATCGGCGGAAGCATCTAATGCGTCTTCAACGAGCACTGCCATGTTAGCAGCAGACCTGGTCAGTGGCATATCTCACCTATATATTGGAGACCCGGTAAACCACCGCGTCCTTGATCTGGATGTGGCTGCATCCGCCGGTGGGCCAACGACGCCCATACCTGCTCCCAAAGGGACGGCGGTTGCCGGCAGTAACGTGAAGCTCCAGTTGGTGCAACAATATGTGCTCCCCACAGGTTCGAGCCAGGTGAAAAGCCTGGCAGTTGATCCCAAGGGTGCGCGGCTCGATATCTTGTCGCAGAACACTCCCTCGGTATCGACCTTGACTACGGTCAGTACGGGAACGCAGAATGGATGTTGAGTAGGGCAGAATTGTTGATAGCAATAGTGAGGAGCAATAAAGCCAGTGGGTTTTGAGGTGTATTTTCGTACCCATACATGTGGTGAGTTAAATGCGAGCAATGTTGGACAACAGGTGAGATTGGCTGGTTGGGTGAATCGGCGCCGGGATCATGGCGGCCTCGTTTTCCTGGATATCCGCGATCGCTATGGCATTACGCAGGTAATTTGCGATCCGGAGCGTTCCCCAGAAGCGCACCGAATCGCTTCAGAGTTGCGTTCAGAATATGTAGTACAGGTCAGTGGAACCGTTGTACCCCGTCTTCCAGGAACGGAGAATCCGAATTTGAGTACAGGAGCCATCGAGGTGGCTGCTGCTAGCATAGTGGTACTCAATCCTTCACGCACAACACCTTTCCCTATTAGCGATAGCATCCAGGTAGATGAATCGCTCAGGCTCAAATATCGCTACCTTGACCTGCGCCGCCCCACAATGCGCGACAATATAGTGCTGCGTCATCGCGTGGTCAAGGCCATGCGTGATTACCTGGATGAGCGTGGCTTCCTGGAGATTGAAACGCCTATTCTGATGAAAAGCACACCGGAGGGCGCTCGTGACTATCTTGTACCGAGCCGGCTCTATCCAGGCGAGTTCTATGCCTTGCCGCAATCTCCGCAGCAGCTTAAGCAGTTGCTGATGGTCGCCGGCATGGATCGCTACTTTCAGATAGCGCGCTGTTTCCGCGACGAAGACCAACGCTCTGACCGCCAGCCGGAATTTACCCAGCTGGACCTGGAAATGGCGTTTGTGGCCGAGGAAGACGTGATGTCTCTCATAGAGGGCCTGTTGATCTACCTGGTCGAAAAAACGACGAATAAACGCATTAAAGAGCGTCCTTTCCCCCGGCTGAGCTATGCCTCTGCCATGGACCGCTACGGTACAGATCATCCCGATTTGCGTTTCGACCTTCCTCTTGTCGAAATATCGGACCTGGCGGCGGCAGGGAACTTCGGCGTATTCCAGAATGCGCTCGCAGCGAACGGCATAGTCAAGGGTATGCGAGTGCCGGGGGCGGGAGGTTATAGCCGCAAGGAAATCGAGGAACTCACCGAGTTCGCACGCATGCTAGGGGCAAAGGGGCTGGTGTCGCTGGCGATTAGCGCCGCGAACGAGATCAAATCACCTCTTACCAGGTTTATGTCCACGGACGAGGTGCAGGCTATTGTCGATCGTCTCCAGGGCGAACCGGGCGACCTGCTGCTGTTTGTGGCCGATAGCGCCAAGGTCTGTAACGATGTCCTTTTCCGTCTGCGTGTCAGGCTCGGCGAGCGCTTGAACCTCGTTGATCCCGGCGAAATGGCTTTCTGCTGGGTTGTTGATTTTCCGCTCTTGCATTACGATGAGGAGGGACAACGTTACGAGGCCGAACACAATCCATTCTCCGGGATGGACGAGGCGCATATTGACCGGCTCGATAGCGATCCCTTGCACATCCGCGCGAAGCAGTACGACATCATCTGCAACGGCTACGAAATCGGCGGCGGCAGTGTACGCATCAATGTCGCCGCACTTCAGCACAAAGTCTTCTCGCTGATGAAGTTGAACGATGAAGAAATCAAAGAGCAGTTTGGGCATATGCTCGAAGCCTTCGAATACGGTGCGCCTCCCCACGGCGGAATCGCCCTCGGGGTAGACCGCCTGGTAATGCTGTTTGCCGATGAAGAGAGTATTCGCGAAGTGATAGCCTTCCCCAAGACGCAGAGCGCCCTGGACCTCATGATGAACGCCCCCTCGCCTGTCGATGAGCAGCAGTTGCGCGAGCTACATTTGCAGATTCGGCACCAATCCATCCCGCCAACGCCGCTTCGCGGCTAGTGCTTCGCACTCAGGCGGGATGCAAGGAGAAGGAAGGAAGAGTAGCGCCAGGTCCTCCTGCAAGGAGGGAGAGATCATGTTCGAGCAGGTCGCCCACGACCTCATCAATACGGCAGATGGGACCTTCCTTGCCATGATCAGCGGTGAGCTTGTGGCCGGGGAACAGGGCCGGGTAGAGTGGTCCACGCTCCTTTCGAGGGTCACTGTACCGACCCTTGTGCTGGCGGCAGATCCATCTGCCGGCGGCTGGATGGGAGAGGAACAGCACAGATTGGTGCGGCGGGCGCTGCCACCGGCGCAGATCGTGGACTTTCCTGGCTGCGGTCATCACATCGAGGCCGCCAGACCTGATGCCTTCGTCGCGACTGTGCAAGGCTTCTTAGGAACGCAGGCGCAATAAGCTCATAGTGGTCCTGGTCGCGTCTCCTACAAGCGGCTGGCCGGGGAAGTCGCTTAACTGGTACGAGCTTTTTGTTATGCCTGTATATTTTCGATGTATCGTAGTAACTTTTCCTGCCTGCATGAGAAACTGGCGAGAACACTTTGATGTGTTCGCGGAACTCTGCATACTGTGGGTCATCGAGCAAGGATAGCGTGATGTTGTAGCCCATCATGGTGTGCAGGAGCAGCGTCTCCAGATAGCTCTTGCGCTCACTCGCTGGCATATCCTGCCACCGCTCCTCGTTCAGCAGCAGAGCATCATGGCTTGCCCGTTCCGCTTCGGTCATGCCCCAATACCCTGTCAGCATATGCCCGCTTTGGAGTTCCTTCACGACCCCACCTGCTCCAGCACTGCCAGGACGATGTGGATCGCCGCCTCTTCGCCTAGCTGGGCTGTCAATTCATCGTTCAAGGCAGCGATCCGTTCCATTTTCGCGTTGATGATATCGTGCCGTGAAGTCCCCCAGGCTAAACCGTACAGGCCCTGGTAGGCTGCTGTAGTCTCGGCGTCTATTTGTGCTATGAGTCGCGCAATCTCGCTTTCGCTCCCTGCCATCGTACATAACTCCTTTCGTCTGTTTGTGTCTAGTGGTAGAATACAAAGGGCTTTATTTGAGTATGCAGCTCGGCTATTGGGTTGTACATGACCAAATTTGTACCCTAAAAGAGATACTTGCATAAATGGGCATGACACTTTTGGTCACCATAGAAAGAGTTTGCAATGGAAATAGGCCAGGTACTCATACAGTACCGAGAAGTTCACAGGCTAACACAGGAGCAGTTAGCTGAACGCCTTAACGTGGGGCAGAAAACAATCCTTAGATGGGAGAATAGCAATCCTCCCCTCCGGAATATGGACGAGCTTTACCGCATTGCCGACGTGCTTGGTATTCCTCCTGTGGCCTTTGGCTTGCAGCCTTTCCGCTCACGCACTCCCCAGGAGATTGATAGTGTAGTTGAGCATGTCTGGTCACTTATGCCCCAAGCTCGTTATGTCGAAGCTCGTACCACCATAGAAGGCTTATTACGAGATGTAAAGATAGAGCAAGAAGATCCCGAGCTATTATACACGTTTGCCCGCGCTCACCATATAGCAGGACATGTCATAGCAACAAATACTCGCACAAGTGAAATACATCAGGTTATCCACCACTTTCAGGAAATGGAAGATATAGCACGCATCATCAGCGACCAGACACTAATCAACATCGCTCTGACCTATAATGGCGATATGTTACGCAGGAAGGGAGATATAGGTAGGGCCATTCAATATTTGGAGGGTGCGCGTGATAACACTCCTCAAGCCGAGCTGGCATCAAGAGGGAACAATGCTCAACTGCTTGCCAGAGTGTACCTGGTGGACAATCACCTGCAGGCGTTTGAAAGAGAGATGCGGATAGCCGAAGATCTGGCATATCAGGTAGAGGGAGGAGCGACACACGGCTCCTATAATTTAGGGACCGTCTTTGAGGAGTACGGGAAAAGCTATAGCCGCCTGGGAGAACTTAACAAGGGTTTGAGGTACCTCGACCTTGCGAATGAAGCCTTACCGCAAACAAAGCGATGGGAAATAGTATTAAAAGCGTCAAGAGCGGAAGCCTTGATACGCGGCGGAGAACTCAAAGAAGGGATGAGTCTGGCCAGAGAGGCGACCTTACTCGCTCAGGCACATGGACATGTGAGACTATTGGAACGAATACACGGGATCAAAAACTATCTCAGTGAGCAGGGCAGCAGGTACATCAAGGCTACAGCTGAATTAGGAGAGGTTCTTGATGGACCTATTGAATACTAGGGGCTGGCTTACTTCTTCCTCAAGGTACATAGGGGTGGAATTGCGCGGTATCACATACTTGACAACATGCGAAATAGCGTGATATCATCCATTCGTAGTCAACTGTGATCCCGTAGCTCAGTGGATAGAGCGACAGATTGCGGATCTGTAGGTCGGAGGTTCGAGCCCTCTCGGGATCGCCAAGCCCCACCCTTTGTTGGGTCGGGGCTTTTTTGATATCATGTAGCAAGGATATTCTTGGACTTGATTAGAGAAAGCAAAAACTACCATGTGGAGCAGCCGTTATGCATAAAAAAGCCGTAGTGCTCTTGTCGGGAGGCTTAGATTCCTCCACAGCACTCGCCATCGCACACCAGCAAGGATTTGAACTACATGCACTTTCTTTTGACTATGGACAGCGCCACCAGCGCGAAGTAGATGCTGCCGCAGCCGTAGCCCGGCATTATGGGGTACAGTATCAAAAGACGATTACTATTGATTTGCGCGCCTTCGGTGGCAGTGCGCTCACCGCCGATTTTGACGTACCTCACTCAAGAAGCCTGGAAAAAATGTCGCAGGAGATACCAATCACCTACGTCCCGGCCAGGAACACCATTTTTCTCTCCTTTGCCCTCGCCTACGCCGAAGTCACAGATGCCGATGATATTTTCCTGGGCATCAATGCCATCGACTACAGCGGCTATCCCGACTGCAGACCGGAATACCTGGAGGCATACGAACGTATGGCGAACCTTGCCACCAAAGCAACCACCCAGGATGGGCGCGTCTTTCATATCCACGCCCCGCTGCTGCGCATGGACAAAGCCGAGATCATTCGCAAAGGCATCGAACTCGGTGTTCCTTACGAACTCACTTGGAGCTGCTACGAGGGTGGCGAACTGGCCTGTGGCACATGCGACAGTTGCCTGCTACGCCTCAACGGATTTGCCGAAGCGGGACTACAGGATCCGATTGGCTACCAGTCGCCCACCTAGAAAAAAGGAGCTACACTTGAAAGTTTCATTCTGGTTTGTTGTCATCGCCTCCGTCTTTGTCACAAGCCTCATCACAGCAAACATCATCGCCGTAAAACTCATCTTGTTTCTCGGATTCCTGGTACCTGCTGGCATCATCGTCTTCCCGCTCAGCTACCTGTTCGGAGATGTACTAACGGAGGTCTATGGCTACGGAGCCGCCCGGCGAGTCATCTGGCTGGGTTTCGCCTGTAACCTGCTCGCCGTCATCGCCATATATATCGGTGGTATTGCGCCCGCTGCCCCTTTCTGGACGCAGCAGGCGGCCTATAATAGCATCCTTGGCTTCACCCCGCGCTTGCTGCTGGCCTCCTTTACAGCCTACCTGGTCGGAGAGTTTGCCAATTCATTTGTGCTAGCCAAATTGAAGATTGCCACAAAGGGTCGCTGGCTGTGGACACGCACGATTGGCTCAACCTTAATAGGTGAGGGACTCGACACGTTAATCTTTATCAGCATCGCTTTCTGGGGAATCATTCCGGCAAATATGATGCTCGAAGCCATTCTCACACAATGGATCTTCAAAGTTGTCTACGAAATCGTTGCCACTCCATTTACCTACCTGGTAGTGGGTTTCCTCAAGAAGCGCGAGAACCTGGATACCTACGACTATCGTACGAACTTCAGCCCGGTCCTCTTGCGGCGTGCCCTGTCTGGAAGCCGGAGCAGTTAATCGAACGCACATCACTGGTTCGCGGGCAGGTAGCGCCGGTATTCCGGGCGTGGTCCCTGGTAATCAGGCGTTGCATGCTCGGCAAAGATGATCGTCTTGATATTGCCGCGTACGGTGAAATCGGCGACCACGCGCATCCAGCGTGGCGAGAGCAGCGCAAGCAGGTCATCCAGTATGGTATTGGTTGCCGACTCGTGGCTGATCTGCCGGTTGCGATATTTATTGATGTAGAGCTTTAAGCTTTTCAGTTCCACGACATACTGAGCAGGCACGTAATCTATGATGATCGTGGCAAAGTCGGGGAAGCCCGATCTTGGGCACAGGCAGGTAAACTCTGGAATCTCAAAGTGAGCCACGTAATCCCGCTCCGGGTTAGGATTAGGCCATGCTTCCAGCTGGCTTGATTCGATCTCCTCTATGCCATATCTTCCAGGCATGCGTGTTTGGTTATCCATGATTGTCTCCTGAATGAGTGCTTGCTTATTTCAATTCCACCAAAAGTAAGGTCTCTCTCCTTCAGATACGAATTTGTGGAGGATTGAGACCCTAAAAATACACCGTAGCAACGTCATTATGGTAAGAGGATAGTATCACATGGCAAAGTGCTGCACAAGTTCCAGTGATCACTACAATTGATGAGTTAATTGCCCTTGACAAAGCGCTAACGTAGCAGGTATAATCGCTACAGTGAGATTGCACAGGCAATCTCAAAATCATCTAGTTTACCAGACAAATCTCATGAAAGGAGATTGGCGAGCATGGCTTCAGAAACCAAATTCCTTAGCATCACGCGCTTGCGCAATGATTCTGCCTATTGCGGCCATGCTATGCCTTGCGACCTGGTGATGAAGCCCTTCATCGAAGCCACAGGGAAAATCTCTGCGCTTCTTTTCGTCTTCGCCCAGGGTCGTGTTGTGCCCATCTCCAGGGGGTCTCCACCTACACCATGATGTGTAGCTAACAATTGAAGAGATACCCCAACCGTGGGCACTGACGAAAACGAAAATTCAGTCCCACGGTTTTTTATTGCTCTTTTAGATTTGTAGGAAAAGAATTGTACAACAGTAGCCGCCAGTGTGTGGGTCATTCTGTGGATGAGGAATGTGCCGCTGTTGTCCAGGATTCATGACAGCAGGTGTCAGGAAGTAGTTTTAAATGGGTCCTGCCAACGACGCTGCGGCCTCACCCCCTGCTCCCTCTCCATTGCATGGAGAGGGAGCAGGGGGTGAGGCCGGACCAAAGGAAGCGTATGTTACGCTTATGCGTCCAACCTGCACGAAAACTCGTCAAGATGGGGTGATGAGATGTCATGGAAAAGCGTGTTTGTCCTGTAGTCTTGCCCTGTTGTACAGGTACACATCTGTTCGAATGATCGATGTAAGGGCCAGGGACGGGCAGTAAGCTTGAAGTAATACTCAGGCGATACGCCACTGGCGGTATGAAGTCGGCACCAATCCATCCCGCCAACGCCGCTGCGCTGGCACTTATCCGTCTCACCAACGCTGCTGCGCAGCTAGTGCTTCGCACTCAGGTGAGACGCAAGGAGAGCTAGTGCTCCGCACTCAGGCGGGATGCAAGGAGAAGGAGATAAACTCTTGGCTATCCATAATCTCGAGGAGATGCAATTAACAGAAAATGTCGTCATCGATACAACCAGAGATGCTGTAGTGATCGATGGCGTCACTAAGATATTCAAAAAGCATCGCCCGTTGCTGCGCTGGTCCCGGAAAGAACAGAAGGACGAAAAGCGCGAGGTGCGTGCCGTTGACAACGTGACTATGACAGTGAAACGCCGCGAGATTATGGGTATCCTCGGCGCGAACGGTTCCGGTAAATCAACCCTGGTACGCATTCTCTCGACGCTGCTGATCCCCGATACGGGGCGCGTGACGATCTTTGGCTACGATGTGGAGAAGGATGAGCGCATGGTGCAGCGGCTCATCAACCGCGTGAGCGTTGAGGCCTCGTTCTTCAAAAAGTTGTCACCGATGGAGAATCTGATCTACGCGGCGCGGCTCTACAACATGCCTGGAGCAGAAGCGCGCGCAAAGATCAAGAGCATCCTGGTGCGCCTGGGCATTCCCCGGGACCGGATTGGGCAGCCCTTGGAGAATATGTCGCGTGGCATGCAGCAGAAGGTTGCCATTGCGCGTGCGTTTCTCACCGCGCCCATCGTGCTGCTGCTAGATGAGCCTACAACAGGGCTTGATCCGCGCTCAAAGCTCGATGTGCAGACATTTGTCAGGGAACTACGCACGGTGCATGACGCAACCATCCTGATCACCACCCATGATATGGATGAAGCAGAAGCGCTGTGTGACCGCGTCGCCATCATCGACAAGGGACGTATCGTGGCTATGGGTACGGTTGATGAACTCAAGCGTGCTGTCGCAGAACGTATGGAGCGTACAACGCCCATCACTATGAACGAAGTGTTCATGCATTACACCGCCGCTCATCTGATCACTGATGCCGACATCGAACGCTACGGAAGCTGGGAAAAAGCCTTCGAAGCATTTGAGGCTCAAAAAGAGGATGAGGAAGAATAAAATAGGAGTATCAGACCAATGTCTTCACTAATGCATGCCGGACGAGCAAGCTATGCGTTCTTTGAACGCAACTGGAACTTAACCAAGCGCTATTGGGGCTGGGAGGTTGTTTGGTTTGTTTACAACGCTATTAACGCCCTGAGCGTGACGTTGATTAGCAAAAATACTCAGGTGTTAGGTAATGTGAGTCAGGCTCAGATTGACTCTCTCACGTTATACCTCGTGATCGGTACCTCGGTCTGGTCCTATCTAAGCGTTACCTTTGACGGTATCACTGAGCTTGTGACTTTGGAGCGTTGGGAAGGTACCATAGAGCATACCTTCATGGCTCCCATTTCACGCTTTACGCATATGGTCGGCAGTTGCTGGTATGCAATCCTGCATGGTTTACTGTTTACCTTTGCGCAGCTAATCTTAGTGGCTTCATTCTTCCGCTTAGATTTGAGCCAAGCCAACTACTTAACGGCAGTCTTCATACTACTAGTGGGTAGTATCTCATTCATTGGCTTTGGCATTGCTGCGGCTGTTCTTCCATTGCTCTTCACCGAGCGTGGTTCACAGATGTCCTATATCGTTAAGGCAGTGATCCTGCTGGTATCGGGCGTCTACTATCCAATTAGCGTTTTACCCGGCTGGATGCAACCCGCTGCTCGTATCTCTCCAGCTACCTACGTGTTGAATGGCCTACGAGACGCTTTGCAGCACAATGCGCCGATCTGGTCGCACACAATCTGGGCGAGTACCTGGCCGTTGCTCATTAGTGGCATAGTCAGTATTCCGTTAGGTCTGTGGGTTTTCAGGATAGCCGAACGCTATGCCAAGCGGGCCGGCAAACTGAAGAGAAATGGTTAAAGTTCGATTTCTGAAAGGATCTTATTCCGACCGGAAACGCACTGCGTGCTAGTGCTGCGCACTCATCCGGTCGGATCAGTAGTAAGGAGATTACATTGATGTCTTTTATGTATCCAGTGAGCTTTCTTGGGGGCGCGTCAATCCTGGGCGGCCCAAGAACCGTAGTTACGCCGCTTGAAGTACGCGTCACTGCGAATATGGTGAACCAAAAAAAAACACACTTGACAAAATTGAAACCATCTCCTTTGAGAAGGAGTCGCGTGCTGGTATAGCACTAAGCACGCACACTATTGCGGTCCAAATCGTGGATCATCCCACTCCTTCTCAAGGTAGGCCGAAGAACGGAGAAACTGGCCATGGCTGTACTTTTAAAGAACCTGTTGGCACGTGCCCCGAAGATAGAAGACCTTGTAGCCGTTAAAGAACTAGTTGCAGCATGTGACGTTGCGGAGTATGGTCTGGTGGGT
>WNFT01005073.1_pt1 | contig 11508 bp, 9 predicted proteins | sample 5400191 | NCBI WGS metagenome assembly WNFT01 (sample SAMN13153359, study PRJNA577476) | soil metagenome | isolation source: 80 cm saprolite under Madrone tree | place: USA:California | collected 2016-06-14
GGTTCATCCGGGCCGAGGTGATCGCTTACGACGACTTTATCGCTTTCAAGGGCGAGGCCGGGGCCAAGGAGGCGGGCAAGCTGCGGCTGGAGGGGAAGGAATACATTGTCAAGGAGGGCGATGTGATGCACTTTAGGTTTAATGTGTAGGGACGCGGAAACCGGGCAGGCGCGCGTCCGCCCGCTGCGGGCGGACGAGCAGCCGACGGTCCGGCGGGAGCAGCCTTGACAGGGTGGGTGGGGCTGCGGAGAATCCGCCGCTCTTCGGGGTCGAGCCCCGAAAGACGCATGGTTCAAGGTCGATGGTGAGGTAGCTCAGCTGGTTAGAGCGTGGCACTCATAATGCCGAGGTCGAGGGTTCGAGTCCCTCTCTCACCACCAGTAATATCAATGGGGTACAAAGACGCCGTGGGATCCGTGATTCCACTGTAAGCGCATCGTAAGCGCAAGAAGTGGCTTCTGGTTGAGCTTGGCGACCGCCTCGCGCCGTTGGTCGGGCGCCAAGTGGGCGTATCGCAAGGACATCGCCACCGAGCTGTGGCCGAGCAGATCTCGCACTGTGTTGAGCGGTACGCCGGCCTGCACCAGGCGCGAGGCAAAGTGATGACGTAGATCGTGCCAGCGAAATTTCGTGATATTGGCGCGCTTGAGAAGCTTCGGCCACGCGGTTCTGAATCCGGTGCTGACTTCAAAGATGCGTCGCCCCCCGTTCGCCTATTCGCGCCAACGATTGAGCAGACCTATCGCCTCGTCATTTAAGGGGACGTGACGAGTCTGGCGATTCTTCGCGGTTCCACCTTCGACGGTCAGGATCCGGCGGCTGAAGTCGATGGATTCCCATCGCAGTGCCAGAAGCTCACCGCGTCGGAGTCCGGTGTTCATGGAGAGAAGCACTGCCGGCGTCAGGTGGTCCCCAAAGTGGGGCCGGGAAGGAAGCAATTCTCTCTGACTCTCTTGACGCCACGCGTTGGCGGAGTCGCGAGCCTCACGCATCTCGGCGTCGCGTGCATTAAGCGCTGCTCTTAGCCGAGACTCCTCCTGCTCATCCAGAAAACGTATCTTGGGTCGACGATCGATCCGGGGCTTGTCTACCCAGCGAATGGGGTTGTCAGCCAGTTTGCCGAGTCTCACCGCACGCCTCAGTACGCTGGACAGCGTGAAAATGTCTCGCATCACGGTGGTGGCGGCACGGCCGGTGTTCACACGCCGGATTTTCCACGACTCGATACGCTCGATGGTAATGGTCGAGAGGGGTTCGGCAAACCAGGCCCCAAAGTGTCGCTTCAGCTTGTCGAGCGTGTTAGCGGCGGTGCGGGGGCGGTTAGCTTTCACCCAGGGCACGTACGTTTCATCAATAAATTGGCCAAGCGTCAGACCCTCGCCGTTGAGACCCTGCAGAGGGTGACGGCCGTGGGCCACGTTGCCGAGCACCTTATGACATCTCTTCCGTGCCTCGTCTGGACGCAGAGCGCCCACCTTACCGAGCGCATACCGGCGATTGCGCCCGAAGCGCGCGTAGTAGGAACGTACGCCGGTGGGCTGCACGCGCAGTGTGAACCCGGCGAGGCGGCTGTCATATATCTCAAAGGGCTTGATCGCAGGCTGGGCCAGCTTGCTCGATAGGAGCTTAGCCCCAATAAAGGTTTGCACGTTAATTCCTCCCTTTTGACGCCATGCGCTGAACAATTGTCCGCGCCGCGCTTATAAGCGCAAATGGGGTGCACGAGTTTCGTACAGAGGACTGGTTGAGCTGCGCCGGTGACCAGATCTATTGACTCGCCGATTGAATACGGAGACTTGCGACGATTGTGGCCATCCAAGTACCGTGCTCGTTCACCGCACATTGGATTCAACGCTGTTTCACCTCAAGGCGAGCACCTAGCTACGAACCAGATAGTTGGAAGTCGACGGGGGTCAGCGCGGGGAGTGCCGAGGTCATCGTCAGACTTGGATGCGGCTAGATGCCCTTAAGTTGCCCCTGTTCCGGGCCCGCCGTTATGCATTTGAACTCTTGAAAACTAAATTATCTTCTGAGCCACCAATCGTGACCTAGTTGAAAACAAAGCAGCCGCGTTCGCGGTCCTTGACGACCTGGTCGGCGGGAAAGACGGTGCCGTTGATGGTGATGTAGACGCCCGGTGGTCCGGTTTGTGCGGTGGCGAAGGCCATGCCGAGGTTGAATGCGGCATCGCTTTCGCTGAAGCGGGCGGGTGTCAGGGCGCCCGTAAGCACAATGGTTTTGTTGGGGATGGCGGCGAGGGCTTGGGCGGTGAGGGTCATGGTGTCGGCACCATGGGTAATGATGATGCGCGTGTGGGTTGTGTGGGTGACGTGGTGAAGGATTCGGCTTCTGTCTTCGTGGGTGAGGTCGATGCTGTCTTTGCGTAGGATTTCTTCGATGAGGAAGGGGTGGGTGACGCGTGCGATGGTAAGGAGTTTGGTGACGATGGTGTCGGTGATTTGGTAGCGACTGAGGGCGTCGAAGTACTGTTTGTCAATGGTGCCGCCGGTGGTGAGTATGAGGATGGGGTGGGTCATGTTGGGGGAATTACGGTGCCGAGGGCGTGGGTATTGGGGTAATGCGTTGATAGTTGTAAAACAAAAAAATTGTTGGGTTCGGGGTTTCGAATAACCGCATCCGCAGGCGCGCTTCAGACGATCCTTGTTTCCGAAACTCTAATGGCTCGATACCAGCACCTGCGACATAAGAGCGATTTCTTGAGAGTTGGTTACCCTGATGTGCAAAATATTCGACACAAAGAGGGCAGCCGCGCGAGACTTCGCAAGGCGGTGCGCCTCGGGTGCACATTGACAACATGCACAGATCTCGCGAGGATGCCTGAGATTCGCCGGGCTCCATCTAGCGGCTCTTCACTCTGACGAACGACTTGCATTGTGCTGCACGGGCGCCGGCCCGAAACTCGCTGCGTCATTCGGGTCACCGTGGCCAAGATATCTGGTCTCGGTTGGATACGGATAGAAAGGCCGTGTGAAAGTGATCGGGACTTCGGGACCAAGCGGAAACATAAGCGTTAAAGCCGCAAGATACCAATTCTCCTGCGGATCTTCTGAAACGAAACTGACCGGATTCGGTTGTGCTTCCAGGTACTTTTCGTTGACGTGAGCACCGACCAGTTTGTCCGGTGGCGTTCCTCGCTCTACCCAAGCCTCAAGATAGCTGAGGTAATCGATCGCGTAGGCCCCATCACCACCGGTGCAGTGGCGCATTCCCGGAATGACGAATAGTCGAAAAAAGTCCTCTGTCGCCGCCCGACCGCCAATGGTCTTCTCGACCGTTTCATAGTAATCGACTGTTCTGAGCTGCCACGTCAGATCGTACCAGCCCGTATACGACAGAAGCTTTCCGCCCCTGCCCTTAAACTGCCGCAAGTCGGGATTACGTGCTGAATACAGCGCATCCGAGCCACCTAAGCGCTTATAATCGCGATCAAAATCAAAGTCCTCTGGCTTCCAATTCGGTCCGGCATCGGACAGGCCATATAGCGTATTCCCGCTGCGTAAGACGTCATAAGTAGTTGGTCCCGCGAACCAATCAAGCCAATAATGCTCCGTGCCTTTCATTGCAAAGGGTAAGCTGAGCGGTACGCCACTGGAGTTCATCGGCGAGCCGTAGATTGTTTTCACCAAAGCAACCTGCTGTGCGGTAAGGCACTGGCCTTTGCGTCCCGCGCCGCACAGGAGCGTTGCGGGATCGAAGTTACAGCCGCGCGGGTCCCCAATCAATCCATCTTTCACCCCATCGTTCAAGTCGCATTTCTCGATCACCGATTGATGAACCAGATCAAGCTGACTCTTCCCCAGCGCGGGAACGACGCTGCGGTCGGTCATTTGGCGATTGGCCCACAACCAATCCATCACGTTTCTTGGGGGCGCCAACGATGGCGCACCTGCAATGATGCCGTCGAAATCCCAGGGGAAGCGTTGCGCTTCCATCATCGCTTCCCTGCCGCCGCCCGAGCAACCCATGAAGTACGACTTCGTCGGCACGTGACTGTAGTAATGTTCGACGATCGCCTTTCCTGCCACTGCGGCGACATGTGTCGAGCGAAACGCGAGATCGATTACCGCTTGGGGATTGTTCTGGGCCCATAATACTCCGCTACCCTCATGCCCCTGGTCGGACACAATACAGGCATACCCGCGATGCAACGGGCCCTCACAGCCTTCCCCGCGGAAAGCTCTGATGATGGTCCCACAGTTACCCCCGCACCCTATCTCTATGAATTTTCCATTCCAGTTCTTCGTAGGCAGGCGCAACTCAAATCCAACGGCCGGGGCTATGTATCCCTTGACTTGACAGAATTCGGGCGCCCCGTGAGTAGCGTCTATCCATTTCGATTCATTGATCTGAGTAGGCGCGTCAAGCACGAAAGAAAAGTCGACGGTGCGGAGCGCTTTGCATTGCGCGGCCGCATCCTCACCCGTCAATGCTGCCTCGTTTGCGCCGCTATAAGTGTGAATAAGACTCGCGATCACCGCGATTAGAATGAGAAATATAGATTTCCTTGCGTTGACTCGAAAGACCGCTCTCATGGTTCCACCGGCTAAACGAATGTGAAGTGTTGGTTTGCCGCAAACAGGACGGTAGTCGATTGCGACCATGCCCAACGGGCGCGGCGCACGTAGGCTCTGCAGCGCCTGGATCAACGGCACCGTCTTTCCCGCCGACCAGGTCGTCAAGGACCGCGAACGCGGCTGCTTTGTTTCAAGTAGACGGTGCTTAGGCCCGTGATTATGCATTCTGCTACTTCTCCTTCACTCCGCCACCGTTCTCCATCGGCAACTCCAACACAAACTACGCCCGCGCCCCCAACCCCCAACCCCCCACTCTCCGCGCAAAGCAAACCGCCCATCTCCCGCATACATGAGGGTCGCTGACGCGGAGCCAATCGGCACCGATACCTCGAAGGTGAGCGCGGGCGTACGGCTTCACCGCGCCAGCGGCGGTTCCGCTGAGCATCCGCAGGCGTGCTTTAGACGATCCTTGTTCCGAAACTCTAATGGTGCGATACCAGCACCTGCGACATAAAGAGCGATTTCTTGAGAGTTGGTTACCCTGATGTGCAAAATATTCGACACAAAGATGGCAGCCGCGCGAGACTTCGCAAGCGCGTGGGCGAGCTTGTATTTAACATAATGCATCCCTTTGGCCTTCCGAGGCTTCCCTTGAGGTCTGGCGAGCTCCCTCGTCGCGCGCGGTGTGCATTGGGGTTTGTGTAACCGGTTGATGTACCAGCTGATTTGCGCCTTCGGCTGCAGCCCGAACTTTATTTCCCCCGCAGGGGTTACCAATCCGACTCAATTCGCTCTTTATATAGAGTAGTAACCGGGTCGAGCCGAGGTTTACCGTTGCCCGCCCAAGATGTACAAGCGCTGATCGAAGGACTGGTTGCCAGTCATGGCGATCAGCTGCGGCGTTTTTTGCTGAGTAGGGTGCGCAACATCGCCGACGTCCCGGACATCACTCAGGAGGTTTATTTGCGCATGCTGCGGGTGTCGAATGTCGAGTCAATACGCTCACCTGAGGCATATCTGTTTACGGTTGCGCAGCACGTGCTGCAGCAGCACACGCTGAAGATGGCTACGCTCCCGTCCGCGGAATTGGCGCAGGTGCTCTATACGCAATCATCTGCTACCCACACCGATCCGGCACTCGAGTTTGTTGCCACGCAGTGTCTCGATCGGCTGCAGGAGACGCTGGAGAAGCTCTCGCCCAAAGCACGCGCGGTCTTCATGTTGTCGAGGCGCGACGGCTTGTCGTTTGACGAGATCGCACTGCGTTTGGGGTGCTCTCGGCCCATGGTCAAGAAATATTTGATGAAAGCACTGCTTCAGTTCCGTCAACGCCTGGAAGCAGCGGAGTAGAGGTTTTATGGACCGTCAAGTTCGTTCGAAGATGAACACCCAGATTTACGAGGAAGCCTGCGCCTGGTTTGTCGAATGCCGCGCGGGCGACTTGGATGATGCAGGTCGGCGCGAGTTCGATCGCTGGCTGCGCAAGTCACCCGAACACTTGAGTTCCTACCTCGAGATCGCCGCGATCTGGAACGAGGGGCCGTCGCTCGATCCCGGGGGTAAGTGGTCCGCGGACAAGTTGATCCAACATGCACTCAGCGCCGGTGACGACAATGTCGTGCCGCTGTCCAGTACCGCCCTCGAGCCGACCCACACATCGGGCGCAGTCATGACGAACGTGGTTTCCGCCGAGGAGACATCAAGGATGGCGCCACCCCAGTCGTGCATTTCTTCAGTACGCGCGCAAGAGGCTGCCGCCCGCAAGGGATGGTTCACGGGCTGGCGCCGCCTCGCGATTGCCGCCTCCATCGCCGTACTGACGATTCTTGGCGGGGCGCTAGGCTTATTCGAGTTCTCCTCACCCATTTACGCGACCGCGCTGGGCGAACAGCGCTCGATCCAGTTTGAAGACGGCTCAACAGTCGAACTCAATTCTCGCTCCAAGATCCGCGTGAAGTATTCGAAGCAAGAGCGTGATGTTGAGCTGATCGAGGGCCAGGCGCTCTTTCAAGTCGCGCACGATACGAGCCGTCCCTTTATCGTCGCCGTCGGCGCCACGCGCGTGCGCGCGGTGGGCACGCAGTTCGATGTGTACAAGAGATCAAACGGCACCGTTGTTACCGTCGTTGAAGGCCGAGTCGCCGTGTATTCGGCCCCCCAAGGGCTGCTCCCGAGTAGTGGCGGCGATGCTGCGCAGCTTTCTCCGGCTCACGCGCTGCCGTCATCCACGACACCCAGCGCAGTGCGTGTACCCCCTTCAGTTTCGTCGGCCTCCGGCCGTTCCTCGCTTCCCGACGGGGTGATTGCGCAGCAGAATCCCGTAACCCCGGGTCTTACGAGCAGTTCCTCGTTCCTGTTGGCAGCCGGTGAGCAGTTGACCGTGACAGCAGAAGCCGCGCAGAAGACCGTAAATCCCAACATCGCGGGCGCGACGGCGTGGAGAGAGCGTGAAATCGTGTTTGAGTCGGCGACGCTCTCGGATGTGGCGGAGGAATTCAATCGCTACAACCCGCGGCAGCTAGTCATCGAAGATCCGCAGCTCTATGGATTTCACATCAGCGGCGTCTTCTCCTCGAACGATCCCGACTCGCTCATCAACTTTTTGCGTCAACGTCCGGGTGTGAAAGTGACCGAGACGAGTCGCGAGATTCGTATCGAACGAATGACGCCATGAAGGCGAGGGCTTCTCTCGCGTGTAGCAACCACGGGTTTCTTACGCCGCACAACGACTATTCTTCGAAAAATATACCTCGATACCCACCTGGTGAGGGCGGCGCCTCACCGGGCGAGCAATCGCCGCGGAGGGGGTTCTTTCGAAGAAGGAAAGGCCGCGCAACAGAATTTTCTTGTGAATGCCCCTAGCAGAGTCTTGTTACGAATTTATCTTTGTTTGGGGCTTTACCAATCGCTGACAAAACGCTCTTCTGTCCCATGAGGTCGTCGCAATGGGTGAACGCGACTCTAACAAGCCTCTTAAGGGGCAGGGGATGTCTTATGCGTCTGAGCGTCGCCGCAGTGTGTCTATCACTTTGTCTGATCGGAGTCACTTCAGCGGATGATGCGTCAACCCGCAAAGAAACCAACATTCCTGCCGGAGGATTGGGCCCGGCTTTAATCGCCCTCGCCAAGGACCGCCACTTCCAGATCGTCTATGTCACGGAAGAGATCGCCAACGTTCGCACTGAGGGCGCCGTCGGGGAATTCACAACTGAAGAAGCGCTTAAGCGACTGCTTGCCGGAACGGGTTTGACCTACCGCTATCTCGATGACAAGACCGTTACGATAGGGTCCGCGGTCATTCCGCAGGGGCGCGTCGATCGTGCCTCTAAGGCCGTATCGTCTGGATCGTCAGACGATGCGAATACCAATCGGGAGGGCAAGAAAAGCTCTTCCGGTGCTCAAGGAAGAAGTTCGAGAGCTCTTCCCGTAGAGAGTCAGGCTTCGAATTCTAACGAGAATTCTAATAACCCAGCGACGGGTCTTGCAGAAATCATCGTCACCGCCACCAAGCGCCGGGAAAACTTACAAGATGTTCCGTTTGGAGTATCCGCGCTGAGCACGAAAGATTTGGAGCGATCGGGGGCCGAAAGTGAGCAGGATTATTTGGCGGAAGTTCCCGGTGTCAACTATTCGGCGACTGGGCGTGGCCGAAGTTTGATTGTTATCCGGGGTATTGCCACAGACGGGGGCAATTATTCCAACTTGCAAAGAACGGTGGAAGTTTATGTCGATGAGCTTCCAATAACAGATCGATTTAGTGCGTGGACTTCGCCCGACATCAGCACTTTTGATATTGAGCGCGTTGAAGTGTTGCGCGGGCCGCAGGGTACGCTGTTTGGATCAGGTGCGCTCGGAGGCGCGGTGCGTATCATCACGAATAAGCCTGATGCGACCGCCTTCCACGCGAAAATCGAAGTGGGAGGCGCTACCACCGATGGTGGCGCAGGCAGCGATAGTTTTAAGGCTATGGTCAATATGCCCTTAATCGACGACAAACTAGCTTTACGTGTCGTCGGCTTCCGCACCCATGACGGCGGCTGGATCGATAACGTGACTCGAGACCAACACAAAGTCAATGGCGGCACGAACGAAGGTGGCCGAGTAATGTTGGAATATACGCCTACCGATGCACTGAAATTGCGTGCCTCTGTGTTGAACGAAAGAGATTCCCTTGACGATAGCGGTAAAACCTTTTCATTCAGCAGTGAGGGCCTGTCAAATCAGTGGAACGGCATCATCCCAGAAAGCTCTATTTCGAAACTGAGTATCTATAACTTTACAGCTGAGTACGACGCAGGATTCGCGACATTGACATCGGTTTCGACCTACGGAACAAGAAAAAGTTATCTTGCTACGGATCTAGTCAGGCTCTTCACCACCACTCCAGATCCGAACGACGATCACTTTTTCATAACTCATGACACGAATAAGTTGGCTCAGGAGGTGCGGCTTTCGTCCAACGGCCAGACGAACCTTCAATGGACAATCGGCGGTTTTTACCTGCATACCCACCAAAATCTAAATCAGATTTGGTATTTAGCCGCCGAGGATTTGGAGACCTTGTTTATTCCTACTACAACCCGTGAAGCGGCGGTCTTCGGTGAAGCGACCTACCACATTACCTCTAAGCTAAGCGTTACCGCAGGCGCCAGGTGGTTTAACAACGACGAAGCGCAATCGAGCTTCTATGCGCCAGGTTCAGTCTTTCAAGGGTCCCTTCCACTAACCGAAATCCACTCAAGTGCTACGACACCCAAATTGTCGGCCTCCTATTATCCAAAGGGAAACGTTCATCTATACCTCACGGCAGCCAAGGGTTATCGTGTCGGTCAAGTCAATTTTAATGCCGGCGTCTCACCTGTGGTACCACCTGGTGTTAACCCCGACTCGCTGTGGAACTACGAGGTTGGCATCAAGGCGAATTGGTTTGACAATCGCCTTCAAACCAATGTCTCGGTCTACCATATAGATTGGAGCAATATTCAGCTAACACGACAAGTTGGGCCTTATGTATACCTCGACAATGCGGGCAAAGCCAAAAGTAACGGCGTGGAGGCGGAATTTGTAGTGCGCCCGATACAGGCAATAAATCTCGGTTCAGCTATCACTTTTAATGACGCTAAGCTGACATCGGTTTTGCCAGGAACAGGGCTTACGCCAGGCTCGATATTGCCGGGATCGTCCCGATGGAGATTGTCAAATTATGTGCAAGCAACGACCAATTTAAGGGACGATGTTAGTGGGTATATCCGGTTGAGCCACCAATTTGTATCGAAAGTCTACGGTTATATTGTCAATTCACCGCTCGTCGCGAGCGATCCCTATAACAAATTGGATCTGCGTGCCGGGGTTATTCACGGCCACTATGAATTTGTTACCTACGTCGATAACCTGACGAACAATGATGCGGCGATGTATCGTCCGTCGCCAGGTGACATTGTGAATTATGCCTATAGATTGCGGCCGCGCACGGTGGGTTTTGCAGCCAGAGCATCTTTCTAGCGGTGAGCTGTGGCTCGATTCCGCTCTCGCGGGAACGGAATGATGTGAAGCAGCTATAAGCAGCTACCGCTTACGATGATGGGGATGGGTCAAGACTTCCGGCGCCAATATCGCAGAGAGGGTGGCCGGCGGCAGCAACCTGCGCTCGAGCACGAGTTCCGCCACGCCACGACCGGTACGATGTGCCTCCAGTGCCAGAGCGGTCGCCTTCTCATAACCGATGTAGGGATTGAGCGCGGTAATCAGACCTATTGAATTCTCGACCGATGACCGGAGTCGCTCGGCATTGGCCGTCACACCTCTCACACAGCGCTCTTCCAGCGTGAGACAGGCCGCCCGGAGGTGATTAATACTCTTGAACAAGCTGTGGGCGATGATTGGCTCGAACGCGTTCAACTGCAGTTGTCCTGCCTCCGCCGCCATCGTCACCGTTAGGTCGTTGCCGATCACCTCAAAGGCGACTTGATTGACGACCTCGGGAATGACTGGGTTGACCTTTCCGGGCATGATCGACGAGCCGGCCTGAACCGCCGGCAGATTGATTTCGTTGAATCCGGCGCGCGGCCCGCTCGAGAGCAGGCGCAGATCATTGCAGATCTTGGAGAGCTTGACCGCCACTCGCTTCAAAACTCCCGAAAGTTGCACAAAGGCACCGCAATCCTGCGTGGCTTCGATGAGGTCAGGTGCCGTGAGAAGCGCGATCCCGGTGATCGCCTTGAGATGATTGCAGACTAGCGCAGCGTAGTCGGGATGGGATGCTATTCCCGTCCCGATCGCGGTGCCGCCCATGTTGATCTCCGACACGAGCAGGATTGCTTCACGCAGGCGGTCCTGGTCTTCACCGACCATGACGGCGTAGGTCCGAAACTCCTGCCCCAGTGTCATGGGTACGGCGTCTTGCAGCTGGGTCCGCCCCATTTTCAAAATGTCTTTGAACTCGTCCGCCTTTACAGCGAATGCGGAGCGTAATACCGACATTGCATCGATGAGACGGTTGACACCATGAATCGTCGCGATCTTCAATGCGGTCGGATACACGTCGTTGGTGCTCTGGCTCATGTTGACGTGTTCGTTCGGATGGAGCTTATGATATTCGCCACGCTTGGCGCCGAGGATTTCCAACGCACGATTCGCGATGACCTCATTCGCGTTCATATTATTATAGTCGACGTGCCCGCGCCCCCCTGGATGACATCGACGACGAACTGATCGTGCAACTCTCCCGACCCGATCGCTTCGCAGGCGGCGATTATTGCGGTGGCCCGCTCCTCTTCCAGCAACTCCAGGTCGCGGTTGGCCAGGGCTGCCGCTTGCTTTATGGCCGCCAGTGCGCTCACCAGCTCCGGATAGCTGCTGATTCTGATCCCGGAAATTGGGAAGTTCTCGACAGCACGCAGAGTGTGTATACCGTAGTAGGCATGTTCCGGCACGGCGAGCTCGCCGAGCAGGTCGTGCTCGGTGCGAGGGAGAT
>WNFT01023846.1_pt1 | contig 11503 bp, 9 predicted proteins | sample 5400191 | NCBI WGS metagenome assembly WNFT01 (sample SAMN13153359, study PRJNA577476) | soil metagenome | isolation source: 80 cm saprolite under Madrone tree | place: USA:California | collected 2016-06-14
CATGAAGGTTGTGCCAGCCCCAAAGGCTGGATTGGCCTGTGTCACTGCCCGGAAGGCTGTGGCGGCAGCAGCATTATTGGCAGGCCTCTGGTACAAGTCATCGATGCCCTTATTCCAGGCAGTCTGGAGTGGGTTGCTGTGCAGTGTACCTGGTTGCTGTTCCAGAATAGCCTTGGCTGCTGCCACTGGCAGCAAATTGGCATTGGCACCCAGCTGGATACTGACCACTTGTCCCGCCGCATTCACGATCGGCGTCCCCCGTTCCGTCGGTCCCGGCGTCGTGAGCATCCCCGGCGGGACGGCTACTGGCGTGGGATCAAGGAAGTCCTGTATTGTCACACTCGCAGAAACCAGTGGTGCAGGCACCCTCTGCCCCGTATCAGTCAATTTGATGGCCAGATGTGGCTGCACATCCTGCGTCGCGACATCCACAAAGGGCTGCGGGACGCTCGAGGCGAAAGAGAACAGCTTGGCACCACCCGGCAGAGAGGCTGCATTACTGAACTTGGATTCGCAAAGATTGGGATCCGTCGGGCATTGCAGCGAGCCGAGTGGCTGCGTGCCTGGGGGGTTGGAAGCACCTGTGTAGGCGTTATTGCGATAGACATCAATGCCGACCAGGGTTCCCGTTGTATTGGAGGCACTGGAGGCACACGCCGGCACAATCTTACTGACCAGTGCCCCGTCGGTCAGCACCCAGTTGACATAGCTGCCAGCAACCTGCCAGCTGCCTACCAGGATGCCCAGTCCGGTGCATTGGATGGACGAAGACGTAGCTTTGGCTGTCGGAGTTCCAGAAGAAGGCGCGGGAGTCGTATAGGACACCACCAGTCGGACGACGGACACCTCTGCTTTTGCGAAGGCTATATCTGATGGTGGACCGGAAGCCGCAAGGCGTGTCGGGAACGCGAGGGCGACCGCAGGCAACACGAGCTGGAGGGCCATGAATAGCCCAACAAGTAGAGCGAGCACAGTCAGCTCGGTACCTTTGCGCATTCCAGGTATGAAGCTGCTGCTATATGACCTACTCATTATTTCACATTCTCTCTCGTGCAGAGCCTGTAACCGACATAAGTTTCTCAACGCCCCAGTCGTGCACGCAAACGGTGTAACATTGCCTGTGCTGCCGGATTCCCTGGCGGTGCTTGCACCACGTAGGAACACTCGCGCAGAGCATCTTCCAGTTTATTCTCACTCTCATACACTTGAGCAAGCAAAAAGCGCGCCGTATGATCAGCTGGATTGATTCTGAGCATCTCTACAAAGGCACGTTCAGCGACGGGAAATTGGTTCATTCGCCTGGCAAGCTGGCCAATTGCATAGTGAACAGCAACCGCTTTAGGCGCGAGACGGATCGCCTCCTGGTATTCGCGCATGGCGGGGTCAAGCTGATTCGTCTGCTCATAGCACTGTGCGAGGCGCTGATGTGCTTCAAAATCATCAGTACGCAAGCGTAACGATTCTATGTAGGCAGGAATGCCTTGTAGTGGCTGCCTGCGGAGGAAGAGCCAGACATCCCCAATTAATTTATGCGTCTCGGCATCGGTAGGGTTCAGTTGCAGTGAGCGGGTGTACGCTTGCATGGCTTGCTCGATCTGTGGCGGCTGGCGGCGTGCAAAGACCTGTCCAAAGATACGATGGACCAGTGCATTGTTCGGTTCCACTGCAAATGCCTGCTGTACAGCCTGGTATGCCGCTTCGATTCGTCCCGCATTGATATGCCCCAGGGCAGCGCTAATAGATGGACCACCAGGACCTGTTCTCCCGCTAGAGGCATGCACAGACGCAGCTGCAAGGGCCGAGGCAGGAGCCCCCGGGGTTCCTGGCGTCGGTGGATTTGCCACGGCGACCGGCGGACGTGCAAAAACGGTCGCTACGAGCGGCTGTACTGCAATAGGAGGCAGGTTGATGATGGCTCGCTCCATGTCGGCGGCACTGACCCAGCGTTGCTCTGGTGCGGGTGCCAGGGCTTTCATGATGACCTGGTCAAAGGCAAGGGAGACGTCTGGCCGCAGGGTGCGGATTGGCGGGAACGAGAAAATAGTGGGCTTGTTATTGGCAGCGTCATGATGGGTGAGCACGCGGTGGATCGTTGCGCCCAGCGCATAGATGTCGCTGCGCGGCTCGGGCATGCCCTGCATCTGTTCAGGCGGTGCGTACCCAACCGTCATAATGATAGTCGCCTGGCGCTGCGACTGGAACGTGCGAGCGATACCAAAGTCAATCAGTTTGATCTCGTCGCGATTCGTCAGCATAATGTTCGACGGCTTGAGATCACGGAAAATGATTGGTGGTACCTGACGATGCAGATAGCTCAAGACACTAGACACCTGCTGGGCCCAATTCCGTGCGCGTTCCTCCGATACTCCATGCGCACCGTTCACGCCGGCGATGTTGCCTTCTTTTTCCAACACCTCACCCAGCGTTCGTCCATCGATGAAATCCATCACCAGATAATGCTTGTTATCTTCGACGAAGAAATCGCGCACACGCGGAATGCAGGCATGATTGAGATCAAGCAACAGGGTCGCCTCGCGGCCAAACCATTCTATGGCCTGGCTGCGCTCGCTCTCAGTCTGGAATTCATCTAGCATCTCCTTGACGGCACATGGGCGGTTGAAACGTGTATCTATTGCACAGTAAACGGCTCCCATACCACCCTGCGCGACCCGTTTCTCAATCTTATAGCGCCCTGCAGACAGGATTGTACCAGCAGCCAGATGGCGCTGATTACTTGCGCCAAAACCGCCAGGAAGCCTTTCGGGTCCAGAATCGGGCGTCGAGGGCGTTTGCGGATTTCCTGACAGCAGTGGAATATCCGGTACTGTGCCGCCAGGATCACTCGCGGGCGTGGCAGGATTACCGACAGATGAGACGCTCTTCGGATCTGGTGGATAGTTACTCGCCATATTTCTATACCGCCGTTAATACTGACCCGGACTCCGCGAGTCTATCATCGTGAGCTAGCTCCCGCATTCGTTGGAATCCAGGGAAATACTTTCTATCGCGCTTGCTATTCGAAATTATTATACTGCTCTGGGCGCATTATAACATATCTGTACAAGGATGAGCAGTAGCATTTTCCTCTTGCCTGGTGTCACATGGTTCACACATTGTAACTACTCAGGACTCCTCACCACACGTGCTCGATAAATCGGCACTCTACCGGTGGTTCGCAAGGTTTTTTGTGCAGCGGGCATGGCAGCCTGCGGCTGCCATGCCCGCTGCACAAAACGCGAGCCGCCGCAGGCGGCGAGAAATCAGGCACCTGGTACTATTATAAACGCTGTGAGCCTAAACTATTTGCCAAGTAGCTCTTGTCTGCTCTTATAGGCAGCAGTATCATCAGGATCAAGGTGCATCGCGCGTTCATAGGCTGCAAGAGCTTCTTGACGGCGGTTCAATATACGCAGCGCGTTCTGATACAAGACCTTTCCCATAGTAAAGGCTCATATCGTTAGGAGCGAGCAAAATGGCACGCTCAAGCGTATTGAGAGCCTCCCGGTAGCGCCCAAGATGGTATAGTGCAAGACCTTTGCTGTTATACGCGTAGGCGAAAGCAGGGTCGAGTTGAATAGCCTGCTCATAGGCTGCAAGGGCCTCCCCGTAGCGTTTGGCTTCGTGATGGGCAAGACCGTCATCTAGCCATTGCTCTTTCGTCTTCTGAGGGCTACTTATGTGCACGGGAGGCGGGCGTAAGGCTGTGATAAAGGCTGAGACATCGACAAAACGCTCGTGGCGCTGTTTGGCCAGGGCTTTGAGAATGGCCTGCTCAACCTGCTCTGGTATGTTCGAGTTGAGTTGCGTGGGGGCTATGGGAGCTTCCATCAGATGCTTGAACCCCAGTGCGAAGAAATCGGGGGCAGTGAAAGGTGGGTGTCCGGTCAGCAGTTCATAGAGAAAGCTCTCTCGTTCTTCTTGAGAGTTGAGGCGCGAAGCATTCAAGAGCTTGATGGCGACGATGCGCTTGGCAAGGAAAATATGCTGAGCACGATAAACATTACCGAAGCCACCACCACCAAGCTCGTCTACCACTCGGTAGTTGCCGATCTGTTTGTCGATATAGCGGTTTTCGCTGTCCACCCTGTGTACCTCGATGTATAATTTGGAAGGAAAGCTGTTGAGTGGAGTCTGTACATATTCACTATAACAGGATCGATATAGCTGTGTCAATGATAATCCGATCACTGGGTGTAAGAATTAGTTGTAGGCAGGCAAGCAGGCTGAGCAAAGGACTGGCTGGCGTGTCGAGAGAGCGACGACGGCGTGCCTCATTGCACCACCCCTCAGCCCCCCATCGGCACGCCGTCGTCGCGGACGCGCTGAAGCGGGTCCCTACGCACGTTCGCCGCTTCCTTGCCAACAACTTTTTCATATACCCCCGATTACTTCCACTGTTGCTCATCGTAGCCGCATTTCCTGCAACCGTCCACGCTGATGGAGGTTTTCCCATAATCGGCGTGCTCCATGCTGGGGAGCATCCAGAAGGGATCGCCGTAGACACGCAAACACACATCGTCTACATTGCCTACGAGTCGGCGGGCCAGGTGGTCGCATTCGACCCGATTAGAGGTCAGGTACGCTGGCGTACACGCGTAGGCAGCACCGTGACCGATGTCCAGGTGGATAGTACAAACCAGCGTGTCTACGTCGTCAGCTTCTCAAATCAGAGCAGACGCAACGTCCTGGCAGTTTTAGCCGGATCAACAGGACACATCCTTTTCACCACGTCTATCGAGCAGGGAGACGTGACCAGGTTCGCTGACAACGATCTCGCCGTTGATACGAAACGTCAACGGGTCTACGTCTCGGACTACCAGGACGTGGTCGTCAAAGCCTTTACCTTTGCCACATCACCCGGCACAGACCAGCTGCAGGCAACAGTATCGCTTATTCATGCCGGGCGCTCGCCACAAGCCCTGGGCGTCAACAGCCGCCTGGGACGGCTGTACGTGGCGAACAGCACTGAGAATAGCATCAGCGTGATCGACGAAGACAACGGGCGCACCCTGGCGAACATTCCCGTGGCCGATGGACCGGTGCAGCCACTGCGCGTCGATGAGGCCACGGGACGAGTCTATGTCGTCTGCTCTACAGGCCAGGAGCTGGATATCATTGATGGCAACACCAACCGCGTGACGGCCCATATCCCCGTCTCGCCTGAGCCTGAAGGGGTGGCCTTCAACACCGCTACAGGCCGTATCTATGTTGCTGACGAAGGAAACCCGGATGGTTCCAACAGCGACCAGGATAGCGGCACCACCATTACCGTCATTGATGGGCAGTCGCTTGCCGTGCTGGGTACGCTGCAAGTGGGACGTGGCCCCGACGGAGTCGAAGCCGATCCCGCACTACGCCGCGTATATGTCTCAGTAGAAGACAGCAACGCCGTGGCGGAGATCAGTGATTCGGTCGATGTTGTACTTCAGACCGACAACACCGCTCTCCAGGTTGCCAATGTGCGCCAGGCGCTCGCCCTGCTCCGGCAGGCAACGATTATTACGCTGGTGCTCATGATTTTGACGATGGTGGGAGCGACGATACGCGCCCTGTCACCGCGTTGGCGTGGGCGGGAAAGCCCTCGAACTCCGCCAGGCGGCGCGTCGTCTCACTCAGAGAAGCATACCCCTCCGGCGTGAGATAGGCCACCCCCGTGCGCTTGAGAAAGTCGTACACCGACGTGCAGGAGTAGGTGTGAGCAAAGCCGCCGGTGGGCAGAATCGCATTTGTCCCCACACTATAGTTTCCTATACAGAAGGGGGTATACGGGCCAAGCAGTATCTCGCCAGCATTCTTCAGTTCGGGCAGCAAGGCGAATGGCTCACGCACCTGTACTCCCAGATGCTCCGGTGCATACTCGTTGACAAAATCGACGGCCTCGTGCATATTCGCGGTCAGCACAATGCCGCCGGTTCCTTCGGGAGCCTCAAAGACGGTGCGACAAAACTCCCGACGCCACTGCGGCAGCGCCGCCATTTTTTCAGGCAGCAGCGCCATCACAGCCTCCGCCAGGGAGCGGCTGTCCGTCACCAGCAGGCTGGAGGAGTCTGGGCCATGTTCAGCCTCGATCAAGAGATCACGCGCTAACAGTTCTGGATCAGCGCTCGCATCGGCCAGCGTGATTGCTTCACTGGGACCTGCTGGCAGGCCTACATCTACTGTCCCGTAGAGGAGGCGTTTAGCGGCAGAGACGTAGCCGCTGCCCGGCCCGGTAATCTTGCGGACGCGAGGGATGCTGGCCGTGCCATAGGCCAGGGCCGCAATGGCTTGTGCGCCGCCAACACGATAGACCTCATGCACCCCACACAGATCAGCCGCAACCAACGATGCCGGATCCACCTCGCCATCCGGCCCCGGCGGGGTACAGACGACGATACGAGGAACCCCTGCAATGCTGGCAGGCGTGGCGAGCATATACATCACCGATGGGAAAGCCCCTTTGCCACGTGGCACATACAGGCCCACACTGGTAATGGGTGTGATCTTCTCGCCGACCATCACCCCCGGTGCCACCTGTGTGAACCACTGTTGGTGTGGCATTTGTTGCTCGTGGAAGGTGCGCACGTTGCGAATGGCATGTTCGATGGCCGTACGGACTGCTGGGTCCAGCAACTGGTAGGCACGCTCGGTCTCCTCACGACTGACGCGCAGTTGACCAGGTGTGAGTTGCACACGGTCGAAGCGCGCTGTAAATTCAATCAGGGCTTCGTCCCCTCGCTCACGTACGGCTTGCACAATGGGGCGTATTCGCTCGATCAGTGCGTCGATTTGCGTCTCGGCACGACGCAAAAGACGCGCCCGCTGTGCCGGGTTCATGGAAGATAGTTCGTAGAAATGAATCATGTGTAGTTCTCCAATTTCTAGGCAGGAAGGAGGGTGCTCTGTCCCTGACAGATTTTAGGTAGCGGTGCGTCTAGCGGCCCTTGTGGTCCCATTTTTGCAAGGTGTTCACGGATTTTCCAATCAGCCTCCCGAATTGTTTCGGCGAATATGTATGCTCCATGCATACACTTTACCATATCATCCCTTTCTTTTCAATACTGTCGAACGCTCTATTTGGAGCGACACCACTCATGGGCACCTCCGTGAGAGGGGATGATAACGATAAAAAAGGTGTAACTGCTCAGGACTCCTCACCACACGTGCTCGATCAATCGGCACTCTACGGTGGTTCGCAAGAGTTTTTTTGCTGCGGGCCTGGCAGCCTGCGGCTGCCAGGCCCGCAGCAAAAAAACGCGAGCCGCAGGCGGCGAGGAATCAGACACCTGAGTAGTTACAAAAAGGTTAGCACTACGATACCATAGATTGGGAGAAGAAGGAAGGGGGAAGGTGCAGAGGCAGCGTCTCATAGACTTGCACCCCAACAATTGACATTGGCTCGTTTCTCTGGTATGCTCAGAAAGGGCAAGCGTTCCCGTCTTGACTGCTGTGGCTTGTATTGACTGGAAACACAAGAAAGGGCATGAGCATGCTATGTCAGATCCCCCTTCCTGGCGCGATCTACTGAAGGACATCATCAGTGACCTTGCTGCCCGAGACCGCCTCGCCAGCACGGTAGGTGTTCATTCGATGACGCTGACCCGCTGGGTGACTAGCGAGTCGAACCCGCGCCCACAAAACCTGCGCCAGTTGCTCTCTGCCTTACCCTATGAGCAACGCACCCGCATGGCTGGATTGCTGGAGGAAGAGTATCTTGATCTCTCTGAGTCGTCGATGAGTAACTCGCTGGATCAGATCGAGTCTAGCTTCGTGGTGCAGGTGCTGGAACTGCGTGCCAGCACTTCCGACGTCGTGCTGTTCTGGGCGCTGTGCCACCAGGTGCTTCAGCATGCCCTGCGCCGCCTCGACCCCGAACGCATCGGCATGGCCATCCGCGTGGTGCTGTGCATGCCCCCAACCAGCGATGGCAAAATTCACAGCCTGCGGGAGAGTGTGGGTCAGGGCACCCCGCCGTGGCAAACCGACCTGGAACAAGAGGCGATCTTTCTAGGTGCCGAGTCGCTGGCCGGCTATGTGGTGGCCTCGTGCCGGCCCGAAGCGGTGCAGAACCTGGCCAGGGAGACCTACCGGCTGCCTGCTCACCGGGCCGAGTATGAAATGAGTGCGACGGCGCTGCCTCTGCTGTATGCCAACCGGGTCGCAGGCTGTGTGCTGGTCTCCAGTACCCAGCCCAATTATTTTATTTCGTCAGCGCGCCTTTCCCTCATTGCTGACTACACCAGGTTGATCGCGCTGGCCCTCAAGCCCGAGCAGTTTTACCCGCCCGAATGCATCGAGCTGCGGGTGATACCTTCCTTTGAGGTGCAAGAGGAGCTGCTGGCCTCCTTCCGCAACCGCGTCATCGCGCTCATGCAAGAGGCGTCCAACCAGAGACAACCCCTCGCGCGGACCCAGGCGGAACAACTCGTGTGGCAACAATTGGAAGCGGAACTGATTCACATCCCCTCTCGCAAGACCGAAGCGAGCTAGCTAACTAGAACAAATAAGGAGTGGTGTTATGGCAACCTATGAACCCGAGCGGACGAGAAATTTTTATCTGCTCGGGGATAGTCAAGCCGAAATGGTGCAGTTGATCGAGACCGACCAGCTGTTCACGAAAGCCATGGGAGGGCTCCTGCCTGAGCAGCCTGAGCAGGCCATCGCGCAGCTGCACGATGTGCTTGATATCGGCTGTGGTCCGGGAGGCTGGGTACTGGAAATGGCCTACGCCTATCCGCACCTGCAGGCGACAGGCCTCGACATCAGTCAGGGCATGATCGACTATGCCAAGGCCCTGGCCCGTGCCAACGGGTTAGACAACGCGCAGTTCCACGTGGCCAACGCCATGGACCCGCTTGGCTTTCCCGACGCGTCCTTTTTCAGACGATTGAAGGGCTGCTGATTCGTGGAGCGCAGAGAGCCGGGGTCAACCTCATTCCAGATGAGCGCATGGTAGGCGCTACCGTGATGCTGAGGCGGTACCTGCGCGATGCAGGCTGTGTGAACATCCAGGAGCGACCCAGCTTCATGGATTTCTCTGCCGGCTCGGAATTCTATCAACCCATGACTCAGCAGTGGGTCATCGTGTTCGAGCTCGTCGAGCCGTTTCTTATGGGCACAGGGGTAACAACCAAACCAGAACTCGATCGCCTGCGGCATCAATTCGCGATCGAGATGCTGGAAGACAGCTTCCGAGGAATTCTCTACACCCTCACCGTCTGGGGCGAAAAGCCGTGAGCCATCTCTCTGTTCTATTCTATCTCGAAGAAGGGATACATTCTCTATGACACCATCATCCGACGCTCCGCTGAGCGCAGGCTCCTGGCCACTGCCAGAACAGGGCGTAGAGGTCCCACGCCTGTTCCATTTTGATCTGCCTGCGCTTTCGCAGACGGGCCAGCCGTTTCCAGAACAGACCGAGATCTCCAGCATCCACCGCGTCCTGGACATTGCCTCGGGCAATGGCCAGTGGGCGATTAGTGCCGCGCAGGCTCTCCCACAGGTGCAGTTCGTCGGCATCGAGGGCAATGCCCAGTTGGTGGAGCGTGCACGCGCCCAGGCGAAGGCATATGGGGTGAACAATGCCACTTTCACCGTCATGGACCCCTTCGGACCGCTGGAGCTGCCTGATGGGACCTTCGACCTGGTCAATGCCCGCTACATCGTGGGACTCCTCCAGGCAGTCGCCTGGCCCAGGGTGCTTCAGGAGTTCATGCGAGTCAGCCGACCGGGGGGAGTCATCCGACTCACGGAGAACGATCTGCCCATCAGCAACACGGTGGCGTTTGCACACCTGAGCGGGCTGATCTCCGATGCCCTCTACCAGACGAAACGTAGTTTCTCGTCCAATGGGCAACTGCTCTGCGTCACCCCAGCACTCAAGCGGCTGTTGCAGGATGCAGGCTGCCAGCAGGTGCAGCAGGCAGTCTGGTTCATCAATTTCTCAGCGGGCATGCCGACGCATGCAGACCTCTGCCAGCATCTTGCCGCAACCTACCGACTTGTCCAGCCCTTCCTGATCCGCACGGGAGTGACAACGCAGGAAGCAGTCGAGCAGGCGTATCAGCAGATGCTCCCTGAGATGCAGTCGGAGGACTTGTGCGCGGGTGCGTTCTCTCTGACCGTCTGGGGCACCAGGCCGTAAGGATGCCGTGCGATACTGGTGATGAGGCAAAGCACGAAGGTGTCCACAAGGGTTCTAGCATCCTGCCCTTGTGGATGTCAGGCAGAAGGTTGTTGCAGCATCTCCAAAAAACTCCACGACTTCAGATCGCGTTCCAGGTGGAAGCGCAGCAAGCCATGCAGCACGGCCTCTAGCTCGGCCTCCAGGCGGGTATCCAGATGCACCTCCAGGCGCTGAAACGGAATATCCGCCCATACATTGCGTCGCAGCAACAACAAGGTCCTGAGTGCCTTCACCGACAACGAACGCTCCCAGAAGCGCGAACACTGCGGACACAACACGCCACCAAGAGAGGCCTTGAAGCCGTTTTCTTGCGCCCGTAATTCGCTGGCGCAATGCGCACACGTTTGTAACGCAGGTTCATAGCCAATATAAAACAGCAGATGCAATTCAAAGTAGCGCATGAGCAGCTTCGTGCGCCGGTACAGTTGCTCTGGAGATACCACTCCTTGCGCACGCTGGCGTTGCAGTTCCAGGGCATCGGCTTCCAGGGAGCGCAGGGTCTCCAGCAGCAGGTTGTAGACATCAAGATGTTGGGTGTGCTCTTCGATGAAGCGATCGACCAGTTCAGCAAGGTAGAAGCCGCAGGTCATATGCCAGAGTTCGCTGCGCAGATGCAGGAAATTTTCACGAACTTCGGCTTGCGTCACGATATCGAGATTACGACCAAGTGCCATTTGTAACAGGCTATGACTTAAAAGTTCTAAATGGCCTGCTCGTTTGCTGGTAAAGCGCCGTACGCCTTTTGCGATGACATGCACTTTGCCTTTGTGGGGAGTGAAGAGGGTTAAGATGCGGTCGGCTTCGCCCACGTCGGTACGCTTGAGCACGATGGCTGTGGTGGAGTAACTATGCTGGTGTCTCATGAGTGTGCATCTCGAACGTGGGGCACGTGATCAGATATCATTGGAGGCGACGAGCGGATTCGAACCGCTGGTGCAGCTTTTGCAGAGCCGTGCCTTACCACTTGGCGACGTCGCCCTGAAGGGAGCGGGAGACGGGGATCGAACCCGCGACTTTCTCCTTGGCAAGGAGATGCTCTACCACTGAGCCACTCCCGCATTATCGATGCGATGTGGCAATCACTCCATCGCACCTTGTTTGCATGAGTAAGGTACCACATCGGAAATGATTTGTCAACAGTTTAGACGACGAGTTCTAACGATTCGGGTGTATTGACCGGCGCCAGGCAAGTAAAGTTCTGGCAAACATAGGCTGTCGCCTTGTTGTCTTTCATTGGCCGGTCAGCCAGCAGCGGGATCGTCTGTATGGCCTCCGGGTTATCAGATGCAGCACAGGCCAGGACGCTATTTGGCAGGTAACGGTTATTGAGAACCTGTA
>WNFT01005076.1_pt1 | contig 11502 bp, 12 predicted proteins | sample 5400191 | NCBI WGS metagenome assembly WNFT01 (sample SAMN13153359, study PRJNA577476) | soil metagenome | isolation source: 80 cm saprolite under Madrone tree | place: USA:California | collected 2016-06-14
ATGTGGGACGAATTGACGGCGCTGACGCGACGCGACGCCCGCAGCGTCACGCGGCCCGACGGCGCGCTGTTCCTGCTCGAACGCATGCCCGATTACCTGGTCGCGCACCGCGCCAAGGTCGCCCGCACGTTCCAGAACATCCGGCTGTTTCCCGGCATGTCGGTGCTGGAAAACCTGCTGGTCGCCCAGCACAATCCCTTGATGACGGCGTCCGGCTACACGGCGCTCGGAATTTTCGGGATCGGCAATTATGGCCGCGCCGAGCGCGTCGCGATTGCGAACGCACGCCACTGGCTCGATCTCACCGGTCTCACCGATCGCGCCGACGACCCGGCGGGCGACCTGCCCTACGGGGCGCAGCGCCGGCTCGAAATCGCGCGCGCCATGTGCACCGCCCCGGTGCTGCTGTGCCTCGACGAGCCGGCCGCCGGCCTCAATCCGCGGGAAAGCGCGGAGCTCAATGAGCTCATCCTGCGCATCCGCACCGATCACAACGTTTCGGTTTTGCTGATCGAGCACGATATGAGCGTGGTGATGAAGATTTCGGACCACGTCGTGGTGCTCGACTATGGCGTCAAGATCGCCGACGACGTCCCGGCCGCCGTGCGCGACGATCCGAAGGTGATCGCCGCCTATCTCGGCGTCGAGGATGAGGAGGTGGGCCAAGTCGAGGCGGAGGTCGGGCTGTGACCTCCCTCCTGTGCTTGCGCGGGGTCAAGGCGTACTACGGCAATATCATTGCGCTTCGGGGCATCGACGTCGACGTCAACCAAGGCGAGATCGTCACCCTGATCGGAGCCAACGGCGCCGGCAAATCGACCGTGATGATGACGATTTTCGGCAAGCCGCGCGCCCGCGAGGGCTCGATCATGTTCGCCGGCCGCGACATCACCGGCCTGCCGACCCATGACATCGCGCGGCTCAATATTGCGCAATCGCCCGAGGGCCGGCGCATCTTCCCGCGCATGACGGTCATGGAAAACCTCCAGATGGGCGCGGTCGCCTGCGACGGCAACACCGCCGCCGACCTTGAGCGCGTCCTCGCCCTGTTTCCGCAGCTCGCCAACCGGCTCAACCAACGCGGCGGCACGCTGTCGGGCGGCGAGCAGCAGATGCTGGCGATCGCTCGCGCCCTCATGGGCCGGCCGCGCCTGCTTTTGCTCGATGAACCCTCCCTCGGCCTCGCACCGCTGATTGCGCGGCAGATTTTCGACATCATCCGCGTCCTCAATGAACGCGACGGCCTGTCCGTGCTCCTGGTGGAGCAGAACGCCTACCATGCGCTCCGGCTCGCCCATCGCGGCTATGTGATCGTTAACGGCGCCATCACCATGACGGGCACCGGGCATGAGCTGCTGGCGCGGCCCGAGGTTCGCGCGGCCTATCTGGAAGGGGGGCGGGGGTAGGGTGGGCAAAGGCGGCCGCGGTGCGTCGATTTGTGCACCGCGCCGGGTGCCGCCTTTGCCCACGCGGTCCGGCCTTGCATTTGAGGTGCACGCGGCCGGCCCTCACCGCGTGGGCAAAGCGGAACGCGCGCCGTGCCGCCCCCTCCTACCCTCCCCCGCTTGCGGGGCAGGTAGGGAGGGGGCGGCCGCTTTGCCCACCCTACAAGACGGCGTATGATGCGCCATGCTGGATTTCCTGTCGGACAATGCCGGAGCGTTCCTGCTGGTGACCATCGCCCTCGGCGGCGGTGCGGCCTGGCAGGCGGGGCGCGCCATCGCGCAGACGTGGCGTCCCTGGTGGCAGGCGGTGCTCTACATGTTCATCCTCGGCGCCGCGGTGCGGTTCATCCACTTCGCACTGTTCGACGGCACCTTGCTGTCGCTCGAAGCCTATGCGCTCGATACCGCAGTGGCGATCGGCTGCGCGGCCTTGGGCTTTCGCACCACGCGCGCCCGGCAAATGGCGCGCCAGTACGGCTTTTTGGGCACAGCAACCTGAGATTAAGGGCGGCAGAGCGCCGGGCGGGGCGAAACCGGCGTGACTTTTGCAGGAAATCCCGTATCAAATCTACAACCAAAAAGGGAGAACGACAATGCGGATCAAAGGTGTGGGAACAGCGATCGGTTTGACGTTCGGACTGGCGACGGGACTGGCGATCGCGGCGACAAATTACGCGCAGGCCGAGATCAAGCTCGCCGTGGGCGGCCCGATCACCGGCGGCAGCGCTGCGTTCGGGGCTCAGCTCAAGAATGGTGTCGAACAGGCCGTCGCGGATATCAATGCGGCCGGCGGCATTCTCGGTCAGAAGCTCGTGGTGAGCATCGGGGATGACCGTGCCGACCCCAAGGAAGGCGTGTCGGTCGCCAACAAGTTCGCCGCCGACGGCGTGAAGTTCGTCATCGGCCACTTCAACTCCGGCGTCACCATCCCGGCCTCCGATGTCTACCTTGAGAACGGCATGCTGGCGATTACGCCGGCGGCCACCAATCCCAAGGTCACCGATCGCCCGGGCATGTGGAACATGTTTCGGGTGTGCGGGCGCGACGACCAGCAGGGCATCGTGGCCGGCGCGCTGATCGCAGCGAAATTCAAAGGCAAGCGCGTCGCCATCATCCACGACAAGACCACCTACGGCCAGGGCCTTGCCGAGGAGACGCGCAAGGCGATCAACGCAAAGGGCCTCAAGGAGGTCATGTTCGAGGGCGTGAACAAGGACGACAAGGACTTCACCGCCCTCGCCTCCAAGGTCAAGTCGTCAAATCCTGACCTCGTCTACTGGGGCGGCCTGCATGACACCGGCGGCCTGATCGTGCGCCAGATGCGCGACCAGGGCATCAAGGCGCCGCTGATGGGCGGCGACGGCCTCGCCGACGACGAGTTTGCCGCAATCGCCGGGCCCGGCGCCGACGGGACGCTGATGACCTACTCGCCCGACCCGCGCAACAATCCGAAGAACAAGGAGATCGTCGAGCTGTTCCGCAAGAAGCGCGGTTTCGAGCCCCAGGCTTACACGCTCTACAGCTACGCCGCCGTGCAGATCATCAAGCAGGCGGCTGAGCAGGCGAAGTCGCTCGATCCCAAGAAGGTTGCCGACGTGATGCATTCCGGCAAGACATTCGACACGGTCGCCGGCGGCATCTCCTTCGACAAGAAGGGCGACGTTTCGAGCGACGGCTACCTCATCGCCGGCAAGAAGAAAGAGCGCTACGTGCTCTATACCTGGAAGAAGGGCCCGGACGGCAAGATCAGCTATTTCGAGACCGAGTAGCACTTGCCCACGGACGCTCCATATCTCGATAGCGGGATGACGATTCGAAGAAAAGTCATCCCGCTATAGCTTATTGTTGCAGCATCATCTTTTCCGACATCGTTCCCCTGTAGCTCCCCACCCTCGGGCTTCGATCGGCGCTACCTTCAGGATGACATCGCTGCATCGGCCGCCTCCGCGGCGCGCCGTCTCAGCAGGTCACGTTCGCGCCTGTTGCCTGCCAGCGCCGCGGCTTCTTCGAACGCGCCGCGCGCCTCGTCGTACCGGCCAAGCTTATGCAGTAGGTCACCTCGAACGCTCGGCAGCAGATGATAGCTTTTGAGCGCGGGCTCGCCCAAGAGTCCCTCCACAATCGCCAAGCCTGCCTGGGGACTCTCGGCCATGCTGACGGCGATCGCGCGGTTGAGTTCGATGATGGGCGAGCGCACGACCGCTGCCAGTTCCGCGTAGAGTCCGGCGATGCGTGACCAGTCGGTATCGCTCGCTGTTCCGGCCTGGGCATGGCAGGCGATAATGGCTGCTTGCAGGGCGTAAAAGCCGCCCCGTCCGCCCCGCTCTTGCGCACGGACGAGCGCTTGCATCCCCCTGCGAATCTGGATTTGGTCCCACAGTGCGCGGTTCTGGTCCAACATAAGGATGGGGTCCCCTGCGTCGTCGGTGCGGGCCGCTGCGCGCGAGGAGTTCAGCTCCATCAGGGCAAGCAGTCCGTGGGCTTCCGGCTCGTGCGGTGCGACGGCGGTGAGCACGCGGCCCATGCGAAGCGCTTCATGGCAGAGCTGTGGGCGTGACCAGTCGTCGCCGCGCGCCGCCGTGTAGCCTTCGTTGAAGATGAGGTAGACGACCTCCAGCACCGAGGAGAGCCGCTTCGAGAGTTCCTCGCCACGCGGGGTCTCGTAGGCCAGCCCCGATTCCGAAAGAGTCCGCTTCGCACGCACGATCCTTTGGGCGATCGTGGCTGTCGGAAGCAGGAAGGACCTGGCGATCTCCTCGGTTGTCAGGCAGCAAATCATTCGCAGTGCGAGAGCCGCACGGGCTTCGCGCGAAAGCAGCGGGTGACAGGCCGTGAAGATGAGCCGAAGCATCTCGTCGCCGATATCGTCGTCTAGCGTCGAGTCGAGGTCGGGCATGACCCGCTGCTCCTCTTCCATGTCCGAGGCGATCATCGCGTGCTTGCGCTTACGCATCCGGCCGCGACGCAAATGGTCCAACGCCCGGCGCGAAGCGCTCACCATCAGCCAGGCGCCGGGTTTTTCTGGAACACCTGTCACGGGCCACCGCTCAAGAGCGGCCAGCAGTGCCTCTTGCGTCAAGTCTTCGGCCAGCGGCACATCGCGCAGCATCCTCGCCAAGCTGGTGATCAGCCGGGGCTGCTCAATCCGCCAGACAGCCAGGATCGCACGATGGGTGTCGGCTGCTGTCATGGCAGCCGACCGCGTCCGCCGGCCCTTCCCCTCACGGACCACCCGAGGCAAACGCGCGAAGCTCGCAGACCCCTTCCCAACCCGGCATGAGATCCTTGTGGAGCTGCATGAACTCCTTCGCCGAGGCCAGGGCCTCTTCTTTGCCCGGCAACTCGAAGATCGCATAGCCGCCGATGACTTCCTTGGCCTCCACGAATGGGCCGTCGGTGATGCCGAGCTGGCCGCCCGCTATGCGCACCTGCGCGCCTGTGGCCACAGGCATGAGCCCGCCATGGTCAAGCAGGCGGCCGGCCTTGATTTCCCGATCGGCGAGCTTGTCCATCGCCTTGAGGAGTTCCGGTGTCGGAGGCCCGGCGTGGGCGGATTTGACTATGAACATGAAACGCATCTGAGAACTCCTCCTGAAGGCGAGCCGCGGGCGCCATCGCCGCTGAACTGTCTCGCTAATTAGGTCGACGAACGAGCCCGCTGCAGATCGACATGCACTTTACGTAACTCTTGCCTCACCCGCTCGCGCATATGCGGGTGGATGAATGCGAGAACCAAGCCTGAGAATGAGGCTGTGATGCAAGCGTCTGTCTCGTTCTATCACGGGTGGTGAGTGGACGCGCCGTCCCGGGTTGAGAGCGAGTGAAACCCGGGGGCGGCGTCGCCATATGGTGGGCAGTCCGGGATTTCGCTTAAGCTTTACCATTGGGCCGGCCCCACGGGTCCGGCCTCTGACCGGCCCGATGGCTGGCTCCGGCCGGCCTCGGTGGCTCAATCCGGCTACGGATTGACCTACCCGATCCGTCCCAGCGCCGGGAACCACTCCAGGAGATAATAGCTCGCCTCGGTGACGAAGCCGGCGAGGAACGCAATGCCGGTGAGCACCAGAAGCCCGCCCATCGCCTTTTCAACTGTTTCCAGGTGGCGCTTGAAGCGCGCAATGAAGGCGGCGCAGGGCTCGACGGCGAGCGCCGCAACGATGAACGGAATGCCGAGCCCGGCGGAGTAGACGGCGAGCAGTGCGGCGCCCTTCATGACCGTCTCCTTGGAGGCCGCCACGGCGAGGATCGCGGCGAGGATCGGGCCGATGCAGGGCGTCCAGCCGAACGCGAAAGCGAGCCCCATCGCATAGGCGCCCCACAGCCCGACCGGCCGCGCCATCGGGGCGCGCTTCTCGCGCATCAGCACGGCGAGGCGGGTGAGGCCGAGGAAGTGCAGGCCCATGACGATGATGGCGACGCCGGCGACGATGCCAAGCTCCGCCGACCACGCCTGCACGAGGCCCCCGATGGCGCTCGCGCTCGCCCCGAATGCGATGAACACGGTCGAGAACCCGGCGACGAACAGGAGCGCCGCAAGCACCGTGTCGGTCCGTACCATCGGCTCGGGCTCAGCGCCGGCCAATCGCTCCAGCGAGGTGCCGGCAAGATAGACGAGATAGGGAGGCACCAGCGGCAGGACGCAGGGGGAGAGGAAACTCAGCACGCCGGCGAACAAGGCGGCGGCGATGGACACATCGGCAGTCATGGACGCCTAGATGCGCCATCCGGATGGGCGAAGCAAGACTGCGGCCGGGCGGTAAACGGGGTCGTGATCGGGGCGTGATCGCCTCATTGCGATGGCTCGGGCGACGCAGTGCGTCGAGGTCCATTGGCAAGCGCGCGGGAGACCCACTCGGGATTGCTGGCAATGACCCTGAGATACGCCCGCGCCGGCTGGTCCGGCTCAGTACGCCCCTGCTCCCAATCGCGCAAAGTACCGAGCGGAATATGGTAGCGCGCCGCAAATTCCTCCTGGGTCAACCCGAGTGCCCGCCGCAATGTCTTCACGCGGGGTACACGCCGCGCCTTCGCCATTTGTTCCGGCGTCATCGGCCGCGCGTCCGGATCGGCCATGGCAGCGGCGTGGATTTCCTCCTCGGTCATCGCATCGAGGCGCGCCCAGTCCGTCCGGTCGGGCAGAGGTCGAGTGGTCCCATCAGGCAGGACCTGCACCAGCGTGCCGTCACTCGTCAACTTGGCTACGATAGTATTCTCTTTGCTCATGTCGTGTCGCCTTGCGGGCTGAGATGATCCGTATCCGATCGTTGCGCTCGGTGTAGACGACCCGCAGCAATCGGCCGTCGACCATGCCTGAAATTACAAACCGCATTTCACCGTAAGGCAGGTCAACATCGGGCCACTCAACGGCAAAATCGTCTTCGAACACCCGACGCGCTGCTTCGAACGCAATTCTATGCTTGCGTAAATTGGCTTCAGCTTTGTCAGCATCCCACTCGAATTCTTGTTCGAGCCCGCCGCCCATAAATATACGGATTATCCGTATCCAAGCAACAAGGCAAATCGAATTTTTCCGGCTCGGTCAGGACAGAAGATTGCTCAGTTTGATGGTAAATGGAAAATCGTCTCCCGTGCCACAATGACACCGATCCCCCATGCCCCCTCCCCGCAACCTCCTCACCGACGTCCCCGGCATCCGGGTCGGCCACGCCGACGACGCGCGCGCGGCGTCCGGGGTCACGGCCATCCTGTTCGACGAGCCGTTCGTAACGGCGGTCGACATACGCGGCGGCGGGCCCGGAACCCGCGAGACCGACCTGCTCGATCCGGCCCGCACCGTTGAGGGCATCGACGCGATCGTGCTGTCCGGCGGGTCGGCGTTCGGGCTCGACGCGGCATCCGGCGTGCAGGCTTATTTGCGCGAAATCGGACGCGGTTATGCGGTCGGGACCGCGCGGGTGCCGCTGGTGCCCGGCGCGATTTTGTTCGACCTCCTCAATGGCGGCGACAAGAATTGGGGCCGCTACCCGCCCTATCGGGAGCTTGCCTATGCGGCGGCCGCGCGCGCGGGCGTGGATTTTGCGCTAGGCAGCGTCGGGGCGGGTCTCGGCGCCACCACGGTCAATTTCAAGGGCGGGATCGGGTCGGCGTCGGCGGTCACAGGCGCCGGCTTCGCGGTCGGCGCGCTGGCGGCGGTCAACGCGGCCGGAAGCGTTGTGGTCGATGATGGACCGTGGTTCTGGGCGGCGCCCTATGAGCAAAATAGCGAATTCGGCGGCCACGGCTTTCCCCCCACCATGCCGGCTGGGGCGCTGGCGGGCCGCACCAAGGCAGCGCCGCGGCAGAGCACCACCCTCGTAGTAGTGGCGACCGACGCCAAGCTCTCCAAGGCGCAGGCGAGGCGCCTCGCCGTCATGGCCCAGGATGGCCTCGCCAGGGCCGTCCACCCGGTCCATACGGGCCTTGACGGCGACATCGTCTTTGCGACTGCCACCGGGCACCGCCCGCTCGACAACCCGCTCTTCGACCTGACGGCGATCGGTACCGCGGCGGCTCACGTGGTCGCCCGCGCTATCGCGCGCGGCGTATTCGAAGCAGATTCCTTGAGTTTTCCGCTGTCTTCACCAGCATATAAACAAAAATTTTAAAGGTGCGCTTTACACAGGGCATTGGGCAACGCACCCCCTGTAGCCCGGATGGAGCGTAGCGTAATCCGGGGTCAGCCTATCCCAGATTACGCTGCGCTCCATCCGGGCTACAAGGGGTGGGGTGGTTCTTGTTTCGCCGCCACAAAAAACCCACTAGGTGTGCGGTACGGTGCCGCATTGTCCGGTTGGAAACGCAAAATTTTGTTTATATGACGATAGTTGGGAATCAGGCGCGGGCTGGGATAGGTCGGCCCGATGAATGCGTTGGTCCGAGCCAGGACGGGCATGTGAGGTATTGATATGAGGCGCCAAGTTATCACAGGCGGAGTGATTGTCGTCATTTCGGTGGCATCGGCGGCCGCCTACAATATCGTGCAAGGCCGTTGGTTTAGCGCCGCAACTTCGCGGAGCGCAACGCAAGTCGAAACCGCGGCGTCCCTATCGTCGCCGAGAGCCGAAAACCAGGCCGAAGGGCCTCGCGCAGCGGCTGCGGGGTGGCCCGAGCCAGGCGGGACGACCGACCCCGTACCTTCGGCACCGCAATCGGCCACGGTCGCGCAGGCCGGCGCCCGGCCGCTGCAGGCCGCGCCGCCCGCCGCCGCCAAGCCCGCCATCGCATGCGCCAATCCGAACGCCATGGGCGTCTCCCGCGTGGTCGAGATCGATACCGGTGGCGGGCCGGGCTTCGGCTCCCAGCACTTCAAGAACTACGATTTCCTGCGCGATCACGAGGTTGCGCTGACCTTCGACGACGGCCCCTGGCCCAGCAACACCCAGGCGGTGCTTAAGGCGCTCGCAGACCAGTGCTTGCGGGCGACTTTCTTCCCGATCGGCAAGCATGCAACCTATCACCCGGAAATCCTCAAACAGGTGGTCGCGGCCGGCCACACGGTCGGCAATCACACTTGGTCGCATCAAGACCTTCAGGCAGTACTGAAAAAGAGCGGCCAGGACGCCGCCATTGAGGAAATAGAAAAGGGCGTAAGCGCGGTACACATGATGGCGGGCGCCCCGACCGCGCCGTTCTTCCGCTTCCCCGACCTGCGCCACCCACCCGAAATGCTCACTTATCTGGGCGGGCGGAACATCGCGAGCTTCTCCACGGACATCGACTCCTTCGATTTCAAGATCAAGAAGCCCGACGAACTCACCAAATCCCTGATTGGCAAACTCAACAAGCTCGGCAAGGGCATCATCCTGATGCACGACTTCCAGAAGGTGACCTCGATCGCGCTGCCACAGATCCTCGGCGAGCTGCAGAAGAACGGCTTCAAGGTTGTGCACATGGTGCCGAAGGACACGCTCACTACGCTCCCGCAATACGACGAGGCCGTTCTCAAGGAGAACAAATTACCGACGATGTCGGAGAACAAGCCGACGGACAGCGTGGTGCGCACGATCGGTGGGCAGTAAGTACTTCGCTCGCGGGCGGTTGGGCGGTATCGTTTTTGGTTGACATCACGCCTAACCGCGCGCCAAATTGCAGCAAGGTTGATACACCTGCCACCTGCGCCCTTCGGGGAAGGTGAACGTATCCTTACGATCTCCGCGCCCTCGCCATTGGCGAATGGGTCGGCAATGCAGGTTCCGATCTTTTCCATTCGCCGATGAAGAGGTGCTTCTCATGCGCGATTTTCGCGATGCGAAGATCATGGCGCACGCTCTGCGCGACGCCTTGAAGGTCAAGACCATCGAAACCACCCATAGCGAGTGTCTGGAGTTGATCGCAAAGGCGTTCGGCTATGAGAACTGGAACGTTCTATCCGCCAAAATAGAGGCGGCTGGGTCGCGCGACCCCGGCCGACCCACACCTTCATCAACCAAGATGGGCGAAGCGGTCCGTACGCGGCAAATGAAGCTCCAAGACCTCGAATCCAAATCCCCGGAGGAATTGCTCGGGTTTGCGGAAGAACACGGTGTCGAGAACACATCGACGATGCGCAAGCAAGAGTTGATATTCGCCATCCTCAAACGAGTTGCTACCAACGAAATAGACATCATTGGGGAAGGTGTCGTCGAGGTGCTGCAGGACGGCTCTGGCTTTGTGCGGTCGCCGGAGGGGAATTATCTACCCGGTCCCAATGACATCTACGTTTCGCCCTCGCAAATCCGCAGGTTCGGATTGCGGACCGGAGACACCGTCAAGGGCGAAATTCGAAGCCCGAAGGAAGGCGAACGCTATTTCGCGCTTCTGAAGGTCAATACGATCAATTCCGAGGATCCGGGGCGGCCGGCCACCCTTTACTGTTCGTTCTGCGGCAAAAGCCAGCACGAAGTTCGTAAGCTGATCGCTGGTCCGACCGTTTTTATCTGCGACGAATGCGTCGATCTGTGCGACGACATAATCGACCGCGAAGATGAGCAGGGAATCTTAAACCTGTTGAAAGGGGATGCCGGTAGCGGACATCAAGCTGATCAAGCTGCGCTTGAGCACGTTCACCGCATGTCGACCGAAGAGGTAAAGTCTTTTGTGATACGCTGCAGCCGGGCCGCGGAACGCAATCGCGTCGCCCTGCAATCTGCTCAAAGAGCCCTTGCGATGCGAGACGGCGAAGTTCCTCAGGAGGGGGAGGCATTTGCCTGGGTAAAAGAAGCGCCGAGGGAAAAGCTTCTCACCCATATCGAAGAAGTTGAACGCCGATTGGAGCGATACGACACGGCGTTGCGCATCGGCGTCACCGTGCTTGACGGACGCGGACAGCAAAGCTGACATTTGGCGGTCACGATTGTGAAACCCGTGTCCTGCTATGACATCGGGCCGAAGAGTTGGCCGGATGCTCAGGCTTTTCAGTCCGGGCTTACAGGGGTGGCGCTTGCGCGTCTTCGACCTTGCGGACGCGATCGTTCATCCGTGCGATCTGCGTGTGAGTGGCGCGCAATTCGTCCAGCAGCACTGAGTGCGACCCGTCGAGCCGCATCGCAATGGCGGACAGCACGCGGATATCATCGCGCAGGCTTGCGGTATCGGTCTGTTGCCGTTGCGCCGCTGCTTGCAGGAAATGCAGGTCGGGCCACGAGTCGACCTTGGCCTTGATGGCATCCACGTCGGCCCGTAATGTGGTCAGTGCGGTTCCGTTTGCCGCGACGTCGGTCTTGACCGTGGTAAGGTCAGTCTTAACCACAGTAAGGTCGGCCTGCACCGGCGCGAGCGCGTTCGCCAGAATGGCTCTGATCTGTTCCAGGTCACTTTCGTTCATAGTTGCCCACCCTATCAAAAGTCGCCCTGAGGAGTCCTGATCGTTTCGGACGTTTTGCCACCGATTGCCGGATGAATCAACTTCAGAGTGCTATATATTTAGAATACATCTTTTCATCCACATCGGATGGCCTGCAATGCGGCTGCCGGAGGGGGCCGGCGCCCCAGCGCGCTTACGGTCGCTCACACCCTCGCAAACCGCCCCGCCCCGTACGGCGCCGGATCGCAGAACGGCGTCGCTCCCGTCATCATCTCG
>WNFT01028467.1_pt1 | contig 11501 bp, 10 predicted proteins | sample 5400191 | NCBI WGS metagenome assembly WNFT01 (sample SAMN13153359, study PRJNA577476) | soil metagenome | isolation source: 80 cm saprolite under Madrone tree | place: USA:California | collected 2016-06-14
CGCCCTCGAGGGCCTTGAGAGCGGAGATGCGGACGATCGGGATGTCGTCCCCCGGGTACTCGTACTTGTTGAGCAGCTCGCGGAGGTCGAGCTCGACCAGCTCGATGAACTCCTTGTCATCGACCATGTCGCACTTGTTCAGCGCGACCACGAGGAACGGCACGTTGACCTGGCGGGCCAGGATGATGTGCTCGCGGGTCTGCGGCATGGCGCCGTCATTCGCGGCCACGACGAGGATCGCGCCGTCCATCTGGGCCGCGCCGGTGATCATGTTCTTGATGTAATCCTGGTGACCGGGGCAGTCCACGTGCGCGTAGTGGCGCTTCTCGGTCTCGTATTCCACATGTGTGATCGAGATCGTGATGCCGCGGGCCTTCTCTTCCGGAGCCTTGTCGATCCGGTCGAATGGTGTGAACTCCGCAAGTCCCTTCTCGGAGAGCACCTTCGTGATGGCGGCCGTCAACGTCGTCTTGCCATGGTCGATGTGACCGATGGTCCCGACGTTCAGGTGGGGCTTCGTCCGCTCGAACTTCTTCTTCGCCACTATCTCCTCCTAACTAACTTCTCGCCCTGTCGCGGCGGCCCACAGCCTCCGCCAAGTTGCCTGGCATCTCCGCGTAATGACTGAACTCCATCGAATACGTCGCCCGCCCCGAGGTCATCGACCGAAGCTCGGTAGCGTAGCCGAACATCTCCGCGAGAGGCACGTTCGCCTTCACGTTCTGCGACGTGCCGCGGCCTTCCATACCGAGGATGTGGCCGCGACGCGACGCGAGGTCGCCCATGACGTCGCCGAGGTGCTCCTCGGGCATCACGACGTCGACTTTCATGATCGGCTCGAGCAGGTACGGCTGGGCCTTGTGCATGCCGTCCTTGACGGCCATCGACCCCGCGACCTGGAACGCCATCTCGTTGGAGTCGACCGCATGGTACGAGCCGTCGACGAGCGTGACGGTGATGTCGACCACCGGGTAGCCGGCCGCGACGCCAGTCTGCAGCGCCTCGCGAATGCCCTTCTCGACCGCGGGGATGTACTCCCGCGGGATGCGGCCCTGGGTGACCTTGTCCTCGAAGATGAAGCCGGATCCCTGCTCGCCCGGCCTGACGACAACTTCGGCGTGGCCGTACTGGCCCTTGCCGCCCGTCTGGCGGACAAAGCGCCCAACGCCCTTGGCTTCCTTCTTGATGGCCTCTTTGTAGGCGACCTGCGGCTTGCCCTGGTTGGCGTCGACGCGGAACTCGCGCAGCAGGCGGTCGATGATGATCTCGAGGTGGAGCTCGCCCATTCCCTCGATGATCGTCTGGCCTGTCTCCTCGTCCGTGTGCACCTTGAACGTCGGGTCTTCTTCGGACAGGCGCTGCAGGGCCATGCCTAGCTTTTCCTGGTCGACCTTCGTCTTGGGCTCGATGGCGACCGAGATCACCGGCTCGGGGAACGTGATCGACTCGAGCAGGATCGGGTGCGCCTCGTCGCAAAGCGTGTCCCCGGTCGTGGTCACCTTGAGGCCGACGGCGGCGGCAATGTCGCCGGTAAAGACCTCATCGACGTCCTCGCGCCGGATCGCGTGCATGCGCAGGATGCGGCCGATCCGTTCGCGCTTGCCGGTCGACGCGTTCATCACAGACGAGCCCGCCTTCAGGCGCCCGGAGTAGACGCGGAAGAACGTCAGCTTGCCGACGCCCTGCGGATCCATCTGGATCTTGAAGGCGAGCGCCGAGAACGGCTCGCTGTCGTCGTGCTCGCGAACCTGGAGGGCACCGGTCTTGGGGTCCTTGCCCTCGCCTGCTCCTCGAGGTACTTGTGCATGACGTTGTCGTCGAAGTCGGCGACCGCCTCGATCAGGTCGTGGCGGTACTGGCTGACCAGGTCCTGCATGCCGGCCGGGATGTCGAGCGACTCGGTGCTCTTGGTGCCCAGGTCGTCCGTGTAGACGACCGCCTCCTTGCTGAGCAGGTCGACGTAGCCCTCGAAGTTCGACTCGGAGCCGATGGGCAGCTGGATCGGGATCGCGCGCGCGCCCAGGCGCGTGCGGATCGAGCTCAACGAGCCGTAGAAGTCCGCTCCGATGCGGTCCATCTTGTTGATGAAGGCGATCCGGGGCACACCATAGCGGTCGGCCTGGCGCCAGACCGTCTCCGACTGGGGCTCGACGCCCGCGACGGCGTCGAAGACCGCGACCGCGCCGTCGAGCACGCGCAGGCTCCGCTCGACCTCGACCGTGAAGTCCACGTGCCCGGGTGTGTCTATGATGTTGATCGCGTGGTCGCGCCAGTTGGCCGTCGTTGCGGCCGACGTGATCGTGATCCCGCGCTCCTTCTCCTGGACCATCCAGTCCATGGTCGCGGCGCCCTCGTGGACCTCGCCCATCTTGTGGATGCGGCCCGCGTAGAAGAGGATCCGCTCGGTCGTCGTCGTCTTGCCCGCGTCGATGTGCGCCATGATCCCGATGTTTCGGACCTTGTCGATGGCGACGGGACGTTCCTGCATTTTCAGTGCCACGTTCATATCTCTTAGTACCGGAAGTGCGAAAAAGCTTTGTTGCTTTCGGCCATCCGGTGGGTCTCCTCTTTGCGCTTCACCGCCCCGCCGGTGTTCTGCGCAGCATCGATGATCTCGTAAGCGAGCTTCTCAGACATACTTTTCCCGCCGCGCTGGCGCGCGAAACGGACGATCCAGCGGCGGGCGAGGGCGAGCCGGCGCTCCGGCCGGATCTCGATCGGGACCTGGTACGTGGCGCCGCCCACCCGCCTGGGCTTGACCTCGAGCAGCGGGGTCGCGTTCCGCAGGGCCTGGTCGAAAACTTCGAGCGGTTCCTTCTTGGCTTGCTTGGAGGCGCGGGCCAGCGCGTCGTAGACGACCTTCTCGGCGGTCGAGCGCTTGCCGCGGCTCATGACCACGTTGACGAACTTGGCGATCGCCTCCGACTGGTACACCGGGTCGGGCGCGACGACACGCTTGACAGGACGGTTGCGACGAGGCATCAGGCTGCCGCCTTGCCCTTTTCCCGCTTCGCTCCGTACTTCGACCGAGCCTTCTTGCGGTTCTTCGTCCCGGCCGTGTCCAGGGTGCCCCGGATGATGTGGTAGCGGACGCCGGGGAGGTCTTTGACGCGGCCCCCGCGGATGAGCACCACCGAGTGTTCCTGCAGGTTGTGGCCGATGCCCGGGATGTAGGCGGTGACCTCGATCCCGGTGGTCAGGCGAACGCGGGCGACTTTCCGGAGGGCCGAGTTCGGCTTCTTCGGGGTCTGGGTGTAGACGCGCACGCAGACGCCCCGCCTCTGCGGCGAGCCCCGCAGCGCGGGCGCCTTAGACTTCGCTCTGGCCGCCCTGCGCCCAAGGCGGACCAACTGCTGGATTGTTGGCAAACGTTTCTCCGAATGGCGGTTTGATTCCCACGCGGCATTAGCCGATTGGGCGACAAGCGATGAGTATACCCAAATCCCATTACTTCGAAGCTCGCCCGGCGACCGCCTCACGGCCGAGGACGGTCCGCCTCCGCCTGGGCGAAATTGATCTCGAACTCCAGGCCGATCGGGGAGTTTTCGGCTCCAAAGGGATCGACGCGGGGACGATGATCCTGCTCCGCGAGGCGCCGCCGCCGCCCCGATCCGGCGATCTCCTCGACCTTGGCAGCGGGTACGGACCAATCGCGGTCGTCCTCGCCCGGCGCTCACCCGAGGCCCGGGTCTGGGCGGTCGACGTCAACGAGCGGGCGATCGAGCTGACGCGGACGAACGCCGCTACCGCGCAGACCCCCAACGTCTCCGCGATGGCGCCCGAGCAGGTGCCCGACGAGCTTCGTTTCGACGCCATCTACTCCAACCCGCCGGTCCGCGTCGGCAAGGCGCCGCTCCACGACCTGCTGCTGGCCTGGCTGCCGCGCTTGACGCCGGGCGGCGCCGCCTACCTCGTCGTCCAGCGGAACCTGGGGTCGGACTCGCTGGCCAAGTGGCTGGGCGAACAGGGATTCGAGGTCTTCCGGCTGAAATCGAAGAAGGGCTACCGGGTGCTCGAGATCAAAGCCGGCTCTTAACAGGCCAGGTTGACACGGCTTTCTCGACTAATCCAAGATCACCGCAGGTTCGGCCGGCGGGGGAGGGCCCGGCAAGAAGAAGGGAGGGCCCCTAGAACTGCCCCGCGAAGTGGCACGCGGCGACCTGGTCCCGCGCGCCGTGTGCCTCCAACGGCGGCTCCTGCTCGCTACAAACGCCCGGCGCCCGCGCGATCGGGCAGCGCGGGTGGAACCGGCACCCCGACGGCGGGTTGACCGGTGAGGGTATCTCGCCTTTCAGCATGATCGGCGCGCGGCTCATCTCCACCACGGGGTCGGGCACGGGGATCGACGACAGCAGCGCCTTCGTATAGGGGTGCTGCGGCCGGTCGTAGATGTCTTTCCGGTCCGCCGTCTCGACCACCTTCCCGAGATACATCACCGCGATCCGGTCCGAGAGGTGCCGCACCACCGCCAGATCGTGCGCGATGAAGAGGTAGGTCAGCTGGAACTCGCGCTGCAGGTCCTGCAGCAGGTTGATGATCTGCGCCTGGATCGAGACGTCCAGCGCGGACACCGCTTCGTCGCAGACGATGAAGTTCGGGTTCACCGCCAAGGCGCGCGCGATCCCGATGCGCTGGCGCTGGCCCCCGGAGAACTCGTGCGGATAGCGGTTGGTGAAGTTGGGATTCAAGCCGACCAGCCGCAGCAGCTCCTGCACCCTCCGCCGGCGCTCTCGCATCGTCCCGATCGCGTAGTTGTCCAGCGGCTCCTGGAGTATGTCGCCGACCGTCATCCGGGGGTCGAGCGATGCGAAAGGGTCCTGGAAGATCATCTGCATCTTCCGCCGCACGCGGCGCAGCGAGCCGCCGCGAAGTTTGGTGATCTCCTGTCCGTCGAAGTTGATCGTGCCCCCGGTGACCGGGAGCAGGCCGGTGACCAGCCGGGCCAGGGTGGATTTGCCGCAGCCGGACTCCCCCACCAGGCCCAGCGTCTCGCCACGCCTGATCTCGAGGTCGACGCCATCGACCGCCCGCACCGCCAACCCGGAGAAGCCGCCGACCGGGAAATGCTTGTACGCGCTGCTGATCCGGACGAGCACCGGGTCCCCACGGACCGCGGTCAGCCTCGCCGGCTCAGCCGCCACTGCCGCCCTCCGGTTCGACAACCGTCGCCTTCAGCTGCTCGGCCGCTTCCTTCGAGATGGCGCTCTGCTTGGCCACCGCGACATCCTCCTCCTTGACGTTCCGCATCAGGACCCAGCATCGCGCCACCTGGCTGGCGGCCACCTCGCCCAGCGGCGGCTCGGGGTCGACCTTGCACCTGTCGATCACGAAGGGGCAGCGGGGGTGGAACTTGCACCCCGGCGGCGGTTTAGACAGGTCGGGCGGAAGTCCCTTGATCGACACGAGCCTGTCCTTGCGCGCCTCGTCGACCCGCGGGACGGAGCGGAGAAGCGACCACGTGTACGGATGCTGCGGGCTCTTGAAGATCTGCTCGACCGGACCTTCTTCGACGATCCGGCCCGCGTACATCACGATGATCCGCTGGCACAGGCTGGCCACCAGCGCCATGTTGTGCGTGATGAGCATCATCGCGGTGTTCAGCTCACGGTTCAGCTGCTTCATGAGCTGGATGATCTGGGCCTGCACCGTGACGTCGAGCGCGGTCGTCGGTTCATCCGCGATCAGCAGGTCCGGCTCGTTGGACAGACCCATCGCGATCATCGCCCGCTGCCGCATGCCGCCCGAAAACTGGTGTGGGTAGTCGTTCACCCGCGTTTCGGCCGCCGGCACTCGCACCCGCTTCAGGAGCTCGATGACCCGTCCGCGGGCGAGCGTCTCCGTGAATCGCTCGTGCGCCGTCATGGCTTCCTCGATCTGCCGCCCGACCCTGGTGACAGGGTTCATGGAGGTCATGGGGTCCTGGAAGATCATCGCGACATCGTTGCCGCGGAAGTCCCGGATCTCCTCGTCCGTCATCTTGGTGACGTCCTTGCCGCGGAACAGGATCCTGCCCGAGGTGATCTTGCCCGGGTCGGGGAGCAGCCTGAGGATCGAGAGCGCGGTCATCGTCTTACCGCATCCCGACTCGCCGACAACGCCCAGCGTCTCGCCGGCGTCGACGTGAAAAGTTACCCCGTCAACCGCCCGGACGACTCCACGCGATGTGAAGAACTGCGTGTGCAGGTCTTCGACCTGTAGCAGGGTGGATCCCAATCTGGCTGCAGAACTCTAGCGGAGCTAGCGCCGCATGCGCGGATCGAGGGCGTCGCGCAGGCCGTCCCCGATAAACGTAAACGCCAGCAAGGTGAAGCCGATGGCGAGGGCTGGAAAGACGATGCCGACGCCGAGAAAGCTGAGGACCGCCTCCAGGAAGATGGCGTTCGGGATGCCGAACGTCAGGGTGACGATGATTGGACCCAGCGAGTTGGGCAGCAGGTGCTTGAGGATCAACTTCAGCGGCGGCGATCCGGACGACCTCGCCGCCTCGATGAACTCCTTCTCCTTGATCGATAGCACCTGGCCGCGGACCAAACGCGCCAGGCCGACCCAGTTGACGAGCGCGATGGCACCGAAGATGGGAATGAGCTGGACGTACCAGGCGCCGCTGAGCCGCCACACCGACACGACCACCAACACGAACAGCAGGTCGGGAAAGGCGTACCAGATGTCCGTGAACCGCATCAGCAGGTTGTCGACTCGGCCGCCGAAGTAGCCGGCCGTCAGCCCGATGGCCAGTCCTATGGGAAAGATGATTCCCTGGACGAGGAGCCCGACGGTGAGTGAGACCTGGCTCCCGATCATGAGCCGCGCCAGGGTGTCGCGGCCCAGGATGTCTGTTCCGAACGTATGGCCGTTGACGCCGGGACCGGTCTCGATGCTCTCGACGTGCTGCGTGATGGGGTTGGCCAACAGCCCGAAATGGACGAGGATCGGCGACAGCACCGCGACCAGGACCAGGAACAAGACCAGACCCGCGCCCAGCACGGCGAGACGGTTGCGGCGGAAGCGAACCCACGCGTCCTGCCAGAGCCCGATCTGTTCCTCAGGTATCTCCCAATCGATGGCCGCCGCCTGGACTGCCGCGACAGGGACCGCCACGCTAGGTGAGCCTCACGCGCGGATCGATGAAGACGTAAAGCACGTCGACGATCAGGTTGGCGGTCGCGATCACGATCGAGAACAGCACGGTTGTGCCGAGGATCATCGGGTAATCGCGTGAGGTCACGGCGACCACAAAAGCCCGGCCGATCCCCGGGATGCTGAACACCGTCTCGACGATGACCGAGCCCGTGACCAGGAAAGCAAACGTCGGCCCCAGCGTCGTCACGACCGGGATCAGCGAGTTCTTGAGCACGTGCCGGATCACGACCAGGCGTTCAGGCAGGCCCTTGGCCCAGGCGGTGCGTATGTAGTCCTGGCGGATCGTCTCCAGCGTGCTGGCTCGCGTCAGCCGCGCGGTGTAGGCGATCGGCAGCAGGGAGAGCGTTATGACAGGCATGATCAGGTGGTCGTCGACGCCCCACCCTCCGGCGGGCAGGAAGAAGTTGCCGCCCGTCCACTTATATGTGAGCACCGAGAACAGCACCACCATGAGGGCGCCGATCACGAAGTTGGGGAACGAGGCCGCCAGGGTGGCGAAGCCCATCGTCGCGTAGTCGACGCGGGTGTTCTGGCGCAGGGCGGCGAGCACTCCCAGGCCCACCCCGACCGGAACGATGAGCAGGAACGCCAGCGAGCCGATCGTCGCCGTGTACGGCCAGCCCTCGGAGATGAGGGTCACGACGCTCTTGCCCTGGTACTGGTAGGAGAGCCCGAAATCGAAATGGAGCACGTTCCACAGATAGAGGAGGAACTGCTCGAAGACCGGCCTGTCGAGCCCGTACTTCTTGTTCAGGTTGTCGACGACCACCTGTGACAGCTGGCGACCGCCCGCCTTGTCCCACGGGCTCCCCGCGGCGCTGTGCATGAGGACGAAGGTGATGACGATGACAAAGAACACGACCGGGATCATCCAGAGGACTCGCCGGATGATGTAGACCCCGAGGCTCCCCAGACGGCTGTCGGTTACGGCCGACACGCGTTTGGGGAGCAGGGCGCCCCGCTTGGGGCGCCCCGCGACTACTGCCAAGTCATTCCGTTAGTGCTGGGTGACGTACGCGTCGTGCCAGAACAAGTCGCCGGGCAGGCTCTGGTCGTCACTGGCTGTGATCGTAAGCCCACCGATGTACGGCTTGATGAGGTTGTACTCGTAGTCCTGGAAGATGAACGCAACGGCGGCCTGGTTGATCAGCATGTCCTGCGCTGTCTTGTAGTCCTTGTTGCGTGCGTTCTGGTCAAGCTCCGTGTCAGCCTTCGACACCACGGTGTCGTAGGCAGGCGAGCTCCAGCAGCCCCAGTTGAAGCCGTGGGGGCACGGCAGGGTTGGGCTGCTGATGAAGATGTCGAACCAGTCTTGCTGGTCCGGGTAGTCGGCGCCCCATCCGTCGGGACCGTAGATGTCGAAGTCGCCCTTGCGGATGCGGCTGGTGACGGTCTTGCTGTCGATGACCTCGAGCTGAATGTTCAGTCCGAGGTTGGTGTTCCACTGGTCGACGATGAACTGGTTCAAGGTCTTGTTGCGGGTCGTGTTGCGAGTCAGCAGCTTGAACTTGTTGAGCTGGTCAGCCGTGACGCCGGCCTTCTGGAGCAACGCCTTGGCCGCGGCCGCGTCGAAGCTCTGCGCCTTGTTGGACGTGTCGTAGCCGGCCATCCCCTTGGGGATGAAGCTCAGGATCGTCTGCTGGATGTCGTGCTGAACGTTCTTGTTCAGCTTGTCACGGTCGATCGACTTCGAAAATGCCATCCGAACGTCGGCATTGTCGAAGGGGGCCTTCTTGGTGTTGAAGTCCATCCAGAAGGTGGTGAGCTTGGGGTAAACCTTCGCCTCTTTGCTGAGCTTGGGGTCGTTGCGCACGACGTCCACGTTGGCGAGAGGCACGGTGATCGCGTCGAGGTCGCCTGTCTGGTACTTCGCGTATGCGGTGTTGGCGTCCTCGATGAACCACAGGACGATCTTCTGGAAGTGCGGCGCTCCGCCCCAGTAGTTCGGGTTGGGGACCATGGTCGCGTGGTCCTTGGAGACGATCTCGGAGATCTTGAAAGGGCCGTTGCCGATGATGGTCGCGGCGCTCTGCGCCCACTTCTCCGGCTTGGTGGTGTCGTTCGACGGGAAAGTCCCGCCCGCGGCCTGCTCGACGACGTCCTGGCGGAGTGGCGGCGCGACCCACAGGGTCACGACCCACTTGAAGAACGCCGCCGGGTGCTGCAGGGTGATCACGAACGTGTTCGGGTCCGGAGCCGCAAGCCCAAGACTCGAGAGAAACGTGTCGATCGCGCTCGCGCTGGCGACGTTGACGCTCGAGTATGCGTCAGCGCCTTTGATCGTGGTGTCGAAGAACGGGTCCACATAACCGGCGGCCAGGGCGGGGTTCAGCAGGTGCTTGTACCCGTATACCCAGTCGGCGGCGGTCACGGCCTTGCCGTCGCTCCACTTCGCGCCTGGGCGAAGCTTGAAGGTGTAGGTCAGGCCGTCGGAGGAAACCGAGTAGCTCTCCGCCCCGGCGGCAACCACGTCGGTGCCCTGCGCGTTCGAAACAAGGAGAGTCTGATACACGTTGCGGCCGACAGCGGCCTCATACGTGTAGGTCTGCTGCGACGGGTCGTAGCTGTTCGGCTCGGTGCCGTCGTTCATGTTGATGATCTGTTTGTCGGCGGCGGCCAGGTTCTGGTTGGTGGTCCCGCTTGGACCACAGGCGCTCACCACAAAGAGCCCCGTAGCCACGAGCGTCACCGCCCGGATGCTTACTCGTAGGTGCATACGCGTCTTACCTCTCAGACAGTTCCTGCAGCCTTCTTCCCGCGCGCTAGGCGGGGCGAGAGTGCGCCGGCGACAGGTCTTACTCACACAGCCTCTTCGGCTAATCCGAATTCTGTTGTGCGCGACTCACAAGTGTCAAGTTTTGTGCACGCGAATGCCGCGAACAGTTGTTTGGCGAACTCGTTCAGTGGGGAGCGATCGACAGGTTCGAGGGAGCCGTGGCCCCCGGCCACTCGTCCAGCGGCGACGTCACCAGCCCGCGCACGTAGGGCTGGACCAGGTACCAGCTCGCCGTCTGGGCGAGGAACACGACCGGCGCTTCGCCGGCAAGCATCGATTGCGCCTGCAGGTATTCCTGGTCGCGGCGCGCAGGCTGCGTGTCGGTCCGAGCCACGCTGACGAAGTTGTCGTACTGCTGGCTCTGCCAGAAGGCGATGTTGTTCGAGCTCGTGGTCAGGAACAGGTCGTACCAGTCGGCGGGATCCGGGTAGTCGGCGGTCCATCCCCGAGGCCCGGTGATCTGGAACTGGCCGGCCTCGACGCGGGAGGAGAGCGTGTTGGGGTCGAGCGCCTGGAGGTTCAGCTCGATGCCGAGGTTTACCTTCAGCTGGTCGTGCACGAATTTCGCGGTCGCCTTCGCGAAGTCCGATGACTGGTCGTATGCGTACGTCAGCGACACCTGCTTCGCGGACAGCCCGGACGCCGCCAGCGATGCCCTCGCCTGGGCGACGTCGAACTTCTGGCCGGTCAGGCTGGGCGAGTAACCGTGCATGCCTTTCGGGATGAAGGTCTGGGCGGGGATGGCCTCGCCCTGAAAGACTTGCGACACAAACGCGTCGCGGTCGATCGCCTGGGAGAGGGCCTGACGAACCCTCAGGTTGTTGAGCGGCGGAGAGTTGACGCGGAAGACCATCCAGAACACGGTCAGGTTCGGCGTCTTGACCACCTGGCGGTTGAGGGTCGAGTCGCCGTTGACCGAGGCCGCCTGGGCGGGCTGCACCGCCACCTCGTCGAGCTCGCCGTTTCGGTACTTCTGCAGTGCCACGGCGCCGTCGTTGACGATCATGAAATCGATCCGGTCCAACGACGGCTTGGGGCCCCAGTAGCTCGGATTCCGCTCGACGCGGATGTGATCGTTCTTCACCATCTCGGTCACCCGGTACGGGCCGTTGGTGACGAACGTCTCCGGGGCCGTGGCCCACTTGTCGCCCCCCTTGGCCAGGACGTCCTTGCGGACGGGCGCCGCGGCGGGCATCGCGGCGAGCCAGACGAACGCCGGATCGGGATGCGCGAGCTGGACCTGGAAGGTGAGGTCGTCGATCGCTCTCAGGCCGAGCGTGTTGAGGGCGGCGTCGATCGTTGCCTTGTCGCGTTGCGGGTCCATCAGCGAGACCTTCTCCCCGTTGAGCACGGCGGCGGCGAAGATGGTTTCGTTGGGGGCCGCAAGGCGCGGGTCGATCAGCCGCTGCCAGGCGTACACGAAGTCCTGCGCCTTGAGCGCGGTCCCGTCCCAGTACCTCGCCGCGCTTCGCAGGTGGAACACGTACCCGGTTCCCGAGCTGTTCACCTCGTAGCTCTGCGCCGCCGCCGGCTCGACACCGCTCAGGTCGGGCTTTGGCTTGAGCAGCGGCTCGACGACCGCCCG
>WNFT01005077.1_pt1 | contig 11500 bp, 9 predicted proteins | sample 5400191 | NCBI WGS metagenome assembly WNFT01 (sample SAMN13153359, study PRJNA577476) | soil metagenome | isolation source: 80 cm saprolite under Madrone tree | place: USA:California | collected 2016-06-14
GCAACGAAAGCGTACCGATCGTGGTTCTGTCGAGCCGTGGCGATGAGGCCGTCAAAGTCGATGCACTCGATCTCGGAGCCGACGACTATGTGACGAAGCCTTTCGGCATGGATGAGCTCCTTGCCCGGATGCGTGCCGCACTTCGGCACCAGCTTCACGTGCAAGGAGAACGCCCGATTTTTCGTGTCGGCGATCTCACGGTCGATCTCGTACGGCGCATCGTCAAGGTCAGCGACCAGGAGATCAAGCTGTCGCCTAAGGAATACGAGCTCTTGCGCGTGCTCGTTCAACATGCCGGCAAGGTGCTGACGAACCGATTTTTGCTGGGGGAACTGTGGAATAACCTCACGGACCCACAATATCTTCGTGTTTATGTCCGACAACTCAGGCAGAAGATCGAGGCAAATCCTGAACGTCCGCGGTACATCCTGACGGAGACAGGGATCGGATATCGCTTGCGCGCAGCAGACTGAGCAATGATCCTCCACTTATCCACCCGAATTGTTCCCAGTCACCGCAATGTGGCGGGCAGGCTTGGAGTACATTTCGCTGACATTCATCCAGCGTCATTGCCGTCCCCGGACTTGATCCGGGGATTGACCCGGCAATCCATCTTCGTGCGAAGACGATGGACCCACGGGCCAAGCCCGCGGGTGACGGTCAAAGGGTGGATCAGCATCACGGAAACGCGTTCGCCATGGAAATCAAAGAATTCCTTTTGCCAGCCGATACTTTGATCAAAGCGCACGGGACCGACAAGACACGCTTACTGCAGGAATTGGCTGCCCGAGCAGCCGCAGCTCTCAATTTGGATGCCAAGCTTATTTCCACGGAATTGCTGAAGCGCGAAAACCTGGGATCCACCGGGACAGGCGGCGGTGTGGCGATCCCCCACGCTCGGATACCGGATCTGAAGAAACCGTTCGGCACATTGGTGCGTCTCAAGCATACCATCGACTTTGACGCAATCGATGGCAAGCCGGTGGATATCGTCTTCTTGCTTCTCCTCCCGGCGCAGCCCCCAGGCGACGCCCTCAATGCTCTGGCAAGCGTCGCGCGGAGGCTCAGAGACCCGGAATCGGTTCAGCGTCTCCATCACGCGGCCAATGATGCGGAGCTGTACAGCGCAATATTGATGGGACCCCAGAAGTAGGCACACGCGCTCCCAGTAGCGCCGCTAAAAATCCACTGCTTGGCTTGCCGCCGCGCCCCTGACCGGCGGAAGAAGACCATTCATCCCTATAAATCCTGTAATCGGCGCAACTTGAAATGTAAGGCGAATCACCTGCTTATTTAGAGCTTTGGTGGACTAGAGTTTGGGGTGTTTCGTCGGCGCTCCGCTTTTTGCTTTGAGAGCAGGCCATGAAGGTGCGGAGAATTCTCGATCAAGCTGAAAGAGACCAAATGTCTTACCCGACACCACGACCCCGTCCTTTGGTAACCAACGGCTTCAAGGTCGATTTGCCCGAAACGGTTGAAGTCATTGTTCGCGAATTGCCCGACCCAAGCGAGGTCAAAGCGGAGCGCAAGCGCCTTGACGAATATTGGTTCGTCCATTGGATCAGCGGAAAGCTTTACCATTTACGCCTCAAGGCCGGGGGGCCCAATGTCGACGGCGAGCCGCAGTCGCTGCGAACGAGCGAACATCCATGGCTCTTGCGGGCACGTCTTGACGATGCAATCGGCGTAGCGCTGCCGAAATACGAACCGATCCGCGAGAGGCCCTTCACCTTTCTGGCGCAAAGGACCGAGCTTATCAAAAAGGCTGCGGCGGCGGCCAATATCACCCACTCGCTGCTCGATGAATTCAAGGTGACCCCGAGATTTGCGCTCAACACAAAAATATATGAACCGACTGACGGCGCCTCTAATGTCGGCCTGTTCGTCACTCTCGGCATGCGCCATGACATCAACGCATCGCTTGTTGATTTGCAAGCGGCGGGCGTTGATCTGACCGGGATGTATGTGGTCCGGCGGAATCCCGGTCCAGATGAGCGGCGGCTCGCGGGACGAGTCCGCGCTGTCGCTGGACAGTTGGTCCACTTATCGGAGGCAACCGACGCAGAGGCGTTGCCGGCCGATAAAATCAAGTTGGAAGGCTCGAAGGAAAACTTCTCGAAATGTCTCAACGGCCTCCTAGGCCATCGCTACAAAGCCCTGACGGACGCGCTGGATGACGAGGAGGCGGTGTACAGGCTCGGCCCGGATTTTGACGAGATCGTCACAACGATGGGCGACTTTCTCCGAAAATCGCCTATCCCGCTTGCTCAGGATGTTCAGGCTCGGATCGGTGAGCGGATTATCCTCAATAACGATGCCGAGACGCGAAGCGTCTACGTCGCCCCTTCCGTAGATTACGTGTTTGATCGCACTGGTGCCAAGAGCTCGGAATACGCTTGGGTTGGGCTGTCACAGTATGGTCCTTATGACCGCGCCACGTTCGCCAACAAATCGCCGCGTCTTCTGGTCGTGTTTCCCGCATCCACGCAGGGAAAGGTCGAAGCGTTCTTGAAGTCATTCCGCGACGGAATGGGCGCCAGCCATAACGCGTTCCGGAAGGGCTTTCGCGACCTGTTCGGCCTAGTCAGCGTCGAATTTGTCATGTGTCCAGTGGATCTCTCGGCAGCAAATAAGGCCGGTGCCGAGGCAGCCTATCGTAGAGCCATTGAGACGCGGCTTGAATCGGGCGAGGAGGTTCAAGGCGGCATTATCGTGCTGTTTGACGAACACGCCTTTCTGAAGGGGTTGCAGAACCCGTACATCCGTACGAAATCGCTCTTGTTGACGCTGGGTATTCCGACCCAGGAAGTCCGGATGTCGACAATCAATCAGCCGCTTGGCAGCCTTCAATATACGCTCCAGAACTTCTCCATTTCGGTCTACGCGAAACTGAACGGCACGCCGTGGACGGTCAATCAGGATAAGGCGATCAGCGACGAATTGGTCGTCGGCATGGGGTTCGCTGCGACGAATTGGTCGTCGGCATGGGGTTCGCTGAACTTTCGGGCAGTCGCTTTGAAGACCGCCAGCGGTATGTAGGCATTACGACGGTATTCAGTGGCGACGGTACCCATCTGCTGGGAAACGTCTCCAAGGAATGCACGTATGACGGCTATGCCGACATGATCCGGGAGTCGATGCTCTCGATTCTAAGAGAGTTGAAGACGCGCAACAATTGGCACCCTGGCGATACGGTGCGCGTTATCTTCCACGCCCATCGCCCGTTAAAGCGCGTCGACGTGGGTAAGATCGTCTTCGCCTGCACCCGCGAGATAGGGGCGGAGCAAGACATTCAAATGGCATTCGTGACCGTGTCCCACGACCATCCATTCTATATTCTTGACCGGCAAGAAAAGGGCGTTCCCGCAAGGAGGGGTAGCGATGTCCTGAAGGGTGTCTACGCACCGGCGCGTGGAACCATTGCCCGGATTGGACGGGCCACGCGCCTGTTGGCGGTCAATTCCGGAAAGCTGATCAAGCGTCGTAACTCTCCACTCCCAAAACCGCTGCTCATTTCCCTGCACCCGGATTCGACATTCAAGGATGTGGATTACCTCGCTGAACAGGCTCTGAAATTTACAAGCCTATCCTGGCGTTCAACTTTGCCGGCGGGAACGCCGGTGACCATCTTCTACTCCGAGCGCATCGCGGAGCTTCTGGGACGGTTGAGTGAGGTGCCCGACTGGTCTTCGACGGCCCTGTCCGTGCGGTTGAAGTGGAGCCGGTGGTTCCTGTGAACGCGATCGTGACGAGCGCCACCGCCGCCGGTATTGACGCCGCCAAGGCGATGTTGCGTTCCCCGCTGGATTGGCCAAGCCCCGTTACCGGATTTGCCCACCGGATTTTCGCTCAGACGGGCACGACAAAGCCGGACTTCATGGCACAGCCGTTGAAGGCAACGACAGCAGCGCTCCTTCGGCGCACGCCGGAACTGGCCGCGTTTGGATATGTCATCGACATCGCCGAGGAAGCGACCAGCGCACTCTGGATCGACGCTGTAAAGCATTTGCGCGGCCGCGACATTTATCCAGCCGATCGACAGTCCTTCATCTTCAATCCCGTCGAAATTCTTGGAGTCGCCGTTGGCCTGGCAGGCCCGAGCTTGGAGACTGACGATCATCGAGAGTGGTTCGCCAACACTATCATCCGGGGCCTGAACGCGGGCCAGTTTCGAACTCCCTTGTCGACAATGGCAGCCAGAACGGCGCTTGCCTGTACGGACTCCAAAGCGCGTACCGTCAAGCAGAATACGCTTGACCTGAACTCGCTCGCGACACCTGAATTGATCCTCGCGGCCGGTATCAACCTCGGTTTTGGGCAGGGTTCGATCATCGACCGCGACATCATCGAGGGTGCTCTGGTGTCGCGGCTGCTTGTCGATCGATTCCCAATCAATGATGCGGCGGAAGCGGCGACCATTTTGATCTCGTTTCAGCGGATAATCGATCGCATCGCCCTTGGCTCCCGCGAGACAACACCTACCGAACGGGTGCTCAGCCTATGTCGCCGGTTTCCACTTTTTGCGGAACGCCTGCAAAAGCGGCAGCGTAATAGACCTTCGTTTTCGGTGAGCGACGAGTATGACGTGCAGGACCTATTACACGCGATCCTGAGGCTCCATTTTGATGATGTCCGACCGGAGGAATACACGCCGAGCTATGGCGGAAATACATCTAAGGTCGACTTTTATCTGCCTCGGGAACGCATTGTCATCGAAGCGAAAATGACGCGGGCGAACTTGGGCCAAAGGGAAGTGACTGATCAACTCATCATCGACGCAGCGCGCTATGCACAAATAGACGGCGTCGAAACCTTGATCTGTGTAGTCTATGATCCAGAGCGTCGGTGCGGTAATCCGAAGACGGTCGAAAACGACGTGGAAAATAGTGGCAGCCGCTTGAAGGTTAGGGCAGTGATTTGCCCACAGGGTCTTTAGGATCGCGGAACCCATCTTATCGCGAATAAAATTCGCCCGCGCTCCGCCCGCTCCTAAATATCCACCGCCTCGCTCGCCGCCGCGCCCCTGACCGGCGACGCCGGCACCGGCGGCAGGGCGACACCGGGATCGCGGAAACGGTTGACGATGGGATAACGGCGATCGCGGCCGAAGTTCCTCAAGGTCACTTTCACGCCGGGCGCGGCCTGGCGGCGCTTGTATTCCGCCAGGTAGAGCATGCGCTCGATACGCATCACCATGTCGCGATCGAAGCCCGCGTCGATGATTGTCGAGATCGCCTCCTCGCGCTCCACCAGCCGTTCGAGCACAGCGTCAAGCAGGTCGTAGGGCGGCAGCGAATCCTGGTCCGTCTGATTCTCCCGCAGTTCCGCGCTCGGCGCACGGATCAGAACGTTTTCCGGGATGACGTGTCCGGCCGGTCCAAACGCGCCATGGGGCCGCCAGGCGTTGCGCAGCCGGGCCAGGCGATAGACCTCGGTCTTGTAAAGGTCCTTGACGGGATTGAAGCCGCCGTTCATGTCGCCATAGAGCGTGGCGTAGCCGGCCGACATCTCCGACTTGTTGCCGGTCGTCACCACCATCAGGCCGAACTTGTTGGAGAGCGCCATCAGGATGATGCCGCGCGCCCGTGCCTGCAGATTTTCCTCGGTCACATCGCGCGGCAGGCCGGCCGTAAGCGGCGCCAGTGCCTTCTCCAGTCCTTCGACCGCCCGGGCGATCAGCACCGTGTCATAGTGGATGCCGAGCGCCTTGGCGATCGCGGCCGCGTCAGCGAGCGATTCGGGCGACGTGAAGCGATACGGCATCATCACGCAACGCACCCGCTCGGAGCCCAGCGCATCGACGGCCATCGCGGCGCACAGGGCCGAGTCGACGCCGCCCGACAAGCCGATCACCACGCCCGGAAACCGGTTCTTGTCCACGTAGTCGCGCAAGCCTAAGACACAGGCCGCGTAGTCAGCCTCGTCGCCGCTTTCAATCGGCGCGATTGATCCGGCGCGAGCGCGCCAACCGGCCGTGGTGCGCTCGAAGGCGATCGTCGCGACATCCTCGCGGAAGGCCGGCAGCTGCGCCGCGAAGCCAAGGTCGGGGTTGAGCACGAATGAGGCGCCCTCGAAGACCAGCTCGTCCTGGCCGCCCACCTGGTTCGCGTAGACAAGCGGCAGGCCCGCCTCCTTGACGCGGGCCACTGCCACGTTGAGCCGTTCGTCGATCACGCCGCGCCGATAGGGCGAGCCGTTCGGCACAAGCAGGATTTCCCCACCGGTCTCGCTGATGCATTCCACCGGCCCCGGTCCCCAGATGTCCTCGCAGATCGGCACCCCGATGCGCACGCCGCGAATGTTCATCGGGCCGGGCAGCCGACCCGGCGCAAACACGCGCTTCTCGTCGAACACACCGTAATTCGGCAGGTCGACCTTAAACCGCAGACCGGCGACGCGGCCGCCGTCAAGAAGAGCTGCCGCGTTGTAGAGCTTACCGTCTTCAACCCACGGCGTGCCGACGAGGATCGCCGGTCCGCCATCGGCCGTATCGCGCGCCAGCGTCTCCACGGCGGCACGACACGCGGCCTGCAGCGCCGGCTTGAGCACCAGATCTTCCGGCGGGTATCCACAGATGAACAGCTCGGGCAGCAGGATGAGATCGGCACCGGCCGCAGCGGCCCTGGCGCCGCGCGCCTTCTCGGCATTGCCGGCAACGTCGCCCACAATTGGATTGAGCTGGGCAATGGTAATAGCAAGCCGGTCGGGGACGCTCATGGCAAATCATCTAGCGCCTACCCGGCAGGGCGGCAATCCCGGGACCGCGGGCGTCCCGCACGCTTCCCCCACCCTACCCTCCCCGCAAGCGGGGGAGGGTAGGGTGGGGGCGGCGGGACGCCCGCGCTCCCGGACTAAATCGCCGCCGCAGCCGGCAGCGATAGGCCCCGGCCAAGGCGCTCTTTCTTCAGAAGTTCAGCAAGCAAAAACGCCAGCTCGATCGACTGCTCGGCGTTCAATCGCGGATCGCAGAAGGTGTGGTAGCGATCGTTGAGGTCTTCTTCGCTGATGGCGCGGGCCCCGCCGGTACATTCGGTGACATTCTGGCCGGTCATCTCCAGGTGGACGCCGCCCGCATAGGTGCCTTCCGCCTGATGAATGGCGAAAAACGATTTGACCTCGGAGAGGATGCGGTCGAACGGCCGGGTCTTGTAGCCGGAACCGGACGCGATGGTGTTGCCGTGCATCGGATCGCATGACCACACCACCTCGCGCCGTTCGCGGGTTACGGCGCGCACCAGCGGCGGCAGCAGGTCGCCGATCTTTTCGGAACCCATGCGGCAGATAAGCGTGAGACGACCGGGCGCGTTCTGCGGATTGAGCACGTCGATCAAACGCAAGAGGTCATCGGCCTTCAATGACGGCCCGCATTTGAGACCGAGCGGATTGCGGACCCCGCGGCAGAACTCCACGTGAGCGTGATCGAGTTGGCGGGTGCGATCTCCGATCCACAGGAAATGCCCGGAGGTTGAGTACCATTCGCCGCTGGTGGAATCGATGCGGGTCATGGCCTGCTCATAGCCGAGCAGCAACGCCTCGTGGCTTGTGTAAATATCCGTGGTGCGCAGCTCCGGGTGGTCTTCGAGATCAAGACCGATGGCCTGCATGAAGCCGAGGGTCTCGGAGATGCGGTCGGCGAGCTCGGTGTAGCGGCGCGACTGCGGGCTGTCCTTGACGAAGCCGAGCATCCATTTGTGCACGCTGCCGAGATTCGCATAGCCGCCCTGGGCAAATGCGCGCAGCAGGTTGAGTGTCGCGGCGGACTGGCGATAGGCCTCGATCTGGCGTCGCGGATCGGGCGTGCGCGCCGCCGCCGTGAACTCGTGGCCGTTGATGCTGTCGCCGCGGTAGCTCGGCAACTCGACGCCATTGCGTGTCTCAGTCGGCGATGTGCGGGGCTTGGCGAACTGGCCCGCAATGCGGCCGATCTTGACCACCGGCAAGGCCGCCGCGAAGGTCAATACCACCGCCATCTGCAGGAACACGCGGAAGAAGTCGCGGATGTTGTCAGCGCCATGCTCGGCAAAGCTCTCGGCGCAGTCGCCGCCATGAAGCAGGAAAGCCTCGCCGGCCGCCACCCTGTCGAGGTGCTTGGTCAACGTCCGCGCCTCGCCTGCAAATACCAACGGCGGGAAGGAGGCGAGCTGCTTTTCAACTTCGCCCAAGGCGGCGCGGTCCGGGTAATCCGGAACCTGCTGGATCGGCTTGTTGCGCCAGGTATCAGGCGTCCAACGCTCGGCCATCACTTACTTCTCCGCGTCAGGCGGCTCGGCCCCTGCCTCATCGCCCATTTCTCGTCATTACCGGCAGTTTCGACACGCTTATACACAAAAAGAACACGCTATACACGAAAAGGAACGCTGCACGAGCGCGAAGGTTAACACCGCCCCGCGAGCGCGCGGATACCGCCTAATCGTCGTTCCCCGGCGGGGCGGAATATGCGCCTCCTGCTACCCCGCCGCATGATTTCCGTAGCGCACGGTCGGCTCGCGCATCGTCACCAGTTCCTCCGCCGCCGTCGGGTGCACCGCCATGGTGGCGTCGAGGTCGGCCTTGGTGGCGCCCATCTTAACCGCAACGCTGATGAGCTGGATCATCTCGCCGGCGCCCTCGCCGACGATGTGGACACCGACCACCCGGTCGGCGGCGGCATCGACCACGAGCTTCATCAACATCCGGCTGTGACGGCCCGACAGTGTCGCTTTGAGGGGCCGGAACGTCGACCTGTAGACGTCGACTCGCGCCAATCGCTCCCGCGCCTGGGTCTCGCTGAGGCCGACGGCGCCGACTTCGGGGTCGGAGAACACTGCGGTGGGGACGTTGGTGTGGTCGACGATGGTGGGCCGGCCGCCAAACACCGTATCCGCGAAGGCGTGTCCCTCGCGGATCGCGACCGGGGTGAGATTGATCCGGTTGGTGACGTCGCCGATCGCATAGATGTTAGGCACCGACGTGCGCGAATAGGCGTCGACCGCGATTCCGCCGAACGGCGCCGTTCTGATGCCTGACTGCTCGATGCCGAGATTGGCGATGTTGGGCTTGCGGCCTACCGCGAACATGACGCGATCGGCGCTGATGGTGCGGCCGCCTGTCAGCGTGACGGTATAGCGCGCGTCGCGCTTGTCGATCGCGGTGACGAGCTCACCGACGATCACCTCGATGCCGCGCATCTCCATCTCGGTGCGCACATGGGAGCGCACGTCGTCGTCGAATCCGCGCAGGATGTTTTCGCCGCGATACACGAGCTTCACGCGCGATCCGAGGCCCGCGAAGATGCAGGCGAACTCGACCGCGATGTAGCCGCCGCCCTGGATCACGATTTCGGCCGGGAGTGCCGGCAGATGAAACGCATCGTTGGACGAGATGGCGTGCTCGAAGCCCGGAATCGGGTGGCCGGTAAAAGGCGCCGCCCCGGTCGCGATCAGAATGTGACCGCAGCGCACGCGCGCTCCCGAGGCAAGGAGACGAACGGTGGTCTCGTCCTCGATCATGGCGCGGGACTTGACGATCTCGACACCGGCCTTCTCCAGGTTGGAGCGGTAAACGCTTTCGAGCCGCGCGATTTCCTTGTCCTTGTTGGCGATCAGGGTTGGCCAGTCGAATGAGGCCTTCGGCACCGTCCAGCCGAAACCCGCGGCATCCTCGAATTCGTGGGCAAAACGCGACGCATAGACCAGGAGCTTCTTGGGTATGCAGCCGCGGATGACGCAGGTGCCGCCGACGCGATACTCCTCGGCGATCATCACTCTGGCGCCGTGGCCGGCGGCGATCCGCGCCGCCCGCACACCGCCGGAACCGGCTCCGATGACGAACAGGTCGACGTCGTTTACAGACGCCGCAGCTGTCACAACTGGTGGCCCTTCTTCTGCATCTCGCTGCGCATCCGGGCCATCACGGTGTCGCCGAACGCTTCGGCCCATTGCCGCGCGCGATTCAAGCCGTCTTCGATCGCGTTCGGCTCCTCCTTGATGAATTTCTGACCCAGCGGGGTCTTGTAGAACACCAGCAGATCCTTGAGCTCCTGCTCGGTGAAACGTGCCGCGTAGGCTCGCGCCATCTGATCCAGGACCTCGCTGCTCTTGCCGTCGAGTTCCTTGTGCAGGGTCGTGGCGACGTCATTGAGTTCGCGCGTCAGATTCGGGTTGGTCGGGATGAAGCTGTTCTTGACGGTTTCGATCACGCCGCGGACCAGCGGATCCGTCATGCCGCTCGCGCCCTTGGTGACGAGCACTTCGCGTGCCAAGGCGATCGTCGCCGCGGAGGGTTGCTGCGCCTTCGCGGTGAAAGGTCCGAGGCCGGCGCAGATCATGGCCCCAATGAAAACGATGCGCGAAAGTGAACTCCTGTGCATGTCCATGCTCCCCGAACGTTGCTGGTCTAAATCCTGTTGGCCTCGACCATCCGCACCCCTCCCGGCCCGGCGATGATTGCTGCCGCGACCAGGCCGATGAAAAGCCCGTGCTCCACCACGCCGGGAATTCCCGCCAGCCGCGCCGCCAGCGCTTTGGGGTCGGCAATGCGCGTGAGCGCGGCATCGAGCATGTGGTGCCCGCCATCCGTGACGAAAGGATGGCCCTCGCGCGTGCGCCGCAGGACCGCCGGTCCTGGACAGCCGACGGCCACGGCTGCGGCCTCGACGGCCCGGCGCGTGGCCGCAAGGCCGAACGGCACGACCTCGATCGGCAGCGGAAAATGCCCCAGCTCCGGCACGCACTTGGTATCGTCGGCAATCACGATCATGCGGGCGGAGGCGGCGGCCACGATCTTTTCCCACAACAGCGCGCCGCCGCCGCCTTTGATGACGGTGAGGTCGGGGGCGATCTCGTCGGCCCCATCCACGGTCAGATCGAGCTCCGGCGTCTCGTCCAGGGTCGAGAGCGGAATGCCCAACTGCGCGGCGCGGCTGCGGGTCGCCTCGGAGGTCGGCACTGCGATGACGGAAAGGCCGTCGCGCACGCGCGCGCCCAGCAATTCGACGAAATGGCGCGCGGTCGACCCGGTGCCGAGGCCAAGGCGCATCCCCGGTTGCACGAATTCGACGGCCCGCGCGGATGCGGCGCGTTTACGATCTTCAAGGCTGGTCACAATGTAAGCGCTCTTGCGGCGGACGGTTGTTTTATGAGCCTCTTAGCGGGCTGCAGCCGCAAAGCATAGCCGAAAATCCGGCCCCCCGCGCTGGGACCGCAGGCGTCTCGCCCGCCCCCTTCGATCCTCCCCCGCATCGGCGGAGGGGATGGGAGCATGATCGCGGCGGGCGGGACGCCCGCGGTCCCAGGGTGGGACAACACGGGGCGGCGCTTGCATTCGGGGCTGCCCGTCGCTAGCCGTTGCGACATGGCCACCATCATCTTCGATCTCGACGGCACCTTGGTCGATACTGCCCCGGACCTCATCGACACGCTCAATGTGATCCTGGGCCGTGAGGGCCTGCCGATCATTCCGTACAGCGAAGGCCGCGCGCTGATCGGGGCCGGGGCGCGGAGCATGCTCGAGCGCGGCCTTG
>WNFT01007702.1_pt1 | contig 11495 bp, 10 predicted proteins | sample 5400191 | NCBI WGS metagenome assembly WNFT01 (sample SAMN13153359, study PRJNA577476) | soil metagenome | isolation source: 80 cm saprolite under Madrone tree | place: USA:California | collected 2016-06-14
TACCGAGGACTGAATTTTCTCAAACAATCATTCAGCAATGTATCATCGACTGAGTACTGCTTTACTTTCTTCGGCGCGGTCCATTCAGAAAGCGCAGATCGCAGATACCTCTTTGGCACCGGATCCGGTGAGAACGCTTTTTTCAACTCGCTGCGCACGACCGAAGCCCCAAACAAAGGTCAACATAGAGTTCACGGCGTCGCCGACGACCGGCATCGCGGGAAGCTGAGTCAGAAGCGAAATTCCGTCCTGGCTTTCATAAACCGCCGGAGCAACAAGCACGACACCGGCTACTTCTTTCGGATAATTGATCGCATAGACAAGCGCCAGCGCACCGCCCCAGGAATGACCGACGACAATCGGGCGCTCGACATGGAGTTGCTTGAGCGCGTCGTGAAGCAAACGCGCCTGAACTTCGACGGTTACGTCGACATGCTTCGGCCGCTCGCTACGACCATGGCCCGGACGATCGAAAGCGATGACCCTATGAAGTGCTGAAAGCGGACCAAACACCCGCGTCCAATCCTGACCTGAACCGGGATTGCCGTGAATAAGAACCACTGGCCGGCCCTCACCCTTGATGACAAAATGCAGGCGCGTGCCATCAACGGTCACGAACTTTGACGTGTACTGTGAACGCTCCGATTGAATCCTCAGGCCGGACTTTCGAAGCCTGTCGGCGTTAACCTTCGCGCTGATTTCAGCGTTGAGGCTTGCGCGCGAATCATCCGAAAGATCAGCCGAAAGATTCTGCGCGCTCTGCGATTGAGAGCTCGACAGGAGCAATCCGCTACCCAGCACTAGTTGAACGCCGAACTTCATGGAGAAACCCTCAGTCCCGAGACATTTTCAGCAGCATACGCCGACCCGCTATCGCAGGCCGTTCTGACTCACGGTCGCAACCGCCCGCAGTGCTGACACGTGGTCGATGGCTTCGACAACCGCTTCGGGGCGCGTGAAGGGAATTTGGTGGCCGGTCTTTTCCAGAATAACCAGTTCAGAGTGGGGGAGGGTTTCGTGCAGGCGATGGGCGTTCTCTTTGGCGGGGACGATCAGGTCTGAGTCGCCCGTAATGATCGTGACGGGAACGCGAATACTTGGGTAACGTGAAGTGAATTCCGGGAGAGAGTCATTCAGCAGCGCATCGTCGACGGAATACCACTTGACCTTCTTCGGCCGTGTCCATTCAGCGAGGACATGCCGTAGATAGTTCTTCGGAACGCGATCCGGCGCAAAGGCCTTTGCAATATCGGTCCGCACCAGCCAAGCCGCTAGCAGTGGCGTAAATAGAAGATTCAAAACATCACCAATGACTGGCCAGCCCGGAGCTTTGCTGAGAAAAGAAACGCCGTCATCACTGTCGAAGGCTGCGGGCGCGAGCAGGACTGCGCCGGCCAGTTCATTCGGGAACGCTAGCGCATACGCCAATGCCAGCGAGCCTCCCCAGGAATGACCGACGATAATGGGCATCTCAACATTGAGTTCCTTCAGTGCGCTGTTAAGCATCTGTGCCTGCACCTCGACGGTTATGTCACGATGGTTGGGACGATCACTGTGGCCGTGGCCGGGACGATCGAAGGCAAATGCGCAATAATGAGACGATATGGGACCGTATAGTCTCGACCAGTCCTGACAAGAGCCCGGATTACCATGAATCAAGACGACCGGACGACCGGCGCCTTTGATTACGAAATGCAGACGCGCGCCGTCGACCGTGACGAATTTCGAATGAGCCTGAGGATAGTGGTGAGCGACGCGAGAAGCGACATAACGCTGCTTGAGTCTTCCGGTTACATTCACGATTGGTGCAACTCTCTCGGTGCATCCCCGATGTTAGTGGTAGCCATACGCGTCTAACCACAGAGACGGAGAGGCACAGAATCTTAGGGGGAAAATCTTCGTTCGGCCAGGGGAGACCACGCTAACGCAAATTATCGATCTGTCGACTTCGCAGGTTTAGACGCGGGCGAGAGGGATTTGGTTACACTTTCCAAACGAGTGATTCGCAGCGCCTGGCGCGTGAGTAATTGTGTAAGGCCACCGGGTACCAGCGCCCGCACAACGGCGTGGCCCACGCGTGGCGGCATCGCGACGCCACGTTGGCCTAAAGCGTATTCGCTTTCCCAATAGCTGGGGACAAATTTCGATTTGAATCGACGCAGCCCTTCGAAGTTATAGAAGCCGCCCAGCCGCCGAGCCGCCACGCAGCAGTGTGGCCGTTCCCTGCGGAGCATCAGGCTCGCGCAAAACGTCTTCGAGATACCAGCCTTTGCGCGCCGGAATCGGGCTGGCGGCAAGAAAGCCTATCAGCTTGCCGTTCAAACGCGCCGCGAAGTACTTCTTGTGTTCGGAATGGAGAAATGGATCCAGCGCCACCAGCCAGCCAAAGGTCGTCGCCGACGGTCGCGTATCGAGCCAATGCAGGCAGAGTTCAGCCGTCTCTTTCTTCAGCGTCGCGTCGACGTCCTCGGCGATTATTTCGACTTCAACGCCAGACCGACGGGCCTGGTTCACGCCAGCGCGCAGTTTCTTGGCGACGTCACCGCGTGGATTCCAGGTCTTAAGATCGAAGTAAGGCGAGGCGCCCACTTTGACCGCCGTGAAATCGCGTGGAGACAATTGTCGTGCGAACTGAGCAGTGGTCGGTACAAAGGCAACGACGCGACCTTTCTTTTTTGCAAACGCGGCGAAATGTCGCGCCAGGGCGGCGGCTTCATCAGGGGGCGCGAGCGGGTCGCCGGCGGCCAGCCATACTCTGCCGAATTCGCCATAAATGACCGCGCCGTCAATCTCCGGTGTGGACCACAGGAGCGCTCCGGGCGCGATGCTCACGAGAGAATGCGGATTGTAGCCGTAGATCGTCTGCAGGCGTAGCAACTCGCCGCTGGGATCGGAAGTATGTTGCCGCCGCCGCTCGGCGAGCGCGAAGTTGATACGCGCTTTCATATAACGCGCCGTGTAACCCGCGCCGCTACCCGCAGCCAACCACCATATCTGTCGAACTGGAATGAACATTGAGGGCGAGTTCCTTTTACGCCAATATGCTTGGTTTAGTCAACCCGTTTCGTTAGATAACAGCCAATGGCGTTGGGTTTCCAGGTCAGAGCGGACGGTTAAGGCTAAGATCGAGGAAACCCTTGACTGAAAGTGAAAAGGATTTGAATTAGAACAAAAACTTCAGCCGAATAGTGTACCTTGCGCGGTAGGTCTGCGAAAAGTCTTCTTCCTCGCATGGCGCTCGCTACCGACGCGATGCTCGTTAAATCCAAGCCGTCTGCAATAGACCTCGAAGAGCTTCTCTTGGGCGTCCCAGTATTGTCCCTTACCACGCATGCGTTCGCCAAAGACGCTGGAGTTCAGTTTGCCGCCGCGAGCATCCCGAATGCGATTCAGTATGCGGTCCGCCTTGGTCGGCAGCTTCTCACGCAACCGTTGTTCGAAGTACGGAGCGACGCTCCCAGGCAGGCGCAGCATATTTATGAAGGCCCGCGACGCACCGCAGTCCTTGGCCCGCTGAAGAAGGCCGGGGATGTCTGTAGTCAATCCTGGAATCGTCGGTGCGATGCCGATACCTACATCGATGCCTGAGGTAGCGAGCGTCTTCATTGCTTCGAAACGAGCGTTGGGCGAAGGCGCGAACGGCTCGACGGCGCGTGCGGTGTCGTAATCAGCAAATGGAATCGAAAAGAAAACGGTGACGCTGGCATCGGTAGCAAGTCTCTGGAGCACGTCGACGTCGCGGCGAATCAACGCTGACTTGGTAACGATGCCGACGGGATTGCGAAACTCGGCGCAAACTTCCAGACAACGGCGAGTCAGTTTGTAGTTAGATTCGAGCGGAAGGTAGGGATCTGACGTAAACGAAAACACTATCTCATCGCCCTTCCACGAGGGCCTCATCAATTCATGGCGCAAAAGCTCCGGCGCGCACATCTTCACGACAATCTTTCTTTCAAAGTCGGTGCCCGCGCCGTAGCCAAGATACTCGTGCGTCGGCCGGCTGAAACAATACGTGCAGCCGTGGATGCAGCCTCTATAGCAATTGATCGAGTAGTCGAATGCCACGTCAGGGCTGTCGTTCCGGCTGATGATCGAGCGCGTTTCCGTCTCTTCAAATACTTCGATCCTGGCGGCGGGCGGCTCGCCAATCCATTCGACAGAGTGCGTCAGCCAGGGATTTGGAGGATTTTCGATGTAGCGCATGCCTGCAATCCTGTATTACCGATGAAACAGATAGTAGCAAAAGGGGCGGACTTTTGCGAGTTGAATTTTCGGAGAAAGAGTTTAACCGCAGAGATCGCGGAGGGCGTTTCAGAACCGCGAGCGGTAGCGACCGGCCTGGGTACGCAGTCGTCCCGACTGCCCTCTAAGTTTAGCATGACCCCACACAAGCAGTCGGGAAGACTGCGTACCCAGACAACGCTCGCGGTTCTGAAACTACGGTCGCGGCGGTTTATTTCTGAGTATTATTGTTGCGGTCGGACGGTCACGAAGCTCGTTTCGCCACGGCGATTGATCAGCAGGAGCGCCGGCTTGTTTCCACTTTTGTCGATGGCGCCGCGCAAGTCGGTGGACGAGCGAACCGGTTGCCGGTTCACTTCCTGAATTACGTCGGCCCGCTGAATGCCGGCGGCCGCAGCCGGTCCTGCCGGATCGACTGAATCTACGACGACGCCCTGAATGCCCGGACGCAGATTGAGTTCCGAGGCGATCTCCGGCGTCAAAGGCTCAACGGTAACGCCCAGCTTCCCTGCTCCGCCGGCGTTAGGACCGGCCTCGCTTTGCTCTCCCGTTTTCGTATTTTCCGCGGTGAACTCGCCGAGCGATAATTTGATCTTCTGCTCGCGATTGTCGCGCAGGATCGTGAGCGTGACTTCGGTACCGGGCGCCATGCTCGCCACGTGATTGCGAAATGCATTGACGTCGTTCGTCGGCGAGCCGTCGATCGCGGTAATCACATCGCCCTGATGAATGCCCGCCCGCTCGGCAGCGCTGCCGGATTGCACGGACTCGACGATCACGCCTTTCGTTTCAGACATTCCCAGGCTTGTAGCCATATCCGAAGTTACCCGTCCAATTTTTACCCCGAGTTGGCCGCGGCGAACCTTGCCGCCCTTCAGCAATTGATCCATAACCGAGCGGGCCATGTTGGAAGGAATTGCGAAGCCGATTCCGATATTGGCGCCGCCGGCGCCCGGCAGAATTTGCGAATTGATCCCGATCAGTTCACCCACGGTATTCACGAGCGCGCCGCCCGAGTTGCCCTGATTGATAGGCGCGTCGGTTTGCAGAAAGTCTTCAAAGTTGCCACTCCCTATGCCGGCTCCGGAGCGGCCTTTCGCGCTGATGATGCCCATCGTCACGGTCTGGCCCACGCCGAAGGGATTACCAACAGCTAAAGCGACATCGCCAACTCTAACCTTGTCCGAATCGCCAGGCGTCAAGTAGGACAACCCCGTTCCAGAGATTTTCAATACGGCCAAGTCGCTGAGCGGATCGGATCCCACCAGCTTCGCATCCAGGGTGCGGCCGTCATTCATGTCGACTTTGATATCCTGCGCACCATCGATTACGTGATGATTCGTGAGAATATATCCGTCCGCGCTGACGATTACGCCCGAACCCAGAGCGCGCTCCAGCGTTTCCTGCGGTTGCTGTTGTGGCGGGCGATTGCCGAATAGACCGCGGAAGAGCGGATCGTCGGAGAACGGAGATTGTTGGGGCATGCGCACGCGCTTGTCGGCGCGAATCGTGATCACGGCGGGCGCTACCTTGCTGACCACGTCAGCATAAGAGTTTTGTGGCGGCGTATCCGCGACCGGCGCAAAGGTCGTCGCAGTCGGCGTGGCGCCGCGGCTTTTGCATGCGGCCGAACCAAGGATAAGCGCCAGAAATACCATCAGGTTCATGGCCACGATTCCGGCATTCAAAACGTTAATTCTGTCTGATAGAGTTTTGAAATTCATCACACTTCTCCCGAAATATAAGTTATGAATTTTGAGGGCAAATCTTCGATGCAATTCTACCAGATTGTGTTTGGTAGCAGGCAAGTTGGCGCGGGAAAAGCTTAAAGAGTCAACCACAGAGGACACGAAGGTTGTCGCAGAGGAACGCAGCGCGGCGGAGCCGCAACCACGCGTTAGCTCCGTAGGAGCAGAATGTTTATAGCTACAGCGATCACAAACCCATCCAAGCTCCGTAGGAGCGAAACGAAAAGCGCGATATACATTGCGCTCCTACGGAGCTGTAAACCTAAGCGAGACGCGTATCTATAAACATTTCATCCCTACGGGATTTAGGTGTCCAAGAAACTTGTTCAAAAAAACAAGAAGTTCGGCCTTTGCTGCGCAAAGATGGGCGCCGTTTTCTTTGAGTCCTCTGCGCAAACCTCTGCCACCTCTGCGGTAAAGTTCGTCCGGTCTAATCAATTCAGATCATCTATTTGCAACCCAACCGGAGTGGCGCCCGCGCCTTTGATGCCGTCGAGTACGCGAACGACATCGGCATAGGGAATCGAGCGTGGCGCTTTGATGAAGACGGTCTTTTCGATGCGGAAATCGTCTGGTAGATCCGTCCGGTCGCGAAAATCAAACCTATAGTCATGATTCTGTTTTCGTTTCTCAAAGAGGTCGAACAACATTGCGCTGAGTCGACTGGTGTCGCTAACTGTCCCAATCTGATCGATGCCGTTCAGCATTAGGGTTCGATCAGCCTTGATGGTTACAACTAGCGTGTTTGGATCTGGACGCACCTCTTTGGGATAAGGATCGGGCTCTGAAGGAATCTTCGTCAGGAACCGCGCCGGTTTCAAAGGCGCCGCGACCATGAAAATAATTAGCAGAACAAGTAGCACGTCGATGAGAGGTGTTACGTTGATATGCGGCTTTGCGAGCGTGGTGGGTAGAGACAGATCCGGCGTCGCTTGGTAATCGGAAGTCATGACGGTCGTCCTCCTCGATAGCGAGTTAGACAAATGCTGAACCCGAAATGTTCCAGGCACGAAAGAAACAATCGTTTAGAAGGCGGACTTGTCGCACGAAAGGCGACAAGTCCCGCCTCTCTCAGACACCCTCAAAAAGCAACGGAAAGAATTGTCCATCCATCTTTTGTCCAGCGGAAATCGTCGGGACTCCCTTCAGTGGCGGATCGTTCGACGCTGAGAGTACGCCGTCGCGAAGGACGTTGATTACCGTGCCGCGTCGTGGACGGTCGCTTTTATTCTCAAACGAACCATGAACCATCAAAGGATGATGAAACGAGCACTCACCCTTCTTTAGTTCAATCGCCACTGGCTTGAACTGCGCCTTCTGGTCCTCTGTCAAGACACTTTGGATTGCATCCATGTCATTTGCCAATCCAGTAATCGGCAGAAGGTTCCAGCGATGGCTGCCCGCCACGTAATGTACACAACCGTTCTCGCGCGTTGAATCGTCCAAGCCAATCCAACAAGAGAGATGCGCGATCGGCTGGGTGCGCGTCCAATAGGAATAATCTTGATGCCACGCGACCACTCCGCCATGATGCGCGGGCTTGCAGAACAATTGATCGTGCCAGAAACGCACCGCACCTCCGAGCAACTGCGACGCCGGCAGCAAAAACGCCGGATTCCAAAGCAGGTCATGAAACCCAGGCGCGATCCGCCACGCACCCAATGCATGAAAGAGCACCGTTTCCGGACCGGTAGCTTCGTTGGAATGAAATTCGTAGAAAAGATGGTGGCCGGGATGATTTGGATCGATCAGTTGTGCAAGTTCGGCCCGCAGTTCCTCAATCTGATCGTCATTCAGCGCGTGAATGCCGGCGAGGTATCCATTGCCGTGAAAGAATTGGATTTGCTCGTCCGTTAGCCGATACTGTTTCCAATCCGCGTGAGTCTCTGGGGCGTCGAAAAGATCGCCGATGGGTGTGTGAATACTAGAAAGGTCATTGATCATGGGGGTTTAGTCAAAACCGCAGAGGGGACAGAGGTTTTCGCAGAGTCTTTACACTCCTAAGCAGAACCCTCAGCGCCCTCTGCGAAAACCTCTGCGACCTCTGCGGTTAACTCTCCACAAATTCCGTCATTTGATCGCCGCAATTCCATCAATCGCCACATGCGCGACCGTCGGAATAATTTCCCGTTCGTTCGCATGATCGACAGTGAAAGTCACCAGCACGAACTTTGCTCCATTTGGCAATTCGATGTAGGCCGCATCGTGCCGGGTGGTACTGGTCCAGCCCGCTTTCGACCAAAGTTTTACGCCTGACATTCCCTGCAAAGCTATGCCCGTGAAACCGTGCCCTTGATCGTCGTTGTCTGTCGAGGCGCCTGAAAAATCACGCTTCAACAATTCCATCATCTGGGTGCTGCGCGTCGCATTTACAGCCCGGCCGGTTACTATCTCGGAAAGCAGACGCGCCGTGGCGTCCGTCGTCAGCTTATTTCGGTTTTCGCCGCCAGGCCCGCGAGAGACCTTCTCGCGACCATAAGCGTCTTCGCAAAACGTTTTTTGATTGACGTTGATATTAGTGAAGCCAAGCGAAGAAAAATATCGATTGACCGCATTACGTTTGTCCTGCCACTGCGCCATCTCTTTCGCCGACAACTCGTAGCCCCCCGTCGTGTGTGTAAGTACGTCAACAAGGTACTGCGTAGCTTCGTTTGATGAAACGACAATCATGTCTCGCACCGCGCGCTTCAACTCGTCAGCCTCCTGAATCTTTTTGTCTTCCAGCCAACGATGAACCGCAACCAGATAGAAGAGTTTCACCACACTGGCCGGATAGATTCTTTCGTTCCCGCGAAAGCTCGCCGTAACGGGATGCTGCGGATCTCGTAAATCTATGAGCGTGATCGCAAGTTGATTTTCAGTCAGTTTCTTATCGGCGAATTTGGCGAGCGCGGTGTGCGCCGCTTCGTTGACTAGTTGCTGCAAACTCGATGCTCGTGGCGTGCTGACCTGTGGTTTCGGGATGACCAGATAACCGGACTGGGCTTCCAAGGAATGACAAAGCAGCAGAATTGACAGTATGAGAACAGTCTTAACATTCTTCATAACGGCTCCTTCTTCGTCCGCGAAACCTAACCCACCGATGAATCGGTCGGCTATTTTCGTTCGTCCGCTGCGCGGACTCGATCTCGCTTTGACCAAATGAGATAAATCGGCAAGCCGATCAGGATCAATCCCAATCCGATCGCCGACTGCTTTGGCGTATTCCAAATCGTGGTCAGGATCAGCCAAGCAGTTACAACCAGGAAAACGATGGGCACGACCGGATATCCCCACGTGCGATAGGGCCGCGGCGTATCGGGCATGCGGCGACGGAAGATAAATACGGAGGCGGCAACGAACGCATAAAACAGCGTGAGTGCGAAAATTGCGGAATCCGTTAACGTGTCGTACGAACCCGACAGTGCGAGCACGCCTGACCAGATTCCCAGGACGACAAGAGAGCGAATCGGGACCCGCGTACGCGGCGAGACCTTCGCAAGCCCTTCGAAGAACAAACCGTCGCGCGCCATCGCGTAAGGCACGCGCGCGGTCGCGAGAATCGACGCGTGCAGCGCACCGAATGAAGACGTCATCATCGCCGCGAAAATCAGGGTGACCCCGATTGCGCCTAGTAAACGTCTTACAACTTCTGCCGCCGTTGATGACGACGCCGCGACATTAGCGATCTGGGTCGGCGTGAGCACATGGTAATAGCTGACATTCACCAGCAGATACAATCCAATCACGAGAAACATGCTGATGATCAGACCCAAAGGGAGATTGCGTTCCGGCTGCTTTACTTCGCCAGCCAGAAACGTAATGTTGTTCCAACCGTCATAGGCCCACAGCGCTCCCAACATCGCAGCCGCAAAACCGGCCGTACCGCCCGCCGTGATGCTAACGCCTTCGCAAGCACCGCCTACGTTGGCTTGTGATAAGTGCGACCAATCGCCATTGCTGTAAAAGAAGGCCCCGAGTCCAACGCCTATCAGAAGCAAAACTTTAATCGAGGTGAGCACGGTCGCGACATTGCCACTAAAGCTGACGGCTGCGCAGTTAATCAGCACGGTCACCGCGATCGCGCCCAGAGCAATCAGTTGCAGCCGGCCAAAAGGAACGCCATAACCGCCGGGGAGATGAAGAGAGAAGTAGACGTGCTTGAGCGATCCACCTAGAAGATCATTGAGAAAGATTGCAAAACCGACGGCCAGCGCGGCCGCGGAGGCGCTGCGAGCAATTGCAAACTGCGTCCAACCGTAAATGAATCCCCACGGTCGGCCGTAAGCGTCGCGCATCACAACGTACTCGCCAGCCGCGCGCGGAAACATCGCGAGAAGCTCCGCATAAGTCAGGGCGCCGGCAAGCGAAAGCAGCCCAGCCACCAACCACACAGTCAGCGCGACGCCCGGCGTACCAACGTTGCACGTCATCACCCGCGCTTTCAAAAACACGCCGGTGCCGATGATATTAGCGACGTTGACCGCGATGGCGGCGGTCAGCCCGAGGCCGCGAATCAGTTGACCGTTGGAAACTTTGGAGTTTTGGGTTTGGAGGTTCGAGCTCATTTCCGGCTATTTTGAACCGTCAGGTTTTCTTTGGCGCCGCACCCTTTTCTCTGATTTCCGCCAGTTCTTTTAAGAATTCCTCGCGCTCTCGCGCGGCCTGATCTGCGCGTTTGGTCTTTACATTAACATGGCGTTCGCCTTTGAACTCCGAATCTTGAAGAGACTGCGCCCACGCCTTTAACTGTCTGGAGCAACTCTCCGCTTTTCGCTTAAGGGCTTTGATCTCATTAACAAACGATCGAAACGCGGGGATTCGTTCGAGCAGGCAGAGCATTGATCGGACTTCGCCTGCCGAGCCGCGGGAAATGTACAGGAACGCGAGCAGTTCGCTGTTAGTACCGCGTTCGAAGCCTTCGGCAATGTTGTTGGAAACTGAGACTGCGGCGCGTTCGATCTGATCTCTGAGACTGCGGCGGCGTCTGAATTGAAGGCCCTCAGTAAGAGTGTAGACCTGCACCGCCAACTCAATTGCTTCGTTCCACACTGGAAGATCTTCGAATCGTTTGTAACGCATGGGGTAAGCTCCTTCGAGAAAAGTTGAACAAGCCGGGTGACGAAATATAGATTCCAGATTCCAGATTCCAGATTCCAGAGTGACTCTAGAATCTGGAGTCTTGAATTTGGAATTTGGAATTCTGATTTTCCTTTCTCTCAATCGCGCGCTCTCTCTCCAGAGGTGCTCATCACCACACATCATTACTCACAAGATCTTCGTAAGTATCGCGCTTCCTGATTAGCTCAGCCTTCCCACCTTCTCGGATCATGACTGCCGCCGGAAGCGGCCGGCCATTATAAGGAAACATCTGGGCCAATGAGTACGCACCCGCATTCAGCAAGGCCAGCACTTCACCGGGTTTCACCTCGCGTGGCAGCAAACGATAATCAGGCAAGCGTCCATGTCTTTCGATATCGAAATAGACATCCCCGGAATCGCACAATGGACCAGCGACTTTGTATT
>WNFT01005080.1_pt1 | contig 11494 bp, 7 predicted proteins | sample 5400191 | NCBI WGS metagenome assembly WNFT01 (sample SAMN13153359, study PRJNA577476) | soil metagenome | isolation source: 80 cm saprolite under Madrone tree | place: USA:California | collected 2016-06-14
CTCGTTTTCATTACTCCAACCCCAGCCGGATCGGTTTCTGAGCTGAAGCCCCTCGGAAAATCAACGCGACGCCCGCCCGGCGTTCTTTGCCGGGCGCTCCTTTTTGACGTCCCAACCGGGATACATTCCACTGTGCCTACGCAAATCCGTATCCCTATCCTTACTTTCCGTTTACACGCCCTGGATGGAGCGAACCCTGAAATCGCGATTGCACTCCGATCGTGGAAATTGCAACGCACACGTTCGGGCCTCTTCCATCAATCATCTCGATATCCAAGCTTCCGATAACCTGCAACGACAGATGTTTCGTGACGTATGGCATGCAGCAGGCGTGCTCCAGAATTCACTTCTCCCAGTTAATCGAGGCGTTTTCAGCGGAGCGGTTTCCAGAGCTCAGGGACAGACTTGAACGCGAGTTTTACGCCTATGAACGATTTACGAATCGACAGTGGGAAATTGAAACCAACGCAAGGCTTTACGGACCGAGGTAGAGCAACTTATTTGGGATCAGACATTTCACCGGCGAGGAACGGGATGCCGAGACAAGGTTGGATTATTTCGGAGCGCGGTACTTCTCTGCGGCACAGGGACGATTCGCGACGGCTGATCCCCGCTGATTAAGTTTGCAAAAGCCTCGCAAAAGACGCTCGGCCGCAGAGTTCCCACAGGCTCGGCGGCAATGAAAATTACGAAGAAGAATTCAGGAGAAAATACGGACAGCGGTCCACCTTAAGTGGGCCCGATTTTTTGTCCAACAATTGGGTCCACCCATAGAGAGGCGTTTTCCAGACCCGAAATTTCCGTCTTAAATCTACTGCGCGTCCGGGCCGGGAGCTTAGCCGCCTTACTGTCCGGTGCCCGAAAGGCTGACGACCTGAGGACTCTTCGCCGCATCGTCGGTGAAGGTTAGCGTTCCGGTGATCGACCCGGTCGTGGTCGGAGAGAATGTCACTCCGACCGTGCAGCTCGCCCCGGCAGCGACGCTGGCGCCGCACGTGTTGCTCGCCACCGCGAACGGCCCGCTCGCTGTGATACTGGAAAAGTTTAACGCGACGTTTTGCTGATTCGTGAAAGTCACCGTCCTGGCGGTGCTCGTATTACCCAGCGCAACCGTATTAAAGCTCAAACTGCTTGTGGAGAGTGTGACGGGCGCGCTGCCGGTTCCGGTGAGGCTCACTGTCTGCGGACTGGTTATCGCAGTGTCAGTAAATGTCAGGACGCCCGCGGCCGAACCGAGAGCCGTCGGGGTGAACGTCACACCAACCGTGCAGCTCGCCCCGGCAGCGACGCTGGCGCCGCACGTATTGCTCGCCACCGCGAACGGCCCGCTCGCCGTGATACTGGTAAAGCTGAGCGCCACATTCAGGCGATTCGTCACCGTAACCGTCCTGGCGGAGCTCGTACTGCCCACCGCCAATGTTCCGAAACTCAACCTGGTCGACGAGAGGCTGACGGGCGCGCTACCGCTTCCGATAAGGCTGACGGTTTGGGTCCCGGCATTATCCGTGATCGTGACGGTTCCGGAAGCCGAACCAACCACGGTCGGCGCGAACGTTACCTGGATAGTGCACGACGCGGCGGGCGCGATGCTCCCGGTGCAATTATTTGTCTGGCTAAACGGCGCCGTGACCGTAATGCTCGCACCTTGCAACGGTCCCGTTCCTGTGCTTTGCAGCGTGATGTTCCTCGCCGTACTGGTCGTGCCTGCGACTTGCGATGAGAAGGACAAAGTCGTTGGAGTCACCGCGGCGGCCGGTGTGGTTCCCGTGCCATTGAGCGTGACAACTTGCGCTGAACCCAGGTTTCCGGAATCATCGCTCACATTCAGCGCTCCGGTCACCGAACCAACGGACGGCGGCGTGAACGTGACGGACACCGTGCAGTTTGATCCCGCTGGCAGGACCGCCGGGCAATTGTTCGTTTCCGAGAATCCCCCGCTCGCGGAAAGATTCAATCCGTTCAGCGGGCTGCCCCCGAAGTTCGTGATGGTCATGGTCTGGGTGGCGCTCGTGGTCCCTATATTCTGCGAGAAAGTCAACGTCGGAGGCGAAAAGCTGATCGCCGAAGGACGTGGAGTCGGCAGCGGAACGGGAGTCGCTCCGAAGACGTAGTAGGGACCATAATACTGAGTCAACTGGCTGGACGAGGTAAGAACCCCCGCCATGTTGTCTACAATTTGTGCACCGCCTCCTCCCACAAGGACCATTCCACTCGAATCGACGGCAATGCTGTGCGGCGTCGCACCGGAACCCAGGCCTATGGACGTCCAATTGGCTCCCGTCATATCGTCCACGCGAACCACCGAGGACGCATCGGCGACGTAAATCCTGCCGGCCGCGTCCACGGCAACCCCAATGGGAGATCCGAAGGAATAAATGTAGATGTATATGACCGGGGACTGCGTCAACGTGGTCCAATTCGTGCCGTTCATATCGTCCATGCGAACGATCCGTTTGTTCCCCGTGTCCGCGACGTAGATCCGTCCGCTCGCGTCGAACGCGACGGGCGCGACGTATTGCGCGAATTCACCAACGCCGGATCCGATACCGCTAAAAGTCGTCCAGTTGGTGCCGTTCAGGTCGTCCATTCGGACCAGCCGGTTATTGCCCGTGTCCATCACGTATATTCTGCCGGCAGCATCGATGCTGATGCCCCCAGGATTGGTGAATTGCCCGATATCCGAACCGTAAGTGCCGAAACTGGTCCAGTTGGTTCCGTTCATATCGTCGATGCGGACGATGCGGGCATTGTACGTATCGGCAACGTAGATTCTGCCGGCGGAATCCAACGCGATGCCGTAGGCGCCGTAAAACTGCCCGACATCGCCGCCCTGTGTTCCATACGAGATCAGATTGGTGCCGTTCAGGTCATCGGAGCGGAGAATCTGGCCGGTGTTCGAGAAGTAGAAGGGCGTGTACGAGGAATTATAGCCGGTCGAACCGGTGATAACGATACCGTCTGTTTGATAGACCTGGTGAGTGGAACCGTTGATCGCCTGCGTCGCTCCGTTCACCGTCAAGGTGCCGCTGAAGGTGCCGGTGAAAGTAAAGCTGCAGGTCACATGGCCGCCTTTGCCGCCGCCCGAGCAACTTTCCACAGTCGAACTGTTCGAGAAGGTGGCGTTGATCGCAGTGCTCCCGTCGGTGGATAGGAACGTCAGGTTTCCACCGGCAATCGTCAACGTGCCCGGCGGGTTTGCTACGCTGCTCCCTCCCGACAACGTCCCGCCCGAGTTGGTGAAACCACCCTGATCCGCATACGCGAGCGCGAACGGAATGAAAATGGCCAAACATGCGAAGGCAAAGGTCTTTTTCATGGAGTTACCTGATTTCTTTGTAAGGCAGCCCAGACGACGATCCTCCTTGGTCCTTCAACCAGGGCAGCCTCCACGAGATGTTGTTCAACAAACTCGGATCGACCCAATTGGGTCTTCCTCAAAACAGTGACTTCAAAATATTAGCTAGCGTGATTGCTATGTCAATTGGCATTCCGCTATGCCTTCGAATTTTACATCTGCGACAGATCGGCAAAAGCAAGCAGCATGAAGTCAGACTGGCACTGCCGCGGAAGTTGGCGTCAAATCCGGATATCGACCGCGCAGCGTTGGGAGCGCGAAGTGGCACGCGTCAAGATACAGCTTGGTTTAAGAACAGCTGCCCCTCGTTTGCTTGAAGTGTAGCTGCCAGCGCTCCATGCCGTTAATGTGAATGATGCCGACGAGTGCGAGAAACTAGCCGAGCGGGAGCCCGGCCTTTATCCGCACGTTCGCGTTGCAAAAACGTCGTCAGCAGCGGCAATCCAATCCGACCTGACCTCGAAAGCGGGTCGGCGAGACAATAGCCGATCTGGACCGCGAACTCCAGGTCATACATAGTCGAGATTTAACCTCACATCGCGTGAATGAGACTCATAGTCCGAAACCGCGCGGGCATAGCCGGATTACTCCTGCCTAGTCGTTAGCGTTCATCGGAAGTGCCGAGGCGAGGCACGCATGCGAGAGCCGAAATGTCGGTTGCCGAGGCAGTTTCGACCGCTGTTCATTCCAAGAGCAGCAAATCCAACGAACGATCTTTGGTTGGTGTCTTGTCGTGCTCACGATCGACCTCGTCCTGCGGTTCGTATTTCGGGTTCACCTTGAGGAAATCGGCCGATTAGTCGTCAAATGGGCCCTCGGGTAATACCTCCCCTGCTACATCTTTTATCCTGGCGTCCAGTCGAAGTTAGAAGAGGCTGGTCTGGTTGGGGTTGGACTGCTTTTTGTCGTCTTCGAAGCGGAACGAGGCGGCTTTCAAGTACTCCTCAACCGCTTCGGTCGCGATCCAATGCCGTTGCAACTGTTCCGCAACTGCTCCCGTCGTGTTCGACCCGGCAAACGGATCAAGGACGAGGTCGTGTTCGTCCGTGAGCATCTTGATGAAGAACTTGGGCAGCGTCGCGGGAAACCGTGCGGGATGAATTTTGATTCCCTGTTCCTTACACCGCAACGTGTAGTTATCGTTCGCGGCATTATTGCCCATCTTCAGCATGCTCTCCGGGAGTTCCTCGTCGAACTCCGCCTCCGTCACATTCCCGGGAATTGCACCGCCAGGATTCATTTTGTCGAAGGTATCGCGGATCACATATCCGCCAGGCCGTACTGTTTCTTTCACACCCCTGCGGTTGAGCCGGATCATGTCCTCGCTGTATTCCTTGAGCACCTTAAGATTCGACGCCTTCGGCCACGGCGTCTTGGAGAACCACCAGACGTACTCGACGGAATCCTTGATCCGAATCCGTCTTACTGTTACCCACTCGGCCGGCATGGGCATTTTTGCGGGGTTGTACCAGAAGCATTCCTGCGCCAAATGAAACCCGATCTCCTCGACGAGAGCAACCAGCAGCTTGAAGTGATAAATCGACCGTGTTGGGGTTCCCTGGTTGTAGCTGCCGCCGATATTGAGGACAAAGCTCCCGTCATCCTTTAGAATGCGGTGGATCTCGCGAGCGAACGACAGGAACCACGTGATGTATTCTGTCTTGTCCTTGTTGCCATACTCTTTCTTGAAATGGAGGGCGTACGGCGGCGAGGTAACAACGAGGTTCACGGAGCCTTCGGGCAAGGATTGGAGCAATGCGAGGGAGTCACCCAGGTACGCGGCCCCATAGTCCGTCGCAAAGTACGGCGTGGCAGGAAGCAAGCACGATGGGTGAGTGAGTTGTTTTTGCGTCTCGGTGCTCATGCGTTTCCGGGGTCTATTGTCGCGTTCCTTGAGGCGAATTGCCATAGACATTCTCGTGACGAAGGGTAGCAAGAATCAGTTGACATCGTCAACCCATTTACGACCGAAGGTTGATGAGTGGATTTCGCAGGCGGAAGCCGCGAGAATTCGCGAGGTCTCACGACAGGCAATATCCCGACTTATAAAAAAAGGACGATTCCAAACGCTGGAAATAGGCGGAAAGGTGCTCGTGAAGCGCAGCGAGGTACAGGCGTTCGCGCCGGAGCAGCCAGGACGACCGCGCAAGTGAGCAAGGTCGACCAAATCAAAGTCCTACTGGAAGAATGCTCGCCGGATGAGCAGAAGGCTTTCCTCAACTACCTCAAAGCACGGTTCCCCCATCCTCTCGAAAAGGAATGGGGTGTCAGCTCCGACATCATCCTCAGTGCAATTGCCCGCTCTCCCGATCTTACGAGGAGAGGAGTTCGTGGCATCATCGCCGAAGCGATCTTCGCTGAGAGGATTGTTGCTCCTTTAGTTACGGTTGGATGGGGAGTCGTCCATTTTGTCGGCGACCAGCCATATGATTTTCTCATCAGCAATGGCGGTGTCAACATTCGCATCCAAGTGAAATTGCAGCGACTCGAAAAGGGTATCCCGAAGATTGCATCCAAAAGGCGTTATCCTGGCGAGAAGGATTTCTATATCGTGGAAGTTCAAAAAACCCGCACCGGAAAAGATGCGACTACCCAGGAAGACACGCGACCGTACCGTTTCGGTGAGTTCGACATTCTTGCGGTCAGTATGCATCCCTCAACAAAGGACTGGAGCAAGTTTCTCTTCACGGTTGGCGATTGGCTGCTTCCGCGAGTTGAGAACGACGCGCTCATTGAAATCATGCAGCCAGTTCCCCAGGAGCCCAACGATGTCTGGACGGATAGCCTTCACGTCGCGATTGAGTGGCTCACAGCAAAAGATAAGAAACGCATCTTCGACGTCAATCCCGCGCTCTTTCGCCCTCGAAAGAGAAAACCAAAGTAGCTGTAGTCCAGTAGTCAAGTAAGGGCTTCGACTTGGATGCTGCCTTGGGGATTGATGTACCCCATGTTCTCTCGCTCGTCACGAACGACCTCCATGAGGACCTAATCAAACGGCAACTCCGCACCAGCGTTACAACGCCGCGTGTCGCTGCCGCCACCCGCAACTTTTACGTAAGACGCATTTAGTCGACATTGAGGCCATCGATCCCGCGCCCGTGCAGATCGCACACTCCTTATTTCGACCATTCGCAAATTTCGGCCTCTACACGGAATCGGATTAGCAACGATATGTCGCGCAGCATTTAGGAATCCGGCGGCGACGGATGCTCTATCCTTCGGCGTTATTGGGGAGCGATGCACCGATCATGCCGTGTTCGGAGTGAACCGTTTCTCGTCCTTGCAACCGTCAACCTGCGAATCGATAATACGTGACATGCTTTCCAAAATTGCGATTCGCGGATTAACCGCCTGTATCCTGCTCCTCACGCTCGCCGCAACGAATGCGCCAGCACATCACAGCTTCGCGCCACACTTTGACGCCAGCTTGACCGGAACGATACGGAGGTAAAGATGGCCACAAAAAAACACAAGGTCCTCAACTGGATCGTTGTCGTCCTCTTCTGTGTCGCGGCGACTGCTGCTACACAGAAGACCGCCGTCGCCGAGACCTACGCCGTGCGCGTGGTGCGCGACGTGCCGTATCTTCAAGGCGCGCGCTACACCAACGACAAGGACAAGCTCGATATCTACATGCCTGAAGAGCGTCGCAATGCCCCGGTGATTGTCTCGTACTACGGCAATCAACTAATGGGCGGGGACAAAAGCGAGGACGCCTACATCGGACGACGATTTGCGGCCGCCGGGTTTGTGACGGTGGTCGTCAACTATCGTCTCTCGCCGGCTGTGTCACACCCCGCGCACATTCAAGACGCGGCGGCTTCGTTTGCCTGGGTGAAGCGTCATATCGCCGAGTACGGCGGCAATGCCGACCAGGTCTTCATCATCGGATACTCGGCAGGGGCTTACCTCGCCGCCCTGCTGTCAACGGACGAGCGTTATCTCGCGGCACACAACCTGTCGCCACGCGACATCCGCGGTACGGTTCCGGTCAGCGCGTTCTACTGGGTCGAGCGCCGGGGCGTCGCGCCAGATCGCGACAAGAGCGTGTGGGGCGACGATCGCAACCTCTGGGTCGACGCGTCGCCCGCGCATCATCTGCAGGCCGGAGCGCCACCACCCATGCTCATCCTCTACGCCGACCGCGATGAGGACTGGCGTCGGGAACAGAACGTTGAGTTCGCCGCGGCGATGAAGGCGGCCGGCCACAAGGGTACTGAGATCGCAATCATCGCCAATCGCAACCACTCGACAATCTGGACGCGTGTCGGCGAGGAGGGTGATGAAGCTGCGGAGCGCATCATCCGATTCGTATCCCGCTAAGAATGGCCACAAAAAAGGCACAAAATCGACGAAGGGAATCGACAAACAGTAGCGAAGAAATGATTGGACCTACCTGGGTACCGTTTTCGCGAACAATTCCACGGTAGAGAAGTTGGCGGATCCTGCGATGCCATGGCCGCCGCCGGGCGCGAGCGAAGCGAGCCCGACTTCGTCAACCCTGGCCAGGTCGGGATTCTTCACTTCGAGCATGACGACGACCTTCTGTTGGTCGAGCGTGTACCACTTCATTCCGGAGAAGGCGATTTCCGCCTGCACGAACTCGCCATCGGTGGAAATACCCCGGCTACCAACGGCAAGCATGCCGTCCGCCAGCTTCACGACGGGATAAAGCGTGTGGATGGCGTTGGTGCGCACGATCCAGCGCAGCCGCGCAAGGCCAGTCAGGTCGAGATAGTTGCGTTTGTCGCGAAGCGTCAGGGCCACCGGTGACGATGCAAGCCCAGTCCACAGATCAATGCGGCCTTCGTGTTCGGCCGCACGGACCGGCGCTGATCCCGCGCCATACAGCTTAACTTCCAGCCGCTCGTTGGTGACGACCTCCGGCGTGAAGCGCATGTTTTCGTCGGTTGCGGGGCCCGCGTGTTTCGGCAGCCGCCAGTCCTCCCTGGCTCTGCCGCACTTCGCGAATACGTTGCCGCAATTCCCACAGCATCGATTCGCGCCGGATCTCTTCCATCTTGTTGTTGAAGACGATGCGCTCCATGTGGCCCGTGCACGGAATTTCACCTGTGCGCATCGAGCCGACAAACACATTGCCTTTCCACTTCGGAAACTACAGTGACGACGGCGGTCACCGGCCACCGCTAAAGCGACCGAAGAAAATTAATGATGTCTTGCTGTTGTGCTGCTTTAAGACGATTGAAGCGCTCGATCACCTGATTCGCTTCACTCCTGCGACTTCTGTGATCTTCGATGGCGTCAACAAGATTCGTTGTTCGTCCGTCATGTAAGAAGAAGACACGCTGCCCGACTCCCCACAATGGCGCCGTCCTGAACTCGTTGGGACCAGCGCCGCCCTGGTTGATGCCGTCCGACAGACCGTCACCCATGTTGTGGACGAGAAGGTCAGAATAGAGGTTGGCAGTCTTGCCGCTCAGCGCCGCACTCGGTGTTGTCGACGAGCCACTCTTAATCCTACTGCCTGTGGTGAGCGATGGCGTGTGACACCCGGCACAACCCGTGGCCGCAAACAGATCCCGGCCCGCTTGTGTGGACGGAGTGTCGGGCGCGGGCATGGGCGGAGCGAGCAGACGCATGAAGTTGGCGAACGCTTCGACGTCGGAGAGGTTGACGGTGTCTGCGTGCTCCGAAAATTTCACCGTGTCCTCGGGAAGAGCATTGACGACACAGCCCGATGTCTCGTCCCGCTCATGCGGGAATAGCTGGTTCGTCACACCCATTTCGACGTTGTACGCCTCACCAGAAAAAGTCAGAAGGTGGTTTTGGGCCTTCCAACCGAATCGCGTGATCGTCCCATCATTACCGCTGAGGTTCGCTGTGCCGCTGATGATTGCGTTCGGATGACCCTGGATCCCAAGTTGTCTATTCTGAGGCGCGCCGGCGCTCATTCTTGAGAGAATCTCGGCGTCCGGAATCGCCTCGATCAGCCCAGCTCCGAAGATGGGAGTCGGTATCCTGAAAATGATGTTGGAGTTGCCGCCCTGGCCTGTCTGCGGGTTTCCAGCTGGCAGAAAGTTAGGTTGCGAAATAGCGCACCCCGTGGCATCACTACGCCCCGTAATTGTGAAAATGGCATGAACGCCCCCGTCCAGAGTTCCTTCGGGATTCAACTTAAACCGTGCCTCACGGATCGGTCCATTTTGTGTAATGAACCATGGCGCCGTGTTTTTTGCGCTGTCAACGGTGGCAATGGCGATGAGAGGATTTGCCGCTGGGCTCGATCCACCCACACCCGGTTGAGAGTGGCAGGATGAACACTGGTTGGAGTTGAAGCGCGGCCCGAGCCCGTCAGGCACTGAGTCAACCTCGACGAACTTCCCCAGACCATCCTGGAAAAACGCCGCTTCGTCCGGGGCAAGACCCGGCAGGGGACCTCCGCCAGACGGTCCACCGCGCACTCCTGGGTCACGAACATCCGCAGCCGGCTGTGAATTCTGGCAGGCGCACATTGTGACAGCCGCGAGAACGGCCAAAATCACAACGGGGACTTTCCCGCGTAAAGCCGCTGCTAATCCATCAAAAAAGTGTCTTGAAAGTGTTGCTCGGAAGAACCGTCGCTGTGCCATGTCGGCTCCTTCAGGTTGTTCTGTGGTAAAGCCCGCAGAAGCGTGGTGGTCCTAAGCTACGAACCGCGGAAAGAAAATGCAAACGTCTTGGCGAGTCGGGCGAGTCGCAGCGTAAGGGCCTGAGGTCGACTACACCAGCTTGCGCATCTCGTCCAGCCAGGTCAGCCAGCGGTCCAGAGACTGTCCTCCGCTCGTGAATGTTGGGTCAAAGAAGACTTCGTTGGCTCCGATCTTGCGGCAGCCGGCAATGTCTTCCTTGATCTGTTCCAGAGTGCCGCTGAAGATCATCCGGTTGTTTTCCACCGGTTTGTCCCTAATTTCCAGGTTCGCGCGGACGATGAGTTCGAGCGACGACGGATCACGCCCAGCTTCTTTGGCCATCTGCTTGATGCCGGCAAACATCTGGGCCATTCCCTCTACCGGAATTGCCGTCGGATTCCAGCCATTTGCCAGTGCTGCCACGCGTTTCAAAGCTGGAGGAGCGAACGCCGCGAGGTAAATGGGAGGATGCGGCTTTTGCACCGGCTTGGGGTCGATATAGGACTTTGGCAGCTTGTAGTATTTTCCCCGGAACTCCACGGGGTCGGTTGTCCAGATCGCCTTCAGCACTTGCAGGAACTCATCGGCCATCGCACCGCGATGGGCCATATCAGCGCCGGACGCGTCCATCTCGTCCTTCGACCAGCCCAGTCCCAGGCCAACACGAAGCCGGCCATTGGAGAGGAAATCCAATGTAGTCAGCCGCCGTGCCAGAGTCACAGGATTGTAAAACGGCATGTCCAGAACGCTCGTACCCAGCGTAATGGTTTTCGTCTGTGCTGCCGCAAAGGCCAGGGCCTCCAGCGGATCAAGTACGTGTTTGTACGGCTCGGGCAAGGAACCATCCGGGGAAGCCGGGTAGGGCGTTTGGGGCTTCACAGGATAAAGGAGCCGCTCGACTGTCCACAGGCTGTGATACCCGAGCGCTTCAGCGCGCTGCGCAACCTTGGATACAGCCTCTTGTGTAGCCACAGGCCCAATGTTAGGAAGCGCAAAACCAATTTTCATGAAAGCACGTCGTTCGTGAAGGATTGACCTTAACCGTTGTCCTGAGTTCGCCCTTCCGCCAGCGGGAGCCACACTTGGAAACGTGTGTCGCCGGGCTCCGAGCTGACTTGAATATTGCCCCTGTGCTTCTTCACAATTCGCAGAGCAGTGTCGAGTCCGAGCCCTGTGCCTTCCCCGACGCCCTTCGTGGTGAAGAACGGTTCGAAGATGTGCGACTCTATATCGGGCGAAATGCCCGGACCGTTATCGGCGATCTCAACCACAACAAAATTGTCGTCACGATAGGTTCGAACTCGCAGTTCGCCTTTGCCACCCATCGCGTCAATGGCATTGTCGATGATGTTGGTCCATACCTGATTCAGTTCGCTCCCGAATGAATTCACAAGAAGAGGAACACGCTGGTAGTCACGCTCGACGACTACTCCGCGTTTGAGCTTGTGGTTCAGAATCGTCAGTGTGGTTTCCAAACTTTTAACGATATCGACGTTTTGCACCGGAGTCT
>WNFT01005082.1_pt1 | contig 11491 bp, 12 predicted proteins | sample 5400191 | NCBI WGS metagenome assembly WNFT01 (sample SAMN13153359, study PRJNA577476) | soil metagenome | isolation source: 80 cm saprolite under Madrone tree | place: USA:California | collected 2016-06-14
AGCTTCATGAACTGCTTGAGAACGTCAACTTTCACCTCTTTGATCAGCTTGTACCCTCCAGGATCGCGGGAAACGAGGCCTAGGTCTCGGAGCTTGTCCAGATGGTAGAGAGCCAGAGTGGGGCTTGAGAAATTCAAGGCTCTCTGAGCCTCTCGAACTCCGACCGTCTGGTTTGATGCATTCATAACAAACCAGTATACCCTCAAGGTATTTCCTTTGAGCTCGCTTGCTATCCTGTCAGCGCTAATCTCCGTCGAGCCCGTAGACATGGACTACCGAACTAGATTTTGGCTAGGGATTGAGCGGGGTAGTTAAGGATAGACTGCCCAGAGAACCAAGTGGACTTAAAACCGTCGTTTCTCATCGCATGCCAGATCGGTTTGAAGGCTGTCAGATTTCACGAATTCGGTGGACCCGAGAAGCTCCGCTTTGAAGAAGCCCCCGACCCGAAGATCAAGGCAAGCGAGATTCTGGTTCGAGTAAAAGCGTGTGCGCTGAACCACCTGGACATTTGGGCAAGAAGCGGAACTAGGAAGGAGAGAATTCCGCTTCCCCACATATCGGGCTGTGACATTTCAGGAGAAGTCGTTGACATAGGAAATCTGGTTAGCGGGCATTCAAAGGGCGGCAAGGTTTTGATTGCCCCCGGAATCAGCTGTGGAATTTGTGATTACTGCAGCAATGGCTGGGATAGTCTATGCGATTCGTACAAGATCATCGGATATGAGACGCAGGGCGGCTACGCTGAGTATGTTGCTGTTCCCGGAATGAACGCGCTTCCTATTCCTGACAAGCTCAGTTTCGAACAGGCAGCGGCTATCCCGCTTGTCTTCTTGACAGCCTGGCATATGCTAGTAACTAGAGCACGTCTGGTTCCAGGCGAGATGGTGCTGGTGTGGGCTGCAGGAAGCGGTGTGGGAAGTGCTGCAGTCCAAGTTGCTAAGCTGCTGGGAGCGAAAGTCATTGCCACAGTCGGGAGTGATGGAAAGAGAGACAAGGCTGAGAAGCTCGGCGCAGATTTCGTTCTAAACCATCATACACAGGACATACCGAACGAAATCAAACAAGTAACAAACGGAAAGAAGGCCAACGTTGTCTTCGACCATATTGGACAAGCAACATGGGAGAAGAGCATGAAGTCGATGGCTCCAGCAGGTCGGCTAGTCAACTGCGGCGTCACCAGCGGGGGAAAAGCTGAGATCGACATTCGCTACGTCTTCGTCAAGCAGTTCTCCCTTATGGGGTCCTTTATGGGAGGACGAGGAGAACTCCTCAAGGTCCTCAGCTTCTTCGAAGACGGGAAACTCAAGCCCGTAGTTGACTCCATCTTTCCGTTAGCGGAAGCGGGGAAGGCTCAGGAGCGAATGGAGAAGAGCGAACACTTTGGAAAGATTGTCCTCAAAGTGTAACGGGTCAAGGACCATTTCCCGCTCGTAGAATCCAATCGTAAAACAGAAGTACGGGAGTGCGCATGGGCGCTAGAGCCCGAAAGGTGACCTACGTTGAAGACAGACTCGTCCACCGGTGTCTCAGAGGAGAAATCCATTGCGCGTGAACTCGCGAAGCGCCGGGCCTTTATCGTCCTGTTCATCGTACTGATCGAGATTGTCGGAGCTTTTGTGAACCTAGAGGGCGACATGCTCGCCCACTCTTTGGACGACTACGCGATTCTCGTGATTTCGATAATAGGGCTATTGGTGATTGCGGCGATGTGGAAAAAGCAGTCCCTTGTTGGGCTGAAGAAACAGCACAACATCCTACTGGTTCTTCTCATCGTTGCGCTCGTGTTCCAGATTTATGGGTTTATCGTTGAAAGCAATGACCCTACCGACCTCGGAAACGAATATCCCTCCCTGACGATCTTGCTCTTGATGATAGTCAACAAGTTCATTTGACGAGCGAAAACGATAGCCCGGATGAACCAGAATCGTCCGACGTGTCGATGACGAGTATCTTGTTGCAGCTTACTCTGGTACCGAGGTTGTAATGAGCTTTCCATCGACGACTTTGACGAATAGGTAACGGTTGTCTCTGAGAATGACGGTCACTTCATTCTCCCCTTCTTCAATCTCCAAGATTTCTTGTCCTCTGATCCCGTCATATTTTGCCAAAGTGAGATTCTCGCCTACTTCATTCGTCTGCGATGATCTGGCCACATAAAGATGACGGCTGTTATCTTGCGGTGAAATCGGAAAAAACTCAGGCGATCTGAATCTTCAGAGAAGGCGATTTCCCCGAGGCTTCTCCTCGCTCAGTGAAAACGTGCTTCCCCCACTTGGCGCTAACGTTCGCCCCCAGAGTGTGATTGCCCTTCCCAAGTGCGCTTGCTGGCAGCTCGAAGCTCCGCGTCACGTTGAACATCATCTCTCTAGCTTCCTCCTCAGTCTTCGGATAGAGTATCGTCTCAAATTCTGTCGCCACGGTCATCCACACTCGATGAGGAAGCTCAGGATTCCGCGTCCAGAAGAAAACTGCCCTACGAACGAATTTCTCCTCCTTCAACGGCTTGGCAAGCAATCGAAGTCCTGACTTGTGGAGTTGAGCCTTGAAGGCCATCCGTAGTCCACCATCGTGCTGATCGTAGGCAGCTTCCCAGAATTTCTGGTGAAAGTTTCGGCGGACGACACCGTCAAGCCGGAAACCCACAGTGAAGGCAAGATTATCGTCAACCTTTGCGTTAGACGGCGAGCATTTGACGGTAACATTCTCGATACGCGCCCAGCTACCCGCGTCCTGCTTCACAACAGATTTCTGCAATTTTTTCTCACGAGGCCCGAGGACGGCGGTCTTGGGCTTCCACGCTGAAAAAGCTTGGCATCAGCACTCAACCCTGTGAAGCGATTATAAGAACAGCCCGTAAGGAACATCCGAGATAGCCATGTCGTCAAACCGTCCGAGATATGGTTTCGATCGATACTCTAGCGTACGCATAGCGTACGGACCAAGCTTTGCGCCTGATGGTCAGCGTATCTCGTTCATCAGTGACATTACCGGAGTCCCACAAGCCTGGATTCTAGACCTCGCAACAAGTCGAATAGACCAGTTGACACTTTTCAACGAGCGCGTTTCTTCGGCCGTCTTTTCGCCCACCGGCCAAAACCTAGGACTCTCGATGGACCCTGGAGGCGGCGAGAAGCACCAAGTATGGACTTTGGAGATGGAGAATCTCACGGCGAAGAAATTGACCGTTGGAGACGATTGGATCCGCGTCCTCGGCTCGTTCTCTCCCAACGGGAAGTCAGTCTGCTACGCGTCTAACGAGAGGGATGAAAAATTCTTTGACATCTACACAAGCGTTCTTGTGAGTGGAGAGAAGAATCTTGTCTACCAGAATGACGCTACAAACTATCCCTTGGACTGGGTAGACAAGGATCGAATTCTCTTTACGAAGGCGAACACTAACTTAGATAATGATCTTTACCTGCTCTGGCCTGAGACGGGGGAGACCGCTCACCTCACAAAACACTCCGGTGAAGCGAGCTTTGACTATGCTGGCCACTCGAAAGACATGAGCACGCTGTATGTTATGACCAACAAAGACCGGGAATTCCTCCAGCCCGCTACCATCGATGTTGGAACCGGACACTTGGATTATTTGATCGAAGAGGACTGGGACGCGATAGGTGGCAGTGTCTCCCATGACACTCGCTTGCTGGCATACTTCCGGAACGTCGACGGAGCTAGCAGATTGCATCTTTACGACCTAGAGAAGAAACAGGATTCTTTGGTCAATGGTCTTCCTCTAGGGGCTTTTGAATCGCCTGTAGTTTCGGGCCGCAACCTAATGGATTGGAGCCCTGATTCCAAACATCTCGTGTTCAGCTTCCAGGGCCCGAAGCACAATCTGAACCTCTGGCTCTACGATGCTGAGGATCAATCGGTTAGACAAGTCACGTTTGTCCCGACAGCGGCTATTCCGCCGTCGAATCTCGTCGAGCCTGAAGGTTTGAGATTTCCCAGCTTTGACGACATAGTGATTCCGGTCTGGGCCTACCGGCCAACGAATGGCCGCGGATCGCTGCCAACGGTCGTATTTGTCCACGGGGGCCCGGAAAGCCAAGAGACTGCTCGGTTCAACATCATCGTCCAATACCTCGTCAACCGTGGTTTCCTAGTCCTGGCCCCGAACGTGCGCGGCAGTACAGGCTATGGCAAGAAAGGCGTCCATCTAGACGATGTGGAAAAGAGGCTGGACTCTGTCAGGGATCTAGAATATCTGGTGAAGTGGGCGGTTGGAAGAGGTCTTGCAAAGCCAGACCGAGTTGGAATCGTAGGCGGAAGCTACGGCGGCTTCATGGTTCTATCAGCATTAACGGAATACCCAGACATTTGGGCTGCCGGCGTCGACCTCGTGGGGATCGCGAACTTTGAGACGTTTCTGGAGAATACGGCACGATGGAGACGCCATCTCAGAGAGGCAGAATATGGCAGCCTCGACAAGGACAGGGAATTATTCCGACGGATCTCGCCGATACATCAAGTGAACAAGATCCAGGCTCCTCTGTTGGTGATTCATGGAGCCAACGATCCTAGGGTCCCAGTCGGGGAGGCAGAGCAAATAGTGGAGAGATTGAAACAACGTGGCAGACAGGTTGAATTCTTGAGATTCGAGGACGAGGGACACGGAATCGCGAAGATCTCGAACCGAGTCAAGGCCTACACTACGATAGGCGACTTTCTAGAACGAACCCTGCTCGTCGGCAACGAGAAAGTATCGAACTCCTAGAGCTTCATCTAGCCAAGTATTCTCTGTGAAAAATAGAAACGGAGAGAGCGGGACAGAGACTCCCGTAGCTCTCCGATTTCCAAGCAAAAAATGTTTGGAGAATATTTTCCTGGTTTAGGTGCCGGTTATGGGTTCGATGTGTACGGCGCTGCAGCCGCAGCCGTCAGCGTGCTTTCCACGTCGTAGCTGTCCGCGGTAGAGGCGTGATTCGAGCTTCTCGCCACTCTTCTTCTCCCACTCCTCAACGCTGACACCGTATTTCTTCTGAATCCGGTCACGGTACCATTCGGGGATGACGTTGAAGCTGCAGAATGGAATGATCCTCATGTCTGGTGTAAGGTAGTGTATGTCGCATCGCTGTAGTCGCTCTTCGTCTTGGTTGTACTTGTCTTGGAAGTGCATCATGCCTAGGAACATGCTTCGGACGTGGAACTGTCCGACTGAGCTGTAGTCGTGTTTCAGCAATGCTCCTACGAGCAGTTTGCTGAGGTTGAGTCCTGCTGGTTGCTTGTCTTTCTCGATGAAGCTGTTCAGTTTGGTAATGAATTTCGCAGCGACAATGTACTTGTTGGTGCCTGAGTTGAGCTCGTCTGTCTTCTCGTCAAGGTACTCGAATAGTCCTTTGAGATCGACGAAGGAGGTGATCGGGACCATCTTCTTGGTGTCTTTGTCTTCGAACACGTATGTTCCAGCGCCGCAAGCGAAGTGTATCGACAGTTCGTACTGGGGCCGCTTCGTGAATGCTTCCACGAAGTGGGTTACTGGTGAGCAGCTTGGGACTGGGAACCACGCGTCTCGTGGAATCTCTCCGTTGGTTTGCTCTTCGATCCTCTCGATGCAGTCTGGAATGGTAATTCGGTATTTTTCCCTCTCTTGCTTTTTCATTCGTCCCGTTAGAGACACTGGCTGGTAGCTGATTGCTCGGACGATGTCGATGTTTCTCTGTGCGAAGCGGAGTATGCCGCCTAGCTCGTGATCGTTGATTGACTTGATGACTGTTGGGACGAGTACTACGCCGAGGTTTGCTTTTCGGCAGCTCTCGATTGTGTAGGGTGCTTCCCAGTGGTTCTTGGGGTTGGTCTTGGGGCTGACTCCGTCGAAGCTCATGTAGAGGTTGCTGAGCCCGTTATCGCGTAGGATATGGGCTAGGTTGGGGTTGAGTGCGAGGTTGATGCCGTTCGTATTGAGCTGGATGTGGTCTACTCCTTCTTCTTTGATTATCTTGACGATCTCTGGAAGCTCTGGTCGTAGGGTCGGTTCTCCTCCTGTTATCTGGAGCGAGTTTCCTGGTACGGGCCTCTCAGCTTTGAGCGCTCGGACCATTTCTTTGACCTGGTCTAGGCTTGGCTCGTATACGTACGCTCCTTCAAGGCCCTTCTTGACGTAGAAGAAGCAGTACCAGCAGGTCAAATCGCAACGGTTAGTAACGATGATATTCGCAAGACCGGTATGGCTGAGGTGGTTGGAGCATAATCCGCAGTTTGCGGGGCATGCGCAGCTCTCGATCGGAACGTTCGGTGCGTGGGTTCCTTTGCCGTCAGACCAGTAGGTTGCGAATTTCTGATACATGTCGTATGAGCCGAAGTAGAGCTCTTCCGTCTCACCGTGTTCTGGGCAGGTCTTGGTCATGAAGACCTTGCCTTCCCGCTCGAAGACGGTGCTTGGGAGAATGCGGTTGCATTCTGGGCAGATGCTTTGCGTTCGGCGAATGAATTGTCCTATTTGCTTCTGCGGCGACTGTAGTTCCGCCGGTAGTTCAATTTCTAATAGTGCCATCATATACCACTCTGAGTAGTGAATACGCCTAGCGGGACCGGTATTAATGCTTTTGACACCAGTCACAAGGTGAAATAGGGTACTACCCTGAGGGGTAGCTTATGCCCGTTCCTGGCTCCCTCAAGCGACGACCAATCAACGAGAGCGAAATCGCTAATCTTCTCGAACGGCAATTCAACTTACCCACGCTGGAAACACGTGCCTATCTGCAGATGCTCGAACGGAGCAGGGTAGAAGTAGATGAGCTCGCTGAAACTCTAGGTCTCTCAAAGAGCGAGACACAGGACCTTCTTCAATCGATGCGCTCTAGGGGTCTGGTCATACAAGCCTCCGAGTCGAAAGAGGCGTTCAGTCCTCTCCACCCTAGAATGACGATGACCAACATCTTCAAGCTCTATGAGAAAACGGTTGTCCAGGATCTGCGAGACCGGCGCGCTACCGTTGATCGCGTAGTAAACCTGTTAACACCGATTTTTGACGAGAGAAAGAACTAGATGAGCAGGTCCCCCTTAGGATCCGCGGGCTAGCTTGAAGCTCAGCTTCGGGCCGACAAGTCAGTTTCCATCTTCTTTCTCATCAGTCCAGGCATCCTCAGTCTCTTGAGGCTCAGCCGTCCCGCTCACCTGTTCCTCTGCCTTCTTTCTCCTTCTTTCCTCTTCCTCAATCTCCAGCAAGTCTCCCCGTCTGTATGCGAATTCATTCAATGTCCTAGGGGGTCCCAGTTCCCTCTTGAAGGAGCTAGCCGAGGCTATCATTGCTGAGACTCCGACGAGCAATGCAATGAAACCGATAATGGACCCTGTAACGGTTGTAGTAAACAAGAACAATGCCAGTAGTACTATCACTCCACCGCTGAGAAATCCCAGGGCCTTCTTGACCCTTAGACTTAAACGGGTAACGGGATGGCTCGACTGAGCATGAGTCGTATGCTTGAACTCGCTGAAAATGGTGCCACAGATTCCGCATGCCGTCTCTTCATCGAAATCCAATGAACCACAGATCGGACATTTCCTCAAGACCGTGCCCGTGTCCTACCGACATCTACCGTCGCGTGAGACTAATTTGGCTAAACGGGATGTCCTATCTCTCTCAAAACCCCGATGCAGTATTTCCGAAAATCCGCCATCCAACTGTTCTGGAAACAAACTATTCTGATGGCTGAGGAAGTGGATTGGGACTATACCGTTTTTTGTCCTTGTTCTCCTGGAGAATATCCGCAAACGGCTCACCCTCTTCTTCAGACTCAGCCTTTTCTTCGGCATCTTGAGACTCTGTGCTCTCCTCAACCGGAGCGCTCTCCCGGGATCGATTCGTTTCCTCCATGGATTCCGCGGGAGAGGAGTTTGCCTCTCCTGGCTCCGTAGGAGCGAGGTCCGGAACAGGGTTCGTCGGGGTCTCGGCTAGTGGAGTCTCGGGAACCACCTCGATTGCAGTGGACTCCTCGCCTGAGGCTTGAAGGGAAGGCTCCTCCGGCTCGTCAGACGGAGCCATAACATGTTCTCTTTCCCGAGGGATTATCGCTCGGGGATCCTTGACACCATAGAACCGGTCTGTGAAGTAGGAATAGACATCTATCGACTGAGCAGCTGGATGGGCTGGAAAGTCGTCTTTGAGCTGGCAGAGGGCGCAGAGGACCGTTGCGTGTCCTGTCTGCTTATCAATGGTTACCCTGACAGCCTCTTCGCCGCATCGTGGGCACGTGAAGACGGTTGGTAGTTTCTTCTTGACGATTCTAACTACTCGGCGTCTTCTTCTCCCCAACCCAAACCACCCTTAGGCCCCGCAGAGGGGTAGGAGTCAATATTTACCTTTGGTCACAGGTTCGACGGCTAGACCAGCGTTGGACTCGAAAGGAAGATCAGTATTCAGGTGGGACAATCGAGAACCGAAAACCCGGAGAGCCTGCCCGGCCTACCCTTGAAACTATACCCGAATTCGGGTTGCGGATCGTCTTTCGAAACCCTTCTGAAATCTGACTTTGAAATCAGTTATTGAATCAGCTACCAGAAACAGTTTCTGAAACAGCTTTTGAACCAGTTCCTGAAATAGGTCTTGAAACAGATCCTGAACTAGTCTTTGAAACCGCTACTGGATCACTTCTCGAACAACAACCGCGAATTTACCAAGGCCCCCGGGGAGCCTACTCGAGTCTCGCGCCGTCGAGAAGACTTGGCAAGGGAAGGAAAGTATAGCAAGCGCTTATAATGCGCGATTTTCCGCCAATCCGTCTGGTAACTATGCCTGGTAAAGTAGTACATTTCGAGCTACCGGCCGACAATGTGGAACGCGCGAAGACCTTCTACATGAAAGCCTTCGGATGGGAGATCAACCAGTACCCAGGAATGCAGTACCACATGGTGGGCACCACACCATCAAACCAGCAGGGAATGCCCACAGAGCCCGGCGCCATCAATGGCGGAATGACCAAACGCCAAGACCCAGTCAAAAGCACCGTGATAACCCTAGACGTCCCTGACATCGAGGCAGCGCTCAAGAACATCGAAAAGCTAGGCGGCAAAACAGTCAAGAAGAAAGAAGCCGTCGCAGACATGGGCTTCACAGCCTACTTCAAGGACACCGAAGGAAACATAGTCGGACTCTGGCAAAGCGCCCGTCGCATGTAGATAGAGCGAATTATTGTCGGCCGCTCCCTTTTTTCGTCCAATTTCGGCAGGCCAAGGACACAACAGTCCAAGCTTCTGCTCAGCAGAGGTTAGCCGCTGAACCGCCAGCGCGTAGGATTCGTGTCGGCGTTTTCCACGATTCCGAAAATCACCCGGGGTCGAACCTCATAAATCGGACCCTCACTACCGCTTATATCCCAATCATACTTTTTCTTGTAAGCGGCTACAAATCGAACTCGCAATGGGCCTACCCGAATCTCTCTAGCCGTTCCCTCCAGGATAACAGCTTCCGATGCATTTTCAGAACAAATCACGTAGCTAGGATTCTGAGACAGGTTCTTGGATTTCCGTGATTGCCGACCTGTGCTGAAATAGAAGGCGCGATCGAACCAGACTCCCCAAATCGGCATGACGTGCGGTCTGCCGTCAGCTCGTGTAGTAGACAGATATTAGTTGTGTACTCTAGAAAAGCGGCCAGCAGCCCAGGCCCAGGATAAGGGTCGCTTGTCCTGCCGAAACATCATGTCATAGCCGGGCATGTAGGGTCGACCGGCGGTCGGGACATGTCTCGAGGCTTTCTTGCTCGCCAATCCCATCAGCTAGGCAGAATAGTCCTGCGCATCAGGTGATAGCTTGTTCCGAGCGGAGCAACCGATTTGAATCGTTCTCTGCGAAACATGCTTGGTGATCCGAACCACATCCATTCCGCGACCTTTGACAGGCTCTTGGAGACGACTGGATAGGCTTCGACGATTCCGCCTCCCTGCTTCCCTATCGACTCTAGCGCGCCTCTAAGGGCTGCCCGCGCTACACCCTGTCCTCGATAGTCTTTATCGACAAAGAAGCATGTAATTCTCCAGAGCTTCTTGTCTCCTGGAAGAGGTTCCAGTTTCCTGTAGTTGCGGCCGGCATCGATTCTCGGGAGTTCTTCCTTTGATCCGTACTGGCACCAGCCGATTGGCGTCTTGCCATCGTATACAAGTGTGGCATGCGAACGACCTTGTTTTACAAGCGTCTCCTTCGCTTTCCTGTTCATCGTTCCTCTCTCAGACATCGAAAATTTTCCACGTACTGGTCGTGGTCGTTGGTAGTACATGCACCAGCAGTGACCCTGCTTTTTCGCAAGCTTCTCAAAATCTGGCCAGGTAGAACGTGACAACTCCTTAACAGTGAAATCTTGTTTCTGACTCATTGACGCCACTCCATCATTCCTATCCGTGAACCTGGCGAGGGAAGTTAACGTGTCCGGTCAGTCAAGAGGGCGAGGGCTGAAATAACCCACTTGCCCCCCAATCGTTAGCTTCTATGCGGATCGATAGGTAGCCAGTTTGAAAACGCAGCCAGCCGAGAGACACAAGCACATCCGCGCTAGAGGCTACATCGGAAGCTCGGCGCTTGGAATATCGGACGGGCTCGTCACAAACCTCGCGTTTCTGAGCGGATTTGCCGGGGCAACCAACAATTTACCCCTGATTCGTTTCGCTGGAATAGCCTCTATGCTCGCCGGGGCCATCTCCATGTTTTTTGGAGGTTTCCTGGCCGAACGTTCCGAATACGAGCTCTATGAGGCGGATGCCAAACGGGAAGCAGGCGAGATAGAACAGGAGCCTGAAGAGGAGAAGAGCGAGCTGAGAAATTTCTACATCGCGAAGGGTCTCAGTCAGGACGAAGCAGGAAAGGTTGTTGAGAAAATAGCTTCTGACAAGGAGAAATTCTTGGAAGACATTTTGATCCACGAGTTACATGAGCACAGGACAAGGCTGGAAAACCCGTTCAAGATGGGCGGAGTGATAGGTCTCTCGTTCCTAGTTGGTGCTCTGATACCCTTGGTTCCTTTCCTTCTTTTCAATTCAAAAGATAGCTCGATCCTCGCCGCAGCCCTGGTCTCTCCGGTGTTTCTATTCGCGGTCGGAGTGTGGAAGGGGCGGATTGTCGGCAGGAAATTATGGAGGAGCGGTCTGGAAACATTGTTCATCGGCGTTATTGCATCGGGGGTCGTATACCTGATTGGAGCCGCTCTTGTCTTCGTCTGAAATGAGAAGACATACGATGTTGACAAGAACCACATCTCCTGGTAGAGGAAGTTACCGGTGTTGTGGAATCTCTCGCTGTCCATTCATGTAACTTTGCAAAACATGAGGTAATTCGATCGTTCCGTCACGGGTCTGGTTGTTTTCCATTATCGCCACAATGGCGCGCTCAGTGGCGACTAGAGTGCTGTTCAAGGTATGTGCGTATTTGGTGGGAAGGCTGGGCTTCTCTCTGTAACGAACCTTTGACCTGACAGCCTGGTAAGAAGTACAGTTACTGCACGACGCCATCTCCCGATACTTTCCTTGTCCAGGCAACCACGCCTCCAGATCGT
>WNFT01021156.1_pt2 | contig 11491 bp, 13 predicted proteins | sample 5400191 | NCBI WGS metagenome assembly WNFT01 (sample SAMN13153359, study PRJNA577476) | soil metagenome | isolation source: 80 cm saprolite under Madrone tree | place: USA:California | collected 2016-06-14
TTCTGAAAGGGTTTGGCGCTAGACCCTACACTGTCATGAGACGAGTGTGGCGCGATTCGACCCTCCCGCGCCGGCGCGCTATAATGGCGGCGATGCCGGCGCAGGGGTGAAATGCGCCGAGGCGTGAGCGTTGTGTAGGAGTTGGCCATGGCCCCGCGTGCCTATTGGAAAGGCTATCTGAAACTGTCGCTGGTATCGTGCCCGATCGCGCTCTATCCGGCGTCGTCGAGTTCGGAAAGGGTGTCGTTCAATCGGATCAATACCAAGACCGGAAACCGCCTCAAACAGCAGATGATCGACGCCGAAAGCGGCGAGCCGGTCGCCAAGGAAGACATCAGCCGCGGCTACGAATATGCCAAGGGCCAATACATCTTCGTCGAGGATGAGGAGCTCGAAAAGATCAAGATCGAGAGCACCCACACGATCGAGATCGACAGCTTCGTGCCGCGCGCCGAAATCGACGACCGCTACTTGGACAGCCCATACTATATATCCCCGACCGACCAGGTCGGGCAGGAGGCCTTCTCGGTCATTCGCGACGCCATGCGCGAGAAGCAGATGGTCGGGCTTGCCCGCGTGGTGCTCACCCGCAGAGAGCACGTTGTGATGCTGGAGCCCTTCGACAAGGGCCTGTTGGCGACGACGCTGCGCTATCCGTATGAAATTCGCGACCATGCGGAATACTTCGAGGATATCCCCGACCTCAAATTGCCGGCGGAGATGAAGAAGCTCGCGGCCCACATCGTGGAGACCAAGGCTGCCCACTTCGAGCCCAAGACTTTCGAAGATCACTACGAAAAGGCGCTGGTCGAGCTCCTGAAGAACAAACAGGCGGGCAAGCCGATTCAAACCGTCGGCGAGGAGACGAGCACGCCGCGCGTGATCAATCTGATGGATGCCCTGCGCGCGAGCATCAACGCCAATGTCAAGAAGCCGGCGGCGGTCAGCACCGGCGCCCGCCGGCCCGCCAAGAAGAAGGCCGCCACACGCTGATGCATGGCTAGCGATCCGAACAGCTCTCCGTTTCAACGCACGGTCGCCTTCACCGGCCGACTTGCCTCGATGAAGCGGGAGCAGGCGTTCGCGCTCGTGCGACGCAATGGCGGCACGCCGCGCCGCGGCCTGACCAGGAAGACCGACATTCTCGTCGTCGGGGAGCTCGGCTGGCCGCTCCTGCCCGATGGACAGCCGTCGAAGAGCCTGAGCCTCGCAAGATCATATGGCGTCGCGATCGCGAGCGAGCGGCACTTCCTCGAATGGGCCGGGAGAGCGGTCCCGGACGATCAGGTCAGGACCTATTCCGCAAGCAAGATATCGTCATTGAGCGGCCTGCCGTCCGACGTGATCGAGGAGCTGACCGCGTTCGGACTGCTTGATTGTCGCGCGCAATCCTATGGCTTCCGCGACCTGACTGCGGCACGTCAGCTTGCCGAGCTGTTCGCTTCCGGCGTTGCGCTCTCGACCATCACCAGAAGCCTGCACGAGATCCGGAAGTGGCTTCCCGATGCGGCCCTCTCCAATCTGCGGCTTTATCCGTCTTCGTCGGATGCCGTTCTCATCGAGCATCTGAAAGGTCGAACCGACCAGAGCGGCCAGTTCGTGCTGCCCGTCAAGGAAGCGCGGGAGAGCCCTGACGAGCTGTTCGAGCAGGCGCAGGCGGCCGAGGAAGCAAAGGACATCGAGGCCGCGCAGCGGCTCTATCGAAAGGTCATGCGGCTCGACCCCCGCGATCCCGCCGCCGCCTTCAATCTCGGCAATCTGCTCCGCTCCATCGGCCAGAAGATCGAGGCCGAGGCCGCCTATCGGGCCGCGACCAAGGCCGACCCCCGTTTCGCCGAAGCCTGGTACAATCTGGCCGACATACTCGATGACCAGAGCCAATCCGACAAAGCCGTCGTTTGCCTCAAGCGCGCGCTCGACATCGACCCGGATTACGCCGACGCGGTCTTCAATCTGGGCCTGCTGCACCAGCGCAAGGAAAGACATGCGGATGCGGCGGTCTACTGGCGGCGCTATCTCGCGCTGGACAAGGAGTCGCCTTGGGCCGCGCGCGCCAAGCGGGCGCTGAAATACTGCGAGATGCAGATCGCTCATTCCTCTTAAATCCATTTGCCGATGGGAGCGATCGTGGCAGTTCGCGAGAGACAATCGAGGTCGGCGTCGCGCCGGGATCCGCTCAAGGACTACAGGCAGAAGCGCGATTTCAGCCGCACCGCGGAACCTAAGCCGAAGCGCGGCAAGGGCGACGGCCGGCAGTTCGTGGTCCAAAAGCACGACGCCCGCCGGCTGCACTACGATCTGCGGCTCGAGCTCGGCGGGACGCTCAAGAGCTGGGCGGTGACACGCGGGCCGAGCCTGATCGTCGGCGAAAAGCGGCTCGCCGTTCGCACCGAGGATCATCCGATGCAATACCTCGATTTCGAGGGCAACATCCCCAAGGGCGAATATGGCGGCGGGGCGATGATCGTGTGGGATCGCGGGCAATGGGACTCCGCCATCGACCCCGAAAAAGGACTTGCGAAGGGTCACCTCGACATTTCGCTGCGCGGCATGCGGCTCAAGGGCCGGTGGCACCTGGTCCGGATGCGGCCGCGGCCCGGCGAGAAGAAGGAGCAATGGCTGCTGATCAAGGCCGACGATGAATTCGCGCGGCAAGCGGGCCAGCCCGACATCACCGAGGAGGAGACCACATCCTTTCTCAGCGGCCGCACGACCGAAGAACTCGCCGCGCAAGGGGAATTGCGCAAGGACCACGCAGGCCGGGCAAAGGTGATCGAGGCGCGAAAGATAGCTCTGCCTGACCCGAAGAAGGTCCGTGGCGCACGCAAGGGAATTTTGCCGGCCTTCCTTGAACCAAGCCTGCCGCAACAGACCGACAGAGCCCCGAGCGGCCCGAAATGGGTGCACGAAATCAAATACGATGGATACCGGATGCAAGGGAGGATCGACGGCCACGACATTCGGCTCCTCACCCGGAAGGGACTTGATTGGACATCGCGCTTTCCAAGCATTGCGAGCGCGTTGAAGACTCTCGGTCTTGCCTCGGCGCTGCTCGACGGCGAAATCGTCGTCGAAGATTCCGCGGGCCTCCCGAGCTTCACCCTGCTGCAGTCGGATCTGAAGTCGGGGAGGGGGGACCGCTTCCGCTATTTCCTGTTCGACCTTCTCTATTGCGAAGGGTTCGATCTCACCCAAGCGACGCTGCTCGATCGCAAGGCGTTGTTGCAACAAATTTCTGGCGGATTACCCCCTGCCTCGCCCATTCGCTTCAGCGAACATCTGGCGCAGGACGGGCCGACGATGTTCGAGCACGCCTGTCGCCTTGGATTGGAAGGCATCGTGTCGAAGCGGATCGATTTGCCCTATCGGCCAGGGCGGGGAGAGCATTGGCGCAAGATCAAAGGCATTCTCCGGCAGGAGTTCGTCATCCTGGGCTACATCCCCTCGACCGCGGCAAAAGGCTCGGTCGGCGCGCTGTTGCTCGGTTACCACGAAGGAGGGACGCTCCTCTATGCCGGTCGCGTGGGGACAGGATATTCGAGCGATCAGTCAAGATCGCTCTCCGCCGAACTCGAGAAGCTTGCTGCAGCGAAACCCAAGCTCGGCAATGCTCTCCCTGCCGGAGCCGAAAAGGGGGTTCGGTGGGCGAAGCCACGGCTCGTCTGCGAGGTCGAATTTGGCGGCTGGACTGCGGACCGATTGATCCGCCAAAGCGTTTTCAGAGGGCTCAGGGAAGACCGTCCGGCCGAGGAGATCGTGCTTGAGGTCGCGCCGGAAAAATCCGGATCGGACCGCGGTCGTCAGCCCGTCCCGGCGCGTCTCACCCATCCGGAGAGGATCCTTTGGCCGGAGCAGGGCGTCACCAAAGAGGGCTTGGCTGAATTCTACGCCGATATCGCCGATTGGATTCTTCCGCACCTCCGCGGGCGGGTGCTGAGTCTTGTCCGCTGTCCTTCCGGGGTCAGCGAGAAATGCTTCTTTGCCAAGCATGCGTGGCACGGGCTGAGCAATGCGGTGCGACGCGTCGAGGTCGGCGAGAAGGAGAAGATGCTGACCCTCGACAGCGCGGATGGATTGATCGACCTGGTTCAAGCCGGCGTCGTCGAAATCCATCCCTGGGGTTCGACTGTGCCGCATTTGGAAACGCCGGATCGCCTGATCTTCGATCTCGATCCAGGCGAAGACGTGCCCTGGAGCGCGGTGATCGAAGCTGCTTTCGATGTGCGTGGCCGGCTTGAACAGCTTGGTTTGAAGAGCTTCGTCAAGACCTCGGGGGGCAAGGGCCTGCATGTCGTGCTTCCGGTCGAGCCCAAGGTCGGCTGGGAGGAGGCAAAGACATTCACCCAATCGATCGCGGAAACGATGGCCAAGAGCCGGCCCGAGCGTTACGTCGCCACCATGGCCAAGACCGCCCGGCGAGGTCGCATCTTCATCGATTATTTCAGGAACGGCCGTGGTTCGACCGCCGTCGCGGCCTACTCGACCCGCGCCCTGCCGCTCGCCTCGGTATCGACGCCGCTGGCGTGGGACGAGCTCTCCGAAGGTATCCGCGCCGATCATTTCAAGATCGACAATTTACGGCAGAGACTCGACGTCCTCAAAGAAGACCCCTGGCCCGATTTTTTCACGATCCGTCAACGGCTGCCGCTGGAGGAGAAGCGCCGATGAGCGCAGTCGAAAATGACGGGCTGCAGCGACGAGAACGCCGTCGCGGCGCAGACAAGCTGGGGAATCATTAAGGTCTATATGCTCTCAGCTCTTCGTTTAGAGCGCCGCTCGCCTGTGCAGTTTAATGCGGCTCGCGTTATGCACCGCAGACTGTTGAATATCATGCAATTCGGCGCACCGAAGCCATCTCTGAGCCATGCCGTTCCACATCGCCTTGCTTGCGGGATCACGCAAATCGTCGGCCATGTGCCCACACTCGGTGGAATATCTGCGGAACTCCTCTGACGGATTCATGGATTATGTTCCTTCTGGATATGGAACCACATCGCACGATCCTCTTTGCTGCGGCGGGTTCGAGCCTCAACGCGCCGGGCGCAACGCAAGCTACCCCGTCCAAGCTGCTAAGCTGCGACCGGTTCTCGCTTAGGATCAGGCGACCTTGTTGATTGCCTTGGTGACGCTCTGCTTGATCGACTCGGCGGACTCGGACGCCATCCTCTCAGCGAGTGTCCAAAGCTCCTTATTCTGCGCGGTGACCAGGTCGAACTGCTTACGCGCCTGCTCGGTCGAAAGCTCCACCATCTCCGGCAACGAGTTCATGGCAATGAGCCCGCAGGCGAATTCAAAAGCGGCATTGCTGTTGGCGCGGGCCATCTCGATGAGCTTGAGGTTGTAGTCCGCGACCGCCTTGGCTGCAGTCGAGTAACTCTGCTCGAGAATGGCGTTCATCTCTTCAGCGGCCACCTGGATCTTTTCGTAATTTTCCTTCGCCTGCGCGACGCCCTTGTGAGCGAGTGCGCGAAATGCCGTCGGCACCTCCATATTCGGCAGGTCGAATTTCGGCATCTTGTCCTTCGGTAGAGCAAACGGGTCGGCGGGGTGCTTTGCTGTCTTGGCCTTGGTGGGGGCAGTAGTGGCTTCGGTCATGACGGTTATCCCTTAAAGGGCGGTTCCTCTTGCGATGAGAAAGGGCGCGCGGACGTTCATCGAAGCGGGCGCTGATGGCACCCGCCCCGAACGCAGCTCTATGCGGAGTTTTACTGTGCCTGCCGACGGCACCAGCGCTGCCATTGTGGGGAACGGAGACTTCGGTGCGTCGCCGCTTTTTTTGGGCAGCTCTCGGACAAGCAACTGCTTGCCTGTATTGCATTATGTGGGGTGCCGGACCTAAAGCACAATGGCCGGCCGAGAATTAAGCGCCGAGCGCTTCTTGCCGTCAGGGCGGAGCTCGCCAACAGGACGTGGCGGCAGGGGCAGACAAGGCATCCGCCAAAATTGAGACCGTTAAGGTTTGCGAAAACGGAGGCGACGCCATAGTCCGCTGGTTCCACCTTCATACGAAGAAGCCAAATGCCTCACGCAATCTGAGGTACGACCTTTTGAGCTTCGTGGTCGCGTAGCGGCGTGCGTTGTTGGGTCTGTCATCGCAAGAGCGCAGGTCCCTGTAGGCCTCTATATACTCGGCTTCTTTGACCGGTTTGTCGTGGTTCGCCTTCAGCCAGGCAACATGCGCGGGCCGATGTTGCTTGGAACACTGTTCCCAATCGAATGTCTTTTTCATGCTCTCTCTTTCGATTTTCACGCGTGCTGATTGTGGAATTAAGGCCATGTTGTTCTCTCAGGCGGCGATCGGCCATGAATCAGCGCGCGATTATCAGGAGTGCCCTTTCCGCTCCCGTTCGCGCTCGGCATTGTGGAGCGAGCGTGTTCGGTTCTGAGCCTTGACGATCTTGGCTAGCGCCGGCGACACGAGCGAATCCTTCGGCAGCCCGGCGCGCGCGCAATCGCGTTCAAACAAGCTGTTATTGGATTTGGCTATCCTCTGCTCGGTCATTGGCCTCACCCCGGAATGGAACTTGGCGGCGGTTTTTATCGGCCCACCGCTCTCAGCCGTCGGAGCCTGGATATGATGCAGGGTACCCTGACAATACTCTGCAAAATTCCATTTGTCGAAGAAGAATGACCCAATTCGCTCTATCTCCGGAAATATTTCTGCGGCTAGGACTAGTTTTTGCACGCTTCTCTATTATATGAACTTTGTCATCTGGATGATGACCATTCAAAGGATAATTTATCTCTATTTCAGAGGAGCTTACATGACCAACGTAACTTCGAATACATCCGCTGGGAAACCCGAGACCGCCGCCGGCACCAGGCAGATCGTTCTCAAGGAAATCGGTGCGAAGTGGGGCAAGTTTTCCGAGCAGGATTTGTCCGCGCTCAAGAGCAAGGACGATCTTGTGACCCAGGTCGTGGCCAAATACAGCCTCGAGAAGGGTCAAGCGCAGCGCGACGTCGACACGCTGTTGAAGGGTCGCCAGATCTGACGTGGGTCTCATCATGAAAACCCGAGATCGCCATCTGGGCGGTCTCGGCCTTCCCCTCTGCAAGCCAAATTCGATCTTTCCGGTAACGGAGGCCGCAATGGCCGCGTTTGATTACAGCACCGTGGCGGAGCTGTTCCCCAGCAGGAGCGAGGCAGAGCTCTTCCCCGCCAGGAGCCGAAGGCACAGGCGGGAACCCGTTGGGTACGGACGATTTGCCCGCGCCGCGGAGGCCATCCGTTTCGCAATGGAGGAGCTCCCGCGCGAACTTCTTCTGAAGGCCTGTCTGGAAGTCGATGAGGAGATATTCGACCGCCACGGAATTCGCCGATTGTACGAAAGCAACGAATATCCGCTGGAGCGGCGCGCAACGCGCCGGTGAACGCACGAGAAAAGCCAAAAGTCAACTGATTCTTCAGAGTTTGAGGAGATGCCGATGAAATTCCGTCCACTCCACGATCGTGTTGTCGTCAAGCGCATCGATGCCGACGAGAAGTCCGCTGGCGGCATCATCATCCCCGACACCGCCAAGGAAAAGCCGTCGCAGGGCGAGGTCACCGCAGTTGGCCCGGGCGGCCGCGACGAAACCGGCAAGCTCATTCCGATCGATGTCAAAGTCGGCGAGCGCGTGCTGTTCGGAAAATGGTCGGGCACCGAGGTCAAGATCGACGGCATCGAGCTCCTGATCATGAAGGAAAGCGACATCATGGGCGTGCTCGACGAGCCCGTGGCCAAGAAGAAGGCCGCCTGACCGGGCGCACATCCTCGTCCTGAGGAGGCCGCACCGCGGCCGTCTCGAAGGAAGAGGCGCGAACCTAATCGACCTCTTCCTGCGAGACTCGGCCGTCGGCCGCTCCTCGGGACGAGGAGCAAAAGCTGAAAGGACATCAACATGGCTGCCAAGGACGTCAAATTTTCAGTCGATGCGCGTGACAGAATGCTGCGCGGCATCGATACCCTCGCCCACGCGGTGCGCGTGACTCTCGGCCCCAAGGGCCGCAACGTCGTGCTCGACAAATCTTATGGTGCGCCTCGCATCACCAAGGACGGCGTCACCGTCGCCAAGGAGATCGAGCTCGAGGACAAGTTCGAGAACATGGGCGCGCAGATGGTGCGCGAAGTAGCTTCGAAGACCTCGGACGAGGCAGGCGACGGTACGACCACGGCGACCGTGCTCGCTCATGCGATCGTCAGGGAAGGTGCCAAGGCTGTTGCCGCCGGCATGAACCCGATGGACCTCAAGCGTGGCGTCGACCTCGCGGTCGAGGCCATCGTCGCGGACCTCCAGAAGAACTCCAAGAACGTCACCTCGAACGAGGAGATCGCCCAGGTCGGCACGATCTCGGCCAACGGTGATGCGGAGATCGGTCGGTTCATTGCCGATGCGATGAAGAAGGTCGGCAACGAGGGTGTGATCACCGTCGAGGAAGCAAAGTCGTTGGAGACCGAGCTCGACGTGGTCGAGGGCATGCAGTTCGACCGCGGCTACATATCCCCCTACTTCGTCACCAACGCGGACAAGATGCGGGTCGAGATGGAGGACCCGTATGTCCTGATCTGCGAAAAGAAGCTGTCCGGACTGCAGGAGCTGCTGCCGCTTCTGGAAGCGGTGGTGCAGACCAGCAAGCCGTTGGTCATCATCGCCGAGGACATCGAGGGTGAGGCACTCGCCACGCTCGTGGTCAACAAGCTGCGCGGCGGCCTCAAGGTCGCAGCGGTGAAGGCGCCGGGTTTCGGCGATCGCCGCAAGGCCATGCTGCAGGACATCGCGGTCCTCACCGGCGGCCAAGCGATCAGCGAGGATCTCGGCATCAAGCTCGAGAACGTGACGCTTGCCATGTTGGGCCGCGCCAAGAAGGTGATGATCGACAAGGAGAACACCACCATCGTCAACGGCGCCGGCAAGAAGGCCGACATACAAGCGCGCATCGCCCAGATCAAGGCGCAGATCGAGGAGACCACTTCCGACTACGACCGCGAGAAGCTGCAAGAGCGGCTGGCCAAGCTCGCGGGCGGCGTCGCGGTGATCCGCGTTGGCGGCGCGACCGAGATCGAGGTGAAGGAGCGCAAGGATCGGGTTGACGACGCCATGCACGCGACCCGCGCGGCCGTCGAGGAAGGCATTCTGCCGGGCGGCGGCGTGGCGCTCCTGCGCGCGAGTGAAGCGCTCAGGAAGCTTCGCACCCAGAACGACGACCAGAAGACCGGGGTCGAGATCGTGCGCAAGGCGCTCTCGTGGCCGGCGCGCCAGATCGCCATCAACGCCGGCGAGGACGGCTCGGTCGTGGTCGGAAAAATCCTGGAGAAGGACACCTATGCCTACGGCTTCGACGCGCAATCGGGCGAGTATGGCAACCTGATGTCGAAAGGCATCATCGACCCGACCAAGGTGGTGCGCGCGGCGCTGCAGGGCGCGGCGTCCGTCGCGGGCCTCCTGATCACCACCGAGGCGATGGTCGCCGAGTTGCCGAAGAAGCAGGCTCCTGCCATGCCGGCCGGTGGCGGCGGCATGGGCGGCATGGATTTCTGACCGCTTAAGAATGACGAAGGCCCGGAACGCCCGCGCCTTTTTGGAAAACTGACACCATCAACCGCTCGATTGAAGAGGAACGACGCGTGTAGGTTCTCCTCCGTGACAACAATGTCGACCAGGCCCTCAAGGTGCTGAAGTAGTAGAAGATGCAGCGCGAGGGCATCTGCCGCGAGATGAAGCTCTGCGGCCATTACGATCGGCGGGCAGGGGGCACGGGGCAAGTGCTAAGCGATGGCGACTACCTGTCGCCCTGGGAAGCTGAAGCTGTGGCGGATGTTTTCGTGCCATGGTCTCCAAGTCGGCCATCAAGCGATGTGCTTCATTACCGAGCAAGACGAAATAATCTGAGTCTAGAGATTTTTTGCGCCACCGCCGTACCGTCGGGGGAATGATCACGATTCTTTCCACCGTCGTTTCCATCCTCGCTTTCCGGCTTCGTCGCCACATCATTTAACGTTGCCCCCACTTTATTGGGCTGCGCGATGAAATGTGTTCCGGATTGTTCCAAACGATATAGAGCGTGAACTATCGACGGCTAAACTTGCCGTGAAGAGTTCGCTGGGGTTTTTCAATGCGCTTGTCAGCGCGCTCGAAAGCCGTGCGGACGTGATCAACTTCCAGAGCAATCTCGTGATCGCATCCGGGACACGCGAGCTTCGTGTTCTTGCGAAGCCATCCGACGGTCTTTGCCGTCTTGTAGCCGCAGCCCGGGCAGCTGATTTCGATCTGCGTACGATCTAATATAATATGCGCTTCCGCATGGGAGGCCTCCATCTCGTGAAGCATCGGTCCTTCTCCGAACCTGGAGGGTCGTCCGGGTTAATCTCAATTCATCTCGGCATGGCTCGATGGAGTGACGCTTGCTCGTACGCCCCGGCGGCGATTGCCGCCAGGGTCTGGCACACGGCCGCGGTCGGGTCACACGATCTTCGTTAGGTTGCCGACCGCGAGCACCGCGTAGGCCGCAATGGCGACCCAAAACGCGTACATCGACACGTACGGAATCATCACGTAGATGCTGATCACCGCGAGAACTGCCAGGATCAACGAGATTACAAACTTCGGCATGGTAGGCGCGTGGAGATCCATAGTCTTCCCCCTTCCGCGACCGGCGGTTTCGGCCGGTCCTTCGTTGGACGAACGGCGAACCGTCAGCGACGCTTCATCTGACATTGCCTCAACGGCGCCTAATGAACGTCGACCGGTAATAATGTTACCATCTCCTAGGAGCGCCGCCAATCGACTCGTGTCGCTGGTGGTGGGTCAGCTTAAATTCTGCTTTCGTCGTCTCAAGGGGTCTGCGGGTACGCCGCCCGAATGTCCTCGGAAGTCCGGCGGAAACGCCTTTCACTCCGCCGGAGTAGCGCAGCGCGAGGCTTCGACCTCACACCTTACCGGCCGGCTGCTCCGGGCGCTTGTCGATCACCTTGTCGACGATTCCGAACTCCTTGGCCATCTCGGAGGTGAGAAATGTGTCGCGCTCGAGCGCATCCTCGATCTTTTTCAGCGACTGGCCGGTGTGCCGCACGTAGATCTCGTTGAGGCGCTTCTTGAGGCTCAGGATTTCCTGGGCGTGCAGCATGATGTCGGTCGCCTGCCCCTTGAAGTCGCCGGAGGGCTGGTGAACCATGATGCGGGCGTTGGGCAGCGCGAAGCGCAAATCCTTCTTCCCGGCCGCTAGCAGGAGCGAGCCCATGGACGCCGCCTGGCCGACACACAGCGTCGACACCGGGGGACGGACAAACTGCATGGTGTCGTAGATCGCAAGGCCCGAAGTGACCATCCCCCCGGGCGAATTGATGTACATCGAGATCTCTTTCTTCGGGTTATCGGCCTCCAGGAAAAGCAACTGGGCGACCACGAGCGTCGCCATCTCGTCCTCGATCGGACCGGTGATGAAGATGATGCGTTCCTTCAACAGCCGCGAATAGATGTCGTAGGCGCGCTCGCCGCGGGTGGTCTGCTC
>WNFT01006143.1_pt1 | contig 11487 bp, 11 predicted proteins | sample 5400191 | NCBI WGS metagenome assembly WNFT01 (sample SAMN13153359, study PRJNA577476) | soil metagenome | isolation source: 80 cm saprolite under Madrone tree | place: USA:California | collected 2016-06-14
CAGGATCTGTGGAATCAGCGTCGTGCTTCCAAAAACCCCGAATCCAAAGACGAAGAAGAGTGCAATCGCGATGGCGAAGTTGCGATTCGCGAGCAGCCGGAACTCGATCACTGGTTCCTTCACCCGCAACTCCCAAACGATGGTTGCAATCCAGCCCATGACGGCAATCGCCAATAGCCACGTGATGAGGGCGCTTCCAAACCAGTCGTCGATTTGACCGCGATCTAACGCCACTTCCAGCGCCGCCGATGCTAAGGCGATCAGCGTGATTCCGATGCCGTCGATATTCAGCTTACCGTTCGTTCGCACCGACGTTCGCTCGGCTTCAAACGCGGGGGGATCCTTTAGAAGCCGGCTGCTCAAGAAGAGCGACAGGAAACCAATCGGGATGTTGATGAAGAATATCCAACGCCAACTGTAATTATCGGTGATCCAGCCGCCCAACACAGGCCCGACCGCCGGGGCTGTCACAATTACGATCGTGTATAGAGCAAACGCCGAGGCGCGCTTGGCGGCGGGGAATGTGTCCACCAGAATCGCCTGTGAGACAGGGGCCAAACCTCCGCCTGCAAGTCCCTGAAGCACGCGGCTGGAGAGCATGATCCCGAGCGAGGGCGCCAATCCGCAGAAGAAAGAAGTCAGCGTAAAGAGCGCGACGCATCCGAGATAATATCTTTTTCTCCCAAAGACACGGCTCAGCCACGCAGACATCGGCAGAATGACCGCGTTCGCGACAAGATAGGTCGTGAGGATCCAGGTGACTTCGTCAAAACTTCGGCCGAGGCCGCCGCCAATGTAAGGCAGCGCGACATTTGCAATCGAGGTGTCAAGGAGTTCCATAAACGTCGCCAAGGTGACGGTTACGGCGATGAACCACGGATTGATGATCGACTTCTCGGTCGGCACGACTGGCTCCTGAAACGAACTCAGTGGACACGCACGGTTGGCTCGACGGACATGCCGAGCCGCAACAAATGTTCGGCATCCTGATCTTTATCGAGCCGAATTCGCACGGGGAACCGTTGCACCACTTTCACGTAATTCCCGGTCGCGTTTTCCGGAGGAAAGAGACTAAAGAGAGGACCGGCGGCGCCCGGCAGAGTGTCCACCTTTCCTTTGTAGTCTCGCCCGAACGTATCAACCCGGACGGTGACTGGCTGGCCTGGTTTCATGCGTCGGAGCTGCGTCTCGTTTCTTTGAAGTTCGCCGTGATCCAGATATCGTCGATGGGAACGATTACGAGCAGGCTCTGTCCCGGCTGAACGCGGTGACCGAGTTCGACCGTCTTTCTACCGATCACGCCGCTGACCGCCGCATAAATCTTGGTGTAGCTCAGGTTAAGTTGAGCAGTACGCAGATCGGCACGGGCTTGCTCCAGATGTCCTGCGGCAGAATCCGACTTGGCGCGGGCATCCGTCACTTGCTGCGGGGCGATGCGCGCAGCTTCGACCTGAGCTTCGCGCTGTTCGACAAGGTCGCGGGCTTGGGCGAGTTCCTGCTCTCTCGAAACAATTGCAGCACGATCGGCTTCCACGGCCTGAGCGGCGGCAGTGGCTTCCGTTTCGCGTGCATCGTAATCGGAACGCGAGATCTCCTGCTTCTCGACGAGCGCCTGGTATCGAGTACGATCCCGTTCGGCGCGGGCAGAGAGAGCTTCGTCCTGCTGCAACTTGTGCTGCGCGGCATCGAGGTTTGCCCGTTCGGCCTCGACGCTGGCAATCGCCTGTTCCTTGGCCGCTTCGGCAGAATGAAGTCCGCCGAAAGAGCTGGCGTCTACAATCGGAACAGCCACCAACGCTGAGCGCGCATCCGCACTCCGGGTATCGAGATCGGCTTTCGCGTGCTCAAATTCGGTCTCGTAATCGCGCGGATCAAGTTCCAGCAGCAGAGCGCCTGCTTCCACGAACTGATTGTTTTCCACTCTCGGATTGATATAACTGACGGTCCCGCTGATGCGTGGGCTCACCATGTCCAGATGTCCTTCAATCTGGGCATCGTCCGTGGATTCGTAGTTCCGAGCGTTGAGCCACCAAGATGCAACAGCGGCCACGGCCAGCACGCCTGCGAAGAGAAGAATCCAGCGCGACCGCCTCCCGCGTGGCGCGTTGCCCTTGAGTTGTTGTCGCTTTGTGCCTTCTTGGTCCCTAGAATCGTGCTTGCCAATTGCCTCTGACGGCATGGTTTCCACAACTTCGGTCTCGATAGTCCGCGCCATTTCATTTCCCTCCTAAGAGTTCAGGGAGCCTGGTTTCGGCGCCTCCCTGAGCGCGCGCCAGAGAGATCATTGCTACGTTGAAGGAAAACAGGCTCTGGATGTAATTTTCGCTGGCGAGCATCACCGCCTCCTGCGCCTGCACAACTTCCAAGTAGTTGGTAACACCGTTCGTATACCTGTCCTTTGACTGGGCGAGGGCTCGTTCCGCCAGCGCCGTGTTACCTTGCGCGACTCTTGCGCTCGAGTGGGAGTCACTGAGATCCAACTAAGCGATGCGGACGTCATAGGCGACTCGCCCTTTCAAGTCCTCGTATTCCGCTTCGCGTCGGGCTAGGTCTGCCTGTGCTTGCTCGATGTCGGCCTGAATCCGGCCACCTGTGTAGATCGGCACCGAAATCGTGCCTGCGACCGCATAAACTTGGTCAAAAGTTCCGACGTTGATTCCGGCCCCGCCGTAGTTGGCGCTCACCGACACAATCGGCAGGCGTTGTGCTTTCTGCGCTCGGAGTGCGGATTCGGCGGCGTGGAGACTCGCTTCGGCACCTCGAAGATCGGCGCGCGAGCGCAGGGCCTTGGTGGTTGCAGTCTCATTTGTTATCCCGGTCAACGGACGATAGGAAAGCGGATCAATTATGTTGAAGTCTTGATTAATCGCCAAACCAATGATCCGACCGAGCGTCAGTTTGTCCTTTTGGAACTGATTGGTCGCGTTGACCAGCCGTTGCTCGGCAGATTGCCGTTTCACTTCCGCACGGAGGGAATCAATTTCGGGCGAGAGTTCGGATTTCACGCGATCGACGGTTAGACGATCCAGTTCAACGGCTGAAGTGAGTTGCGCTCTCGCTGTTTCCACTCTCGCGGCGCTGGCGATTGCCTGTACATACGCGGTCCCAACCGCGAACACAACCACGTCGCGAGAATCCTTGACGTTGAGCGCGGACGCCCGCTCAGCATCCCTTCGCGACCGATATTGATTCAGGAGCCGGGGGTCATAAATGGACTGTATCAGACTGAGCCTCGCGTCTTGGTATCCGAATCCTCCGCTCGTAGAAGGCAGCCCAGCAAATCCAGGAATCGGCGGCAGCTTCAGGCCGATTTCCTTGAAGCTGATGCTTTCGTACGCCTGTTGGCCGTCGGCTGACACTTGCGGCAAAAGAGCCGAGAGCGCACGCAGGCGTTCCGCGCGGACATTGGCGCTCGCTTGGCTGGACTCGATCAACCCGAGGTTGAAGCGAAGTCCCCGCTCGATCGCATTTTTCAGAGTGAGTTCGATCCGCGTGCCCGTATTCTCGGAAGGCACGCTGCTGAGGTAGGGGTTTTGACTTTGCGTCGCTTGTGCGCTGGGGTTTGTCGTGCCTTCGGCTGGACTAATTGGGCGAGGTGTGGCAACCGAGTACCCAAGAGCATCTGGCGTTTGTCCCCAAGCCGCCAGGCCGGTTCCCTTTAAATACACCACTATCAGGAGTCCCAACGCCACTTGCGACCTTCTGCGGGAGCATCGAACCATCTCGATCAACCTCCTGCAGGTTCTGATGCATATAGAGACCGATCGGTCGCATATATCCTGTCAACATTACATCGGAATGAGACCGTCTGGTCCCTTGGCGCCATAGAGGTTCGCTGGGTTGCAAGCGCGTGCCTGGGACGGATTTTGCGTGCCGGCAAAGTCTAGCGTCGCGGCTTGCGCTGTCCGTTTCTCTAGTCCGTCGGAGCGCGGAAGATGAGGGATGCATTCGTTCCGCCGAAGCCGAACGAATTGGTCATCGCGTACTCGAGGGCGGCCCCAATAGCTTCTTCCCGTATCAACCTGAAACGACACGCGTCGTCTACCTCGCGCACGTTCGTCGTCGGTGGAGCAACCTGGTCTCTCAGCGCGAGAACGGTAAGCCCTGCCTCAAGACTTCCGGCCGCTCCCAGCAGATGACCCGTCATTGACTTGGTTGAGCTGACCAGCAGATTCTCTGCGTGGTCGCCAAAAGCATCGCAGATTGCCTTTGCCTCGGCCCGATCCCCAAGTTGGGTGGATGTGGCGTGGGCATTCAGATATTGGATCGCCGGGGGAGCGAGCCCAGCATCCTCCAACGCCAGTTCCATCACACGGCGAACTCCTCGACCATTCTCCGGCGGAGCATTGGTGTGAAAGGCGTCTGAATTCGCGGCGTAAGCAACAAGTTCCGCGAGCACGTTGGCGCCTCGGCGCAAAGCGTGCTCGCGCTCCTCCAGAATAAGTACGCCCGCCCCTTCGCCGAGCACAAATCCATCCCGATCGCGGTCCCAAGGGCGGGACGCCGTCTCCGGGTCATCATTTCGGGTCGACAGCGCTCTCATCGCGGAAAAGCCGGCGACCGACAAGGGCGTCACGGCGGCCTCACTTCCTCCGCAGATCATCACGTCCGCATCTGCGCGCTGTATAATGCGGAAGGCTTCCCCGATAGCATGCGCTCCAGTCGTACATGCAGTGGCGCACGTGAGATTGGGACCTCTCGCCCCATACCGGATGGAGATCTGGCCGGCTGCCAGGTTTGCGATGGAGGCCGTGATGAAGAAAGGCGATACACGCGACGGACCCTGCCCCATGAGTTTGCCGTGTTCCCGCTCGATCACTTCGAATGCGCCGATGCCACTTCCAACGTAGACTCCAACCCTTTCAGCATTTTCCGGCGTCACTTGAATCGCAGCTTGTGTCATGGCGTAGTGGGCAGCTGCCATCGCGAATTGGATGAACCGCCCCATTTTCTTCACGTCTTTTCGCTCTACGAAGTCTTCCGGCACGAAACCCTTTACTTCACCCGCAAATCTGCAGGCATATTTATCGGCGGAGAAAAGGGTTATAGGCGCTATGCCACCTCTCCCTTTCAGAATCGCCTGCCAAGTCTCTTCAGTCCCAACACCGAGCGGGCTGATAAGCCCGACGCCAGTGACAACGACAGCACGCAACCGCTTCTCATGTAGCTCTTCACGCATAAGTCGTTTCATTGAAAAAGGTGTCCACAGGCAACGACGACTGGAACAGCTGGCAGCGCCTTTCAAACCGGCCGAAAGAAATTGATTTTTAGCTCGACCGTCGTGAAGGATTCCTCTGGCGCGAGTGTGGCTGCAAAGGCCATACCCATCGCGGCGTCAGCAATGTCGCAGCGAATTCCGCCGTGCAGCGTCCCCATGGAATTTGCATGTTGTGCCCCGGCTGCAGGGTGATCGTGGCGTGCCCGTCAGCCACTTCACTTGCCTCAAATCCGATCAGGCGGGCCACCGGTACGTTGTTCGCCTTCGCCCGCTCCCTGAAGTCGGGTCGCAAGAGGTTCTCTTGAGTACTCATGACTTGTCCGCCCCTGCCTTCGCTTGCCTCGCACGAACCTTGGTCTCGAGGTATTCCTCCAGATGATGGCAGGCGAGATCGAGGGGGCCGTCGTTCTTCTGCAGACGACGGATCATGAAGCTCCCTTCTAGCGTGCTTACAATCAACATGGCTAATTCGGCAGAATCGACGCCGGGGCGGACCTCGCCTCGCCGTTTCCCTTCCTCAGCAATAGCTTGGAGACGATCCAGCCACGAACTAAGGGCCTGACGCGCTTTCGCTCGTAACTGCGGATTGCCATCGTCGGAATCGATGGCCGTGTTCAGCAGCGGGCATCCTCCCGTTATTAATCCCGTCCGCCGGTCACGGAAATTCCAGACAATTTGGTTCAACTGATCGACGGTATTCGGAATCTCCTGCGTCCCTTCGAAGCGCGCATCCATCGCGATCTTCCAAGCATGGTCGAACGCTTCTCCCGCGAGTTCTTGCTTGCTCTCAAAGTGCCGGTAGATTCCGCCTTTTTCCAGTCCTGTCGCTCGCATGAGGTCAGAGAGAGCGGCGCCGTTATACCCTTTCTGATTGAAGATGGGAGCCGCCTTACGGATGATTTCCCGCCGGGTCTGTTCGCCTTTCCGCATGTTGGCACTCCTTTAGAAGGAATTCAGCAACAATCCGGTCGCTCACTTTACAGTATTGATCATTGGATGAGACCAAACGGTCTCTAGTTACATCAAAGACCGACACGTGTGATCAAATCGTAGGCACAGTCCCGCCCCGCAATGGATGCATTATCTCGCCTCGATTGGCGGCTTCACCGGTACAGTCTGCGAAACGCAACGCTCACATCGCCTCGCAGAAACCGATGTCTTCGCTCGTCGGTGGTTTTCAGACGTCGCTCAAACTTGGACTTTTCGTGGGGATGAGCGTGAGAGGGACATTGATTTTGCTGCGGTTGGCTCGGGGGTGAGTTGAGTCTGCCTCAATCGCAATCTTTCGAACGTAGCACTCCTGCTCACGAAGCAGGTGATCGTGAGCGCATCTTTCGTTCACACTTCGTCCCACGGGAAACTGCCCTTCCGGGTAAGAGGACGCGTCTGCCTTGGGCGCACGCAACTCGACTCTAACAACTCCTTCTCTTAACTCTAACTACTTACGTCCAGCGGCATCGCGATTCCTGAACGGCTCGCCAAGATCGCGCTCCAGGCCGCGTCGGTTCCGATGCCGGTTGGAGAGACCAGTCCAATTCCTGTAACGACCACGCGCCGCCACACACCACCCATTATTCTACCGTCCTTTCGTCCTAGTCCGCAGTAACGCCCAACGGCATTGTTGGTTCTCGAAAGGAGACCAGCTGGTCCTAATCCAGCCAGAATACGTTATCCAGGACCATTTGGTCTCTTCCTGCGCCACATAAAGTCGTGAATCATACTTAGATTATGATCATCATATAAGAGCGCGGAGGAATGGAACGAAAGAACGCGGTCTTGGCTGCGAAGGGGTACCGTCCGAGATCGGTTGAGCACCACGCGGCGAGGGCGACGAAGACTTTCGAGTCTTTTGGAGGTACGCGGTGACCCGACTTCTATGCATCTTCGGTATTCACTGGGAAGGCATAGTCGTCTGTGGGAACTTGGGTTGCTGCACCCTCTGTGGTGAAGATACTTACAGCGTTTTTATCGTCCATAAGCTGGAGCGGAATGCCCACGGGCGGATTTTACCAAGGAATTAGATGGGTGACGGAATTTGGACAGGCAATAGCTGCCCCGGTTGGATAGCGACGCTGGTTATGGTGGCGCCTGTCGCTTTGAACTTGATGTCGCAGGGGGAAGCCTTGTGATTTCGAAAAAATTTGAGAGATCCAATCTCGCGATGGAGTTGAAGGCTGGGAAAAAACGCTTGGAGCTCGTGCTTCACGGTCTCACGAACGAACAGTGTTGGATGGCCGGGGCTGTGCGGTCGGATTCGATCAGCATGGTTGTTTCGCGCCTGATCAGTAATGAGTTCCTGGCGCTAGAGGAAGTGTGCGAGGAACCCTCTCGTTCCGAAGGAAAGCAATCCACCGGCGTCCAGCCGCGAACACGGTTTGTGGAGAGAACACTGCGGGCCGACTCCAACGGTTCGATTGAAAGCCTGCTAGCCGAGTTCGATGTTGTGCGATCCGCTAGCATCCGTTTGGTTAAACAGGGTGTAGGAAACCAAGGACAATACAGCACTCTTACCGAAGCCTGCGTAACCCGGTTTAACGAACATATTGAACAGATCGAACGCTGGAGAGCTTCCCAGCTTGTCGGCTTCATTCCGACACGGTTGCGCGCGGAAGCGCTTGAGTCTGAGCTGAACGCAGCAATTCTGGAAATCGGGGAGGAAGACTTCCTTCTCGACAATTTCGATTTGAAGTCACTTTTTTCCGAGTCCTTGAGCCGCTACTACAGCGATGAGGTTGTGTTGTGGCTTGGAGCCGAATTGACCAACGGAAAGCATGCCTTCTTTCAACGTCTGGCGGATGTACTGGCGCCTGTGCATACGTTTCTTGAAATGGGAATGGCCTGCGTTGGTCTCTTTCGCGTGCTTTCCAGTTCCCAGGATTCTCAAGGCGATTTGATCAGCGAGTGGGAAGCGGTCCTTGGCGGACCTTACTCGACCGGGGCTGCGATTCGTTGGCGCACGGTCCGTGTGTGGAAACAACGGGTCGTCATCGCAGAACGAATAGAGGCCCTGGCGTGGGTGGACCAGCAAGGGATCTAAGTGCTGACAAATGGGGCATCCGCTCCCTGGCACTCGGTGAAATCGAACAGTCGCCACGCCAGCAGCTTGAGCTCAGGCCTTGAAAGAAGCCGGCAAAAGAATGAGCGGACTCCGCGGCCAGGAGAGCAGAAGGATTCGTTCCACGCAGACTTCGATTCGAGGAGTAACAATGACCAACAAACTGAGCTTTGTCACTGCCAACGAACTTTATCGTGATTCGTACGCAAGCTCGCAGAGCCAGGAACGGGCGCTAAACGCGGCCATCGTTCAGGCTGAGATCGGCGAAGGGTACGAACAGTTTCTTGAGATCTTTGACGCGTTCTACGCCGACGATGTAGAGGTAAGCAGCGAAAGCCAGGAGGAGCCGATCCGTGGAAAGGCGGCAGCGCGTTCCCTCCTCACGAGCTTCCTGTTTCCGCTTCACGTAATGGCGGAAGTCGGGGGGCTGCTCGTCTCGATTCGCCACACCGCGATCCCTGCAGACGCCACTGTCGAGACGCACTCCGCCTGGACGGTCGACCTCGTCGGGGCGTCCGGAACGACCTGCACTCTGAGCTGGCGCGTCTTCCGGAAATGGCACGGGTCGCGCGTAGTGTACGAGCATCACTACGACGAGCAGCAAATCGGCGGGCCACTCACCTTGAATGACCTGAGTTTTAATGCGGTTAAGCCCGCGCTAGGGACTCACCAGCCCTCTTGACGCGGTGAGTCAAATCTTCCGGTGCCCGAGTCGAGAAATTTGTCAATCACGATCAAATGCAGGTTCTTGTGTTAAGTACAGACCTTTTCATATCAGTAGCCTTGAACGCATGGAGATCAAATATTGAAAGAGCGGACAAAACATTTGGAGGTCTCACGTCCAAGCAATTACTGCAAGAAGTTGCACCGGGGAAAAATCGCTTGGTCTACCTCTGGGGCCATCTCACCGCGGTTCACGATGCGATGCTCCCACTATTTGGTTTTGGGAAACGGCTCCATCCAGAATTCGATGCAGCCTTCATTTCAAATCCCGATAACACGCAGGCGAGTGTTCCATCGGCAGCGGATATAGGGAACGCTTGGAAGGATGTTAACAGCAAATTGTTCGAGGGGTTTGCAACGCTTTCGACCGCCGACTGGCTACAGAAGCATGGTGCGGTATCGGCGGAAGACTTCGCGAAGGAACCGCATCGAAACCGTTTCGCGGTCCTGCTGAGCCGCACGAATCATGTGTCCCATCACCTCGGGCAAGTGGCTTTGATGCCCAAGTAATTCCTGGTAAGTTTCTCCCCATCAAACACCGCTGTACGGCTGTCGCAAGGCAAGTTGCGATACCATCTCAGAGCTCGCCAGACTGATCTGGCTCGCTCCTCCAAGCCCACTCGGTCGCCTTTTCATCGCACCTTGACCTTCGGCTCAACAGACATACCGGGGCGCAACGTGTGCTGCGGGTCCTGGTCTCGATCAAAGCGGATGCGAACCGGTAGCCGTTGAACAACTTTGACGAAATTGCTGCTCGCATTTTCCGGCGGAAGCAAACTAAATAGAGTTCCCGCGGTGACTCTTTATCGATATGTCGATCGTTAGCCAATCCCGGCCGTGCGAGAACGTTAAACGTTTCGATGAACAGTTATCAGGGAGGGTCGACGACTGTCTTTAAGTTACCATCGCGCAGGCTTCGGTTCTCGCAAACGGAAGGAACCATGCAGATATCCTGCGGCGCCGCATCGACGCCAGCCTGTTGCTGATCAAAGCAGTCTGTGGCGGCTGGAACGTGTCGGAGCTACCGAAGGAATCGAGTTTACGTTGGCAATATTCGTTCGTCGCAGCATAAATCGATGATAGGGCAGTTCACTGCGCTTCGAGGACAAAAGCTTTCGTATCTCTCAGAATACTATTGGAAAGCTTCTCATCGGTTGTGATGCGGGAAATGACTATGCCGCCTACCATCGCTGCTGCAATCGCCCGAGCGCGCGCCTGCGCATCTTTGTGGGAGCTACTTAGCTTATGTTCAATTGCAGCAATGAATCGGTCGAGCCCGGCGGAGGCGGCGGCACGAGTCTTTTTATCCGCACGCGGCAATTCCGTACCCAATGCCGCCAGCGGACACGCCCCATTGTAATGGTCGCGATGTTTCTGCGAGAGATAGTCGTGCAGAATCTCCGCCAGCGCTTCGTCGCCACCTTTCTCCTCCAAGTGGCGTAGCACGGCGTCAAGATTCTTTTCGACCGCTTCGCTGACCAACTGATCTTTTGACGCGAAGTGCCGATAGAACCCGCCTTGGGTGAGTCCGGCGGATGCCATAACGTTCAACAGCCCGCTCTCCGCGATTCCATCTCGCATGAAGGCGTGCGCGGCCTTTTTGACAATGCGTTCGCGTGTCTTCGCTGTTTCCTTCCGGGATTTTCGCATAGTCCTCCTAACGCCAGCCCTGCTTCTTAGTTAAGATTATACACGACCTCTAAGTCTTAGGCGAGCCAAAAGCCACTGCCAAGAGAAAGAGCAACAACATTGATTGGCCTCAGCAAGATGCCTCGACTAGTGGATGTGTTTGCGCGCCGACTGCAGGTGCAGGAGCGTCTCACAACAGCAATTGCTGAAGCGCTTGAGAGTGCTATCCCTGTGGCCATCTGCGGGGATTCTGCTCAGAAAGAGCAGATTGCTCACTGCCTCGACCGCTATGAAGGTATTGCCGATACCATCGTCGAATTGTTTCAGCCGCACGGTTCTGGTGTGATTGCTTCGTCGCGACAGATCAAGCCGCATAGTAGAAGGAGCCTACCCCCGGCGATAAATATAAAAGTGTCGTTGAGTCGTTTAGATTGTGTATGACATCTAAGTGTTTGTGACTGACACGGACAAGTTTAACCCGAAGGAGTGACGACAATGGGTAGGCTAGCGGACAAGAATATCCTCATCACCGGCGGCAATAGCGGAATCGGGCTGGCCGCAGCGCAGGAATTCGACCGAGAGGGCGCGCGCGTTGCCATCTGCGGCTTGAATGAGGGGTCGCTGCAGGCGGCTATGAAGACGCTTGGTGCCGGAAGTCTCGCCGTTCGCGCAGACGTCAGCAATCTCCCTGACCTCGACACGATGTACGCCACGATCAAGCGGGAGTTCGGGCACCTGGACGGCGTCTTCGTAAATGCGGGTTATAGCGAGTTCCTGTTGTTCGAAGACGTGACCGAGCAAAGCTTCGACAGGGTGATAGCCGTCAATTTCAAAGGGGCTTACTTCACGATTCAAAAGGCCT
>WNFT01006447.1_pt1 | contig 11486 bp, 9 predicted proteins | sample 5400191 | NCBI WGS metagenome assembly WNFT01 (sample SAMN13153359, study PRJNA577476) | soil metagenome | isolation source: 80 cm saprolite under Madrone tree | place: USA:California | collected 2016-06-14
AATTGTACTCGTGCTAATATCGGGCCATGACGGAGCTTCTCAAAAAGGCCTTCGAGAAGGCGGCGGCTGCGCTGCCGGAGTACGAGCAGGACGAGCTTGCGCGCCGGTTGCTGAGCGCGATTGAATCGGACGAGAAGCGCTGGGATATGCTTTTTTCCGACTCCGCCAAACTTGAGCGGCTCGCGGACCAAGCGCTCGAGGCTCACCGCGGGGGACTTACGGAACCGTTGGATCCCGAGAAGCTCTGAACTCTCGCACGACACGGGACTTTTGGGACGCTTACCGGGCCCTTCCCGAAAACATCAGGGAACTCGCCCGGGAGGCCTACAAGCGTTTCCAACAGAATCCGTACCACCCGGGCCTGTCTTTCAAACGGGTTCATCCGAATCGTCCAATTTATTCGGTAAGGATCGGGCTCGGCTATCGGGCTTTGGGAGTCATTGCGGACCGTGGCGATATCGTCTGGTTCTGGATTGGATCGCACGCCGAGTATGACAAAATGATCTAGATCAGCCAATCGAATCTGAGCCCGGTGCTGGCGGGGCCACCCATATGCTAACTAGACGATCATGAAGCTGCGCCACGCTGCTACGCTCGCGCTTGCCGCTTAGAGAGGCTAGCTGAAAATGGCCGGAGCACTTGGGAATGCCGTTGGAATACTACACGGCTCGCCTCATCCGCTGATTGCCTACATCGTTATCTGTGGAATTGTGTTCGGCCTTCTACCCCTGTTTTTCCCAAGCATGCGCGATTCCCTTTGGTACGGTCGGCGGCCCATGAAGAAACGTCCTTTGTCAGAAGAGCGCGTGCTGCAAGGCGCTGATCTAATTCGCGTCATAGAACATCGCCCACAACGATCCATCCTCGGTCGTATGCTTGCCAAAATAAGACACTGACGATTTCAATTTCAGACACTCAAGGCCAAATTAAGCCAGTACCCGGCATCGAAAGACGCTTGCTCCAGCGCGCGCGGTATGGTTCGATTGTGCGTTCGAGGATCGTCGACCCGGGATTTCCCCTAAGCGACGCACAATAGAGACCGACTGAAGGCTCGTCGCGAGCCTTGAGCGTAACTTGGCCGGGACTGATGAAAAGGACTTACCAACCGCACAATCGCAAGCGCCTGCGGACGCACGGATTTCTCGCCCGCATGGCGACGCCCGGCGGACGCAACGTGCTCAGACGCCGACGGACCAAGGGCCGGAAGCGGCTGGCTATCACTATCCCGCCGAAGCAGCCGGGTTAGCGCGGCCGCGCGCACCGCTCAGCTTCAGGGCGGAGGACAAACTTCGGCGCAGTGGCGAGTTCCTTCGTCTGCAACGTACGGGCGTCCGCTACCAGACGGCGCATTTCGTCTTTTTCGCCTCCAGACTTGCTGACGGCGACCAATCACGACTTGGGGTGACCGTCTCGCGGCGGGTTGGCAAGGCGGTCGTCCGCAACCGGATCAAGCGCCGGCTGCGCGAATGCTTTCGCCTGCGGCTCCGGCCGATGCTCCCGCCGGGAACCGCGCTGGCCGTGATCGCGCGTATTGGCGCGGGCGATCTTCGCGCCCCCGCTATTCAGGCCGAGTTGGAGACTGCTATTCTCAACCTCAAAGGCAGGCTCACGTAAACTTTTCCCATGGCGACCTCGGCGCAAGCACGCCCATCCAGCGCTCGCGATGCTCATTCCGTCCTCCCGCTTATGGGAAGGGCGCTGCGCAACATGGGAAATGGCGCCCTCACCGGGCACTCGCGACGCTCGTGCCGCCCTCTCCCAGGTCAGGGAGAGGGGTTGAGAGACGTTGATCCCTCTAATGCGGCAGCCTCTGCTCGGGATGACACCAAGAGAGCTCATCTTGCGAGGTTCGCCCTTGTAGGGATCGTCGACCTGTATCGCGTGCTCATTTCGCCTGTGCTCGCCGCGTGGTTCGGACCGGCGTGCCGGTTCGAACCGACCTGCTCGGCTTATGCGCGTGAGGCGATTTGCGAGCATGGTATTGCTCGCGGCGGCTGGTTGACGCTTCGACGGCTCTCGCGGTGCCGGCCTGCCGGGGGATGGGGTTACGACCCGGTGCCACGCCAATCTATCGAGAGAACCTGACAAAGGAACGCCTTGGATAACTCCCGGCTTTTACTCGCATTCCTGATATCGCTCGCGATTATCGTTCTCTATTCGCAACTGCTCCAGTGGCGCTTCCCGAATGCGAACCAGAGCAAGCAGGGCGAACCGGAGAATAGTGCAAAGAATCCCGGCGCTGCCAAAACCGCAAGCCCAATGGCGGGGACGAGTCCGCAGACGATGGGCTCGCCGATGGCCGGCGTCGCGCCTTCGTCTGAGCTGGCCGCGGGCGCGCCCAAACCCGGGGCTCCGAATGGGCCGCGATCCGCGCCGCCGGCCACGATGACCAGTGCGATGGGGGCTGAACATTTGATCGAGGTGGACACCAGCCTTTACAAGGCGACGCTGACGACCCAAGGCGCCCGACTGAAGAGCTTCCTGCTCAAGAGTTACAAGGCCACCAACGCGCCGGACAGCCCGCCCTACGAAATAGTCAGGCCGGGCGATCGCCTGCCGATGGGGCTGGTCGTCGAGCGCGGCGACACGCTGCTCGACGACGCCGGGGTTTCCTACACGACCATGGCGCCGGCGAGTCTCCGCGTGATGCCGGGGCAGGACGCGACCGTGACTTTCGCGGGCGAGACGGAGCGCGGACTCAAACTCGAAAAGACCTTCACGTTTCGCGACGATTCGAGCTACGTTTTCAAGATAGCGGCGCATGCGACGCCCTCCGATGGCAGCCTCGCTGCAGTCGGGCTTACGATCAGCCAGCCGCTCAAGGAACTCGCGGGCTTCCGCGACTATCCGGAACTCCAGGCCGACGTGACCGGCAAGGCCTTCAACGAACCCGAAAAGACCCTCGAAAAAGGCGTACCACCGCTCAGCGGGCCGATCGCATACGCCGGTTTCGGTGACCGCTACTTCCTGGCGGCGCTACTGCCGGAGCAACCCGCGACCGGCACGCTTCAGATGGACTACGAGGGCGACGAGGCCCATGCGTGGCTAATCTTTCCCGCCGCGACGGCGGTGCGGACGCGCGTCTATATGGGACCAAAGGCGGTCGATTTGCTCGACGCGGTGAGCCCGGCACTCAACAAAGCGATCGACTTCGGATGGTTGGGCTTTATCGCCCTGCCGTTCTTGCGGGGTCTCAAGCTGCTATACCGCGTTGCGCCCAATTACGGGGTTGATATCATCCTGTTAACCGTGGTCGTCCGTTTGCTTACGCTACCGATGTCAATCAAAGGCCAGCGCTCGATGATCAGGATGCAACGCTTGCAGCCGCAAGTTGAGCGAATCCGCGAGAAGTTCAAGGATGACCAGGAGCGGCTCAATCGCGAGATGGTCGATCTCTACAAGCGCAACCACGTGAATCCGCTCGGCGGGTGTCTGCCGATGTTAGTCCAGCTTCCGGTGTTCTTCGGCCTCTACGAGGCGTTGATCAACGCGGTCGAGCTCAGGCAGGCGTCGTTCTTTGGCTGGATGGCTGATTTGTCCGCGCCCGATTGCATGCCGATCCCGGCGATGCCGCCGATTTCGTTCCTGCCTTGCCCTGGAATTCCGGTGCTGGTGGTCCTGATGGCAGGGACGGCTTTCCTCCAGCAATGGATGTCGCCGAAGCAACCCGACCCGAGTCAGCAGAAGATGATGATGTACATGCCAGTGGCGTTCAGCGTTTTTTTTATCAACCTCCCGGCGGGCCTTTCGCTTTACTACCTGGCGTCGAACCTGCTTGGTATAGCGCAACAGTTCGTGCTCAACCGCGAATTTAAACAGTCTACACCCGTCACATGACTCCCAGCGATTCAATCGAAGAAACCGCCCCCACAGTGGACGAAGCCGTCCGGCAGGCGCTCGCGAAGCTTGGCGCGCAGCAGGACGACGTAACGATCGAAGTCCTGAGCACGCCACGAGCGGGCGTGCTCGGACTCGGCGTGCGTCAGGCACGCGTGCGCGTTACGCGCCGCGAGCCCGAAGCTGCGCGCAGCGGCGTCGCGTCGCCGCCACCTGCTCCTTCGCGCAGCCATGACACCTCGCCGCGCCAGAGCGCGCCTTCGCGTCACGAGGCTCCTTTACGCCATGACGGACCTCCTCGCCACGAAGGGCCGCCTCGCCACGACGCGCGATCCCGTCCGGACGCGGGAGCGCGAAGTGCACCACCCCCGGCCGCGTCGCCGGACCGCGCGCGTAGTCGTGCGCATGAATCGAGCGCGGAACTCGAGGGCGATTCGGGGGTGGAGGATTCGTCCGAAGGCGCGCGCAAGAGCGTTGACGTGGGCGAGCAGACTCGCGAGGCGAGTGCGATCCTGCGCCGCATCCTCGAACTGATGGGCGAGAAGACGGAGATCGAAACAGTCGGAGATGCGGAACCCGGAACGGTCGAGCTCAATATCAAGGGCGACGGCTCGGGAATCCTCATCGGACGCCATGGTCAGACGCTCGACGCGCTCGAATACCTCGTCAACCGTATGCTCGCGCGCAAAGTGAAGGACACCGTCCCCATTGCGCTCGATTCCGAATCCTACCGTGCTCGCCGCCGCCGCCAACTGCATCGGATGGCGCTCTCAAAGGGCGAGGAGGCCAAGCGCGAACACACCCTGGTCACGCTCGATCCGATGCCGCCGCGCGACCGTCGTATTATCCACCTGGCGCTGAAGGACGATCCGATGATCGTGACGCGCTCGGCGGGCGACGGTTTTCTGCGCTCAGTCGAGATCGCGCCCGTCGACAGCAGGCGCGAACGCGGCGAGCAGCGGGGCGGGGGCGATCGCGAGCGCAAGCCCGAACGCGACCAGGTGGGACAGCAGGGCGGCTTCAAACACGGCCAAAAGCGGATCGTGTAGGAGGGCGGCGACTCGCGGGGCCACCACCTCTACTGCGTTTAGCGCTGACCTAAACTGCGAATCTGCTCCGGCTGATATGTGAGCGGCCCGGAAAAAAGACTGGCGCGGCCGCGAACGCCACGCCAGTTTGTAAGTCGTGCGTGTGATTTGGCTCGCTCGCAGCGTCTGACCGTCTGCCGCGGCGCATGCTTCAGCCCTCGGTCCAGCCCCACTTGGCCTTGTTGGCCGCGATTTGCTCGGGCGTCGGATGCTCGGTCACGACAAAGGTCTTGACCTTGAATTGGTCGGCCATATCGAGGGTCTTGTGATTCAGCTCGATATCGTCCTTGAAAATTTCGGGGACGGCCGGTTCCTCGAAAATCGCCTGCCACGGGCATTCGGGCTCGCAGGCGCCGCAGTCGATACATTCGTCGGGATGGATATAGAGCATATTGGGGAAATGCTCCTTGTCGTCCCCAACGTACTCGTAGATACAGTCGACCGGGCATACGCTGACGCAGCCCGTGTCGACGCAATCGATGCATAGCCGCGTTATCGTCCAAGGCATGGTTGTTTCTCTCCTGGAAGCGTACGAGATTTAATTTATATTGGCCCGCGGGTCCAGCAAAGCTCGCACGCGACCGTCCCGCCAAACGGGATTTCCTGAACTTCTTGCCATAACCGCGCACGTAAGGAAAGGACACCGGCGCGACGCAGCCACGGGCGCCTGGTCTCGTCGATGCCGTGTGGCAACGCTGCGCGCGTCTCTTATACTCGATTACGCGCATGAATAGAATTAGGATTCGGTCAGTTAAGTGACCGGCATCTGATCCACACGGAGTCTATGCAAATGGCGACGCACGACGGCAAGGGCATGCGTACTGAAACCGACAGCATGGGGGCGATTGAAGTCCCCGCAGAGCACTACTGGGGCGCGCAGACCGAGCGCTCGCTACTCCATTTCGCGATCGGGCACGACGTCATGCCGCGCTCGGTGATCCGCGCGATCGGAATCCTCAAAAAGGCCGCCGCCGAGGTCAATCTGGCGCTCGGCAAGCTCCCTCGCGACAAAGCTGATCTCATCGTACGCGCCGCCGATGAGGTTATCTCCAGCAAGCTCGATTCCGAGTTCCCTCTACGCATCTGGCAGACCGGCAGCGGCACCCAAACCAACATGAACGCCAACGAGGTCATCGCGAACCGCGCTATCGAAATGGCCGGCGGCAAGATGGGGAGCAAGAACCCGATTCATCCCAACGACCATGTCAATATGTCGCAGTCGTCCAACGATACCTTTCCTACTGCGATGCATATTGCGGCCGCCGAGGAGATGACCCATCGGTTGATTCCGGCGGTCACGCGTGTCCGCGACGCTCTCAAGCAAAAGCAGGCCGAATTCGAAGACATCGTGAAGATCGGCCGCACGCATCTGATGGACGCGGTCCCGCTCACGCTCGGGCAGGAATTTTCAGGCTATGTCGACCAACTCGATCACGACTTGAGGCGTATCGACGCCGTTCTGCCGGACGTGATGGAACTCGCGATCGGCGGCACCGCCGTCGGCACGGGCCTGAACACGCATCCGGAATTTGCCGAGCGTTGCGCCAAACGAATCGCCGAGTTGACACGGCTTCCGTTCAAGTCGGCGCCCAACCTGTTCGCGGCGCTCGCCGCTCACGACGCGCTCGTAATGGGGTCGGGAGCGCTCAAGACGCTTGCATGCTCGTTGATGAAAATCGCGAACGACATCCGCTGGATGGGCTCGGGGCCGCGCTGTGGCCTCGCCGAGCTGACACTGCCCGAGAATGAACCCGGGTCGTCGATCATGCCGGGCAAGGTCAACCCGACGCAGTCCGAGGCGATGACGATGGTGTGCGTGCAGGTGATGGGCAACGACGCGGCGATCTCGTTTGCTGGTTCGCAGGGCAACTTCGAGCTCAACGTCTTCAAGCCAGTCATCATCCACAACCTACTGCATTCGATAACGCTGCTCTCGGACGCGTGCGTGCTCTTCGCGAAATATTGCGTCGACGGCATCGTGCCGAATCGCGAGAAAATCAAGCAATATCTCGAAAGCTCGCTGATGCTGGTGACGGCGCTGAGCCCGCACATCGGCTATGACAAGGCGGCCAAAGTGGCGAAACACGCGCACGAGAGGGGAATCACACTACGTCAAGCGTGCGAGCAGCTTGGGTTTCTGAAAGCGGAAGACTTCGACCGCTTCGTCCAGCCGGAAAAAATGATCCAGCCGGGGGAATGAGCGGTGAGAGCAGAAAAAGCAGCGGCGAAATCGGTGACGACACCCACAAAGATCATGACCATACGGCTCAGCGCCTCAACTTTCCGCCGTCTTCGAAAGCTTGCAGCAGCTATTGTTCGCAGTGAAGACTCAGTCGCAGTTCAGGCTGTCGAGAGCTACCTGGACCTCAACGAGTGGCAAACCAACGCGATTCGCGATGCCGTCCGAATGGCAAATCGCCGCGATGCGAAGTTTGTCGATCACGATGAGGTTGATGCCTGGCTCGCCACGTAGCGAACCGCGAGAGAGAGATAACGCCAAGCTCACGGTCCTCGATATGCCTCGCGCCGGTGGGCGACTCGTACCACCATCACGACGAGCCTTCGTTCCTGTATCTCGTAGATTATCCTGTAGTCGCCAGCGCGGATGCGCCATACGTCATCTCGGCCCTGAAGCTTTTTGGCTCCTCGCGGACGCGGATTCGCTCCGAGGGTATCAATTGCCCGTGTAAGTCGGTGTTGCACTTCGCGGGGTAGTTTCTGGAAATCGCGTGCGGCGGAGGGAGCGAATTCGACCGAATAGGCCACGCGGCGCTATCCGAGATCTAACTGCTTCTTTAGCTGCTTCCACGGTATCGTGCCCTTGCGTCGCACCTCTTCCCGAGCGCGTCGCCACGCCCGCAGGTCGGCTCGCTCTTCGAGTTCTTCGAGGAGTTCGACATCCTCAAGCGGCACCATGGCGGCAAGCGCTCGATTCCGTCGCGTAAGCAGAACGCGGTCCTTTCCGAAGGCGACGCGGTTGATCACCTCGGCGAAACGTCCGCGCGCCTCAGCCGCACTCATCTTGAGATTCTCGCTTGCCCGTTTACGCGCCATTAATCTCACAATCTAACGCGATTGTACCAATTGTACAATTCGCCTCTACCAACTACTTGCGGGCTGTCATATCTTCACATCCTGAACACCCCGAACTGCGACGCGGGCGGAATACCCGCATTCAGCGACGCCGCAATTCCAAGTGCGAGCGTCTGGCGCGTCTCCAGCGGATCGATCACGCCGTCGTCCCATAAGCGCGCACTTGCGTAATAGGGGCTCGATTCATGCTCGTATTTCTCGAGCGTCGGACGCAGAAATTCCGCCTGCTCCTCGGGCCCCATCGAACCGCCTTCACGCGCGAGTTGATCGAGCTTTACCGTCAGCAGCGTATTGGCCGCCTGCTCGCCGCCCATCACGGAGACCCGCGCATTGGGCCACATGAAAAGGAGCCGCGGCGAGTACGCCCGCCCGCACATCCCGTAATTGCCGGCGCCGTTCGACGCGCCGATTATCACAGTGAACTTCGGCACCTGCGCATTCGCGACCGCGTTGACCATCTTGGCGCCGTCCTTCGCGATTCCGCCCTGCTCGTAGCGCTTGCCGACGATAAAGCCCGTGATGTTCTGCAGGAAAATCAGCGGAATCCGCCGCATGCAGCACATCTGGATGAAATGCGTCGCCTTGAGCGCCGATTCGCTGAACAGCACGCCGTTGTTGGCGATTATCCCGACCGGATAGCCGTAGATTCGTGCGAACCCGGTCACCAGCGACGTACCGTAACGAGGCTTGAACTCATGTATCCGGCTGCCGTCGACGATTCGCGCGATAACCTCGCGCACTTCGTAGGGCTTGCGCGGATCGGGCGAGACAATCCCGTAAAGTTCGGCCGGATCGTAGTAAGGATCTTCAGGCTCGTCCTGCGGGACGACGTCGTCGACGCGCGATCGCTGGCCTAAATTAGCGAAGACTGAGCGCGCGATTTCGAGCGCGTGGTCGTCGTCGTCGGCCAGATGGTCGCTCACGCCGGAAATCCGGGTATGGACGTCGCCGCCGCCCAATTCTTCGGCAGTTACGACTTCGCCGGTCGCGGCGCGCACGAGCGGCGGTCCAGCAAGGAAAATCGTTCCCTGCTCGCGCACGATGATACTTTCGTCGCACATCGCGGGCACATACGCCCCGCCCGCCGTACATGATCCCATCACGGCCGCAACCTGTGCGATTCCCATCGCGGACATGCGCGCCATATTGTAAAAAATGCGCCCGAAGTGATCGCGATCGGGGAAGACTTCCGCTTGCAGCGGCAGGAACGCCCCACCCGAATCGACCAGGTAAACGCACGGCAGCCGGTTCTCAATCGCGATTTCCTGCGCCCGCAGATGCTTCTTCACCGTGATCGGATAGTACGTGCCGCCCTTGACCGTCGCGTCGTTGGCGACGATTACCGCCTCGCGCCCCTGAATACGCCCGATGCCGGTCACGATACTCGCGCACGGCGCTTCGTCGTCGTACATGCCGTAGGCAGCCAGCGTCGAAAGCTCGAGGAACGGGCTCTCCGCGTCGAGCAATCGCTTCACCCGGTCGCGCACGAGCAATTTGCCGCGCTCGATATGGCGGCGGCGCGCATTCTCCGGCCCGCCCTCGCGAACCTTCTCGATAACGGCGCGAAGTTTCCCGGCCTGCGCCTCCATTATTTCGCGGTTATGCCTGAATTCCGCGCTCGACGTGCTGATACGCGATTCTATCCGTTCCATCGATTACCTCTTCGTGAATCCGCCTCTGCCATGCTGTATGCGGCGCGTGGTTGAGTAAGATATTAGCGTTAGAAAGCCCCAAAGCCGCAAATGGGGAAGGCAGGATAAAATCAGTCGAAAAATGCGCGAGCGTGACCTCAAAGCGTTGGAGTTCGACAAGATTGTTGCCTTGGTCAGGGGGATGGCGGTATCCGAGCCTGGGCGGCGGGCAGTCGAGCAAATCAGACCGTCAACCGACGCTGGCGAGGTGCGCGAACGTCTCCGCGCGACCGGTGAGCTAACCGAATTGCGCTCGCATTCGGGCTCCCTCCCGCTCGAAGACTTCGAAGATCAACGCGAAATTCTGCTCGCGGCCGCGCCCGAGGGCGCAGTGCTCAACGGCGAGCCGCTGCTCAAGGTTCGGAACTTTGTGCTCGCCGCGCGCACGGCCGCGGCCTTCCTGCGCTCGCGCGTCGAGTCGTTTCCCCGCGTCGCCGCGATAGTTCAAAGCCTCGTCGCGCCCAAGGAGCTGGCCGACGCGCTGATGGGGGCCCTAGCCGACGACGGCGGCCTCGTCGACGACGCGAGCCCGGCGCTGAAGAGGCTCCGCACGCGCCTGCGCGACGAGCGCCTCGAACTCGAAACACGCCTCGCGCGTTCGCTCACCGCGCAAGGGATGGGTGCGCGGGTACGTGCCGGAACTCCACATGACGTTCGACGCGATGGTCGCGCTGGACGCGCTTAACGCAAGCGCGATTTTCGCCGAGCGCTTCGGATGCGTCGAGCCGGAGATCGTCGAGGCGGGAATAGAACTGCTCGGCGCACGCCATCCGCTGCTTGTCACCAGCGGACGCGAGGTCGTGCCGATCGAAGTCCGCATCGGCCCCGATCGGCACGGCATCGTGATTTCGGGCCCTAACACCGGCGGCAAAACGGTCGCGCTCAAGACCGTCGGCCTGTTTGCCCTGATGGCTCAGGCCGGTTTCCTGATACCCGCGGATAACGGCAGCAAGCTCGGAGTCTTCCGCGGCGTTTTCGCGGATATCGGCGACGAACAATCGATCGAATCGAGTCTTTCGAGCTTCGCCGCCCATATCGTCAACCTGACTAACATAGTCGCGAACTTGCGCGCACCGGCACTCGTGATCCTCGACGAACCGGGTGGAGGAACCGACCCGGTCGAAGGCGCCGCGCTCGCGATCGGCCTGATGGATTACCTCGGCGCGCACGGATGTATCGTCGCGATCGCGACCCATTCGACGGCGGTCAAGCTCCACGCCTACTCGCGCGCGGGCTTCGAGGCCGCCGCGGTCGATTTCGACGCCGATCGGCTGACGCCGCTCTATCGCCTGAAGCCGCATACGATAGGGCAAAGTTACGGGCTTGCCGTGGCGCGTCGGCTGGGCCTGCCCGGCGAAATCGTAAGCGCGGCAGAAGCCACGCTCCCCGCCGGCAGCGCCGAACTCGCCCAGGCGTTGAACCGCCTCGAAGCCGAACGCACGCGGATGCGTGCGCAGGCCGACCGCCTGCACGAGCGCGAGGAGGAATTGGAAGAGCGCGCGCGCGAAATGACGCGGTCGGAGGATCGGGCGCGCGCCCGGGCGGACTCCGAGCGCGAGCGCGTGCGCGGCGAAGGTCTCAGCGTTATCGAGGAATTGCGGCGCGAAGGCTCGTCCGTGCTCGCGGAAATAAAATCCGGCTCCAAGGGCAAGCGCGAACTGAGCCGTACGCTCTCCGAGTCGATGGGTAAGCTGGACCGCGTCGTGCCACCGCGTGAAGACACGCTCGAAGCTGAACCGCTCAGGGTCGGCGACGCGGTCGAATTCGGCGATATTCG
>WNFT01005089.1_pt1 | contig 11482 bp, 7 predicted proteins | sample 5400191 | NCBI WGS metagenome assembly WNFT01 (sample SAMN13153359, study PRJNA577476) | soil metagenome | isolation source: 80 cm saprolite under Madrone tree | place: USA:California | collected 2016-06-14
CCTTGTTCCGGAGCAGCGGAAAAATCGCGCATTTTATCGGCGCCATTCGCGGATGAAATCGCATCACAATCCGCGTTTCCATTTTTCCTTTTTCATCCGGGGCACTGTCTTCGTCGTAGGCATCGCAAATCAGCGCCAGCACCGTCCGATCGACGCCGGCACTCGGTTCGACCACGTGAGGCACGAAGCGTTCCTTGGTTTCCTCATCAAAATAATCGAGAGGCTTCCCACTGGCCTTGATGTGCTGCTGCAAATCATAGTCGGTGCGATAGGCAACACCTTCGAGTTCTTGTCTCCCAAAGGGGAACTCGTATTCGATGTCGAACGTGCCTTTAGAATAAAAAGCGCGCTCCTTTTCCGGCACATCGAGAACGTGCAGTCGTTTGCGGGAGATCCCGATTTCCTCGTAAAACCTGATTCGCTCTTTTAACCAGTAGGCCAGCAAATCCATCCCCTGCTCCGGCCGGCAAAAATATTCCAGCTCCATTTGCTCAAACTCGCGCGAGCGAAAGGTGAAGTTGCGCGGATTAATCTCGTTCCGAAATGCTTTGCCGATCTGCGCGATCCCGAACGGCAGTTTCTTACGCGAAACATCAAGCACATTCTTGAATTGCACGAACATCGATTGCGCCGTTTCTGGTCGTAGATACGCGATCGAGGCCGGATCGGCCGATGCTCCCATTTGCGTTTGGAACATCAAATTAAACGGCCGCGCCTCAGTTAAGTCTTTGCCGCCGCAGTTTGGGCATTGCTTGACCCCATTTTTTTCCGCGAGCTGATCGGCACGCAATCGGGCCTTGCAAGTCCGGCAATCGACCATCGGGTCGGTAAAGGTATCGACGTGACCGCTCGCTTTCAGCACCGCCGGATGGGTCAGGATGGCGCCGTCCAATCCGACGACGTCGTCGCGCTCGCGCACCATCTCCTGCCACCAATACTGTTTAAGATTATTTTTGAGTTCGACTCCGAGCGGCCCGTAATCCCACACCCCGTTGAGTCCGCCATAAATCTCGCTGGATTGGAAAATGAACCCGCGCCGCTTGCACAAGCTGACAATTTTCTCCATCCGCTGCGCGTTCTCTTTCACTGTCATGTCGTGAGATATTTAACCGCGAATGCGGCAGATGAAACGGATTTCTCTCTCATTGCAACGCTTCTATCGCGTCGTTATTCCGTAATCGAGGACATGCTTCTATGCATCGTACCGCCATTGTTTGTCTCGCCCCCTTAAGGGAATAGTCTTGACCTTGCAGAGTGCCGAACTCATGATCGCCGACGCGAGATCTGCCTGAGGAGGCATTCGAAGCATCTGGATATGGTCCCGTTGGTTCGCCGCTTTGCGCTCTGCAGCGCGACAACCGGCCTGTTGCTAATCGCCCTTGTTCTCCCAATTGTTGCGAGCACTTATGTCGTAAACAGTACCGCCGACGCGCCGGATGCGGACGTCGGGGATGGAGTCTGCGCCGCCGCGAACGGCGCCTGCACGCTGCGCGCGGCCATCATGCAAGCGAACTTCGTCACAGGGCCTGACACCATCATTGTGCCGTCGGGTGTGTATCTTCTCACGCGGCCGGGCGACGACGATATGGCTGTACTGGGCGATCTCGACATCACCGACGACTTGACTATTCAAGGCGCGGGAAGCGGCACAACGATCGTAGATGGTAACGGCTCAGTGACTGGTGATCGCGTCTTTCAGATTTTCTCTAGCGCGAAGGAGACCAGTCTGAGCGGCTTGACGATTCGGAATGGTAAGAAGATAACCAACACTTTCGATTCGGGCGGGGGCATTTTCTGGACGGGCGGCGGCGGCCATCTGCGCCTGAGCAACCTGATTGTTGAAGGCAATGCGGCGCACTATGGCGGCGGCATATATCTCGATTATGCGTCTAACGGCGGCGACGTCACATTGGACAACGTCGTCTTGCGGGCCAATAGCGCCACGACGGCCGCCGGCGGCGGACTGGTCGTGGCGCTGAACGGCCCCCTCATGGATTTCGCCTTGCGTAACAGCCAGGTCTATAGCAACACGGCCTTTCAAGGCGGCGGCATCTATCTGCAAAGCAGCTTTCAACCCTTCGCGGTCTATTCCGCGACCATCGCCGGCAGTCAGATCTATTCGAACACGGCCGGCCATGGCGCGGGCATCGACAACGACAGCGGCAACGCGGACAACCCCCTGCTCCTCATCGACAGTTACTTGCACCACAATCATTCCGCCAGTATCGCCGGCGCGATCGAGAACAACGGCGGCCTGAGCATCCTGCGCTCGAGGTTAGACACAAATATCGCCGCCACGCAGGGCGGCGGCGTCTACAACAATGACAATGCGCGGCTCGAAATCACGCAAAGCACGCTCAGCGCCAACACGGCGCAGTTCGGCGGCGGCATCTACCAGAATTTGTTCATCACCAATAGCTCGCTCGTGACGCTGGTAAACAGCACATTTAGTGGTAACTCTGTCGCGCTTGGTTCCGCGACACCCGCACCGTCGCCCAGTCCGAGCGCAGGTGGGGGCGGCATTTATGCCCACGGCGGCACAGTCGTACTTGCCAACGCCACGGTTGCTGGCAATCAAGTATCTCGCCCCATTGGACAACAATACATCGTGGCCGGCGGTGGATTGTTCATCGACGCCACCGCGAGCGTCACGGCACAGAACACCTTGATTGGCAACAATGTGTTTACTAGCAGTGTGATCATACTACCCAGCGACTGTTCTGGCTTGCTGCACTCGGCGGGCTATAACTTAATCGAATCGACAAGTAACACCACGATCGACGGGGACACGACAGGTAACATAACTGGCCAGGACCCAGTATTGGGACCGCTCAAGAACAATGGCGGCGCGACCTTTACTCGTGCGCTCTTGCCTGGCAGCCCGGCGATCAACGCAGCGAATTCAAACGCGCCGGCGCGCGACCAGCGTAACTATATACGGCCCGATGCCCCGGACATCGGCGCCTTTGAGTTTAACGGCACGATTCCTAACTCTCTCGGCAACATCTCCACTCGGGGCTTTGTCGGGACTGGCAATAACGTACTCATTGGCGGACTAATTATCGCTGGCGGTGGAGCGAAACAGGTAATCCTCCGCGCTCTTGGGCCGACACTGGGTCAGCCTCCATTCAACGTTCCCGGTGTGCTGGCTAATCCCATTTTGGAACTGCACGACTCCACCGGTGCAATAATCACAACTAACGACAACTGGGGGAGCGCAGCTAATGCCGCAGCAATCAGCGCCAGCGGCTTCGCGCCGCCTAACGCCGCGGAATCGGCGATCCTAACCAGTCTCAACCCGGGCAACTACACTGCCATTGTCCGAGGAGTAAACAACAGTAGCGGAGTAGCTCTGGTTGAAGGATATGATCTGAATAGCACCGCCGGGAGCAAGTTTGGCAACATATCCACCCGCGGTTTTGTCGAGACGGGCAACAACGTCATGATTGCAGGTGTGATCGTGAAAGGACCCGACAGCCAGAATGTGATCATTCGCGGGCTGGGTCCGACCCTGAGTCAATTTGGTGTGACTAACGTTTTGGCTGATCCGACATTGGACCTACGAGACGCCAACGGCAACCTCATTAGCTCTAACGACAACTGGAAAGACACTCAGCAACCCCAAATCCAAGCAACCGGTCTGGCGCCGCCAAATGACAAGGAGTCTGCCATCAGTGCAACGATGTCTCCGGCCAATTATACCGCGATCCTGCGCGGAAAGAATAATACTACGGGTAATGGGCTGGTGGAAGTTTACGCGCTGAATTGACAGCCGACGGTGTAAGTGACGGACGTACTTCGGTATGTCCAATGGAGGCCTAACAGGACGCGCCTTTTTTGGTAGTTGGGCTGAGTCCGCCATAAATCTCGCTGGAATGGAAAATAAACCCGCGCCGTTTGCATAAGCTGACAATCTTCTCCATCCGTTGCGCGTTCTCTTTCCCTGTCATGTCGTGAGATATTTAACCGCGAATGCGGCGGATGAAACGGATTTCTCTCTCATTGCAACGCTTCTATCGCGTCATTATTCCGTAATCGGCTTCTGTGGATCCTACCTCCCAATTGTTTGCCGCACCCATACGGGAATAATCTTGACCTTGCAGAGTGCCGAACTCATGATCGCCGACGCGAGATCTGCCTGAGGAGGCATTCGAAGCAATCTGGATATGGTCCGCCTGGTTCGCCGCTTCGCGCTCTGCCGCGTGACAATCAACCTGTTGCCAGTCGTCCTTGTCCTCCCAATCCTTGCGAGCACCTATATTGTAAACAACACTGCGGATTTGCCTGACACCGATCCAGCGGATGGCGTCTGCAAAACAACCAATAATAACTGCACGCTGCGCGCGGCCATCATGCAAGCCAACTTTACCGGCGGCGCTAACACAATCATCCTGCCCGCCGGTACATACACACTGACGCGCGCTGGACTCGACGATGATGCACTCGTTGGTGACCTCGACATCAAGCACGATCTGACCATCCAAGGCGCGGGCTCAGGCGCGACGATCGTAGACGGCAATGGCAGCGTAACCCACGACCGGGTGTTCCAAATTCTCTCCACGGTGCAGAATGCGACTCTGAGTGGGATGACCATCCGCAATGGCGAATCGCTATCGTTACCAAGCCCAACCCCCACCCCAGTTCCGGTCCTCGGGGGCGGCGGTCTCTACATCGAAGGCGCGGGTCAAGTGCACTTGAATGACGTGATCTTCGATAGCAATAGCGGACAAAATGGCGGGGGTATTTATGCCAATTTTTCCTCGATGGGCGGTTCGATCGAGCTGGACAATGTTACCCTGCACGATAACAAAGCGATTGCCGGTGGAGTCGGCGCGGGCGGTGGCGTGTTCGCACACTTACCTTCGAGCCTTAGCCAGGTCGTGATACGGGACTGCAAGGTGTACAGCGATATGGCTGACGGAACGGGCGGCGGCCTCTACGTCGATGGCAACAATACCGCCCAGTGGAGCATCGAGCGCAGCCAGATTTACTCGAATGCGGCAGCTTCCGGCGGAGGTATCGGCAATTTCATCCCACTGACTCTGTCCGATAGCCGTCTGCACGACAATCACGCCACATTCGATGGCGGAGCGATTGAGGCTTTCGCGCCATTTGTCATCTCGCGCACGACGCTGGATGCGAATTCCGCCGCCCGGTTTGGGGGTGGCATCTTCGCCTTGGCGACAGGCACCGGCATGACCTCCTTCCAAGACTTTGCCCATATCGCGGAGAGCACGTTGAGCAGCAACTCGGCGAGGTATGGAGGCGGCATCTATCACGATGGGTTCATCCAGCCGGAATCAATGCTGACGCTCCTGAACAGCACAGTTAGCAACAATTCTGTCTTTGGCGCCCCGTCGCCGACGCCTGCGCCGTTGCCTACGGCTACGCCTATACCGACCGCAGCAGGGGGTGGCGTTTTTATCTATGGCGGTCAGGCACAACTGCTCAACACGACGGTCGCAAGCAACCGGGTGCAGCTGGGTTTTCCTCGCGCGGGGGACGGCATAGGGGGCGGGCTGTACATCTATGCCGATGGTGCCACCAGTATGAAACAATTCTTTGCGCAGAATTCATTGATCGCGAACAACGCGCGTGGCAATGGGATCACGCTGGACACGCCCGACGACGGCTTTACAAACGGCGGCGTGACGGGCGAACTCGCGTTTAATCTGATCAGAACCACCACGAACTTCTTCATTAGCGGACCGCAGGGCGGAAACATCGAGGGTCAGGATCCGCTTCTGGGCCCGCTGCAAAACAATGGCGGCCCGACGGAAACGCATGCGCTCATGTCCGGGAGTCCCGCGATCAACGCAGCGAATGTTAACGCGCCGGCACGCGACCAGCGCAACTACATACGGCCCGATGCACCGGACATCGGCGCCTTTGAGTTTGGCGGGACGATTCCGGCCTCTCTCGGCAACATCTCTACGCGCGGCTTTGTCGGGACGGGCAACAACGTACTCATCGGCGGACTGATTATTACTGGCGGTGGATCCAAACAGGTCATCCTGCGCGCTCTTGGGCCGACTTTGGGCCAGCCTCCATTCAACGTCCCCGGCGCGCTGGCTAATCCCATTTTGGAACTGCACGACTCCACCGGTGCAATAATTACGACTAACGACGATTGGGGGAGCGCAGCTAATGCCGCAGCAATCACCGCCAGCGGCTACGCCCCGCCTGACAGCCACGAATCAGCCATTCTCACCAGCCTCGTTCCCGGTAACTACACCGCCATTGTCAAAGGCGCGAACAACACTACTGGCGTCGCCCTTGTCGAAGGCTACGACCTGGATGGTTCGACTACTACCTCCACGTTTGGCAACATCTCCACCCGCGGCTTCGTGGGAACGGGCGCCAACGTCATGATCGCCGGCGTGATCGTGAAAGGACCCGACAGCGAAAACGTAATCATCCGCGGATTGGGACCGACCCTGAGTCAATTTGGTGTGACTAACGTTTTAGCTGATCCGACATTGGACCTACGGGATGCCAACGGCAACCTGATTAGCTCTAACGACAACTGGAGAGACACTCAACAAACCCAAATCCAAGCAACCGGTCTGGCGCCGCCAAATGACAAGGAGTCCGCCATCAGCGCAACGCTTTCTCCCGCCAATTATACCGCGATCCTGCGCGGTAAGAATAATACTACCGGCAATGGGCTGGTGGAAGTTTACGCGCTGAATTGACGGTCAGCTGCCCAATGGAAGGGACGCGCTTCGCCACGTCCAATCAGAATGATTCGCAAAACCACGCGAAATGCTAAAGGCAAGAACATAATTCTCCTTTGGCGGATAAGCCCATATCCGCGACGTCCGCGTAATCCGCGGTCAAAAAACTTACTGCACGACCGTGACTTCGGTTTTCACCGAGTTCGCGATGAAACATTGGTCGTGTGCGCCGTGATGCATCTTGTCCAGCTCTTCTGCGCTCGGCTTCTTCTCGCCCGACCAGGTAATCTTCGGATGCAATTCCACGCGCGTAATTGCCAACCTGCCTTCCGCATTTTTTTCCATGTGGCCGACGGCTTCGTCGGTGTAGTCATCAAGCACAAACTTCTGCTTACACGCGATCGCGAGAAAAGTGAGCATGTGGCAACTGGAAAGTGAGGCGACGAAAGCTTCTTCGGGATCGACGTTGGCAGGATTGCCCAGATAGGCCGGCGCGGCCGAAGCCTTCATGGTGTGGCCGCCGTCGAAGCTCCAGGTATGATCGCGCGGATATTTTTGATAAACAAATTCAGCGCCGCCGCGCTCCCAACGCAGATTTACTTTGTGTTCGGACATTTCTTTGTATAAGCCGCACGTCCGAAGACCGCAAGCAACCCAGAGCCATCGAAATCCCGGGGCAAAGTAGAATTGGGCTACCCGAGCTTTGGAGCGAAGCCGCGGCCGGCAACCGCGGCTACAGAAGGCTCGCGGAAGTTCGCCCCTCCACGTTCCAATCTCCTTATTTCGTCAAATCTGCCGCAGTCGGCGGACCTTCGACCCAGTTCACGTCCCACGCTCCATCAACCGTAATGAACGTTAAAGAGTTCGCTGGCAGCCATGCTTCATGGACCATTTTGGCGGGCATGTAATTGAAACCACCCGGAGTCAACTCAGCTCGCTTGCCTTCGCATGCCAAAATGGCATTACCGGTAATCATGGTGTGTGACTCATTAGCGGTGTGCCAATGCTTTCGCACATGGATCGCTTTCGAGGTGCGAATGAGCAGGCTGGTAGCATGCGTTTTCGGATCAACACGCAGAAAACAGATTTCCGGAGAGTTTTCTCCGAGATCGGGAATAATCTTGTCCCATTTCAGATCGGAGACATTTTTGAAAATCGGCCCATCGCTCGTGGCCGCCGTCGGCTCGGTTGTTTGCGCACGAATGTTGGTCAAGACCAGGAGCGCCACGGCCAGAAGAATCGAAAAAGGGAATTTTGTTTTCATGACAGGATCAATCAATCCGGCGTTTCGTTTTCACAAGAAATCTTATCCTATTTTAGCCTGTGTCGGAGATGCCGGTTCCTGCCCGCGGACCGGGATCAGCGATCCCAGCTACAGCGAAGCGATGAGTGCTAGGTAGATGAATCCATACGCGAAACCGAATGAGCGAAAGGTGGGCGCGCACCGGCCAAGGGTTTCGCATCTACCAAGTCACGTCGATAGTCGCACCCGGAAAGAACGACAGGCAGAGAAGGAGGCAGTCGTTGCCGAGCGGCGCGCCATCAAGAAATCCGCCCGGCGGCATCTAAAACAACAACTACTCGACGACCTGGAAGATACTTAGTTCGTCCAAGATTTTTCTCGTCTTCGTTTAGGATTCCGCTGCAGAATCCTCGGGCAGCGCCAGCCTCCCTCGTCGGCTGGATTGCGAACAACCCATAACCGAAAGGAAAATATGAAACTCAGAGTTGCCATCTTAATCAGCGCATTTTGCGTCATTGCCGGTCTTGCTGTCGCACAGAGCTCCAGTCCAAGCGGAGCCTCTACTACGTCCGAAACCGCCGCTCCCTATACGGAACATTCCGTCTGGGACATCACCCTGGTAAAAACGAAGCCCGGATTGGACGACGATTACTTAAGGGGCTTAAGCCAGACCCTCAAAGGCACGATGGAAGAGGAAAAGAAGCAGGGCGTGATCATGGATTACAAGGTGCTCATCGGCGAGGCCTCTAACCGCGAGGACTTCAATATTCTAATCATGGTAGAATATAAAAATATGGCGGCATTCGATGGATTGCGCGAAAAGACTGATCCGATCATGGCCAAGATGCTGGGCGGTCAAGATGCGCGACGCCAGTTGGCAGTGAAGCGTTTGGACGTCCGCGAAATTCTAGGCACCAAAACAATGCGCGAGGTAATACTGAAGTAGGGTGAGGTAGCGCTCCAAAGTCAGTAATCTGTGGAGATCCGCGTAATCCGCCGTAAAAAACCAATCAGAATTGGTCACTTCGCCGTCGCGACTTTCGCACTGCCGAGAAAGGTCGCATTCTCAGCAACCACGAGTCGCGGCGCTTCGATGTCACCGCGCAAGGTGCAGCCCGCTTCGAGTTCGCAGCGCTCAGTCGCGAAAATATTGCCCTCAACCGTCCCTCGCACCTTCACCGATTTCGCCCTAATCTCTCCGTTAATCTGCGCGTGCTCCCCAATAGAAAGCTTTCCAGGCGAATTGATCGTGCCTTCCACCTGACCGTCGATCAGCAACTCGTTAAGGAATTTGACCGAGCCTTTGATCGAAACGCCCCTCGAGAGAAGGCCGCCGGACCGTGCCGGCGTTAACGTTCGGTTGGCCTGCTCCGAGACGGCTGGGGGGCTCGCCGACTGGCTTGCTGGCGCTGCGGGTTCGCTCTTACGGTTAAACATCGACATTCTGTGACTGCTTCAGTTTGGCCTGCGGGTAAAGCTGATGTTGTGCCGCGGGGCAGCCATTAATTTAGGATGCCTACGATTTCGGTGGGCCACCCTTGTTCATGAACGGCGTGAAGAGATCGATCGGGACCGGAAGAAACGTCGTCGTGTTATGCTCGCTGGAAATCTCGCGCATGGTTTGCAGGAAACGCAGCTGCAGCGCTATCGGCTCCTTGCTCATCATCGCGGCGGCTTGCACCATTTTTTCCGCGGCCTGAAATTCGCCCTCGGCGTTGACTATCTTGGCGCGACGCTCGCGCTCGGCCTCGGCCTGCTTGGCCATGGCACGCTTCATCGTGTCGGGCAACGCTACATCCTTCACCTCGACCGCCGTGACTTTGATGCCCCACGGTTCGGTTTGCCGGTCGATAATCTCCTGCAATTTCTGGTTGATAGTTTCGCGCTGCGACAGCAGGTCATCGAGCGGGGCCTGGCCAAGGACGCTGCGCAGCGTGGTTTGGGCGATAAGCGAAGTGGCCTTAAGAAAATTCTCCACCTTCACGACGGCGGCCTGCGGATCGACCACGCGGAAATAGACAACGGCATCGACCGTGACCGGCACGTTGTCACGCGTCATCACTTCCTGTCGCTCGACGTTGATGGTGACGACGCGCAAATCCATTCGCACCATGCGATCGACGATCGGAATGAGGAAAATCAGTCCCGGCCCTTTGGCGCCCAGTAATTTCCCGAGCCGGAAAATCACGCCGCGCTCGTATTCGCGCAAGATCCGGATCATCTGGGGCAGGATGATCACCCCCAGAACGAAGATCGGTATCGCCCAAGCACCTAACTTCAACAGTCCTTCAAGTAATGGCATGGCTTATCCTTTTTTTGGTTTTACCTTCAGAGTTAATCCTTTCACCTCTGCGATCTCTACTACTTCACCTGGCTCAACAGGTGTATCACTAAATGCGTTCCAGCTCTCGCCTTCGACGAAGACCCTGCCGCCCTGCGAATCAATTGGAGTCGATGCGGTCACTTTTTTTCCAACCATGGTTTCCGCTCCGGCTTTCACCGGCAACCGTTGCGCGCGCAAGCCTTTTCCGATAACGAAAACAAAGAATGCCGCCGTTATAAGCGTCGCCGGGATAATGTAGCTCAAGGACAAACGAAAGAGCGGGTCAGCGCGGTTGAACAGCATGAGCGAGCCGATCAGAAACGAAATGATTCCACCCATGGTCAGGACACCGTGCGTGGGCGCGTAGATATCAAAGATGAAGAGCATCATCGCCAGCGCAATCAACACAACCCCGGTAACGTTGACCGGCAGGATCGCGGCCAGATAAAGCGCGAGGATCAAGGCAATCGCACCAACCACGCCGGGCAGAATCGCGCCCGGCGTGGTCATTTCACCGATAATTCCGTAGATGGCGATGAGCATGAGAATAAACATGACCTCAGGCCGCCAGAGCTGTTGAAAGACGAGCTCGGATGGGGACATTTTGATCTGCGCGATATCCGCTGTGGCGGTATTCAGCGCCTTGCCATCGACGACGCGTCCGTTCAATCGCTTTAGCAAGTCAGGCAAATCCGCGGCGATTAAATCAATCACTCTTAATTCGAGCGCTTTCTCCGCGGTGATCGATGCACTTTCGCGCACGGCGGATTTCGCCCAATCGACATTGCGATGGCGCTTGGCGGCGATTGTCTCGATATAGCTCACCGAAAAGTTCTCGAGCTTCTGTTTCATCGTGTCGTCGGGCTTTTGTTCCTGGCCACTGGGGATACCCCCTAGCATCACCGGATGCGCTGCACCAATTGTCGTGGCTGGCGCCATTGCCGCCACGTTTGCGGCAAGGGTAATGAAGCAACCGGCGCTGGTCGCGGTTGCACCCGTCGGCGAGACGTAAACCACCACTGGCACCGTGGAACCCAAGAAATCCTGCACGATTGTCTGCGTTGAATCGAGCAAGCCGCCCGGGGTGTTGAGTTGAATGACCAGGCATTGCGCGTTCTGCGTCCGCGCTTCATCGATACTTCGCGCAATATAGCTCGCCGTTGCCGGACCAATTGCTCCGTTGATTTTGATAAGAGCAACCTTCTCCGCCGCAGGCGCACTCGCGCAGACAAGGCAGAA
>WNFT01008203.1_pt1 | contig 11482 bp, 9 predicted proteins | sample 5400191 | NCBI WGS metagenome assembly WNFT01 (sample SAMN13153359, study PRJNA577476) | soil metagenome | isolation source: 80 cm saprolite under Madrone tree | place: USA:California | collected 2016-06-14
GTCTTCACCTCGACGGTGGTCACGCCACTCCGCACCAGGCGCGCCAGCCGCTCGCGCGCTCCCGTCAGGAGCTGCTCGTCGGAAGCGACCCGCGTGGCCCGCACCGTGCTGAGGATCCCTCCGCCCGCATGGGCGATCTCCAGATACGTGGCGCCGGCGAGCCGCAGGGCGTGTTCGTTGGCGCGATCGCCCGCGAAGACCAGGTGCGTGTGCGGATCGACGAACCCCGGAGTCAAGAGGGCGCCTTGCGCATCGATGCGCTGGTCGCCCTCCGGCGCGCCGCGAACACCGCCCACGTAGGCGAGGCGATCGCCGTCGCACGCCACCGCGCCGTGCTCGATGATCGCGAGCGGACCTTCGCCCGCCGCGGCCTGCGGACCGGTCATCGTCGCCACCCGCGCGTTGGTCAGCACCAGCATCAGCGTGTCAGGCCAGGAATCTGCACGCCGCGCTCGCGCGCGACCTGGATGGCCCGCTCGTACCCGGCATCGGCGTGGCGGAGGACGCCCATCGCCGGATCGCTGGTGAGCACCCGCTCCAGCCGCTTCGCCGCGGCGGGCGTGCCGTCCGCCACGATCACTTGCCCGGCGTGGAGCGAGTAGCCGATCCCGACTCCGCCGCCGTGATGGAAGGAGACCCAGGACGCGCCGTTCACCGCATTCACCAGGGCATTGAGGATCGGCCAATCGGCGATAGCGTCGGAGCCGTCCTTCATTGCCTCGGTCTCCCGGTTCGGGCTCGCCACGCTGCCGCAGTCGAGGTGGTCGCGCCCGATCACGATCGGCGCCTTCACCTGGCCGCTCGCCACCAGCTCATTGAAGATGAGGCCCGCCCTGGCCCGCTCGCCGTACCCGAGCCAGCAGATGCGCGCCGGCAGCCCCTGGAACTTCACTCGCTTCTGCGCCAGCGTCAGCCAGCGGCGCAGGTGCGCCTTCTCCGGGAACGCGTCCAGGATCGCGCGATCGGTGACCAGGATGTCCTGCGGATCGCCCGAGAGCGCGACCCAACGGAAGGGTCCCTGCCCCTCGCAGAAGAGCGGCCGGATGTAAGCCGGCACGAACCCCGGATAGGCGAACGCGTCGCGCACGCCGCCCTCCTGCGCGAACGCGCGCAGGTTGTTCCCGTAATCGAAGACGTGGCTGCCCCGGCGGCGCAGCTCCAGCATCGCTTCCACGTGCCGGGCCATGCTCTGCAGGCTGCGCTTCTGGTACTCCACCGGGTCCCGCGCGCGGAGCTCCGCGGCGCCCTCCACCGACAAGCGCGCCGGGATGTATCCATTCAGTGGATCGTGCGCCGAGGTCTGGTCGGTGACCAGGTCTGGTTTGACTCCGCGCCGCACCAGCTCCGGCAGCGCCTCCGCCGCGTTGCCGACCACTCCGATGGAGCGCCCTTCGCCGCGCTCCATTGACCGCTGCGCCTCCCGCAGCGCCTCCTCCAGCGAGGGCGCGAGCAGGTCCAGGTAACCCTGCTCGACCCGGCGCTTCGCCCGCGCCGGATCCACTTCGATGCCGATGAAGGCCGCGCCGCACATCGCCGCCGCGAGCGGCTGCGCTCCGCCCATTCCGCCCAGGCCCGCGCTGACCACCAGGCGCCCGGCGAGATCGTCGGACCCGAAGTGCTGCCTGCCCGCCGCCGCGAACGTCTCGTACGTGCCCTGCAGGATCCCCTGGGTGCCGATGTAGATCCAGGACCCGGCGGTCATCTGGCCGTACATGATCAGCCCGGCCCGCTCCAGCTCCCGGAACTTCTCCCAGGTGGCCCACTTCGGCACCAGGTTCGAGTTGGCGATCAGGACGCGCGGGGCGTCCGGATGCGTGCGCAGCACGCCGACGGGCTTCCCGCTCTGTACCAGCAGCGTCTCCTCGTCGCCGAGCGCGCGGAGCGAAGCGCAGATGCGCTCGAAACTCGGCCAGTCGCGCGCAGCCTTCCCGCTTCCCCCGTAGACGACCAGCTCTTCCGGCTTCTCCGCCACCTCGGGGTCGAGGTTGTTCTGCAGCATCCGGAGCGCAGCTTCCTGCACCCAGCCCCTGCAAGAGAGCGCGGTGCCGCGCGCGGCACGGATCGCGTGGGCCATGCGCGCTTCTATGACACAGTTGATAGAATCCGGGGATGGAAGACTGGCGCCGCAACCTGATCGAGGACGATGAACAGCGTCTGCTCGATCTGCTCCGATCGGCACGCCGCGTTGCAGTGCTGGGGATCAAGACCGAAGCCGCCCGCGGCCAGCCGGCGTTCTACGTCCCCCAGGCCCTGCAGGAGATGGGGCTCGAGATCGTCCCGGTGCCGGTCTATTACCCGGAGGCGACGCAGATTCTCGGTCAGAAGGTCTATCGCCGGGTGGCGGACGTGCCCGGCGAGATCGACATCGTGGACGTCTTCCGGCGCTCCGCGGACGTCGCCGCACACCTTGCCGATCTGCTGGCCAAGAAGCCCCGCGCCGTGTGGCTGCAGAGCGGCATCCGCGACGACCGCACGGCGGAAGCGCTGGCGCGCGCCGGGTGGAAGACCCGCCGCGTCGGGCTTCAGCAGGCCGCCAGGCGCACTCGCCGGCCAGGGTGAACAGTTGTAGCCGGCGGCCTCCGCGCCCGCCTGCCGGAGCTCGTCGAGCGGGGCGTGCGGCATCGCGCAGCTGATGACGACGGGCAGCGAAGTCACGGCCCTTGCCCGCCGGGCTGCGCGAAGCGCCTGCTCGGCGCTGGTCGCGGACTCGATCCAGATGCCATCCGCGCCCGCGAGCTGCGCGATCTGCCGTTCCAGGTCCTCCAGCCCGGCCCAGAGGGAGCCAGCGACGAACTCGGCGCCGCTCTTCCGAGCGAGTCTCAAACCGGCTTCCGCTTCAGCAGGGGACGCCCCGACGAAGGTGTTGGTGAGGACCAACTCCGCGCCCGCTTCGACGTGCGAGCGGTGCACCTCCAGGACGGCATCCGGGTGGCTCAAGTTCCATCCGGGCGCGCGGCCGCGCAAACCGCGCGCGATCAGCGCCGTCCCCATCGCGGCGTCGAGCAGCAGCGACCCGCTCAGGGCCTCCGCCAGGCGCCTCACAGCTGCACCTGGGCACCTGGCTGCGGCGCTTCGACCCGCCAGCCCTTCGCGGCCAGCCGGACCCGCTGCGCCTCCAGCGCCGGAGGCTCTCCGTGGACGAGGAAGACGCGGCTGGGAGCAGCCGGCGCGCGCGAGAGCCAGCGCTCCTCCTCCGTCCAGTCCGCATGCGCCGAGAACCCCGACATCTGCGCGATCTTCGCCCGCACCGGCACGGTGGTGCCGCGGAGCTTGAGCTCGGTGGCGCCCTCGAGGAGCCTGCGCCCCCGCGTCTCTTCCGCCTGGTACCCGACCAGCAGCACGGTCGTCTCCGGGTGCGGCAGGTGCTCCTGGAGATGCGAGAGGATCCGGCCACCCGTCACCATGCCGCTCGCCGCGATGACCGCGAAGAACCCGTCGCGCTCGAGCAGCTTGGCAGAGTCGGCGGCTCCGCGGACGAACTGCAGGCGGGAAGGGTGGAGCGGCCGGACGTGCCGCGCCAGGAGCGACCGCACTTCCGCGGATTGGTCCTCGGGATGCTTGAGGTACAGCGGCGTCGCGTCGGTGGCCATCGGGCTGTCCACGAACAGCGGTAGCTTGGGGATGCGCCCTTCGTGCTCCAACCTTCGCCAGAGGAAGAGGATCTCCTGCGTGCGCCCGATGGCGAAGGCGGGGATCAGGAGCGGGCCCCCGCGCCGCACGGCCTGGTGGATCGCCTCGGCCAGCTCGTCGGCCGCCGGCGCGGGCGGGTGCACGCGGTCGCCATAGGTACACTCCAGCAGGAGCGCGTCCGCCTGGACCGGATCGTCGGGATCGGCCAGCAGCGGCGTCGCATATCGGCCCAGGTCGCCTGAACAGAGGATGCGCTTGCCGTCGGCACGCAGGTCGAGGAAGGCGCTGCCCAGGATGTGTCCAGCCTGGTGGAAGGTCACCTGGACTCCGTCGACCACGTCGATGGACACGTCGTAAGGAAAGGACTCGAGCCTCTCGACGGCCGCCTCGGCCTGCCGCGCGGTGTAGAGCGGAAGGGCGGGGTGGTGCTTGCTGTAGCCGCGCCGGTTGGCGTACCGCGCGTCCTCTTCCTGGAGGTGGCCGCTGTCGGGCAGGAGCAGCGCCGAAAGGTCGCGCGTGCCCGTGGTACAGAGGACGCGTCCGACCAGCCCCTGCGCGCACAGCCTGGGAAGATACCCGGTGTGATCGATGTGCGCGTGGGTGAGGATCACCGCGTCCAGCCTGCCGCCGGTCCAGGGCGCCCAGTTCCGCTCGCGCAGCTCCTTCCGCCCCTGGAACAGCCCGGCGTCGATCAGGACCCGCTTCCCGGACGCCGTGGTGAGCAGGTGCCGCGACCCGGTGACGGTCTGCGCGGCCCCGAGGAAGGTGAGAGACGCCATCTAGAAGCCGCGGCCGCGGAGCTCGCGCAGGAGGTCCTCGTAGAGGGAAGCGGCGTCGAATCCGCGCGACCACCAGCCGATCTGGGCCCAGTGGTCGGCCTCGATCTCGTGCAGGACCTCGCCCCAGGCCTGCGAGTTGGCAGGGACCACGCCGTCGTTCGGTCCCGAGCACTCGGCCAGGTACAGATGCGAAGGCCAGAGCAGCGGATTGGTCCGCAACCGCCCGCTCTTCCCCACCACGCTGGCGTACGCCACGCCGGGATCGTCGCGGACGGCCGCGTTGAACCGGGCCATTCCCGGCGTGGCCAGGTCTCCAAAGGCGGTGAGATCGATGATCCGTCGCAACAGGCGCGTGATCCGCCCGAACAGCGCGTGGCCGGCATCGGCCAGGGGCGTCCCCAGGTGGGGGGTCCCGATCGTGATCAGGGAAGCGACCCGGCCGCCGAGGCCGAGCTGCGAAATGGCGTAGCGCGCGTCGAGACCGCCCATGCTGTGGGCGACGATGTTCACGCGCGGCTCGGGCAGCGCGCGGATCAGGTCCGCGAGGCGCTGCGCGCGGGCGGAGATGGAGGAAGCTGGAGGCACGCGCGGGCTGTAGACCTGTGCCCCCAGCCTTTCGAGGTGCGTGCCGATCCCGCGGAAGTAGAGGTGCTTGCTACTGCCCAGCTCGATCTCGTCGAACCCCAGGAAACCGTGCGCGAGCACCACGGGCAGCCGGGGTCCCGCGGGCTTGCGCGGCGGGCGGCGTCGGGACTGCTTCCACTGCTGGAGCGCGAGCGCGAGAAGGACCGCGATCGCCACTCCGATCAGCAGCCAGTCGAGCATGCGCTACCCTAACCCAACTCAGGGACCGCTTCCTGCAATCTCCGGCGGCGTGGGTGCCGGTGTGGCGAGCTGCGCCCGCGCGGCGCCGAAGTTGGCCCGGTCCGCCTCGAACGAGCAGATATTCAGTAGCTCCTTCTGCTCCGCGGTCCGCTTGCGCAGGCGCTGCCGCGCTGCTTGCGCTTCGGCGAACGCGTCGGCGCTCAGTTTTCCCTTCGACAGGCGCGCACGGTAGTCCACCACGCCGAGCACCTGGCGCCAGAGCGACTCGTACAGCTTCTCGAAGTGCTCGCGGACCTCACCCTCCAGCGCCTGCGCCGGCGCTTCCACCGGCTGACCGTCGACCGACACCGCCACCGAATCGAGCGTGCCGAAGCCGTTCTGCCCCCGATCGGCGAGGGCCATCGACTGCTGGGTCGTGAGCGGATAGTCGTCGTCCAGGATCGAGAATCGCATCAGCTGCGGGTCGACGAGCGCCACCACCACCGACCGGCCGCCAAACGGGAACGTCACGCTGTGGGTGGGCTCGGCGAGGAGCTGCTTGACCAGCTTGTCGCGGTCCTGGGCGGTGATCTCCCCGTGCAGCCCCGAGGAGTCTCGCTTCGGGACCTTGAGCGTATCCAGCTCGTCGCGGAGCTGATCGATCGCCACCACCGCGTTCAAGGCCGCGGCATCGGTATATCCGGCGTGGTAGACGCCCACCAGCTCCGGCTCGGCGGTGCGGCAGGAGACCGCGAACACCGGGCTGCCGCTGTTCCCCGACGCGAGCAGCGCATCGATCATGAAGTCGACGTGGTTCCAGCCGCGCTCCGAATCGTGCGTCATCGGATTGAGCACCTTGCCGGTGTTCACCGCAGCGAAGGCGCCCAGCGGGAAGCCGCGCACCTGGACCAGGTTTCCGGGACGTAGAGCGGCTGATCTGCCAAGCCGGTACGGCATCACCGGGAGCTGCTTGCGCGTCTTGAGGACGGCGATGTCCGCCTGCGTGTCCGACAGCACCTTGGCGAGCGGGACGTGTCCCGGCTCGTAGTCGTCAGTCTCGTCCCGCACGATCTTGAGCTGCTCGCGCACCTTCTTCGACCCGGTGGGGACGCCCTCCACCGCGTGCTCGTCGTCCGTCACGTCGGGCTGGCTGGCGACGTGCTCGTTGGTCACCAGCTGCGTCTCGCCGTTGACGATCCGGTACGCGAATGCAGTTCCGTGCACCACCGAGCGCAGATAGGCGCGCCGCAGCTTCCCGTCGCGGCCGTAGTAGACGTGCTCGTAGGTGGCGGTGCTGCGGATGGCGAAGACGAACGGCTGCCTGACCGCGTCGAGGATCGAGGCTGCCTTCTCGGCAGGAAGAGAGTCCGCGTAGTCGCCGGAGCAGAGCGGAGGAGGGGAGCTGGGCGGGTGGGGCGCCGCGGGCTTCGCGGGCGACTTCGCCTTGCTTTTCGCCGCGGCCGGGAGGGCCTGCGCGAGCACCAGAGCGATGACCAGTGCACGCATGCGCGCCTCCAGGACCAAGGTTAAGCGAGGGTTTCTTGCGTGCAACTAAGCTTCCGCACGCCTTGCCGCCTGCCCGGCGGGGGTCTATCGTCGGTTGTCATGCCACATCGGATCCGCGTCGTCGCTGCCATGATCGATCGGGACGGCAAGTACCTCATCACCCAGCGCCGTCCCACGGCAACGCTGCCGCTGCTGTGGGAATTCCCTGGCGGACGGGTGGAAGAAGGGGAGTCAGACGAGGCGGCGCTCGCGCGCGAGCTGAAGGAGGAAATGGAGATCGAGGTGGACGTTGGGGACCGGGTAATCCACGTCCAGCACAGCTACCCCCACTACGACATCGACTTTCGCGTCTACCGGTGCAAGCTGACCGCCGGTGAGATCAATCACAAGAAAGTGCACGATCATCGCTGGGTCTCGCCCCAGGAGATGGACCAGTACGAGTTCCCGGCAGCGGACGAGAAGACGGTCGCTCAGTTGCTCGATCTGACCCACTGACGCAAGCTGCCGAATCCGCCGGCCATCGTTAAGCTTTCACCTGGGGGAGTTGCGACCACTCGGGGGAGGGGGCCGTTCGATGGCGATCGGGAAGCCGAATCCGCGCGGCAAGAAGCTCGACAAGCAGCCCGGATCCGGTCCGCGGTTCGGTTCGCCGCTGGTCTACGTCCTCCTGCTGCTGGTCGGCTTCCTGCTCCTGCGCTCCTTGTTCCAGGACGCGGGATTCCAGCGGGTGTCGTATAGTCGTTTGCTGGAACGCATCCAGAGCGACGGCTGCCAGAAGGTCGTCCTGAGCAACGACTGGGTGAAATGCTATCCCCGCGGGATCGACGGGTCGAAGGCCGACTTGCCTTGGTTCGCGGTGCGCGTCCCGGGCGACAACACCCTGATCAAGACCCTCCAGGACAAGCACATCGAGTACGAGGCCGTCTCCGAGAGCGGCATGAGCGAGATGATCTGGATGCTGGTCGTGCCTATCGGCATCGGGCTCCTCTTCGTCTCCTGGCTGACGCGGCGGATGTCCGGCGGCATGCCGGGCGGACCGCCGGGCGTGATGTCCTTCGGCAAGACCAAGGCCCGCGTCTACATGGAGTCGAACACCGGGGTCACCTTCAAGGACGTCGCCGGCGTGGACGAAGCGGCGGAGGAGCTGAAGGAGATCGTCGAGTTCCTCAAGATGCCGTCCAAGTTCCGGCGGCTGGGCGGGCGCATCCCCAAAGGCGTCCTGCTGGTCGGGCCTCCAGGAACGGGCAAGACGCTGCTCGCCCGCGCGGTGGCAGGGGAGGCGGGCGTGCCGTTCTTCAGCCTCTCCGGCTCCGAGTTCGTGGAGATGTTCGTCGGCGTCGGGGCGGCCCGGGTGCGCGACCTGTTCCAACAGGCCGCCGCGAAGTCGCCGGCGATCATCTTCATCGACGAGCTGGACGCCATCGGAAAGAGCCGCAACGCCGGCATGTTCGGAGGCCATGACGAGCGCGAGCAGACGCTGAACCAGATGCTGGCGGAGATGGATGGCTTCGACGCGCGCACGGCGCTGATCGTGCTCGCGGCCACCAACCGGCCCGAAATCCTCGACCCGGCCCTGATGCGACCGGGCCGATTCGATCGGCAGGTGCTCGTCGATCGCCCCGACCGGAGGGGGCGCGAGGAGATCCTCCGCATCCATTCCCGCGAGGTGAAGCTGGGCGCGGACGTGGATCTCAAGCTGATCGCCGCCCGCACCCCGGGCTTCGCGGGCGCGGACCTGGCGAACGTGGTCAACGAGGCGGCGCTGCTCGCCGCGCGCAAGGACCGCGACAAGGTGGTGATGGCGGACTTCATGGAGGCCATCGAGCGCGTGGTGGCTGGCCTGGAGAAGAAGAACCGCCGCATGAACGAGAAGGAGAAGGAGATCGTCGCCTATCACGAGTCGGGGCACGCCTTGGTCTCCAGCCTCTGCGCCCACTCCGAGCCGGTGCACAAGATCTCCATCATCCCGCGCGGCCTGGCCGCGCTCGGGTACACGCTCCAGCTCCCGCTCGAGGACCGCTACCTCATGTCCCGCGAGGAGCTGCTGGACAAGATGGCGGGCCTGATGGGCGGCCGCGCGGCCGAGGAGATCGTGGTCGGCAGCGTCTCCACCGGCGCCTCGAACGACTTCAAGCAGGCGACCGAGATCGCGCGACTCATGGTCACGGAATACGGCATGAGCGAGGCCCTGGGCCCCATCTCCTATTCCGATCGGGGCCGTTCGCCCTTCCTCCGCGGGACGGAGGGAATGGCCGGGCTGACCGACAAGGCGTACAGCGAGCGCACGCAGCGCCGCATCGACGAGGAAGTCTCCCGCTTGGTGGAGGAAGCGATGCAGCGGGCGCGCGACATCGTCTCGCACCACCGCGAGGCGTTGGGACGGGTGGCCGCCCGCCTGCTCCAGAACGAAGTACTCGAGGGCGACGAGCTGCGGAGGATCCTCACCGAGTCCGGCGCCTTGCCAGCAGAGAGGAAAGGGCCTGCTGCCGAGGCCGAGCGCGAGCGGCGTGAAAGCGCCTAGATCGTTACCTTGCGGGGGGAAGCCGGAATGTCCTCGCTGAAGATCGGACGATCGCACAAGGCCCGCAAGGCTCTGTTCACGCGGGGGATCCGGCGCGGGTTTCTCACCGTGGAAGAGATCGACGAGGCGCTCCCTCCGGGCAGCCTCACCGACGCGGAGCGCTGGCTCCTCTACTATTCGTTGCACGCTTCGCGGGTCGAGGTCCTCGATCGGCGCGGCAGGCGCGTGGAGCTCGAGGATCTCCGGTCCTCGCGGGACGAGCTGCAGGGGACCCCCGAATCGCACTGAAACCACTTCGAAATCAAAGCAGCTTGACGACCCCGCTGCGGGCGTTAGGTTGCTGTCCAGACATTTTTTGGGCGCGCGAAACGTGTATTTGCGGGCCCGTCATCGAAATACAGGGGCGCCACCGCTGTTCACAGGGGCGACCGCCCTTTGGAGGCTTCATGCATCGCCGCTTTACCCTCATCGCCGCATTGTTCACCGGCGCGCTCGCCGCGGCAGTTGCCCTGCCGCTGGTGTCCGCTTGCCAGCGCCTCGCGTCGGATTCCTCCTTCTTCGCCGCCGACGCCCAGGCAGCAGCCGTCGCGGCCCCCCCGCCCACGGCGGAAAGCGTCAAGCAGCAGCAGGTCACCCAGATGCCCTCGCTGGCGCCGCTGGTGAAGCAGCTCCGGCCCGTGGTGGTCAACATCAACTCGAAGATCAAGCCTCGCGGAGGAGGGCGCGTGGCGCAGCGGCTCCCGCAGGGTCACCCGCGCCTGCGCCAGCAGCCGCAACAGGACGAGGACAACTCGGACGACGACTCGCCGCAGGATCCGATGGAGCGCTTCTTCCGCTACTTCGGGCAGCCTTCGCCCGGCGATCAGCAGGAGCGCCACGGGCTGGGCTCGGGCTTCTTGATCGGCGATGGTCTGGTGCTCACCAACAACCACGTCGTCGAGGTGCAGGACGAGTCGCGTCCCGGCCGCTTCCGGCCGATGGACGAGATCAAGGTGATCACCGACGAGACCGCCCCCGGCGGCGCGCGTGAATTCTCCGCCAAGGTGATCGGCAACGATCCCAAGACGGACATCGCGCTGCTCAAGATCGAGGGCAAGGACGTCGACAAGCTGAAGTACGCCACCCTGGGCGACTCCGACGTGGCCGAGGTGGGCGACTACGTGCTGGCCATCGGCGAGCCGTTCGGCCTGCAGGCGACGGTCACCTCCGGAATCATCAGCGCGAAGGAGCGGACGCAGTTCGGCGGACCGTACTCCGACTACCTCCAGACCGACGCCTCCATCAATCCGGGCAACTCCGGTGGGCCGCTCTTCAACATGAAGGGCGAAGTGGTGGGCGTGAACGCCGCCATCATCAGCGGGGCGAACACCATCGGGTTTGCCATTCCGATCAACGTCGTGAGGGAGATCCTGCCGCAGCTGAAGCAGACCGGTCGCGTGGCCCGCGGGTTCCTGGGCGTGTCGCCGCAGGCGATCACTTCGGACATGGCCGACAGCCTGGGGCTGAAGTCGACGAAGGGCGCGCTGATCGCGGACGTGGTCAAGGACAGCCCGGCCGAGAAGGGCGGCATCAAGCCGGGCGACGTGGTGGTAGCGCTGAACGGGAAGCCGGTGACCGACAACAGCCAGCTGACGCGCGACGTGGGCGTGATCCCGCCGGGCAGCACGGTGAAGCTGGACCTCGTTCGCGAAGGCAGGCAGCGCACCGTCGAAGTGAAGCTGGCCGAGCGGCCCGACGAAAAGGACCAGGGCGGGCGCACCCCCAGCAAGGGCGGGCAGGACAAGGAGCAGGGTGACCTGCTCGGTCTCTCCGTCCAGGACGTGACGCCGCAGCTCGCGCGCCAGTCGCAGGTGGATCCGGCGACGAAGGGAGCGGTGGTGGTGGACGTGGCCCCGGATTCGCCGGCGGCGGACGCAGGGCTGGAGCCGGGCGATGTCGTTCTCGAGGTGAACCGGCGGGCCGTCGCCTCGGCGGCCGAATACAAGAACGCGGTGAAGGGCGTGAAGAAGGGCGACACCGCGTTGGTTCGCGTCCGGCGGGGACAGGCAACTCAGTACGTCCCCGTCCGCGTGAAGGCGTAGCCGGCTTCTTCGGAGCTTCCAGAGCGCGCAGCGGGCCCGGGTCTCGACCCGGATCCCTGCGCGCTCTGCGTTTCAAACGCTCTCGGATCTAGCCCCGGCCACCGAAGGTGGCTCAGGGGCTACGCTTGAGCGCGGTTAATCGCGAGCTCGGGTATGAGATG
>WNFT01008950.1_pt1 | contig 11481 bp, 10 predicted proteins | sample 5400191 | NCBI WGS metagenome assembly WNFT01 (sample SAMN13153359, study PRJNA577476) | soil metagenome | isolation source: 80 cm saprolite under Madrone tree | place: USA:California | collected 2016-06-14
GTCCTGGGATGGCAGCAGCCCGAGTTGCGCCGCCTTACCGGCGTACTCGTTGTATTTTGCGGTCAGGCCCAGCTTGGCGGTCTCAACCGCGACGATCGGTTTGAACTTCCCGGTCAGCTGCGCGCTCGTGGCGCGCCGGAAGTACTGCGTGCCGGCGTCATCGCCGCCGCTGAGGATGCCCTTGGCATCCGACACCGTCATGTGCTGCAGCGCCTGCTTGAATACCGGCTTCGCCTGGGCCACCGCCTTCTCGGCAGCGTGATTCATGGTGGCCTTGAGCTCATCGCCCTGCCCACCCATGCCGACCCGACTGAGCGCACGCTCCGCCTTCTCCAGCGCCGACGGCAGTGGGATCGCCACCCTGGGGTCGTTGAGAAAGCCATTGTTGGTGCCGAGCTGCACCACCGCCACATCGATACCCTTCGACAGAGCCGCGCGCAATCCGCCGGCGGCGTCTCTGGAACTCAGCGCATCGAGCGCGGCCGATGCGGCGAACGCGCTGCCGAGCGACGAGAGTGCGAGCGCGCTGAGCAGCGACACGCGATACCGGAAAGCTGTTCGAATCATACCTTAAGGCGCAGTGTAGACTCCGCAGCCGGCAAAGCCCATCAGTAAACGAATGAGCGACGGCGCGACGAGCTTCGACAACATCATCGAGCGTGAGCGCGGGTTGCGCCGCAGCCTGAGTGCACGCCGCCTGACCATGATCGCCATCGGCGGAGCGATCGGCACCGGACTGTTTCTCGGCAGCGGCTTCGCGATCAGTCTGGCGGGACCCGGAGTGCTCGTGAGTTACGCCATCGGCGCGCTGATCGCACTGCTGCTCATGGGGTGCCTGGCGGAAATGACCGTCGCGCACCCCACCTCGGGTTCCTTTGGTGCCTACGCGGAGTATTACATCGGTCCGCTGGCAGGTTTTCTGGTGCGCTACGCGTACTGGACCTGCATCGTGCTGGCGGTAGGGACCGAAGTCACGGCGGTCGCACTCTACATGCGCTTCTGGTTTCCCACTCTCCCGGGCTGGCTGTGGATCGTGGCCTTCTCAGGGCTCCTGATCCTGGTGAATGGCCGCAGCGTGAACGTCTTCGGCGCGATCGAGTACTGGTTCTCGGCGATCAAGGTCACGGCCATCGTGATATTCATCCTGCTGGCGGGTTATATCGTGCTGCGCGCACCGGCCGCGGCCACCAGCTCAGGCACCGGCGCCGCCGCGGTCGGCTTTCAGAACTACACCGCCCACGGCGGCTTCCTGCCCAGGGGCGTGTGGGGAGCGTGGGTCGCGGTGATCGTCGCAATATTCAGCTACCTGAGCATCGAGATGATCGCCGTCGCGGCGGGGGAGGCTGCGCAGCCCGAGATTGCCATCACGCGCGCATTTCGTTCGACGGTGTTTCGGCTGATCCTTTTCTATCTGCTGACACTCGCCCTGGTGCTGGCGATCGTGCCGTGGACCGCCGCGGGCATCGAGGAGAGCCCGTTCGTGAAGGTCATGCGCGCGCTGCGCGTGCCGGCTGCCGCCGGCATTTTCAACTTCCTCATCCTGGTCGCCGCGCTGTCGGCGATGAACAGTCAGCTCTACATCACCACGCGCATGATGTTCAGCCTGTCGCGGGCCCATCATGCGCCCCGGCGCTTCGGCCTCCTCAACCGGCGCGGCGTGCCGGTGCAGGCGCTGCTGCTCTCGAGCATCGGCATCGCGCTGGCCACCGTGCTGAGCATCGTGGCGCCGAAGTCGGCGTTCATTCTGATGGTCTCGATCTCGGCCTTCGGCGCGATGTTTACCTGGATGATGATCTTTATTACCCACTATCGCTTTCGCCGCGCGCGTGCGCTCACCGGGGCTGCGCCGTTGCGCTTCCGCATGTACGGCTTTCCCGTCACGACGCTGCTCGGCGCCGCGCTCATGGCAGCGGTTCTGCTGACGACCGCGTTCACGGATGCCTTTCGCATGACGCTGGTGTTCGGCTTGCCCTTTCTTATTTGTCTGAGCCTGACGTACTGGGTCTGGCAGCGACGGAATGCGCGCGCCGCTCTATCCAGTGGCGGCGCTGTGTGAGCACTGGACGAGTGCGAACGCCTCGCACTCGTCATTAACTTGCCACCTGCGCGGGAGTAAGCTCCGTACGGAGAAAATGGAAGGAGAAATGAGCCATGGCCACAAAACCGATTCCCGATGGATACCGCACGGCGACCCCGTACTTGATCATCAAGGGCGCGGCTGACGCGATCGAGTTCTACAAGCGCGCCTTCGGTGCCACGGAGCTGCTGCGCATGGCCGATCCGCAGGGCAGAGTAGGTCACGCCGAGATCAAGATCGGCGACTCCGTGATCATGCTGGCCGACGAGCATCCCGCCATGGGCTACCGCGGCCCACGCTCGCTCGGTGGATCGAGCGTCAGCATCCTGCTGTACCTGGAGGATGTGGACGCGGTGTTCGAACGCGCCCTCAAGGCCGGGGCGAAGGCGCAGCGGCCGGTGGTGGATCAATTCTACGGCGACCGCTCGGGCACCCTGGAAGATCCCTTCGGTCACGTCTGGACGGTCGCCACGCACGTGGAAGATGTCGCTCCCGAGGAGATGCAGCGGCGTGCCGAGGCTGCGATGAAGTCGGCGGCGACCGGCGCGTCCTGACGGGTTATCCCCCGGGCGCGGGCCCGGTCTCCGCATGGCGACGTTGCCTGGCGCGGCCCGGCTGATTCATGATGGCGAAAAGCCCTGAACGGGCATTCCGGGGGGAGAACTGCCCGACCCGCCTGCAGGCGGGTGGCGGACCACTATGGTCTTCAACTCGCTCACGTTTGTCGTGTTCTTCGCGTGCGTGCTCGCATTGCATTCGCTGCCACTGCCGTGGACCACGAAGAAAATCAACCTGCTGATCGCGAGTTACCTGTTCTACGCGGCGTGGAACCCGCCGTTCGTGATCCTGCTGTGGGTGTCGACCGTGGTCGACTGGTACGCGGCGCAAGGACTGGTGAAGGCGCAGCGCGCCCGGACCCGGCATGCCTGGATGCTGTTGTCGGTGATCGCGAACCTGGGCCTGCTGGGGTATTTCAAATACGGACAGTTCCTGCTCGACAACTTCACTTCCCTGATGTCGATGCTCGGCATCGCCTATCACCCCGCCCACTACGACATCGTCCTGCCCGTCGGCATCTCCTTCTATACGTTCGCGACCATGTCGTACACGCTGGACGTGTACCTGCGCCGCGCGGCGCCGGCGCAGAACCTGCTCGATTACGCCCTGTTCGTGACGTTCTTCCCGCACCTGGTGGCCGGTCCCATCATGCGCCCGACGGAGCTGGTGCCGCAGTTCGCGCAACCTCGCCGCGCCAGCGGGCAGCAGCTGCGCTTCGGGCTCGCGCTCATGACCCTCGGGCTCTTCAACAAGGTCGTGCTCGCCGACAGTTTCCTGGCGAGCGCGGCGGAGCGTGTCTACGACAGCGACAAGATCCCGGGGGCGCTCGATGCCTGGGCGGCGACACTGGCATTCAGCGGCCAGATCTTCTGCGACTTCGCCGGCTATTCGACCACCGCGATCGGCGCGGCCCTGTGCCTCGGATTCGCCATGCCGGACAACTTCCGCTTTCCCTACGCGGCGGTGGGCTTCTCGGATTTCTGGCGCCGCTGGCACATCACCCTGTCCTCGTGGCTGCGCGACTATCTGTACATTCCGCTCGGCGGTAATCGTCACGGCGCGAGCCGCACCTATGCCGCGCTGATGATGACCATGTTGCTCGGCGGCCTGTGGCACGGCGCGAGCTGGACCTTCGTCGCCTGGGGCGGGCTGCACGGTGTGTATCTCGCGGCCGAGCGGGCGCTGCGGGCGCGCTTCGCCAGCTACCGGCCCGGAGCGGTGGCCTTCGTGGCGCTCGGCCTTCTCACCTACACGCTGGTCAACGTGACCTGGGTGTTCTTTCGCGCCAAGACCTTCATTAAAGCCTGGATCGTGCTGCGCGGCATGTTCGGCCAGAACGCAGCGGCCAAGCCGATCCTGGCGACCTTCAGCCTCATTTCGGTGGCCGCGATCGTCGGCGGGATCGTGCTCACGCACTGGCTGATGCGCGCGCGCACGCTGGAGTCGGTGGTCGCACGCGCCCCGGCGGTGGCGTTGTGCATGATCTGGGCGTTGATGGCCTTTGCAATTGTCATCGCCCAGGGAGCTGGAAATGCCTTCATCTACTTCCAGTTTTGACCGCGTGGGCGCGGTGCCAGACCGCTACGCGCGCCAGACCGCGGCGGATCGGCCGGGGGTGGCGCAGCCGGTACCGCTGCGCCCGGTGCCGGCGCAGCCCTGGGGCAGGATCCTGATCGGCGCCGTGCTGCTCCTGGCGCTGCTGGTGGCAGGGTGGGAGGAGTACTGGCGTGCGTATGGCGTGCGGCCGAGCATCGCCAATACCTACGGCCTGTGGGCGATCCAGCGCCGGCGCATCGATGCCGGCGAAGGAGATGCGACCGTACTCCTGGGCGCATCGCGCCTGTATTTCGATATCCAGTTGCCGGTGTGGGAGCGCCTCGACGGCAGGCGTCCGATCCAGCTTTCCTTCGAAGGCACGTCGCCCCTCAAGGCCGTGGAGGACCTCGCGGCGGATCCGGAATTTACCGGCCGCGTGCTGATCGCAGTGGAGCCTGATCTGTTCTTTTCGGGCTTTGAGTATCGCGCCGGTGTGATCCGCTACGCGCTCAAGGAGTCGCCGTCCCAGCGCATCGGTCAATGGCTGTCCATGCGCCTGATCGAGCCGTACCTCGCATTTGACGATCCCGACTACGCGCTGCAGACCGTGCTCGCGCGTCAGCCCTGGCCGGCCCGCCCGGGCCTGCGTTCGTCCATCAGGGTACGCAAGCTGGCCGAGACCGAGGCCGACCGCAACACGCACCTGTGGGACAAGGTGGGTACCGATCTGGAGTATCGCGCGCTGGCACGCCGCATCTGGCTGCAGGAGTTCGTGCCGAGCGACGATGATCCCTCGCCCGCGGAGGCTCTGAAGGTCGAGAAGGAACAGATCGAGCGGATGGCGAAAGCGGTCGCGCAGCTTCGCGCTCGCGGGGTGAAAGTGTTGTTCGTGCGTATGCCTAGCGCAGGGCCATTTCTCGAATACGAGAAACGGAATTTCCCACGTGCACGAACCTGGGATGCGCTGCTCGCCGCCACCGGGGCGGCGGGCATTCACTTCGAGGACTACCCCGAGATGCAGGGCTACAACCTTCCGGAGTGGTCGCACATGACACGTGCCGAAGCCGAGCGCTTCACCGCGGTGCTGTACCGGATCATCCAGCGCGATTTCTGGGGTGCGAAGGCTGCGGACTGATCAGGACGGGTTCTTCACCCAGCCGCGCGGCTTGCGGTTGAACCCCATCTGCACGTCGACGAGCTTCTTGCCGCAGCGGCAGCGGAATCTCGCGATGATGTTGGCAATCGGTTCATCCCAGCCGCAGCGGCAATGACGCGCGAGAAACGCGGGCGTCATTTCGCGTGAGTGCCGGCAGGTGCGGCAGGTGACGACGATGACGTAATCGCCGAAGTGATCGCGCAGCCTCTCGACCGAATTCCATGGGAGCATGGCGCGAGTGTGGGCAACGCCGCCGGCGCCCGTCCACACAGTGCTAGAGTGCTGACGACACTGTTTGGGACGGGACCATTCCATGTGCGGCAAGTACATCCTTGCGCAAGCCGCGAAGGCCGAGCGGGCAATGGGGATCCGGCGCGGGCGCTGGGAGTATCCGCTGAGCTACCGGGTGCTGCCGACCGAGCAGGTTCCGGTCGTCGTGGCAGAGTCCGGCGAGCGCGAAGCGGCGATGATGCGCTGGGGCCTGATCCCGTACTGGGCATACGGAGTGCCGCTCAAGGCGTCCACCATCAATGCCACGGTCGAGCGCATCGCGAGCGCTCCGAGTTACAGGGATCCGTGGCAGCGCGGTCAGCGATGCATTCTGGTCATGGGCGGCTTCTATGAGCCGCACGTGAACGAGGACGGTACGCGCGATCCCTTTTTTGTGCAGCTCGCCGACCGCGAGGTGTTCGGCGTCGCAGGCCTGTGGGATCGCTCGCGGCGGCAGGACGGATCGTACGTTTTCTCCTGCACACTGATCACGGTGCCTGCAAACCGCCTGCTGGCCGAGGTTCACAACGGCAAGCAACGCATGCCGGCGATTCTCGCCGAAAGCGAGCACGAGGTCTGGCTCTCGGGTGCGATGCAGGACGCACAGGTGACGCTCAAGAGCTACCCGGAGGAACTCATGGTGGCCTGGAAGGTGAGTCGCCGGGTGAACAGCCCGAAGTTGCCGGACGATGCGAGCCTGATCGAGCCCCTCTAGAGTGCGATGCACGTCACAGTTCACGGTCCGTTCAGGGCCCGGGGTGTGTCATTCACGCTAGGGGTTGGCATAGTGCGCGCCGTGTGTGCGAACGATGGCGTCCTGAGGAGAAAGCTTATGAGAGCGATTCGTTTCGTATTGCAGTCGGCGGTGGCCCTGGTGGCGGTCGTGCCCCTGGCGCACGCGCAGAGTGTGAGTGTCAATGCGACGATCACCGGCGAAATCGTTCCTGGCGTGTATGGCCAGGTGGTGCTGGGTAACCGGCCGCCGCCGCAGGTCGTCTACGCGCAGCCGCTAGTCGCCGTTCCGATGGTGGTGGCTCAGCCGGTGCCGATGGAGCCGATCTATCTGCACGTGCCGCCGGGTCATGCCAAGCACTGGCGCAAGCATTGCCACGAGTACAACGCCTGCAACCGGCCGGTGTATTTCGTGAGATCCGCCGAGTATGAACCCGGCTATCGTCCCGACCGCGGGGAGCGCGAGCACGGTCACCACGGTGACCATGGCAATCACGGACATCACGACGACTGATCTCATGGCTGAATAAGCCGTCCGCGCGCTGCGCCCGGCTGCTCCTGGACAAGCTTTCCAGGAGCGCCGGGCTCACGCCTGCCCGCGTCGATGATCTAGGATACGCGCACAAGAAAAACGGAGCGCGGATCCATGGGCCGTTATCGACGCCATCTCATCGGCCTCGCCATCGCCGTGGCGCTCCTCGGCGCCTATGGCGCCGCCGGCTTTCTCGCCGTGCCGTATTACGCGCGCCGGGGCCTGCAGGACTTTGTACGCCAGCATTACGGCCGTGCTGTCGCGATCGGCGAGATCCGCTTCAACCCGTTCACGCTGGCGCTGGATGTCAGCGGGTTCTCTTTGCCGGATGCCGACGGGCAGCCCCTGCTGTCGTTTAACCGGCTGCACGTCAGTCTGCAGCTGGCGAGCCTGTGGCGGCTCGCTCCGAGCTTTGGCGAGATCATCCTCGAGCAACCCTACGTGCGTGCCGTGATACGTGCCGACGGCGCGCTGAATCTTGCCGACCTCGGCAAGGGCTTTCCCGGCGCGCCCGCAAAGCCGCAACCGAAATCGGAACCCATGCGGCTGTTCATCCGGCGCCTGGCGGTGATCTCCGGCACCGCGGCGTTCGAGGATCGGACGCGGCCGTTTCACGCGGAGTTCAAGCCCATCGCCTTCGAGCTGCGCGACTTCAGTACCACCGCCAGGACCGGCAACGATTACACGCTGAACGCGGCCTCGCCCGAGGGCGAGCGGCTCATCTGGAGCGGCACGCTGCGCCTCGAGCCCGTCTCCTCGCACGGCGTGTTCGAGATCGCCGACCTGCAGGCGCGCACGCTGTGGAGGTACCTGCGCGACAGCCTGTCATTCGAGATGGCCTCGGGCGTCATCGCCATCAAGGGTGATTACGATCTGGCGAGCGAGGGCGGCCCGCTGGGCCTCAAGCTCAACGTGCACAACATCCTGGTGACCCAGCTCGGTCTCAAGCCCAACGGCGCTGCCGAGAATTGCATCGACCTGGGGCGCATCGAGATCGCCGACACGCGCCTCGACATGAGCCGGCACTCGGTCGACGTTGCGAAGGTGCAGCTCTCCGGCGGTGACGTCAAGGCCTGGATGAGCGAGCAGGGACGGCTGAATCTGCTCGATCTGGTCGCTGCGCCGGCAGCGCCCGCGGCGGCGACTTCGCCGCCAGGCACCGGCGCCAGCACGTCCGCCTGGACGGTGTCGGTGCCCGACATCGCAATCGAGGGTGTCAAGGTGTCTGCCGAGGATCGCCAGATCAAACCGGCCGCCGCCCTCGTGCTCGATCCGTTGACCATCCACGTTGCCGGCTTCAATACCTCACCGGACGACACGCTCGACCTCACGCTCGATTCGGGCGTCAACAGCTCGGGCAGTATCAACGCCAGGGCCCAGGTCACCGCGAAGTCCGGCGCCGTGAGCGCGCAGATCGAGGCTGCGGACCTCGGTCTGCAGGCGTTGCAGCCCTACATCGCGCAGTACACGTCGATGACCCTGCTCAAGGGGACGCTCGGCGCCAAGCTCGACATCGAGCGCGGCGCGGATGGCTCGCTCGCCGTCAAGGGTAAGACGCGGGTCGCGGGATTGAGCACCGTGGACAACGCGCTGCAGCAGGACTTCGTCAAGTGGAAGGAACTGCTCATCGCAGATCTGAGCTACCGCTCGAAGCCCGCGGGTCTGCGCATCGGAACTGTGACCGCGCTCGAACCCTACGTGCGCATGATCATCGCGCCCGATCGCACCGTGAATATCAAGAACGTACTCACCCCGCCGGGCGCCGCATCCAGGACGCCACCTGCCACGGACAACCCGGTGGCTGCGGATACGGCCGCATCCGGCCGGCGCGCCGCAGCGCCGGTGCAAACGGCGGCCACTGCCGCCGGCGCGGCCACGCCTTTCCCCATGTCGATCGGCACTGTCAGGTTCGTCAACGGCTCGGCCGACTACTCGGACCTGTGGATCAAGCCGAGCTTTGCCGTGGGGATCCAGACGCTCGCGGGCACGGTGAGCGGGCTGTCCTCCGATCCGAAGTCACGCGCCAAGGTGGAACTCAACGGCAAGGTCGATCTACACCGACGTCACGATGAGCATGAAGGATCTCGATCTCACCATCGTGAATCCGTATTCCGGTCATTTCGCCGGCTACAAGATCGACAACGGCAAGCTGTCGGTCGACGTCTCCTACAAGATCGAGCAGCGCCAGCTCGCGGCTCAGCAGCACTTCGTCGTCGATGAGCTGCAGCTCGGTGACCGGGTCGAGAGCCCGGATGCCGCGCACCTGCCGCTGAAGATCGCAGTGGCGCTGCTCAAGGACCGCAACGGCGTGATCGATATCAACCTGCCGATGAACGGCTCGCTGGATGATCCGACTTTCAGCATCGGGGCATCGCTGGTGAAGGCCCTCAAGGAGCGGCCGCAGCTGAAGCTCGATGTGCCGATCGTGTTCTCGCGCGGTCTGGATCGTCCGCAGATGGCCGCCGCGCGGCTGCGCCAGGAATTGCTGGCGCGTGTGCAGAACACCCGGGCGGGCAAGAAACACCCGGATACCGCCGGCGAGATGGCGCTCGCCGATCCCGAAAAGCACTTTCAGCTGCTCGTGGATCAGTACCAGGCGGACCTGGGCAAGGAGGCGCAGCTGCCGCCGTCGGCCGCGGCGCTGCAGGCGGCCAAGGCGAAGGAGACGCCGGCGTACGAGGCGGCTATCGCGGATCTCAACGCCGCACTGATCAATCACATCGAGGTGCCGGATGCCGACCTCGAGGCACTCGGCAAGCAGCGCGCGCAGGCGATTCAGGATGCGCTGCTGTCGGATGGCCAGGTCGATGCGGCGCGCGTGTTCATCGTCAACGCGCCGCCGAAGCCCGACAGCGGCGACCAGGTCAAGGTGGAGTTGGCGGTGAAGTGAGCGGCGGGAGCTGGCGGGCCGCCGGCTTCGCATGCCGCGCGGCATCGTACAGCCCCCAATGTGATTCTTCCGGGTGCGGTCCTGGCACCGGGCTGGCATCCTCGCTGCGCCACGGGGCATCGAAGGCGGCGAAGTACGCGAAGGCGCGCTCGCCGTGGGCGGGAAAGTGCTGGCGCAGCTGCCGGTAGAAGGATGCCTGGCGCGCCTCGGTGAAGCCGGCGCTCGCGGGTGCCGTCGGCACGCCCGTTTCCCTCACCAGGATGGGTCCGCAGTAGCTCTGCGCGAGCTTCATCACCACGTTCAACACGAACTGCGCGGCGGTGCTGTCGGTCGCGTCGTGGAACCACGGCTGGAAGATGGGATGCACGTTGATCAGGAGGAAATCCAGTTCCCCGAGCAGCGCCGCGGCCGACTGCGGGTAGTAGATGTGAAACGGCTCGGTGGTGGACAGTGGCGTGTGAGGCAGCCGGGCGCGCAGGCGGGCGATGGCCACGCCCAGCGCTTCCGGGTCGCTGCGCCGACTGAAGAGCAGCTCATTGCCGAGGGACACTCCCACGACCAGCTGCGGGTAGCTGCGCGCGGCGTCAGTCGCTGCCTTGAGTTCCGCCTCATCGAGCGGGTTCCACACCCCGATGATAACGGCGCGAAACTTCAGGGACGCCGCGATGGACGGGATGTTCTCGGCGCCGTGCACCGCATCGTAGGTGACGAGCGAATCGAAGCGCGGCCTCAGGATCGCGAGATCGGCGCGGATACTCGCAGCATCAGCCGGCGTGACGCGGCCGTTGGTCACCTGCAGGGACGTCGGTTGATAGGCCACGAAGCGCCCGTGCGCCAGCGCCTCGCGCAAACGCGCCAGGACGGGCGCCGCGGCGGTGCCGTGATTGCAGACGGCTTGCGCGGCCGCACTCAATCCGCAGTCCGCGGCCGCACCGAGGGCGGCGAGGGCGAGGGCGATGCAGCGGACCACCGTGGGCTGGCTCCCGTGTGACCGGTTGTGCCAGAGTCTACGACGCCAGCCCGACGACAGGCGCTCTTTATCTTTAAGGAGTCAGGGTCATGCCGAGCCAACACGACAAGGCGCTGCGCTTTCGCGCGCTGCACGAGACTCCCGGCATCTTCGTGATTCCCAACGTCTGGGATGGCGGCTCGGCGAGCGTCATGGCGGGACTGGGATTTGAGGCGCTCGCGACCTCGAGCGCCGCGTGCGCGGCGACGCTCGGCAAGCTCGACGGTGAGATCACGCGCGAGGAGGCGCTGGCGCACGCGCGTCTGATCGTGGCCGTAACCCCGCATCCCGTGGCCGCTGATCTCGAGAACGGCTTTGGCGACTCACCCGAGACGGCGGCGGAAACCATCCGCCTGGCCGCCGCTGCCGGCCTCGTGGGCGGTTCGATCGAGGATGCGAGCGGGGACTGCGGCGCGCCGATCTATGCGCTGGGACAGGCAGTGCAGCGCGTGGCGGCCGCGGCGGAAGCGGCCCACCGCCTGCCGTTCCCGTTCATGCTCACCGCGCGCGCCGAGAACTTCCTGCACGACAAGCCTGACCTGGACGACACCGTGCGCCGCCTGCAGGCCTTCGAGCGCGCCGGTGCCGATGTGCTGTTTGCACCGGGCTTGCCCGATCTCGCCGCGGTGCGCATCGTGTGCAGCGCACTCACGAAGCCGTTCAACTTCATGGTCGGGATGCGCGGCAGATCGTTCGCGCTCGCCGATCTTGCGGCCGCCGG
>WNFT01016903.1_pt1 | contig 11481 bp, 21 predicted proteins | sample 5400191 | NCBI WGS metagenome assembly WNFT01 (sample SAMN13153359, study PRJNA577476) | soil metagenome | isolation source: 80 cm saprolite under Madrone tree | place: USA:California | collected 2016-06-14
ATTTCACTACCCGCTATCGATGTTTTGCGGCTAAACCACTCCATGGCATTCCTCCCAGACAGACCGCCTCACTTGGGCGATCTCGCACGGTTGCAACACCCCAGCGATATCACCGCTCGGTTACTTTTGCGAGCATGATGACTGATGCCTGTCTATGGCACAGCATGGTAGACGCCTCCACGAGTGGCTGCCGTGAGATGGCCGTTACTTGGTTCGCCGCTTCGGGCTTCTCGCTGTCGTCGCCCATGACGTCTGAGGAAGCGAGAAGGGGGTGGGTTTCCAACCAGAGCTGGCGCGCCAGGTTGATGGGTTCGATAATATTAAAACAATGCGTGGCCGGCCGCCCGTGGATAGCGAGGCTGTTACCCTCCGCATGGCAATCGATGCACTTGCAAATATTGACGGCTGGCGCCGCAAATAGGATGATTTGCCCGATTATCCTCGAGGCTATCCGCCGCTTGGTTGAGTTGGGGCTGAAGGTTACTAAATGAGTACGGATAAAATTCAGGCGCTGCACAATACTGTTGTGGACATATTAAGCGAGCCTCCCTCGCCCCCTACTTTCTTCGATGAGGAGCCCTACGACGCAGCGCAGGCTAGCGAACAGGATGCGAAGGCTTCTGACAATCTTCAGCGGGCTCCCGAAATTCCGAAAGGGAATTTCGGAAAACCAACATCTCGCGAACTGGGAATTTCGCTAAAAAAGATACAAGAAGTTCGCCCGGCCGTCTCGGGCACAGGGATTTCGCTCGGCAGGTGGGTGTTACGTGGCTTCGCTGGTATCCTGCTGGCAGCAGGCATCGGGGTAGCCGCCATCATCTGGCTGGGCTCGCCCGGCGATGCCACGAAGACATCTCCGCCACAACCCGCGCCGCTGGCCCCGACTGCCGCCGCGCTGCCGCCTGAGTTGACGTCGTTGCTCCAGTCGATGGCGCGCGATCTCGCAAGCATGGGAAAGGAAATCGAGCAGCTCAAGGCCGGTCGTGAACTAATGGGGCGCGACAATGCGAATCTCAGCGAGCAGCTCAGGGCGAACCAGGAACAACTGACCCGCGGCGTTGCCCGCCTTTCCGAACAACTCAAGACCAGTCAGGAACAAATGTTGCTCGACAATGCGAACGTGGCCGAGCAAATCAAGGCAATCCAGGATCAACTCGCTCGCGTCATTTCCAAGGCTTCCAAGCAGAATGCGCCGCCGAGGATAGCCGCGGCTCCGTCACCGCCGACAGCTGCCGTGGCGCGCAAGCCGGTGCCTGCACTCTCGTCGCCACAAGCCACAGCCCAGCCGAAGGCCGAAAAACCAAAATTGTCATCGACCTCGCGGCCGCCGGCGCCCGCGCGCTAGGCCCGTTCCTTCACACAACAATGCCACCAGAAGAACCCGAGCGCCTTGCTGAAGCAATTCGCCGTGCAATGGTCGCTATCAAGCGCGAGCGACAGCGCGCAGAAATCACGCTTCTGCACCGCTGCAAAGCGGTAATGATCAATATGAATCACAGCGCAGCGTCGAAGAGCCTCCTCTGCGATGTACTAGGCGCTGTCGTCGACTACCGCCACCATCGGTTGCCGCGGCGCTGATCGGCACATTCGTGTTGCGGTCCTTGCAACGTAACCATCCGGTGAGCACCACAGTGGCGGCGTTTAGTTGAGTCCGCAGCATCTCTTGTATTTTTTTCCTGAGCCACACGGACAGGGATCATTTCGGCCGACCTTTTTCGTGGAAGCCGAGGACATCCTCGAGTCGATGCCCTGCATTGTCTGGTAATTGGCAAGCCGCCAGTCGTTGAGTGTGACGACCCAGCGCGCGATATTGTCGGGGGCCGTCGCATTCATGGTATCGAGGTCATTTCGTGGCAGGTGTTGGTCGCGGCAGACGACGTCGGCGAGCGCCATCATTCCACGCATGGCGGCCGCCGTATCGGCATCGGCCTTGAGGAGTTTTTGCCAGGCTTCCGTTCGTAACTCGACGGCGGTCTCGAAGCCTTCGATCCAAAGCTCCCAGAGGATGTCGCCATTGCGGGTGTCGACGGAGAACAGTGGGCTGTAGCGGTCGGGGCGCTCCATGAGCGTACGCGCGACACTGTTATAATGTTCCATGACGAGGGGGAGAACCCGGTTGGCATGGTCAAGGTCTTCGAAGGCCGGCGGCTGATCTGTGCTATCCCGGTTCCAGATGATTGGAAGCCACTCGCCAGGCTTGATCAGGTCGGGGCAGACCAGCAAACCGGCGATGAAGCCGTCAAGCTCCTCGAGCAGCATCGTTTCGTCGCCAAGGGCGAGCAGTTCCTCGTCAAGCTGCTTGAGGCGGCGCGACAGACCGGACATGGGCGCTCCAATTTTCGATCGTGTTCGTTGGACGAGATGAGTGTTCGCCGCCCTTGGCCTGCCCAATGCCGAAGAACGGTTGCTGAAAGCCAACATTGTGGCCGAGCTGCATCGCCTGATCAAACAGCGCGAGCTGACCCAGGTGAAGGCTGCGAAGCTTATCGGTATCCATCAGCCTGACCTCTCGCTTTTATTGCGCGGCGACTTTGAGGACTATTCGGCCGAACGCCTGATGAAAATGCTCACCGTGTTCGAGCCACCTTCAAACCTGTTGCAGCGTAAAGAGAGATCATGCGTGATTCGGACGACGCGCCTCTCTCACCTCACTCCGCTTCGATCGCGTCTCGGTGCAGCTCATCTCCGCAGCTTGTTCGGATAACGACGGGACGCGCTTCCAACCTAGTCAGCGGCCTTGAGGACTTCTGTTAGTCGAAGCGGCCAAGTCTCTCTCCCGGCCTTTTCGGCGGGGCCCGTCGGACAATCGTCATGAGCCGCGCGAAGCGGTTCAGGCGACGCATGCTTTCCAAGAAATGCGGCGTCGAGGATCGGTGCCGAATGTTGAACACGAGCTTTCGAAGGCGGCCAAGCATTAATACGCTCCCTAATGAAATTGCTTCAGTTCTACAGCCTCTTTGCCTTTAGCCCCAGTTCGACCAACGGGCCGGATAGCGCCTCCGGGCAGGGTTCATTCGGCTGTTTTAGAACCTCTTTTTGGTCGAGATCGCTCTACCTGTTCGTTGAGATTAGAAATGGCCCGATCGTATCCGGCTTTTGACCGCTGAGACTCAGCATCAGCTTCCTCTTGACGTCTTTGTTTCTCGATCTGCCGTGCTCTTTCGATGCGCTCATTTTTAGCGCGGAGCTCAGCATCGTCGAGAAGTTGGCCGCCCGGCCCATAAGCGTGCTCGGTGTCCCCGGTGATCACCCGGACCTGCGCATAAGCAGGCGCAACCAGAGCAAGTGTGGCTGCGATCAAGGTAGCGCTATGCAACTTGCTCATGGGCCTCTCCAGGTTATGTTCAGCATCAAAACTCGCGAACTCTGCACTCCGCGCAATAGAATCGTTATTCAATCACGTAGGCTGGATTCGTTCCAGCAGGAACAAACCGCCAGAATCTTGCGTTAATAAGCGGGCCATGAACTCGCATTGTGGCCTGCACGGCCTTGGTCCTGAAAGCCCCCCTCATCACCACTGGACGGGGAGGCACTTAAAATCGTTAAACTTGTGATCTTAATCACCGACACGCTCTCCTTAAACGTGGTTATTTTTCTTGCTGGGGAATTTGAGGGCCCAGTACTTAACCGACGCCGCCGAGCGATCATATTCCGCTCAGGCGGCGTTGTAATAAGCCGGCCTGGCTCTTCGCGATCTTCGGCTGCAGCTCCGTCAAGTCGATGAAGACGTTTGCTTGGCGACGGAGTTCGTCTGCGATGATCGGTGGCTGACTTGCCATTGTGGACACCACGCTAACGCGGACGCCCTGGCGCTGCACAGCTTGCACAAGCGGGCGAAAGTCGCCGTCCCCGGAAAACAGCACTATCTCGTTGACCTGTTCGGCAAGTTCCATTGCATTCACTGCGAGTTCGACGCCCATGCTGCGCTTGAACCTGCGACGTCCCTCGCCATCGTCGAACTCTTTGGCTCGCTTGGTAACTACAGTGAAGCCGTTGTAGTCGAGCCAATCGAGCAGAGGTCGGACTGAGAAGAATTCCTGATCCTCGATGACTACGGCATAATAAAACGCGCGCACCAAAGTGCCACGGCTACGGAATTCCGCTAGCAAGCGTTTGTAATCGATAACGAAGCCGAGCGCCTTAGCAGCAGCGTAAAGGTTGGCGCCGTCGATGAAGAGCGCCAGCTTCGTCCCGTCCCGTGGCATCGCCTTTTCGTCCGGTCATCGCGCTGATGCGAGACGTTAAATGAAAGGGCCGCTGGCATTATGGTCAGCGGCCTCCGGGCTCAAAATCGATTTAAAGAATGAACACTACTCAGCCCCCGGTACTCCTCAACTTTAGCAGCCCCTCACTTTGGAGTCAAAAACTGGGTTCCACATCAAGCACGTGTCGGACCGCATTCCCGAGCGTGATTTTCACGTTGGTCATCGGTCTGCAAATGCTTCCTTGACCCTATCGATGGCAGGATGACTTCGGTTTTTCACCTTGATCCAGTCAGGCGACTGGCCGGCGCGATAGGGGCGATCACGGCCAGTCCCTGGTCGGCAGGGACCTTGGTCCCTCGGGTCGGGATGCAGGGAAGGTACTCCGGTTTACGCATGGCCCCGACATAGGGATCGCGGCGCAGATTTGCGAATCGGGCTCAGCGCGCCCGGCTTGCCCTCTCCAGAAACTCTTGCACCGAGACTGGCACTTCGGCGTACTCCGCAAAGCGCCTGCGTAGCTCGTCGGCGATATCCATCGTAACGTCGCGAGACCAGCCCTCGGCGGTATTGAAGGCGACGATGCGCGCCGGATGGCCATAGCCGTCCATGAGGTAGCGGATCAGCGTCTCGCGGTCGGTATCCTCTTCGTCGGTCTCCCGCCAGGAGCGGCCAAGTCGTCCTCCATCGTCCAGCACCAGATACGTGTCCTGGTTGGCTTCCGGCGGCAATATCGAGGGGGACCGACTACGCATGGCGCAACTTCACGATATTAGAGAAAGCCCGGCGTTTTCTAATCCGCCCGTGCCCGAGGCGGCCGGTTCGAACAGGAGTCTGACGTCCGCGCGCAACTCCAAACGATGGCTGAACGCCTCCACTATGGCAGGGTCACATGGCTCGGTGGAAGCAGCCACCGCTTCCGTCGCTTCGATCAAATCCGCTAGCCAAATGGTGCTGGGATCGGCACTCGGTAAATTGGAACGGTCCATAAAAATACCCATCAGCGCGTCCGATACGCGTCGAAAGCATGAGCCACGAAGATGCTGATGCTGAACAACACACCTGCTGCCGTGATGAGCTCGGTCATAGCTCTCCTCCCTGTCTAGGGGACGAATCGGATCACCGGTTCGTTTCCGGATGACTTCGCCGAACTAGGAAAATGGCTTCGTGGGCCTGGGCGTCGTGGCGGGCTCCGCACAAAGCAGCTTCGCGGGAAGGGCTTGTGGGCCGTGGGACAACCGATAACCGAAATCAGGGGATCGGCAGGGCGCCCGTTGGAGGTTTGTTTCGGGGGGCTCAGATGACCCTCCGATCATCCCATTGCCTTCTTTTGGGCACGTATGGGGAGGAGGCTCACGGCCTTAGCAAGGACTCCCGTAACAGCCACCGCAGGGGGGCGGCTATGACGGATCGATCCTACGAAATCCCACAGGATGCGGACCTCCGCAACCTCGCCCGCCTTGTCTCAGCTTGCACGTTAGGCCTCTGGGCATTTTCGGCAGGTTTGCTGATCGGCGTCTTTCTGTTTTCGTGATCGAAGGCGCCTGGCCCCGACGCGGCCGGGTGCTGTCCGCGCGCGGTCGCCGGTTCAAACGGTGTGCTTCTTCACGATCTGATATCCGTTGGCCGCGAGATAAGGATGGCCTTGGCGATATAAAGTGCTTTGATCCGGCGCGATCCATTCCTAGTCCAGGTTCGGACCGCCATCGCCTTCGGGGTACTTAATGAACGCCGTGTGGATAGCATTGGTGATCAAGATCTCTACTGCGTCAGCCATTCTAGCCTCCCAAGCCCCCGGCGAAAAAACTAGCACGCTTTTCAAAAGCAAGAGGTCTTCCTGGCGCACACGTTTCCGCGCTCGGCCGCCGGCGAGGACCTCCTCGACCAGCAATAGCCAAGGATTTAGAGTGGCCCGCTCGCCTTTCTCGGGAGGTTCGACCATGACAAGGCACCTTTTCTTCGCGATCACCCTCATAGGCACCGGAGTGCTCCTCAACTCACCGGCAGAAGCAGTGACAGCCGCGCGATGTGAGGATCAAGCCGCAAATTGCGTGGGCGGATGAGGGGCTTCTCGCAGCCGAGTTTCCAGCGAAAGTGAGCACGTGCCGCCGTCGAATCGGTTGGAGAAATTGAACGGCAACCTCAGCGGCTTCCACTCAATCCGTGTCAATGATCAGTGGCGGATCATATTCAAATGGCTCAATGGTGAGCCTCACGCAGTTCAGATTGTTGACTATCATTAATTGGAGCCGACCATGGTTAAGAATGCGTTCGCATCGGCTGCCCCAGGTGACCTGCTCAAGCAAGAATTCCTAGTCGAATATGGGCTTTCGCAAAATCAACTCGCGAAGGCCATCGGTTATTTCGCCAAACCGCATTGCCGAGATCGTCAACAACCGGCGACGCATCACCGCCGACACTGCACTCCGATTAAGTTTGTACTTCGGCAACAGTCCGGAATTCTGGATGAATTTACAAAGCCACTACGATCTGAAAATGGCGAGGCAAAATCTTGATGCAAAAGACATCAAGCGCATCAAGGCTCAACGCGCGGCTTAAGGCGTTCAGGCCGTTGCTGGCTTGCGCGCTCCGCTGAAGCCGCCACCGAGTCCAGATCGCCAGTGGCCGATTCCAGGTCGCGATATTGTTTCTGCACTCCCGACACGGGACTATGGTCTTAAGGACAGGTCTGTCCCTTCAGATCACATTGGCGGCTGATAGCAAATGTTTGGCCTGAATTCGCAAGTCGCTCCGAACGTCTGGCGTTGACCGCGGCCTCGACGTTACCACATTGACGCCAGGCCGGGCGTCGATTTCGGCGAAGTCTGTCCAAACGTTAAGTTGATCGGGCGAGGGCGCGCGTGGCACATGCTGATCGAAGCGAAGGGCCGGGATCTTGACCGCCGCGCTAACCTGCAGACTCAACTTGGCGTTGCCGCTCAGCGTGGGCGGCCAGGGTTCGGTGCTGAATGCGCTGCGCACCGGTCCCGGGCGAATTGCCGTGAATATTGAAACTCTGCGTCTGGTCGGACCGAACCCAAATGCCGCAACCAGCGTCAAAGGATGTTGGCTCTATCTGACATCCAAAGGAGCAGGCGATGAATACGAGCAAGCTGGCGCTGGACACCATCGATCCGGTGATCTTGCGCTGGCAGGTCGGCGAGGCGATGTCGAACAAACCCATTGACCGGCAGGAATACTACCGGCTCACGCGCGCCCGCGACCTGCTGGCCGAGTGCAACACGACGGTGGTGCTGCAATGACGTCACGGATAACCGACGAGATGTATGCTCGTATTCCGGCACTGCTGGAACAGGGCATGACCAAGACTGAGATCGCCGCAATGTACGGCGTCAAACTCGGCTCGCTGAAGGTGTTCTGCTCGCAGCGTGGCATCTCACTGCGCAAGGGCGGGCCGCTGCCTAAGCGTACCAACCTGACGCTGCCGGACGAACCGCTGCCGCTCAGCGACGACGTGTTGAAGTCGCTGCGTGAGGCCACGCGGGCGATGGGCAAGCGCAGCATGGCACGGCTGGTCAGCGATCTCTTGGAGAGGATCGTCAGCGACGACCTCTACAAGGCAGTGCTCGATGAGGAGATGGCGTAACACGATCTCAATCCAGCGCGAGGACACCTAAACCTGTGAGTCTCGGTAGTTCTTCTCGCATCTCGACGAAGCCCAAGTCTATCAGCGCCGCCACGTCATTTTCGCTAACAGGCGACAATTTCGTTCGCTTGCCTCTGATGTCGCGCATCGCCCAGCGGAGGCGGATCGCGGTGTCAAGCTCCAGGCTGGTCAGCAATGACTTTGCTTGTTGTGCCCGTCTCACCGCACTTTCCGCGTCGGTCGGAGGGTCAATCGCAGCGGTCTCAACCGTCGGCTCCACGTTGTTTGGCTGGTTAGAAAGAGTTGGGGGCGCGGGCTCCTCATCGAAGAAAGTAGGGGGCGAGGAGTCCACGTTGGTCGAAATCAGGGGAGGCTCGCCTAATATCTGCGCAATAGTCGCCTGAAGTTTATCCGTACTCATTTTTTTACCTTCGGACATTTTATTTTTCTGGACCGGTTTCGAACTGCAGGTCAATTGGCGTGCTGGCAGTCTTGAAATCGTCGTCTTCATATCTCCCCACCAAGTCTAGAAGACGCCTCTTGATGAAGAGATCGGCCGCTTTCTCTGCCAAATCGCGCACTGCTCGGGCGCTTCTTAAATTCCTCGTCCAACATGATTAATCCCCAGTGCTACTTACTGAAAGGGCAAATGCGAACCCCGCAGGGGTCGGTATCTGAAAAGACGACCCGACCTGAGGCCGTTTCGTTTTGAACCTCGTTGTCCCGGAAACGCACAACGCCACCGAGCGGAATATGATCGCTAAGCGGCGTTGTGTATCAAACTGGGCCCTGAAATGCCCCAGCGTTCTTGTGTCTGCAAGAGCAGTGCCAGGCTTTGATGACACAAACTGAATTCCCATAGTTCCGCGGGGGCTCCTAACTCGTTGACCCCCGCCGGGGACGGGGCATGGTCGAGCCTCATTTTGGTTAGAGACTTTTCCTGAGCGCCGAACGGAACGTAGCAACAGCCGATTCCATCGTGTAACAAGGGCAATTCAACTGCTGCGACGCACAACGTCGCGCCAGCCGAACGCGCCAGCCGAATATGTCGCGCCAGCCGAATATGTTGCCTCGACGGCGCTGTGTATCACGGTTGATTGGGTCTTGCCCGGCCTCGTTGGCGGCCTTACAAGGTTCCCGGGGCCGGAACCGCTGCCGTATTGGCGGAAGTGAAGGGCGTTCAGGCGTTACCTTTGGGGAGGGCGCAATGACCGTTGCTGAATTGATTGAGATGTTATCGGCGCTGCCGGATATATGTCGACAAGGATTTGCAATTCCCAGTTCAGGCCACCGAGCCGGACGCAATCCACGTTGTTTTTCTTTGATATTCGGTACCGATGGCGTTCTTCGAGCTGTGACCGGCCCCCGCCCAGTCACCGAGCCTGCCGGTTTACGTCAGCGGTTTTTCCTAGGGCGCTAGCGCCAGTAATACCGATAGGGCGGTCCCCATACCGTTGATGTGCCGAAGCGGTATGGCAGGGGGTCATAACCAATTAAGTACGCCGTTCTGATACTCCGATAGCGCCTGTGATGAATACGCCATGTGCTGCACGCGCACCGCTGACGGGAGCTGATCTCGGACGCCACACTTTCATGCGGCTTCAGCGCATCAGCAGACGCTCGATCCGGAAGGATGCAAAGCGCACTAAAGGCGAGAATCGACAGGAGGCGAAGCATGGCCAAATCCTTCCCCGGCCCCGACCCATAACTGCGCAAAGATGGGCAAGTTCCCTGGGTCCTATCGGGCACTCGCGATTTGAAATTAGGACATCCTGCTTGGAACTTATGGCGTCGCCGATTCTTGGACGGTTCAGGCGCCACCGCCTGCTTCGGGATGGTGCCCGACCTAGCGGCTCCAGTCGGACCCCTTTGGGCTGGGGCCGTCCTATACTCATAAAATTGCCCCGTCCGGGAGCGTCAACCGGACGGGGCTTCAGCAGGGCTATGTATTAACATAAGTCGCATCAATGGCGCTCAGGAAGCGCCGCTTAGGACTGTATCAACGGGCTGGTACGGTACAACTCCTGATTTAGTCTTTTAACAGTTTTGTGTCAGGGCCGCCCAGGACCTCCGCGGCAACTTGCCATTCCGCCAATCAGTATATGCATTGCCGAACGTAGTAGCCCCCGCTCACCCGGATCCACTGACACGGGCTCGGATAAGGCTCTTTGATGATGTACCAACCATGATAGTCGATGTTCGTCGGCGCGGTGATGCCACGCCAGAAGACGGCATTTGCCTCCGAGGAGCCAAGGGTCAGGGCCGCCGCAAAAGACAGCAGGGTGGCGCCGAGCAAAATGAATGCGCGCATGGGCTTTCCTCCGAAATCGCTTCTCTCTGTATGGGGGGTCGCTGCCCCAGGCTAAAAAATCGTTCCAGGTCGATCGGCTGTCAAGCTCTCAAACCGATCAAAGGCTGCCGGTTTGGAAACCGGCCCGGCTATTCGCGGCGGATCTTCGGCATCAACTCCATCAAATCAATAAAGACGTCTGCTTGGCGACGGAGTTCGTCTGCGGTGCTCGGTGGCTGGCTTGCCATTGTGGACGCCACGCTAACGCGGACGCCCTGGCGCTGCACAGCTTGCACAAGGGCGCGAAAGTCGCCGTCGCCAGAAAACAGCACTATCTCGTCGACCTGTTCGTCAAGTTCCATTGCATCCACCGCGAGTTCGACGCCCATGTTGCGCTTGAACCTGCGACGGCCCTCGCCATCGTCGAACTCTTTGGCTGGTTTTGTAACCACAGTGAAGCCGTTGTAGTCGAGCCAATCGAGCAGAGGTCGGAGTGGGGAGGATTCCTGATCCTCGATCACTACGGTGTAATAGAACGCGCGCACCAAAGTGCCGCGGCTCCGGAATTCCGCTAGCAAGCGTTTGTAGTCGATATCGAAACCCAACGCCCTTGCGGCGGCATGAGTGTTGGTGCCGTCGATGAACAGCGCGAGCTTTGTCCCGTCCCGTGGCATTGCCTTGCGTCCGGTCGTAGCGCGCTGGTGCGAGAACTTTAGCAAATCTATGTGCGGGAACGGTGCAAAAGTGCACATACCGAATGAAAAGGCCGCTGGCAGTATGGGCCAGCGGCCTCCGGGCTCAAAATCGATTTAGGGAATGAACGCTACTCAGCCCCGGTACTCCTCAACCTAGCAGCTTCCCAGTTCGCTGTGGAGTCAAAAACTAGGTTCCACAATCAAAACAGGTGTCGGACCGCATTCCCGGAGGATGATTTTCCGTTGGCGAATCGGCGGGGCGAGTTCTGGCATGGGCGCCCACCAAAGCGCCAGGCGCGGCCGTAGGGCGAGCTCTGCCGGCGTTGATAAAGTTGGCCGACGACTCGCCCATGGCCATGCTAGATTGGCGGGGCCGACGGCATTTCGCCGTTTTTTATGATCTTTGCTGTCCTGGCTGTGGGTCACGGCATTGGCTTCGTACTGGTCCCGGACCAGGTGGCTTCAACTTATGGTTTGGCCATTTCGGCCTCGTCGCGGCTTACAGCACAACTATTCGGTGGGGCGTTATTGTTTTGGGGCCTGATTTTATGGTTCGCGAGGGACTTTCCGAGCGAGGCCGCGCGTGGGGTATTGATTGGCACGATTATCGCGGATGTGCCCAGTCTCGTTGTGGTCGTCATGGGCACGTTGGCCGGTACGATGAATGCGATGGGATGGGTTGCGGTG
>WNFT01015386.1_pt1 | contig 11480 bp, 8 predicted proteins | sample 5400191 | NCBI WGS metagenome assembly WNFT01 (sample SAMN13153359, study PRJNA577476) | soil metagenome | isolation source: 80 cm saprolite under Madrone tree | place: USA:California | collected 2016-06-14
CTCAGCCAACTGCGAACGCGGCAGAACACGACGCCGTTGGAGAGATTTGTTGCCGGCGGCGTGGTTGTGTAAACCACAGGCTCATAACCGTAGGTGCGGCGCAAGGCCTCAAGCCACTGCGTGGTGTGAAAAACTGAGGCATCGGGGTGGCTATCGACAAAGCTCTGCCAGCGCTCGTCTTGCAATGGGTTGAGTTTGTAAATACCCACAGCACCTTCTCAGGCCGTTGCCGGCATCATGTTCTCGCCATGAGCGGTGTCGAAGGGACGTGAACTTTTGACTGTCCGATGCCTGTCGGCGAGAACTTCGCGGTAAACGTCCAGGAGCCTCCGCCCCGCCACCGTCCACGTGCATTCAGCCGCGGAACGCAACGCTTCGGCTTTTAGTTTCGCGAGAAATTCCTGATTTTCATGCAAGAACGTGATGTGCTGCGTGAGAGCGTCGACGTCCGCGATGGAATGAACAAGCGCGTTGTGCATGTGCTTGCAAACATCTGTGCACGCTTCTGAGACCAGCGGAACGCAGCCGCTGCCCATGGCTTCGGCACAGACAAGCCCGAAACCTTCTTCGATACTGGGCAGGACGAGAATGTCGCTCTTGCGCATGAGCTCCGGAATATCATTGCGATGGCCGAGTACGCGGACACTGGGATGCGAAAGTTGCGCCGCCAGCTTCTGTCGATATGCGGGCAGAAATTCTCCGGCAATGATGAAGGTGCCATCGCGATGAGCCGGAGAGCGCAACCACGCGTCGAGGGCGAAGTGCAGCCCCTTCCTGACAGCGCAGACACCTACAAAGAGAACGGTAAGCCCGTGGTTCTGACTCGGCCCCGGATCGCCAGATGGATAGTAAACACTCTCGTCGTACCCGTAGATGTGGCGCGCCACCTGCGTCGCGGAGAAGCCTCGATCGAGAAATGTTCGCATGGTGAACTCTGACGGGCATAAAAGCTGATCCGCGAGGCGATACTCGTCCTCTTCTTTGCTGAGCACATCGGGTTTGTAGGCATGCTCGTGGCTGGGTGGAAGGCTTACGCCGATGCGGTCGCACTCCTTTTGTACAACTTCATACGCAAAAGCCGTGTGAGCGTTTGGCCGCTCTAGTACGGAGGGAATCCCTAATCGCTTCGCGGTCTTCAACGTTTCCAGAGCACCGAGGGGCCACGTGTGAACTATATCGAACCGGCCTTCCAAGTGTTCGAGCCGGCGTGCCACGATGTGATCGTGCAGAGCGAAAGCGCGCATTGCGCCGATCACTTTGTAAGGTATGCGCATCTTCCCTCGCGCGAGTGTGGGCTGAACCGTTACTGCGGGAGGGAGTGGTCGATGGATCGCACCCGGAAAAACGGTGACTTCGGCGCCTGCGTCAAGGAGCCCTTTGACTTGCTGCCAGGCGATGTAGCAGATGCGGCTTGCGCCGATCTTGTGGGGAAAACTGTAAAGAACTCGGACGCGCTTCGAATTTAGTTCAGGCTTCATATATTTTTTGGACGAATGATTCACGCTGCTGTGCCCGCAGCGGAGTAACATGGCGGCTCCGGTGAAGGCTGGGGCTGAAAAGCCGGCTTCTTTTTCTCCAAGAATTCCCGATGCCAAAGCTCGAGCACGATGAGGTCGAATATTTCTTTGGAAAAGCCCCCCGAACTCATGTCGTCGGAGAGCATTTGCTGGACGGCGCTTTTCTGAAAGTACCCACGGTCCGTAGTCCTGGAGTCCAAGAGCAGGCTGTGGACCCAATCTTTGAGATCTTCGCGAAGCCATTTCTCGTATGGAACCGGGAAGCCAGCTTTTTTTCTATTAAGGATTTCGCGGGGAACGCGGCCGGAAAGAGCTTTCTTGACGATGTACTTGGTGGTGAAACCGCGCACCTTGAAGTTTTGCGGCAAAGAGGCTGCAAATTCCAGGATTTTGTGGTCGAGCAAAGGCACACGGAGTTCGATTGAGTTGGCCATGGTCATCTTGTCGGCTTTAATGAGCAGGTCGTCAGGGAGCCATGTCTTAGTGTCGACGTACAGCATTTTGCCTAGCGGGCCGGCGCGATGGCCATTGCGAAGATATTTCGTAGCGGCATGCGAAGAAAATCTTTTGTCGACGCTTTCGGCGAAGTCGCTGGAATAGAAATGCCGCCATTGCTTATTGAAAAAGCGCGAGGGAGACGACGTTCGGCTGAAGTAAGAGTCTTCCAGACGGGAACGCAGGAACTCCTGTGATTTTGCGGACGAATCGGGCGATGCGAACCTTGCCAGCAAGGAAAGGCTTGCCGCGAATAGCTGACGCATTGGCGCAGGTAGACCGTTCAGGCGTTCGAGCCACAAGCGAGTAGGATAGTTGGAATATCCCGCAAACGCCTCGTCTCCGCCTTCGCCCGAGATCAAGACCTTTACAAACGATTTGGCGAGCTTGGACACGTAGTACAAGGCGACTGCCGGAGGCTCACAGACCGGTTCTTCCATGTGCCAAATATAGTTCGGCAGGAATTCCGCGAATTGATGGGCATTGATCGTGGTTTCGTGATGCTCGGAGCCGTATTTCTGCGCAGCTAGGCGAGCATATGGGCGTTCGTCCGCGGTTTGTGGATCGGAAAAGCCGATGGTGTAACTGCTGATCGGATGAGGAGTTTTCCCGGTGGCAAATCCCAGCATCGCAGTGGAATCAACCCCACCGCTTAAGAGAAAACCAACTGGCACGTCACTAATCATGTGAAGTGCGACGGATTCTTCGAGAAGATGCAAGAGGCGAGACTTCGCCTGGCGGAACGTCGAAGGCGCGGGCTCGAAATGGAGATCCCAATATTGGCGCTTGTGGGATTTGCCCGCGCGAAAGGTTAAGGAATGTCCGGGTGCCAGCTTGTAGATATTTTCGAAGAGGGTTTCTTCACCCGGAGTGTAGTCAAAAGTGAGAAACCTATCGATCATCGGTCGGCGGACGTCCACTTTCATTTCGGGATCCGCAAGGATGGCTTTGATCTCCGAAGCAAAGACTACTGAATTCGGCGATTGCGAATAATAGAGAGGCTTGATTCCGACGCGATCGCGCGAGAGAAAAAGTGATTTACTGCGATCGTCCCAAATTGCGAAGGCGAACATGCCGCGCAATTTTTCAACGCAGGCCTCGCCTAATTCTTCATAAAGGTGAACGATTGTCTCTGTGTCGGTTTGTGTCCTGAAGACGTGGCCGCGACCGAGTAAGTACTGCCGAAGCTCCTGATAATTATAAATTTCGCCGTTGAAGATAATGTGGACACTGCCGTCTTCATTGGACAACGGCTGGTGACCGCCGCTCAGGTCGATAATCGAGAGACGACGGAACCCGAGACCAACAGGGCCGGAGACGAAATATCCGTCGTCGTCCGGGCCGCGGTGGCTGATCGTATCCGCCATGCTCTTGATGAGAGCGGGCGAAACGCGAGCCTCAGGATCAAAGAGAAGTTTGCCGCAAATTCCGCACATTTAGGATTCGCCTCGAAAGAATGACCGGCATGCAAGCCAAAATTAGGTTCAAAAGTCGGTGAAATGAGCGAATACGAACTCAGCGCCAGATAGTTTCGCGGCCCCAAAGCCGGCCAAGTTGCTGACGGCGGAGGAAGCCAATCGTTTTGAGATCATCAACTTGAGGGATTCGCTTCAGGTACCCGCTGAGAAAACCGTAGAGTAGCCCGAGGGAGCCGATGATATAAGGCCTCTTGCGTAAGCGCACGCAACATTTCGCCAGCATGAACAGCGGGTGATAACCGCAGACGTAATTCGCGCGTCCGTTCTTTACCAGTCCTGCCCAAATCCCGTCGGCCGTTCCGGTGTAGCGATGATGGAGAAGATGAAGTTCAGGGAAGCTGCGTGTCCCCCAGCCAAGCATGTTCGCTTTGACTTCGTCCATGGTGTCCCATCCTGGGGCAGGCCAAAATCCGCCGATGGCGTCCCAGCAATCGCGCTGATAAATTTTTGTCGCTCCTCGCACATGGAACTCGGGACAAGGCTCGAATCGCTTGGCGTCATTTTCTATGTAACAGATGACTCCGCCACCGATACCCAACTTGGGCTCGCGCAGAAACGTGTCGAAGCATTTTTCGAAATACGTGCTCTCAAAAGTCAAGTCTCCGTCCATTTTTACAATGAAGTCCCAAGCGGTAGTGCTCAAAGCCTTGAGCCCATCATTGAAAGCCTCTACTACACCGCCGCCAGCTTTGCGGAACCCGCGATTGACGCGATGAACGGCGCGAATCCACGGATATTGCACAGCGTACTTATCGATGATGGCGCCGGTTCCGTCTGTTGAACCATCATTTACGATTACCCACTCGGAGGGGCGGACCGTTTGGGCGATCATACTGTTGATCGTAAACGTTAGATAAGCTTCCTCATCTCGAACAGGGGAAATAACGACGTATTTTGTAGACGGCTCGTTCATGAGGCCTTGCTCTGAAGGGTGAGTGACGAATTCAATTGTTCCCGCGGTGAGCGGTCGACGTCTTTGGACCGAGAGACGCGACGCGCCACGACATCGCCGAAGTATTTCTCTCCTTTGAAGATTTGGCTACGAAGCTCTTTAGCATCCATCCACTGCCCCGAGGACAATTTTGTGCCGTAGGTGTAATTGAATTCGTAGCCCGTGGCCAGCACCGGGGCTTCAAAACATCGGTGTGCCACCTGCGGAACTTCGCGATTGAACTCAAAACTGAGGGCGCGAGGTTGAAACGACATCCCGCGAAGAACATGATCGTCAAAACCCTCAACATCGATTTTGACGAAAGCGGGAAACTCGTTGGTCACCGTGGAAAGACTTGGGTATTCGACGCAAATGTGCAGCTTTAGCTTGCCTGGTTGGTCGCCAACCGCACAGTTTTCAACGTGAATGTCGCGCGAACGAGCCAATCGCCGCAAACTGTCGCAGCAGCTCGGGTTTGGCTCGATAGCGATGACAGTCGCACCAAGGGCGGTGAAACACTCGGCGTATTTGCCGAAGTGAGCGCCGACGTCGAATACCAGGTCGCCACGCCGAACGAAGGGCGCGTAAAAAGCGCGCATCTGCATGCGATCGACGAGTTTGGCGCGGTCGAAAATGCACTGGTATGCCGTGCGAACGGGGAAAAACAGGGGACTACCATACAAACGTTCACGAATTGACGCTTTCATTTTTTGCTTTTCTTCTCGCATCAGTGGGCCTTTAGAAGCGGACTGTGTACAGCAAGGTGAACTTGAACTAGGCGCGGTTTGGACGTCTTAGCGCGGGAAACGGAGCGCGGCTGGACGCCGGGATTCGGGCATAACTCGCGGCGGGCCGCGCGGCAGGAACACGCACTGCCCGAGGCGATCGGACCTTTTCAGGTAAGTAGGTGGCAGTGGCAGTAACGATCATAACGAGGAGCGCGAACCACGAAAAACGAGTCTGATCGAAGTAGCTGATTCCGAAGAAGCCGACTACGTGAGAAAACAAGGCGGTGCCAAAGAGCCAGAAGTACCACTCTTTGCCGCGGTCACCTTCGACCGTCTTCCTGGCCGTTCCTATTCTCGAGAAGCAGATACAGATCATGGCCAAGAAGCAGAGGAAAGTAGCCAGGCCACCGACTTGCCCCTCGGCTACAAATTGGTTGCACATGTCCCACATATTGAAACCCCAGCGGGCGTTTTCCGTTGTGCCCATGAGCCACCAATCACGGAAATGCACAATGAAGTCGTTGACAAGCCTGGCGCGGTGATAGCCGGACGAGCCTCCCACGACGTCAATGTGCTGAATGATGAACCAGACAGGGGCCTTCATCACCATATTCAAAGCTATGAGTGCGGCTACAAGTCCCCAACGGACAGCGCGCATGTGCCTGCGAATCGGCCAAGCGCAAATAGCAAGTATGCCGGCGCCGTAAGCGAGCACCGGCGTGCTGGAATGGGACGTAAAAACCATGATCGTCGCGGAAATGGCGCCAATGGCCGCCAGAACATTTGATTTGCCGCTCTTCCAGAGGAGAAAAAATAACGGCAGAAGAGTCGCGGCGAAGGTCCCCGCAAGGAGCTCATGTTGGAAAGGTCCCTGGGAGCGGACTGAGCCGCCGCGGATCTCCGGAATGGCACGAACTCCGCCAAGGAGCCCAAACACGTTCACCTGATGTAGCCTCTCAAAAACCATGCAGACGGCAATGACGCAGGAGACGACGGCGAAGGCGCGCAGCGTCCGATAGATGTCGTCCTCATCGCGAATCAAGTAGCGGAGAACGAAGTAACCGCCTAGAGCGTCGAGCAGAAATCCAGATTGATAAACCAAAGCGCCGGAATTGAAGGAAAAGACCAATACACCGGCGAAAGCGCGGAGGAGCGCCCACAAGAGAAAGACCACATCCAGGGTGCCGAGACGATCTCCGAAAATCCCCTCAGGGGACGAGAACATAGAGGCCAGCATGCGAACGACTACCGTGAGAATAATGATGCGATACACGGAGAAGTGAAGGCCGCTGATCAGAATTTCCTGCCCGAGCGGTATCAGGAATGCGGCGCTGATTACCGGCCAGATGACGTACTTCCGGGGGAGCAACAAAATTAGCGCCATGGCGATGAGCATCGCGACGAGGACGATTGGGTGCAGGATAGTTTCGGAGGCGCCGCCGCCGAATCTGAAATTCTCTGGTTGCATCAGTTCATCTCCAATGGAGAAACGTGCATTTGGGAGGAATGCGAGACTAGCACCGGAGAGGGCTTGTAGCTATCCGCTGGTAAAGCGTGATTCAGGAAAGACTCGAGGAGGTCGGCGGAGTGCTCCCAATTGAAGCGTTCGACAGAACGGCGACCCGCTTCCGCAAGCCGGATTCTGCGGTCGTCTTCACGTAAAAGGAGGCACAGGTTGCGCGCCAATGCTTCCGGGTCGCCCGGAGGTGAAAGCAGACCCGTTTCACCATGAACGATAAAATCGCGGACGCCTCCGCTGTCCGTTGCAACCATGGCGCAGCCGCAGGCTGCGCCTTCGGCAGGCGGCAGGCCGAAGCCTTCCGCAAGGCTTGGCGACAGAACGATGCTGGAGGTATTAAGAACGTTCTCCACCAGATGCTGTTGTGGCGGATCGTTGAGGTAGGTCATCCAGCCGGGAATAGAGGGTCGCCGACGGGATGTTCCGAATAAAGTGACTTGCAGATCGGGAAATTGCTGCTTGGCAATTTCCAGGGCTTTGATGCCATCGGCAGAGGCCTTGAAAGGGACGCACGAGAACATCATCGCTACGCGTCGGCCGCGCTGCTCGACGGGCTGAATCACCCGATAAACGTCGTGGTCGATGCCTATAGGGATGTGAGCGATCTCCCCACTACCAAGTCCCTGACCCAATTCGGCCAGCCATTTCGAGACCACGACTTTGCGCAAGGGTGTGCGCCAAGTCTCGTCGACCAGGCTTTGCGGGCCCTGCCACGTTTCGTAGTGTTGAATGAGGTAGCACTTCTCGCCCTTTGTCGCGGGGCATGCCATGACGGAACGAACGGTGTGCCATGCGGTGGCAAAAAGAATGTCACCATCGGGTATGTACTGTTGATCCGAACTAGGAACGTAGAGAAGGCGCACCCGAGGATCTATCCGATGCCAATGGACAACGGGCTCCGAGCAAATCTCCTTGAACCACAAGCGAGCTATGCGCACGCGCTTCCGAGGCGTGAGCTTCTCCGGCGGAGGGAATTTTAGGCGGCGCGGATGAATAACAGTAACGCGATGTCCGCGGGCCACTAGCCTATTGGCGTATTCGTAGACGACTTTGAACCCGCCCGAGGGGCCCCACGCAAAACAAGGCAATAGAAAATTGATTGTCATCGGATTTTGGTGCGCTTGGGCTTCAGGAGTCTACGTTTTCAGTCCGCGGCATCATTCCCAGGTATCGGAAGAATTGCATTAGGCCGCTTGCCACTCATCAGGGCCAGGGCCCTCTCGCGTAAACCGAAGATGGTAATGCGGTCTTCGTCGTCAACTGCAAAGACCCAAAAGGCAACGGCGTACACAACGAAACAAAGGACAACCAGGGGAACGGCCAGTAACAAGTTCAAGTGCATGGTATGAACGGCAAATACGGCGACGAAAAGGCCCGCACTCACGAGAATCGCCCGAAACAGGGGACCGGACACGCAGTCGCGCAGAGAGAACGCTTTCAGCTTAAACGCAAAAATATACAAGAAGAACCCATCGGAGATTGTGACGAGCAGTTTTGCCAAAGCAGCGCCGTCAATGCCGGCCCGACGCATAAGCAGCCAGGCGAGAGCGACATAAACTGGAATGGTGAGCAGGTCGAGAATGGCCTTCAGCTCGGGCCTGCCCAGAGCCTGCACGGACGTAAAAGGGATAATCGCAAAGGCGTTCAGAAAAAACATCATGGTGGTGAGCTGCAGCACGAGCGTGCTCTGCGCTGCGAATTGGGGCCCGAGCCACAGATTCATGATGTCTCGTGCGAAGAAAATGAAAACCGCGGCCGGTGGCGCTAGTACAAGGAAAAGATACTTCATAGTGCGCGAAGTGACGTCGGACACTTCCGCGCTCTTTTTGCTGCCGTGATAGCTGAAGTAAGGGAATAGGGACGGCACAATGCTCATGGGAAAAATCAGAAGCTTGGAGACCAACTCGTAAGGGGCAGAGTAGAAAGTGAGCGTGCTAACCGATAAGAGCGACGCGATCATAAAGCGTTCGAGATAGCCGAAGACCGGCGCGGTTACGTTGGAAACCATGATCCATCCGCCGAAAGTCGCGAGCGGGCCAAGGGCCTGGCGCGAGACGCGGAAATTCGATCGGAGTCCGGGAATAACGCGCACGCAAAAGGCGAGATAGAAAAAGCTTGAGACAAGGCGAATAGCGACCATTAGCGCCACGATTCCAGCGACATGAACGCCCAAGGGAATCACGAGAGCAGCAATCAGGTAGAGAAGAATGCTGGCAGGCACTTTGACGCAATTCACCAGGTCAAAACGCTGGGACGCTTCCAGAACTCCCCGAAGCGCATCATTGCTGAGCATGATCGGCACAGAAGCACAAAGGATGAATAAGGCCGAGCGCGCCTCACCCGCGAGCGAAGGGGGCATTTTGAAGAGGTGGGTCACAGAAATAGGGACAAACAGAGCGGCCACGATGCCGCCGATAGTCCCTAAGGCAATGAGAAGCGAGAGAGACGTCCAGACGAGTTCGGGTACTCTGTGAATCCTCTCCGCACTGAGATTTTCGGCCACGAACTTCACCGTGGCACGACTTAGTCCCAGATCGAAAATGCTGAAATAGCCAAGCAGCATAAAGGCGATGGAAAGGATTCCATATTCCGCCGTCCCTAAACCTCGGATTATGTAGGGAATCGTCAGAAGGCCCGCGAGCATGGGCAGAACCTGACCAATCAAGTTAAAGATGCTGTTTTTGGCGATCAGACGCCTGCCGCGCTGTTTGTGATCATCCATAAGGGGGGTGAGGAGATTAGGGAATCGTTTCAACCGACGAAAGCGAAGCGTTGCGCGAACGAAGATGGGAGTGGAAACAGGTCCACTCCTAGGGAAACTTACCGTGTCAGATTGTGGTCAACTTGTGTTTTTCGACGTTCGTTAAGCGGCCGAAACGCGGCCGCCTTAAGTTAGGTTGCTCGATGCTTACTGGATTGTGGCTGTGAGTCCCGTCGGCGAGGATGGCAAAGCTACGGAACCAAACTTGTACGCGCCAGCGTCCCAGTTGCCGCTCAGCTGCCGTTGTGCACCGACCTTGTCCTTGGAAAGGGGCGTCAACATGCCGCTAGTGATGTTGAGCAGATTGGAACCAGCGCCAATGGCCACAGACCCGGAGAGCAATTGACCCAGGCTATTTACGTTGATTTGGGACAAATGAACGAGCTTCGAGTTAGCGTCGCAGTGGCATGCGCTCTGCCATTGCGCGAGGGTCTGGTACACGACGCCATTGTGACCAAACGTATTGCGGTCACCGTAGTCCGCGAGCTGCAAATAAATATTGCGGTCAATTCCGGAAGCGGAAAGCGTGCTGCCCCCTTGAAGGCTGATGTCGGACTGACCACCCATCAGAATGTTGTTGTGAGCGCTGAAATTTACCTGGCTCAGAATGTAAAGCCCCGTTCCATGCGCGTGCCCGCCAGCGTTCATGAAATTATTGTAGGCCGAGTTGCCGGTTGCATTGCCCCCAGGCATTCCGCTGGTGGAGCGAGCAGCGAACCATAAGCAAGGAATTGTGCGGTTAGACGGCACGACAAAAACATTATTGTAAACGGAAACGTTCTGGATGGAATCCTGCAGATAAATGTGAGCGGTCACATTAACGCCAGAGTCGCCGTCGAAAATATTGTTGTAAATGACGCCATTTGTGACCGTGCCGCCGGATTGTCCCCACATATGAATACCGTCATGGTGATAGGCGTTGGTCGTCGAATCCCAATTCGTGTAGCCGTGAATATGATTGTCGTGAATCGAAAAACCGGACATTCTGCCTGTCGCACCCCAGGCCAGGCCATGGTCGATGTTGTAGAGGTTTGAGTATTCGATCGTGACATTGTTCCCATTGCCGGCTAGAGCCCATCCGGCATCGTGGCAAGTCAGGTGGTTGACCGTAAAGTTGTTCGCTTGGAGAAAATAGACGCAGTTTATGGCCGTTTGTGTGGGAGCGAGATCCGTTGTCGCGGTGCGAACATAAAGGTTTGCAACCGTCAGGTTCTTGACGACGCAACCATTACAGTAGGAAGCATAGATGGCTCGCGTGCTCTGCTTGTACGCGCCCGTCGTGCCGTTGGCTGTGTTCCGAATCATTCCATTCGTCCCGCCGTCGAAGACAATGTAGCTTCTGCCTGACGCGTAAATCGCGCCCATCGCAGACCAATAGGGAGCGCTGAGGATAGCGTTGGGTTCCCACTTGATCGTGATTGGGCTGGTACTCGTACCGTTGGTGCGCACGACAAAAAGCTGTTGACCCGGCGTGCCGTTGATTATGCCGCAGAGATGCACCGTTGTTCCGGGACCAATCTGTGCAGCGGCCGTTCCCCAACTGGCCGCATTGGCGAGCCAAGTGATGGGTTTAGCGGTGGAGCATCCGGTGCCGGTTCCAGTCCCAGCCTGGGTTCCGCCAACATAGAAGTCTTTTGCTCCAGCGGGTAGTGCAATGAACAAGAAACCTAAAACCAAAATGAACCTGCGCATCGTTTATCTGCCCCCTCGATGGAAAGCTCTCTTGAGAGGACGAGGATAGGCCGCCGACCCTGCTTAACAAGGGCGACCCGGGACATGAGAGCGAGAGATTCCGACCATTAAATTTAAAAACAACTTCCTTTAATTAGAGGGTACAGATAACGGAATACTGGCTCTACTGTACATAGGAACAATTTGAGGACAGGTGGGCGTTCAGGATACAAAAAAGTTGTACGTTATAACTTTGTAATAAGTCTTTCACCTTTTAGGGCCTGGGCTGCGCAGGAATCGAATAAGATACCGACGGAGCCAGTGGGGCGACTCCAGTATTTAGATCTGCGGCCGGCGGCAGTGGCTGATCCCCAGAGGTT